>CESR01159633.1_pt1 | contig 45756 bp, 33 predicted proteins | sample 356351 | NCBI WGS metagenome assembly CESR01 (sample SAMEA2622149, study PRJEB7988) | marine metagenome | isolation source: saline water (ENVO:00002010), including | reverse complement strand
CGGCTTAGGAGGCCGGTGCATTATCCAGGCTATGCTACACGCCCGCTTTCGCGAGCACTCACCCCTCAAGAAATGTGGTGCTTGCTAATGGCAAGCTTATCCCCTCATCTTCCGATGCCATCAAGCAGAAGAAGCAACCCGTGGGGTTGTGGCCAAGAGTGACTCTCTCCTGCCCAACCCCTATGGAGAGGAAAGCAGCTTCGGTCAGGTATCTGAATCTGCGCTCACAAGAAGGGTGAGAATCCGGGACTCCCAACGAGTGATGTGGACTCGCATTTCCACACTCCCGTGGGCCCCCGAGGCTCGAACTTTGATCGGCTTAGTAGCTATTTCCTACACAGTCGTCCTGTCCTCGGATCGAATTCCCGGATACGAGCAAATCAGTGTTGCCTTATTCTCTTTGTTAGCTGCACTGTTCTTCCCTGCAATGCTGGCTTCCGCCTTCGCTCAGATGTCAGCTAGAGACCGCCTCCAACTAAAGGCCGAGGGGAAGAAATCGATGGAGGCATATCCCGGTGTCGAGAGGATACTCAATACTCTACACGAAAGGACTCTGAGAGAGAGAACCAGACTAATCTGCGCAATTGTCGCAGCATTGGCAATGAACTCAGTTGACAATTTCGAAACTGGCACTGTACTGGCATCGTTCCTCTATGGGCTAGCGATATTTTTGGGCTCAATCTCTCTTCTGAACTCACTGCAACTCGAGAGTAGGATTCCGATGACAGATGAGGATTTCCCCCTTCTCTCACTACACGCCCCCGCTCTACACCAGAGCACCCTGGATCGAGTGCTCTCAGACCTTGTAGTTGCCCATCTCGACCCTGAAACCGCCGGCGCATGGGACGATTGGACCAAAGACTTGGATGCAAAGGTCAGATCAAATCAGACCCCATCCTCTGCGGTTGAGCATCTCCTTCGCGTCCTCCATCTGAACCACCTTGGGCTCCTAGACGACGAAAGACTTCTTTCAGAATCAAAGAGGGTTTTCAGGGTGGCAGCAATCGACGAACTGACCAACGAGAGATCCAAGTTTAATTTACGGACTCTGAGGAGATTAATGGCACATACTAGGGCATGGCAGCCCGGTCTATTCAGACTAATCGACCGACTTCAGGATTCTGCAATGAGAGGGCACTCGTCACTTGTGGAAAACAGCTGGAGAATGGATTTGGACATCCCACCTCGGTGTTCCCAGGGGCAAGGCGACCTGTTCGTGATGGTTCACAACCACTCTAAGAAGAAAGCAAACGTCGAAATCGAGATTATCGCTGCTGATGGAGAACCACATCAGCAGACAATAAGACTCAGTCCTCCATTATCCCGACAACCGAAGCGCCCCGCTAGTCTTGGGGAGGAAGGAAACGATCTGGTTGACGTGCTGGGTCGGCTGATTGACAACTGCTTCGTACTTTGGATAGGCCTCGCATGGCCAGTAAACACCTCTGGATCTAGACCCGTTCAGGTGACTCTCAGAGGACCACAGGGTGAGACCCTGTCCTCTCTTGTGGTTACAACATCCCTATCCTCGGGCTTCAACCCCGAGGGTGCGGCCGAGAAGATGCTCGATGCTGCAGTTGCTGTCAGACGACTCGCCATTTCGGTAGCTGAGTGAAGTTGGATGCGACGACACCGGGGCGTCACGTTCATGAGATTGGGACTGGTGGGTGAGTACGGTAGCCTTGGAGTCTTGGGATGTAGTAGTAATCGGCGCGGGACCAGCGGCCTTGCGCGCAGCCATAGCATGTGCCGATGCAGGGACATCCCCTCTAATCATTGATGGCTCAGGAATTGGCTCGGCTTCGGGTGCTTCACCGATAGGCGGAATAGCAGCATCAATCGACGAGATGGATTCATCTTCACACAGGGAAGATACCGTTTCTGCAGGCGGCGAGTCTACGGACAAGATAGCTGCAGCCAGACTATGCGGCCAGGCAGTCCCGACTCTGGCTGAGTTGGAGCGCTGGGGGCTGGTTCTTAGAAGGAGGGAAGGAGGCCTCCCCCACACCGTCCGTGCTCCGGGACACAGCGTGGCAAGACTGGCAGGATGTGGGGATTCGACGGTTCGTGAGGTAACTAGGATTCTTGAGGAACAGGCTATCAAGAGAGGAATTCAGAGGTGGGCCGACACCCTGCCAATCCAACTGGCTACTGACAATCACCAGGTCAGAGGAGTAGTCACGTTGAATATATTGACGGGAGAAATCAATCCCATTCAGGCAAAGGCAGTGATCCTAGCCACCGATGGACACCAGGGTCTCTGGACTACTCCCAACGAGGGAGCGGGGACTGGAACAGTTCTCGCATTGAGAGCAGGAATCACCTTGAGGGGAATGGAATTCACCCCCAAGCACCCCCTAACCCTAAGAGGGTGCGATATCCATATCCCAATAGATGTCTTAGGATCGGGAGGAAGGATCAGAAGGGAGAACGGTGAAGACGTTGGACCCGAGGAAGTCATCGATGGCGAGTCCTGTATACTCGATCTCAGAGGACTGGACTCTGAGGCTACTCCCTGGTTTTCACAAACTTCCTCGGTAGTCTCTGATAGGCTGGGTTTGGACATTTCCAGGGACGTGATTCCGATCACTGCAGGAGTTGCCTATACTACAGGGGGCACACCATGTGATGAATTTGGACGCGTCACCTTTGAAGGCCATACTTCAGAGGGCTTGCCGGCAAATCTCTGGTTCACCGGATTATATTCTGCTGGAAGAAGCTCAAACAGCGGAACCCATGGTGAAGGGCCACTCCCAGGCAACATTCTCCTAGAGGATCTAGTCACAGGAAAGGCCGCGGGCAATCACGCCTCGGAGTGGTCAAGAGGTGCTCAATTTGGAGGATTAGCTCCTCTGAGCGGTTCTTGTAAGGAGGCGGAAGAAAGAATAGCTGAAATGAGCAACAAAGCGGGGCTCTCAGTCGGACAATTTGCTTCGAGGCTATCTTCCCTAATGAGAAGTGCAAACCCCTCTGAATCCTCTTCTCGTCAATCTGCACTTGCAAGCATCGGTGAGATGATGGATGCAGGAATCAGGATATCAGACGAGTCTCCAGTAATGAATACTGAAATTGTGACCGCGATTAGACTGGACGGGTTGGCCTCGGTAGCTCACTCCATTCTAGGCTCAGGGTGAAAAAATGCAAGAAGATGGACCAAGCATCTTCACTCTAATAATCAATGGTGAAATCCCATGTCACAAGGTGTTCGAAGATGACCATGTTATCGCCTTCTTAGACATCAATCCATTCAGCCCGGGCCATACCTTAGTTGTTCCAAAGGAGCCCGCCAAGACGCTGGATAGGCTCTCATCGGAATATTCCGAAGCCGTGGGGGCCGTCCTACCCCGTATTTCCAAAGCGGTATTGGAAGCAACTGGAGCAAAGGAGTTCAACGTCCTACAAAACAACGGACCAAATGCATACCAAAGCGTGTTTCACGTCCATTTCCATATTATTCCCAAATTCGATGATGGAAGGGGATTGAGTTGGCCATTCAAATCAACTCCAATCGACCACGATGAGGCCGCGAGGTTGGCGATAGAAATCAATTCCCTAATCCCCTGAAGCGCTGAATCATCAAGACCTCGGACTCGTTCGGCCACATGTGTCGGACAACGAGTGTGCCCCCGATATCGATCCAGTTCTTTCTAGTGGAGCAATGAAGTTGAGGAAGAGAAAACTCGACACACTCCCATGGGACCACACAGGCAGACATCCAGGAAATCCCCTGTTCTGGAATGTGATACTGGTCATGCTCGAGGTCGCTTGGAAGTATATTTTCCGAAGTAGATTCGTAGATGACCTCCCTCCTCACCGGGGTGGAAGAATCCTCTCTTCAATCCACATCAACGGCTTGGTCGACCCCCTATCCTTGGTCCTCTCCCAAGACAAGAGGGTAATCTCTATGGGGAGGCATGATCTGATGACGATGCCCCTTATCGGTTGGGTTTCCAGACGAATGGGTTCACAGCCAGTTATTAGGCGGCCGGAGATTAACCTTGGAGTTGCTGAGGAAGAATATGCAAGAAACATCAACCATAGAACCCTTCTGACTATGACAAACTGCGTCGCTGCAGGTCATAATGCTGTAGTAATGCCCGAGGGTAAATCCCACCAAGACTCTCATCTACACAGATTCAAGACTGGTCCGATGAGATTCGTGATTAATGCTTCAGCAATTGCTTCCCAAAGGGGAAAACCCCTAGCGGCTATGCAACCAGTCGGGCTGCACTACCGGAGGCACTACTGGTTCAGGACCGACATCTTCGTTGAATTCATAGAACCAATCATAGTAGAGCCCCCCGAAGAGCCAGCGATTAGCCTCAAATTGATTGATGGTGAATGGGTAGAGCCTCCACGAGAAAGAGTTAATTCTCTGAGGGCACAACTCTTCAACTCCCTTTCCGAAATAACCCCAGATGCACCGGACTGGGAGACTTACCGATCTTGGCAACTCATTGGACACATCCGAGCAAACCATTCCGGGACAAGATTAGCCTCGTTCAGGGAAGAAGTGCTCGCGACAAGAGAAATTCGAAACATGTTTTCCAGAGGTCAACTGCCCGACTCCGCCCTTTCACATTCTAAAGAAGCTGCAGAAATTCTGGACAATCATGCACTCGATGGAAGGTCTGTTACCGACGCCGGGCTCTCGTCAGAACGCTTGTGGGGAAAGCTTCTGAAAGGACTATTTCTGATGGCGGCAACCGCACTAATTACCATCACTAGCACCGGAATTCAAGCCTTTTTCGCCTGGTACTTAGGTGATAGGACCGACGAGGGAATTGATGCACGTACCACATACCACATGTTAGCCGCAATGTTCTCTCCTGTACTCCTCTGGCCACCAATAACATTGGTCCTGGCTTATCTGCTACATTTCCCCATCATTCATCCGCTAATAGTCCCGTTTTCTGTGGCTGCGATGCTTCTATTCCACCTGAGCAATCTCCTCTTCCTCCATGGATACGACTGCTGGAATGACTTTTCGGACTCGGTTCGTAGAACTAGGTTAGCAGACTCCAATGAGGGAAGGAGGCTAGAAGAACTGCTTATTGAAATAAGGAACTCCCTCAACTTGCTCTAAATAGGTCGGTGTTCTGCAAGGTCCGTGGATTCAGGGGAAGCATGTGACGCCATCAAGTCTTGGCTGGCCAGCGAGCGACTTGAGGTTAGAGAAGTCAAAGATCCACAGGCAATGGTACACTTACACGTCAGATACCCCCCGACAAAACAAGGCCACCTGTTCAATGTGGTAATCCCAAAGAAGCGAGCACTAGTCCTAGTTTACTCGATCACTAGGGTTGATGAAGGGCAACAGGAATCCATGGTAAAATTATCTTCGCAAGAACCCCAAGAATGGGAGGAGTGGCTTCACGACACCCGAATTAACATGACATCTTCGGATTTGGATTGGGTTCTCCATGTGGGCAGAGCAAAGACGGAAGTCGCCGGGGCCCTTCAGGCATTCAACCTATCACGACCGATATGGCTCGACGGCTTGACACAGAATGAGTTCATGCACACGATGAGAAGGGTTTGGCTGACCAAACTCTCCTTGATACACCAAATCAAGTATTCTTTCGGCCCTGGAATCGGAAAGCCAGGCCCCGTGGATGACTGGGCAAAAAAGAGCTCTAAGAGAAGGGCGGGGGCCACAAATCCACGCTCATCAGACATCGATACTGATGAAACAGGAGGATTTGGAAAGGACTTCGACCCCCTTGATTGGGTCTAGCCAGATGACATATCCCCCACACTAAGAAAGTGACCGCAAGGGGTTGAGGTTAAGTAGGCGGAAAAACCGACAAGATACGATGCAGAACGGCCGCTTTAGTCCGAAAGCTAGTGGAGGAAACCACAGAGCAAGCATATCACTGGTCCTGCTGATGCTAACGAGCCTGCTCGCAGCCCTCACACCGACTGCAACCGCTTCTGACATTGTTCTCACGGATGCTATTCAAGTTGTGAATAGTGGGACACATAATGACAGAATGATGGCTCTAGATGCCGACTCAGCAGGAAACATCCACATGGTTTGGAGCAGAAATACCAACCACTTATACTACAAGATGCTAGACCCCAGGGGCGACACACTAATCGATCAGACCCAGATTTCCGATCCGGGTGCGCAGAGGGCTTGGCACCCGGACGTCAGGGTAGACCACGATGACATGGTCCATGTTGTCTGGACAGACAAATCCGGTCAGTACAAAATTATGTACACTCTTCTTGATCCGTCCCTTGATGATCAGAATGGCGATTCTTCCTTGGATTCAGTACTCTCTGTTGTACCTGATGATTATGAGGTAACGAACAATCCACAGAACAGAGATTGGCCAGCAATAGACGTGGATTCAGATAACAACCCACACATTGTTTGGGAGGACTCTTTCGAACCCCTTGAGTTGTTCTACCAACAAACACAGATTTACTACAAGATGCTCTCTGTGGATCAGGTGTCCAGATCAGTAATCATTGAAATTGACAACACACTGCTAACACCCATCCTCGGTCAAAAGGGACACCCAGATATTGCAGTGGACGTCGATGATTTCGTTCAGATAGTCTGGGACGACACCCGAGGTGGCAAGGTGGAGATGGTCGTCCCAATCGACACCTCTGGCTCCATGAACACTGAATGGGCTGACATGTGCGTCGTCTTCTACGGAGGCAACTTCGCTAGTGGGGGATCCTTCCCGGGCCTCAAACCACTCCTGGTAAGCGCCAACATGACTGTCTATGAGACTCTTTACGCCCTAAGTGGGAACTGGCCCGCAGCTGCAACAAGCGGCAACTGTGCTGCAGCTTACCAAACGGGGGGGTCGGGCAGCCAAGGCCCTAGGAACACGCCTCTTGGCGTATCTCCGGGTGACGATTCCGGAGGGATCAGGGAACTCACCGAGGTAGTTTACAACAATCAGCCAACCAATCTTCCAGCCGACGGCGGTTACTACAGCGAGTTCTGGGGACCGGCTGCAACCTGGGCCTGCCTCTCTTGGAGAGATATTTCCGGGAACGTTCCCGGAAACCCACCCACATCGGCAGACCACCACTGGAACCCCAATGCCACCAAGATTGTAATCCCAATTTCAGACGAAGGTCCCTATGGAGGCACTCCCATGGACAATGATGACACTCAGAGCATCAATCAGGCCCATGATGCGTGCGTAATCGCGGACATTGCTCCAACCCCACTCTGGGCGGGCTCTGACACGTCGGTTGGGTCTTACATGATGGACCTGGCACAGTGCCCGAGTGGTTCGGGTCTCAACTCCAGATCATGCAATGGAGCAACTACAAGGCTCACCAATGCAGGAGGACAGATGTACAGCTTCCCCACTTCGGGCTCTTCTTCTACGGAGTTGGAAATAATGGTCGAGGCCATGGTGTATCTCGCCACTAACAACTCAAGAGAGATATACATGACAGTCTTAGACCCCCATTCCCTACTAGACAACCCATGGCCAGGCTGGACCAGAGGGGACTCAGGTACTGAGGCGAACAATCAGGGGGGATACTACACCGAGGACCTAGGTCCATCCGAAGACAACCAGGGATACGGCCACCTAGTAGTTGTGAACGACACAAGAATAACTCTGGATGACGCCTATAGCCTCCACCCCTCAATCGCATTAGACTCCTCTGGAAACACACACTTGGCATGGCAGGACGGCCGAATGTACGGTTTCGATATTGATGTCAACTACGAAATATACTACACCAGGCTTCGTCTGAGGGGTTCCGCGGACTGGGACGGAGTACCGGACGGCCTCCCCTCGTTTGGAATCAAGCAGATTGCAGACGGAGCCATTTCTGACGTCGAGGGAATTGCTGGAATTCCAGCTGACAGACCATTTGGAGCAAACTCGCATTTCCCCTCAATTCTTACCGACGACTTCGACAATGTACACATTGCATGGCTGGACAATTACAATGGCTCCCAGGGAGAGACGGTGATGTACACCAGGCTTAACCACACAAACGACGACCATCCTAACGGGTTCCCTCTGAACTCGATAGCATCGGCCATTTTTGACCCGTGGCAGAGGGTTCCAGTCACAGAGTGGCAGTCCGACAAGCTCGGCCCAAACTCCCCGCTAATTCCTGATTTCGGAATGCCTCCAGCATTCGCAAACGATATGGGAAGTGGAGCACACCTGGGGTGGTCCGATACAAACAAGTGCAACGATCAAGGAAACTCAAACAGGTATACCTTGTGTTATGTTCACGTTCTAACCGGACTCGTCGCCGTCTCCTTGGCTTGCGACGATAAGATAGTCGCAAACCCAAACCTCGATGGTTACCCATACGATTGCCCCACTGAGGCTGAGACATATTACCACACTATACAGCCAAGCGAGCTGACTACCTTCAACATCACAATCGCCAACCCCACCCCGGGTCCAGCTGAACTGGTCCAGGACACATTCACAGTCACCGTCGACGGGGTGCCAAACAACTGGACCTCAACACTCTTCTTCGCAACCAACAACACCCCAATCTTCGACTCAACCCCGGTTTTCCTAGAGGGCGGCGAGGTAGTCCCCTTGTACATCAGAATCAGAGCCCCGACGATATATCAGGCTAAACAGGACGAACTCGCTCAGATTTCAATACTTGCAACATCCCACAAGGATCCAGCAATTCGCAACCAACTCACCATTCTTACTTTGATGGACGTGGTCCATGGAATCGAACTAGATACGAGTCATTTCCAAGTTGATGTTGAGCAAGGAAAGTCAGCAGTCTTCTCAATCTCAATTAGGAATACGGGCAACGTCTTCGACTCCTTCGCATTCTACGATCCTTCCACACTTGACGGCCAAAACGAATGGGCATTGCCGTTTGGGTGGGGTATCGATTTCCCCCTGTTGATTTCCTTAGATCCAGGGCAGTCGGTTACTAGGAACCTCAAGGTAAGCGTCCCTGAATCACAAGATCCTGGTACTTTTGTGATTTATCTCAAGGGATGGTCCCTCGGAGAGCCGGTATTATCTATTGACAGAGGGACCTTTGATGTGTTGGAGCTGTGGATCAACGTCTCAATTAGAACTACTGGAAACATTGTTTTCGACATCGGAGACACCAAGCTCTACGTCTTGCCAGGAGAATGTGCCGAATTCCCAATTCAGGTCACAAAGCACTTCACACCGGGGAACCTTGTTTTCACTACCCCAGGATCCCCACAGGAGAAGCCCTCAGAATTCGACCTGCTAACTTGGCGATTCGATCACTGGACAGTGGAACTGGACTTCTCTGAATGGCCCGGCAGCTCTTCCTCACCGGATGGGGACGTGTATTGGGCCCAAGTCAACACTCCCTACTTCGTAACCGCGGAGATGTGCTCCCCATTCAACTCAACCGCAGGCATAGGCGAGTCTGTAACGGTGCGAGCACATCTAGACGGCTCACCGAAGGTTAGAGACTCGGTCCTAATTTTGACAAACGTGGTTCAGAGATATGAGCTGGAAGCCAACGTTGAGAATACAATCCTCGACCTATACCCCGGGCAATCCTACCAAATGGATGCAACAATCAACAACATCGGGAACGGAGCAGATAGATACGACGTTTCCATCGATTCCATAGTAGACGGAAACGGGGATTCTCATGTTTGGGACTTGAACATCCCCAGAATCCTGTTCTTGGAGCTGGATAGGGACGAGTCGCAGATTATTACAATCGACATAAATGTTCCAGAGCAGACCCTCGCTGGTGAGTACACTATCACATTCAATGTATTGAGCGAGGAACCATATGAAGGAACCAGACTCCAGGATCAGATAGTTATTCGAGCTACTATTATCGAATTCCATGACATGAGGGTCACCCTTGATCCATCAGTTGAAAGCAAGATTAAGACCACGGCCCCCAGCAGGATTGTGAGGTTCACAGTCAACGTCACAAACTTTGGTAACGTTGAGGATAGGCCAACAATCCACAACTACAGCTACATACAGGAATCCGATATCTGGGCACTACTCGAATACAGTACACTTAGTGCATGGGAGATTGACTTCGCTCTCCTTGAAGGATTCAGAACCGAGTACCCATTGGAGATGCCATGCACAGAGCTTACCTCTACACAGTTACTACCTGAGCAGACCAACGATTGCTTCGTCACTTCTAACAACGTAGTCACACTCCCGACAATGCAACCATACACAACATTGCAACTTGTTGTGATAGTATCAATTGATCCCGAGGCGGCCCTGCAGGACAGGTACATTGGAATCAAGGCACTTTCGATGCACGGGTCCTCCGAACAAGGAGGTGACCATGATGAGACCCTCTTATGGGACGACTCTTGCACCTTGGACAAAAACAAAGACGGGTTGTTGGACAACCCCGCCCCTGATTGTGATGACAACGAGCAGATTCTGGAGCTAAGACTCCGGGCCCCCGATTTGGACCTATACAGGGTGGTTGCTGGAAATACCGAGGGCGAGATAGGGGAGATGCTCTCAGTCAGCGTTTACGTCCTAAATCGAGGCAACGCCCACGCGGCCGACGTCAACATCATCCTCTGCAAAGACCAATCTCCTTCAGATATCAAACGTAATGGCTGCGAGGAGAGCAATATCGTTTACCGACAGATAGTGAAAGCAATCATGCCAATCGGCCAATCCACCGTAGAAGAGGCCAACCCAATCACACTCCTTTACATGGTCGAGGCAGGAAACCATGATATTGTAGTCGTCGTAGATCCTGACAACAACATTGTCGAGACCGACGAATCCAACAACATCATGTCAATAGATGGAGGAAAGATGAGCTCCAAGTGGGGCGCCCTTGACGTCGGTGTCGATGTAGTAGCTAACTACGCCGTACCCACCATTATCGTCGGTGCAACCGTCTCGCTAATGGGTGTTGCCGGCTTCGTTGTCTGGAGCAGGAGAATTGCCGCCATCTCCAGATTCCAGGAGCTTAGCAGTCTGTTGCCAGGCACAGAAGATGACGATCTGATATTCTAAACTACTTGGCCATCCACCAAGGTAGGGGGGTGCTTTCACTAGCAGCAACAAAACTTCCCTTTGTTGATGCGAAATCTCTCATCAGCCTCTCTCTCAATGTGTCCATCATCTTCTCGGCCTGAACGGATTGTATCCTCAGTCCATGTGAGAAAGCATCTAGATCCAGTGGCCTACGGGGGTGAGTCATCATCGCATGAGCCAATTGCCTCTCTTCATAGGATTCGAAGTGCTCTTCAACACTCGGCGAGACTTTGTGCATTACTTGCTGGTGAAGCGCTATTATCGCATCCCTTTGCTCGTCAACCTTCTCCAAAGCCGAGTCAAGCTCCGATAGAATGCCCATTGCATCGACCATAGGCAAAGCCCTCCGTGTTCCAATCCGATCGATCACATTCCCAAGATCATTCGGCAACTTCCCCGAGAGCTTCACGGCACCACCTTTGGGCATCTTTCTATGCTCTGCTCTGAATAGGTCAGGACCCAAGTCGAGCCTAATGGAGAAAGACTGGTTAACCCTGTAAACCTTCTTGGGAGGTCCGCCCTTGTCCGACTTCTTACTTTCCGAGTCTACGAACCCTGCTCCTTCAAGGACCTTCAGGTGTTTTACTATTGCTTGCTGGCTCACGTCCAATATCTCCGACAGTTGGAGTGGGTAGTGGGGCTCTTTCACCAAGCACTTGAGAATGTCTCTTCGGGTAGAGTTCTCTAGTATGCTGAGGGACTCGTCGAATCCTACCATGACTTACCAACCCAAGGTTGGGTAGTCAGGCCCTCCTAAAAACCCAATTGGACTAATCTCCACCATATCCTGTTGTGCGTCAACCGTCGTCCCACTCCATCCATCGGCTTTCCTCTACTACGGGGACCGCGTCGTCTCCAATTTCGGGAACCCCCACGAATGGTCCACGGACTCCATTCACATCCCCCTCAATGGGACTGTAATCCTCCGTATCGGTAAGGATTACGCTACCATCGTTGAAAACTACGAATTGATCCGGAGACTTGCGTCTGTCCGCCCAAGTCATGATGGCTAGGACGATTCCCACTAAGCCCACAGGAATCCCAAGACAGCATCCGAACCAGAACAACCACATCCATGGGTTGCTGTACATCTCATCCATCATGTTTCCATCATCAACAAGCCAAAGCTCTGATGATTCTGCGTCATTGAACAGTGTGTAGGAACCCGGCTCCAGGCCTTCGAAAATTCGGACCAGCGAGTAAATCTTCTCCCCATCCAACCCGGGGCGATCTCCCTCAATCCAGCTCACTGCCCTACCGGGAAACTCACTACCACTGCCGTTCTCTAGTCTAAGCTCGCTTGAAGGGTGCGAACCCTCATTCACACGTAAGGCAGTTAGTATCGTGTCTTCATCTACCTCGAAATCAGCCTGTTCCCCATGTCCTATCCTCACAACGTACTCCTCCTCGTCGAAGGCTATGCTAGGATATAATTGCATTATGGCAATAATTGCCAAAATCAGGAGGATGAATGAAGTGCCAGTTGAGCGAATTGCCCAAGCCCTCTTGCCGCTGACCATACCCCACCCGAGGGCTTTTCATCTATCAGGATTTTTTCAGTAAGACAGACCGAGAGCGGACAGTTTCTCAGGGAGGTAAGTGTCAGTTACGAAATCTAAGCCATACTTTGCTAGGGACTGCTGCTCAGCCTTCCTCCCAATTTCCTGCATCAAACCGATTTGTTCCTGCCACCACCCAGTTGAGAAGCGCGGGTCACTCAGCTCGGCCTCCAATGCGTTCAGGTCCTGCTTCGTCAGATCGTCACTGGGTAGGTCGTAGGCTAGGATGTCATCAGCAGTAATTCCGAGGTAAGTCGCTTCCTTTGTCGCCAAGTATTCGGAAATGTGAGCCGTCTTGATAGCACCATAGGCAATGCTGGCATATATCCTGAATGACCATGGATCACAGTCAGCGAAGACCATAATCGGCTTATTCCACTCCTCGCTCATCCTTTTCATCATCCTCCTAGTGGAGCGAGCAGGTTGGCCTTTCAGGTGGACAAGAGCACACCTTGCCTCCTCATCGAAGCCATTCTCAACGAGCCGATCAAACATACCACCCGTCTCGATTGCCATCACGAAGTCGACATCCTCCTCTATCAAATTGAGCTTCTCGGACTCCACATTGTACGGTACTCCGTATCCTGAATCACCAACATCATCCCGACAGTTTATTCGCATCCAATCCCCCTTTCTGTTCCGCTCCTCAAAAGTGACGTTTCCGATTATTCGCGCTCCGTCTTCTTCTGGTCTGAGCCCAAAGTCCTCTCTCAGGCACTTTGTAACTATCTCTAAGTCTTCGGCTAGATTGTTGCTCTCGTTCTGACTCGCGAATTTCCCATGGCCCCATCCCTCTGAGATGTAGTACATCTCCCTTAGAGTAGATGTCTTATCCACAGAAATCATTTCCTCCACAAATTCAGAAATGTGCAGGGCTCTCAGAAGTTGTCTTGCTGATCCTAACGAAGTAGCATCCCTACTACTCTTTTTCTTGCCATATTTGTATACTCCCAATTTCTTATCGAAGCTGATGTTTTTCTTAGTTCGGACGGGAAGAGTCATCTTGGGAGCCTCACCCTTTGTCATATCGTCATGCATTTTAGAGGCAATATCATGTAGGGCCTCTACTACCTCTTCCTTGGTCTTCTGCTTATTCATACTCATACACTCAACTCCATTAACTACTCACTCCATTCCTCGTCCAACCTGTGCTGCCTGTATTCGTTATCATCACCCTCTTCTGGATTGTCAGCCTCAGATGCTCGATCCTTAATCCAATCAATTGGTGTCGGCAGCTTCTCCACTTCTACTTCAATGACAATTTCTTCTTCTGAATTTCTTATTTCTTTGAGAAGCTCTTCGTCAATTTTCGTAGCCCCAATTATTTCTCCATTCCCTCTGAAGAATATTTCAGTTTCCGTCCACTGCCCTCTTTCCAATCCCGAAACTGTGAAGTGTATTGTACTGGATGTTCCTGGATTCAGGGTTTCAATTCTCCAATTCCACAAACCCACTGCTTCCTTCCGGCCTACCAACTCATTGTCTTCAATTCGCGCTCCTTCCCTCTCTGGCCACTTCGCGAGGATAGTGAAGGCTCTAGCTCTCGCGGTGTAGTTGTACACTTTGATAGTACATGTTGCAAGTCTTCTGCCACTGTCCCAACCTACTTCTTCTTCACAGAATACTGCATTCATTATTTTTGTAATCACGGGAGACAATTCGGGAACCTCACGCCCCAGAATCTTTGATGATTTTCTAGCTATTTCAGGCAGTATAATATTTACCAAATCGAACTTCTCTCTCGTCTTCTCTCTCTCAACGCTCTTCCTTAGGTGACCTTGCAATCCCTGACCAATCCTTTGCAGAGATTTCCTGATTTCTTTCATTACATCATTGTTTACTGCTACAGCCTCTTTGGCCTCGCTGGTGAATTGTACGTTCGTCGAAGCAATATGGACCAAGACTGCAGCAGGTCCCCTTGGAATTCCACGACCGCCTGGTTGATCAAGTCCATATGTTCTCCAGTTCACAGACTCAATTGCTTTGGTTAATGCGCAACCTCCTTGTTGGTACATCAGTGGGACCCGGTTTGCAAATCTTAGAATTTCAATCGGAGAATCGGCTTTTAGGTCCCCTCCAAATACCAAACCAACTTCTACTTGGTATGGGTTTCCTTGGCTAACTTTCGGCTCACTCGTTCTCGTAGATGCGAACCTCGAATCTATAGCCTTGGACATGCCTTTTTTGATTAATACCCCTTCGATTGGTGATAGGCAATCCAAATCCGGATTGGGTAACTTATTCTTCTGCATGCATTCCAGAAGCCTCTCAGCATCCTGGCTCTTTATTCGACGTGGCTGCCTTGAATATTCCAGTCCAGATTCATCTAGCAATTTCTTGGCTCTACTTTCTGCTACACTGGAGAACGATTCATGTAGAAAATCAACCATATTCTTTTTCTCGGTCTCACGCAGCATTCTTTGGAGTGTTCCTAGGTGAATCCCATGGGGATGTGGTTCAATTTCCTTAACTACTCGAGGCAACTCATTAGTATTCCTTGGCCAATAACCCTCTTCGATAATCTCTCCATCCCTGTCTCGGACCTCCAGACTAATCGTGGCATGCGGATTTACGATTGAAGTCATACGGAGATATTGGTAAACGGATTTCTTTCCTCTCTGGTATTTCGCCTTCATCAATGTTTGAATTCTCAGACCATGCTGGATTTCCTCTTGCGTCTTTTCGTCGAACCAAGGCTTCCGCTCCTCTCCAGATTTAATCGCTTTATTCTTCCTAGTATCAATTCCTAACTCTACGAATACTGCGCCGGTGTCTCGCTTAATCTTCGAAGTTACCTTGGTTTTTGATCCTGTAGTGAGTTGGCTATACATCACAACACCGGTGATTCCAATTCCCTGTTGGCCTCGCGTCTGTCTAATTGAGTGAAATCTAGAACCCAGCAGAAACTTACCGAATACATGTTCAATTGCGGTTCTAGGGATTCCGGGCCCATTGTCCTGCGCTATCAACTCCAGGTTATCTCCCTTTTTTCGATTAATTTCTATCCGTATTTCTGGAAGGATCCTCCTCTCTTCACAGGCGTCCAGTGAATTGTCTACCGCCTCCTTTACAGCCGTAATAATTGATCGCTGTAAAGTGTCAAAACCTAGGAAATGCTTGTTCTTCTCGAAGAACTCACTAATCGATACTTGTTTTTGCTTGCTAACGGTCTTTTCGGTTCTGGCCATACGCATCCCTCAGTCAAGTCCTCCCATGTCCGAATGACTTGGGGCTTGAGCAGTAGACCACCTCGGCCTCGGCAGGCCCTTAAGAATCTCTGATATTTCGGCCCAATTATGCCCAATTATGAGAAAATTCCGGGGCTCCAAGCAGTGATTTTTCCTTTGAAGGCACTTGTCATCACAGTCAATGGACTAGCTAGGTAGAGCATGCCCGGTCCAGAACGACCCTGAAAGTTTCTGTTTATTGCAGAAACAGTAACCTGCTCGACACTCTCACTGACTCCTGGACCAGCACCTATGCAAGCCCCGCAACCGGGGTCAATTAGTTTCACACCCACCTTCTCGAATGTTTCCGTCCATCCCCTGTTATTCGAGAGTTCCTTTACCGTTTTAGATCCGAACTGGATGTAGCATTCCACTCCTTCAGCAATGGTTAGGCCTGATTCAAGGGCAGCTTCGCAGACCATTGCATAGTATGAGAAGTCGTCATCCTTCCCTGCAGTGCAAGAACCAGCATATGCGATATCTATCTTGACATCACCTATTTCGTCAATGTATGCTCCGTTGGTGGGGTCCGAGGGAACTCCCTCGTCCGGGTTACCTGGATGGGCTACCATTGGACGAATCTTCTCGAGGTTAATCTCATGCACCCCTCCATCGTAGACAGCTCCTTTATCGGGAATCACGAAACCATCCTTGATTTCTTCTTCCGAAACGCCATCTCGCCTAGACATCAACCACTCGACCGTTCTTTCATCCGCTTCGCAAATACCTGTCTTCGCGCTGCACTCTGTCGCCATGTTGCATAGAGTAGCCCGCTCATCCATCGATAGGCTCGATAGTCCCGGGCCACCAAATTCCATACTCCTGTCCAAAGTCTCTGATTTTGCTGCAAACTTCCAGAGAATGTGCAATATCACGTCCTTGGCCGTACATCCTGGATCCAGGCTCCCTACCAGTTCGAAGCGAATGCTCTCAGGTACATTGACGAAAGCGAATTGGTTGTGGATTAGGTTTGCATACTCTGTTGAACCAACCCCGTAGGCCAGAGCGTTGGAAGCTCCGCCCATGCACGTATGGGAATCGGTAGCTTGGATGAAGTCACCCACATCGATGAATTCCTCTCTAGCCACTTGGTGGCAAATTCCGGGACTTACCCCCCCCTCTGCTGAATAGTCCCTGACCCCAGTATGTTCTTGGAATGCGTTCTGCAAATCTCTGAGATTCTGGATTTTGTCTACGAACCTTCCAAACCTTGGGACCCCGGTGGCATAGAGGAGATGATCCTCGAAAACGGCAAATTTTGGAGGGTTGGGCAGGCTGTAATCCCCCCCGTACTCCTCTGCTAGAAAGGTATGAACCTGAGCGGTAGTGAACTCATGGGAATAACCCCCATCTACTTGTGCCAGAACTGCGTCTCCAGGCTTTACATAACCATTCTTAGCATTATTACAGAGAAGCTTGTTTGCAATCAGCTTCTCTACCATATTCATCTTTCTTTCACCGGTCGACAAGGGTGGAAGCTCAATCGAGCCCTCATCCAGCCTCTTGGCGAAAGGAAGGATCCCACCGCTCTCCAGGATTAGCCTACTTACCGGATCGTATTTTGATGTGAATTCGGAGAGGGGAATGACATCTCCTTCTTGCAATCTCCTAAGCATGTCATGGTCCCCCATCAACTGTCCTAAATTCAGATTGTTTCGTTCGTGAATCGGTGCAAATGAGGCCGCAATCGCAATCCTGACTCCAGACCATCGTTCACATTGAGGTGCCGTCTCCCTGCTCGAACCTGTTCCTTTTCGATGTCCTGAGACTATTACTTCGAATTCCCCATCAATCAGTGCCCTTGGCTCGAAAACCCTCCTTCCTTCATGCACCAGTCCCGCATATGCGTTCTCGGCGATTACTGCAGGATCGTGATCGAAGCAGACCCATGCTGGAGTCATCACATCCGTATTGATGTCATCGAGCAGATCATCAACGGACAGGTCCTCCATCCTGAGTTCCAGACCGTCGTAAAGTTGCTTGCGAATCAGCTCTAGGTCCTTTGTGAGGAATAGTACGCGCTTATTTGTCGATAGACGCACTTCTCGAGGCGGCCATTCTGATGACGTCATGCTAATCCTCCAGTACCCCCCAGTATCGCTTTGTATTTCACGATTCTCGATTATAGGAGAATTTACTAATATGATTTCTTGAGGAATTATTTCTAATTATAACACTTATATAAGATGCCTTTTGGCAATTTAATACCTTTTCGTGGAAAGGGGGGTGAGGATGTATGTCATATCTTGTTGAGGACACCGTGAAGTGCGATGAATGTGGAAGCCGAAATCTGAGTAAAGACGAATCGAGGGGTGAGGTTGTCTGTGATGACTGCGGCCTCGTTCTTGAAGACAAGGTGATTGATCAAGGAGCAGAGTGGAGAGTCTTCAGCCCCGAGCAAGGGGACCAGCGAGCAAGAACGGGTGCTCCGATGACCGTCATGCTACACGACAAGGGTCTTTCCACTGACATAGACTGGCAGAACAAGGACTATTCAGGGAAGTCCATCTCCAGCAGATACCGAAGCCAATTCTACAGGATGAGGAAGTGGCAGAAGAGATCCAGGGTTAGTAATGCCACTGAGAGGAACAAGGCCATGGCTCTCGCGGAGCTCGACAGAATGGCAAGCCGCCTGGAATTGCCTAAGACGATCAGGGAAACAGCGGCAGTCACCTACGGAAAGGCAGTCGACGCTCGCCTGATTCGTGGTCGTTCTATTGAGGGAGTGGCTGCAGCGAGCCTCTATGCAGCCTGCAGGATTTGCGAGAATCCACGTACTCTGGATGAGATAGGGGAGGCTAGTAGGACAGGCCGTAAGGAGATTGGCCGGACATACCGGTTCATGGTACGCGAGCTCAGAATGAAGATCCCACCAACCAAGCCCGAGGACTACATTCCAAGGTTCTGCTCGGGTCTAGACTTGGATGCCGAGGTTCAGTCAAAGGCCTACGAGCTGATTGCTGCAGCACAAGAGAAGGAGCTTACCAGTGGTAGGGGTCCCACCGGAATCGCTGCGTCGATAATCTACATCGCCAGCGTACTTTGTGGAAAGCGCAGGACGCAACGAGAGGTCGCCGAGGTCGCTGGAGTGACCGAGGTTACAATCAGAAACCGATACAAGGAACTTATTCAGAACCTAAACATCGAACTAGAGATTTGAGAATCAAGAGCAACCAGTAGTCGAACCGCACTCGTTGCACTTGAGGCACGTCCCGTTCCTGACCATCTGGCTTCCACCGCAATCGTCGCAGATGTCTCCAGTGAAGCCACGCTCCTTGGCTGCCTGCCTGACTTTTGTCTCAGCGTCGATGATTGGAGCCACAGCGGCCTCGAGAGTCATCTGAACCTCCCGCTTCTCACCTTGGGTTCGGACTAGGCCCCGTTCGGTCATCTCAGGACGACTTATCGAGAACGGGTCCAAGTCCGTCGGGTCCACGTGAGCGAGGTCGTCCCTGCCCGCGTACTCGATAGCCAACTCTCGGAAAACCCAGTCGATTATGCTGGAGGACATCTTGACTCGCCCGCTTCCTCCCTCAATCATTCCGCTCGGCTCGAACTTGGTGAAGGTGAATGATTTCACGAATGCATCTATTGGAACGCCGTGTTGGAGGCCGATTGACACCGCTATTGCGAATTGTGATAGCAAAGCCCTCCATGCAGCCCCCTCCTTGGAAGTCAACAGGAATATCTCTCCGAGCTTCCCATCGTCATACTCTCCAGTAATGAGGCGTACACTATGACCTCCCACTCTGGCCTTGAAGTTCGCACCCCTCTTCCTGTCGGGTAGGGGCCTCCTCGCAGCGATGTAGCTCTGAACAAGGACCTCTGCTACTGGCCTGGCTATTGGTTCGGGGGCCGGAATAGCACTGACAGCTTCCACCACCATCTTCTCTACCATCTCCTCCTCTGTCTCCTCGAGATCGACAGAGTCTACCAGTTGGTTCATGAGAGGCTGGGAGAGCTTGCTTCCATCCCTGTAGACCGCACACGCCTTGTTCATCGTGGCATGGCTTAGGTTGTATGCTTCTCTGACCTCATCGATAGTCGAATCAGATGGCATGTTGATAGTCTTAGATATTGCACCAGAAATGAATGGCTGCGCGGCAGACATCATGTTCACGTGAGCATCCCATGCAATCGACCTCTTGCCGTACTTGCCGCAAGGGGTAGCGCAGTCGAATACCGGCAAATGCTCCTCTTTCAGTCCGGGCGCTCCCTCGATTGTGTTGTGCCCGAAGATGCGGTCGTTCGACGCATCCACCTCATCTGGAGTGAAACCTATGAAACCCAGGGTATCGAAGAAGGGGTCCTCGAACTGTCCTTCGGTCATCCCTAGGTCTCCAGTACAGAACTTCTTACCCAGTATGGAGGGTGCGAATGCCGATCTAATATCAAAAACATCTCCAAGTTTGGATTCGATGGACTTCAGTATCTTCGAGTCGAACCCAGCCTCCATGAGTCGATCCCCTGAGAAGCTTGGACAACCATTAATTCTCCCAGTCCCCATGATGTATTCCTCTATCTGCAGGGCTTCGCTCTCTGAGTAGCCCAACCGTCCCAGAGCGTTTGGGACGCCCCGATTGATGATCCTAAGCGACCCTCCTCCAGCAAGCGTCTTGTATTGGACGAGGGAGAACTGGGGCTCGACCCCCGTGGTGTCCGCTCCCATTACCAAACCAATCGTTCCAGTGGGGGCAATCACAGTTGTCTGGGCATTGCGGAATCCATGCTCCTCCCCTTCCCTTACTGCCCTGTCCCAGCATTCACGAGCAGCATCAAGTAGATCTTTGGGGCACTTCTTGCTGTTGATCCCAACCGGAGATACAGTCAGCCCTTCGTACTCTTCGGAGGGGGCATCGTATGTGGCGCGCCTATGGTTTCTCATTACCCTGAGCATATCCCCAGAATTCCTATCATAGTCCGGGAAAGGACCTAGGATAGATGCCATCTCTGCGCTCGTCGCATACGACTCCCCACACATTATCGCAGTAACTGCCCCACATATTGCATAAGCACGCTCGTCGTCGTAGGGAATTCCCATATGCATCAGAAGTGATCCGATGTTGCAGTATCCCAACCCAAGTGTCCTGTAATCGTAGGATCTCTGCGTAATCGATTTTGAGGGGAACTGAGCCATTAGGACGCTAATCTCCAGTGTCGATGTCCATAGTCGAACACTGTGCCGGAAATCATCGATTTGGAAAGCATGTGTGTCCAGGTCGTAGTAATGAAGGAGATTTATGCTTGCAAGGTTGCAAGCGGTATCATCTAGGAACATGTACTCGGAGCAAGGGTTCGACCCATTTATCCGTCCAGCTTCCGGGCAGGTATGCCATTCGTTGATTGTCGTGTCAAACTGGACACCTGGATCAGCGCACGCCCAAGCAGTGTAGGCGACCTTGTTCCAAAGTGTCCGCGCATCCAGGGTCCTACAGGGTTCTGGGGACCTCCCTTCTGACTCTGCAGATTCCATCTCTGTTCTCCAATAGAGGTTCCAATCACCCCCTTCCTTTACTGCGTCCATGAATGAGTTTGGGACCCTGACCGAGTTGTTGCTGTTCTGGCCCGATACTGTTGCGTAGGCCTCTCCCTGCCAGTCGGTATCTAGCACCTCGAATTCGAGCCCCTTCCAGCCTTGCTGAGCAAGATCCAGAATTCTCTGGATGTGCGCCTGAGGGACGCTGTCCTTGATCGCCCCGACCATTGCTTTCCGAAGTCCTAGATTGGTATTATGACTGAACCTACCCTCGTCATCGTCGAACTCCCAAACCGAATCCATTATCGCGTCAGCGTGCTTCTGGAGAATCGTGCTTCCTATGACGAGGGCCGAAACCTTCTCCTCTTCAGATGGCTTCCAATCGATGTATTCCTCTATATCGGGATGATCCAAATCAAGGGTTACCATTTTCGCTGCTCTCCTAGTAGTCCCACCGGATTTTATTGCTCCTGCAGCCCTATCGCCTATCTTCAGGAAGGAGAGGAGACCGCTCGATGTCCCACCCCCTGAAAGCGGCTCTCCGGAACCTCTGATTCTCGAAAAGTTCGAACCAGTACCGGAACCATACTTGAACAGAAGGGCCTCCCTGTTCCACAACCCCATAATTGAGTCGCTCCCTCCAACTAGTGAATCGGAGACAGACTGGATGAAGCATGCATGAGGTTGGGGCCTTTCGTAAGCACTGGTCGACAACTCCACTCTTCCCGTGTCTGGGTCCACGTATGTGTGGCCTTGCGGTGGTCCCGCAATTCCGTAGGCCCAATGGAGTCCTGTGTTGAACCACTGGGGGCTGTTGGGTGCCGAACGCTGACTAGCGATCATGTAGCACATCTCGTCGAAGTAGGCGCGGGCATCAGCCTCGCTAGCAAAGTATCCATACTTCCAGCCCCAGTAGGTCCAGGTCCCTGCAAGCCGACGGAAGAGCTGCCTTCCGTCGGTCTCACCACCCATTCTATCGGCGGTATCCAATTTCTGTAACCGCTCTTGGTCCGGCTCACTTCGCTGTAGCCAGACAGGCACCCCCTCTTCGGGAACGTTCCGAAGAAACCTCGGAACACCCGCCTTTCGCAGATACTTTTGGGCGCAAACCTTCCCGGGTATTCCGGAGAACCCGGAAGGCAGCTTTACGCCCTCGATTGAGTCAGCCATGGAACCATCGGGATTCCTGATTTCGACATCCATCTCGATCCAATTGAACAAATCGAAAGGATCCTGCTCAACAGAAGTAAAGCGCCGCTCTATCACGAGCCCGCTCTCAGCCTCCGCTGCTTCTCCGGACATACCAATCTTGGTCTGCATTTTCTCTCACTCCCGTTGTGTATCGGTCAGGATTCGTCCCGCCTTGTGCAAGGGAGTTGCGCTTCTGAATGGAGGGTGTTTAATGATTAGCCTTGAACCCACCAATTTCAGATTGAATTTTTAGAAAAATCAAACTAAACCAATCACGCCTTACAATCAGAAATTATATCATTTCAAGAGACCATTTCAGAGTTACCCCGGATCTTGTAATCATTATTCCGACACTGCAATAGTTCTCGTGACTACTTTCAATCAGACGATGAACCAGTGTCTCCGGAACGTCTCCTTTGACGATGTATTTCATGTTTACAGAAGTGAAGACCCGCGGCCGCTCCTCGGCCCTCTCAGCCTCTATTTCTACGGTGGCATACTCAACATTGGCCACCCTTTCCTTCAATCCGTCGATTACGTCAATAAGAGAGCAAGAGGCATGAGCATGCAGAACCATCTCCATGGGACTAGGGGAGTCATCGCCATAGATTCCGAACACCTTTCCTTTCGAAGTGGCTCCAATGTAACCGCCTTGGTCGGTCCACCGCACCTCTCCTTTCACATTACAGTCACCAAAGCCATCACCCTTGAAGGGTTGGCTTCATCAATCCCTTACCAATCGGAGGAGCGATGAACATGCCTCAGGGAAGTACGATAAGCATGTCGAACGGAAAACTGGAGGTTCCGAACGACCCAATTATTCACTATATCGAGGGAGATGGAATTGGAGTGGACATTACTCCTGTCATGAAGGCAGTAGTCGATTCTGCAGTAGAGAAGGCATACGATGGAGAAAGGACAGTACAATGGAAGGAAGTACTAGCTGGAGAAAAGGCATTCAACTCGACAGGCGAATGGCTTCCAGAGGAAACCAAGAATGCCATGCGTGAGGGCCTTGTATCCATTAAAGGCCCATTAACTACACCAGTGGGAGGGGGGATACGAAGCCTGAATGTGGCTCTACGTCAGCAACTGGATCTATTCGCCTGCGTCAGACCGGTTAGGTGGTACGAGGGAACTCCCAGTCCTGTGAAGGATCCTGGAGCGGTCGACATGATAATCTTCAGAGAGAATAGCGAGGATGTATATGCCGGAATCGAATGGGAGTCTGGAAGTGAAGAAGTCCGCAAAGTAATCAACTTTCTACAGGATGAAATGGGTGTCGACAAGATTAGATTCCCAGATACTGCTGGGATAGGGATCAAGCCCGTTAGCCAGGAGGGCACGGCACGAATTGTAAGAGCGGCCATTAGGTACGCGATAGACAACGACAGGGACAGCGTCACTCTGGTTCACAAGGGCAATATCATGAAATTCACTGAGGGTGGATTTCGAGATTGGGGTTACCAGTTAGCAAAGGAAGAATTCGGTGCATTAGAACTGGACGGTGGTCCGTGGTGTACCTTTGAGAACCCCAATACTGGCACTACCATCACGGTAAAGGACGTCATAGCAGACGCGATGCTTCAACAGGTTCTGACGCGTCCTAGTGAATATGGGGTTCTGACTACAATGAATCTCAACGGTGACTATATTTCTGATGCGCTAGCTGCACAGGTGGGTGGGATAGGTATCGCCCCCGGAGCCAACATAAACTACGACACCGGTGTTGCAATCTTCGAAGCAACGCACGGTACTGCACCCAAGTACGCAGGCCAGGACAAGGTGAATCCCGGAAGCCTGATACTATCCGCAGAGATGATGCTTCGTCATATGTCTTGGTCCGAGGCAGCCGATCTCATAGTTAGTGGAATGGAGGGGGCCATATCTGCAAAGACGGTTACCTATGACTTCGAACGCCTGATGGGTGATGCAACTCTACTGTCTTGCTCCGAATTTGGCAATGCTGTGATTTCTCACATGTAGGTTGGAACATGGACGAAGCCCACGAGAGGATGCTGAACTTCTTCAACAAATCAGAGAATTCGGAACGCCCCCTCTCGTGGTTCGAAGATGTTTATTCCGCATCAAAAAAAGATCGTGCGATGGTTCCATGGGATTGGATGGAACCCCATCCTTTCCTGACAGATTGGGAGAAACAGACAGACCTCTCGGGGAAGGCACTGGTTGTAGGTAGCGGTTTGGGTGAAGATGCCGCATTTCTTTGCGGAAAGGGTTGGAAGGTTACAGCCTTTGACATATCCGAGTCAGCAGTGTCTTGGGCTAAGGAAATCCACCCGAATTGTGAGATCGAATGGTTTGTGTCCGACCTTCAAGACCCCCCCGGAAAATGGGAAGGCGCCTTTGATCTGGTATTGGAGGTCCACATATTGCAAGCCATTCCGAGTGAAATTAGGCAGAGGGCCGCAACCCGACTATCCTCTCTGGTCACAAAGGGAGGCTACCTAGTCTGTATAGGGAGGCTAGATGACGGAATGGAAGCCACACCAGGCCCTCCATGGCCTCTATCGCGACCATTCATCGAGAGCATAGGAATCGGCCTGGAACTAGTAGAGTTTCACGCCTCAATGATTCCTGGTAAGGAATCAACAAGATATCGTGCGACTTGGACAAATCGATAGGTGAAATTCGTGGAACCTGTCAGACTTGCAATCATACTCGCACATCCTTTCGCCGCCTTGTTTTTGATTTGGTCGTTCTTCGTTCAGAGAAAGTGGAAAGAAAAGTCATCCACGCTCTCTGGTAATGATAGAAAGGCATCCATAGCAGAGCACGAGACTATGGGGGATAGGATTGCAATGGCGACCATCGGCATAGTTTTCCTTGGCTACGTATCCAACGTAGCAAGGGGTTGGGTTGATCACAACGACCCGACAGAGCTCCTCTTACCAGGGCATTTTCACGGTTGGGTGGGCACAATCGGTCTGGCTCTGATGTTCGTACTTTGGAAACTCGGAAGAAACACCATGGAGGCACGGGATGCCGGAGACAAATTTGCTAGAACCAAAGAAATCCACGGGAAAGTTAGCGACCTAGTTGCCCTACTTGTTGGCATTCATGCATTCTTGGGCTTCCTATATCTGTTGACAATTCTATGAACGTCTCTCTGACCACATCTCGAGCCAAGCAGAGATGTTCAGAACAATGTCTTCCGACGAAACAACCCTGTCCTCGACCTCCAAACCCCTCAGTGGCTTGATCCTGCAACCGCATGCGTTGGCATGTCCCCCACCGTCAGGATCGAATCGGGTGGCAAGAGTTGTTAGGTCGAAGATACCCCCGTTTTTGTGTAGGAATGAGTTTGTGTAGAATGAAGCAGATACGGGATAACGGTCCTTCTCTCCAAACGCAGCGCCCACATCTCCATGGATTACAATGCAAGCATCACACCTTTCTCCAGCCAAGGCTGTGACGTGGTAACCGTTTGATCGCATCCCTAATCCCTCCAGCCTGACAATTGCCAGTCTATCCTCAATGCGCATGCTTTCTTCTATTGCCTCCGAAAGTAGGACTCGCTGCCTCCGTCGGGACTCTACCCTGGCAGAGATTTCTGAACTAGACAAGATTTCCTCGACCGACAGACCTCCCTGAAGGTACTCCAGCACCGCCATTGCCGTCCCTTCTCCGACATCAATGACCCTCCCAAGCCAAACCTCTGGTTGGTCAGAGAGGTACTCCTTCCGCGAGATGCCCCCCCCATCCAGCTTGTCGACCCATTCCAATAAGCCAACCATGTCAGACAGCTCAGCTCTTTGTGACACCAATTCGAAGGCAATTCTTGCTGCAGAGGGGGTGTCTCGCCAGATAATTACGCTCCCCGAACCCTCTGCATCCGAGGGCCTGTTCGACTGGTGGTGGTCAATACTAAGCCCGCAATTTGGATGTCTTGGGAGGTCGCACACCGCAGTCCAACGGTCGATCTTTTCATCCAACAGACCCGCCCTCATTTCTCCGGGATGCCCGAACTCAACCTCCGCATCGGGCCACCATCTTCGCAGAATTGCAGCAGTAACGACGCCGTCTAGGTCGCTGTCGGTTACAATCCTTCGAATATCAAGGTCCAATGCAGAGCTATCCACTAATCCCGGTCCGGGGCACACGTCAAGTGGGTTTCGCAAGCCTCTCCTCCACGGAAGGTTTTCATTCGGGGGCGCTGCACGGTGTGGTTATGCACACCAGTGTCAACGGGGCCATCGAAACATCCTGTGGCTTCATTCTGCTCAATTTCGACAGCATACTCCTATTACAGTACCCCCAAGGTCATTGGAGCTTCCCCAAGGGCCACATTGAGGACGGGGATTCAGACCATCACTCTACAGCCATTAGGGAACTATCCGAGGAGACAGGGATTACCAGGGTGGAAATTGACCAAGGCTGGAGCCAAAGGACCGAGTACACATTCTCTAGGAGGGGGAAACAAACTCCGAAGCAGGTATTCTGGTACCTTGCAGAGACAGATCAGATTGCCGTCACACTTTCCCACGAGCACACGAATTACCTTTGGCTACAGATTGAAGAAGCCGAAGAGCAGATTACATTTGGTCAGGAAAAGGCGCTACTCCGCTCCGCAGCAGAATACCTCAGAGCTGCAGGAAAGCTAGTCTGACAACCGCCCTCTTCTTCCAAGGGGCTTCCAAAGGGTCTCCCCCTCGTTTGAGATTTTCCCGAACCATCTTGCCATGACGAACAGCCAGTCCGAGAGCCTATTCAGGTATGCCAAGACCTCAGGCCTTACTGCGCCTTCCCCTTCGTACTCTCTAAGGGAACATGCCGCTCTTTCAGTCCTCCTAGCCACGGTTCTAGCAACATGCATCGAGGCAACGGGGGCAGAACCGGTCGGTAGGATAAACGACTCCAACGGATCTATATGTTCTAGCCAATTACCCATCTCTTTGACGAGCCTGTCCCCCTCTCCGGTGCCCACGAGTGCAACGCTATCGGGTAGGGATTCGGGAGGACAGGCGCATTCACCTCCAATGTCGAATAGCTCCTGTTGTACAAGACCAAGAACAGCATCCAATGCTGACTCTTCTTCTTCCGGAATGGATTCGGATTGAAACCTCCTAATCTCCATCCTGACTACTCCAATTTGTGAGTTCAATTCATCGATAGTACCGAACAACTCAACCCTAACATCCTGTTTTCCAACTCTCTTTCCATCAAGTAGCGAGGTCTCCCCCCCATCTCCAGCTCCGGTGTGTACCCTGTTAATCCGGACCATGGAACCGCGAGGGGACACATGCTTTCAATCGTACTCAGTGACTTCCAGACTCTTTCAGCGCTGATTCAATGGCATCGGTCCAAGAAGAATCTATGGAAACCCACCCTCCTCCCTTCTCCAACTCTACTGAGTGAAATCCCTCCTTCTCGGAATCTCCTAGGCTCCTGTGTATGAGAGTTAATGCAGCATGGCTCATTGCATTGATCCACGGGTCTTCCATGTCCCATGAACGTTCGAAATGGGCTATTGCGCCATTGGGCCCCAAAATCAGCCCTCGATGAATCTGCCGCAGTCCGGACTTAGACCACGCTATTCCAGGAACCCCTATCACAAGCCCCCTGAACGCCAGATAAATCTCTATTGATACCATTGTACTTGCCAGCAAGAACGAACCGATCTGCTCTGTTTGGGAAGCATCCCCCCAATTCACAGAAAGAAGAGAAACCCCACCAAAGCAGAACAATATTCCACCCAACGGCGCGACAATCACGTCCTTCTTGGTGACCCCCATGCTTCTAGCTCCCATTATTGCCGAGATCCCCCCTACGAACACCGCGAGTACAGCAGGGAAAAATGCCGATCCCTGCCTGGGGCTAGTACTTACAATCCAAAGTAGAAAGGCACAAATCACAACAACAGACGAGAAACGCCCCCCAATCTCCGGAAACGGTTGAAGTCTGCTCAGGTAGTATCCCGCCGACCCAACCAAGAAGAATAGCCCTATCCAGAAAAGCATCATTCTTCCTCCATGCTGCTCCCCCATCCAGGCTTCCAAAAACCCTCATTGTCCAATATCTTGGCCCACTTTTGGTCATCCGCACCCAATAGCCGGGAAGCACGCCTCTCCAACCCATCAATCAGAGCATCCCCCACCTCCCCTTCTGAATGAGCGCTCTGCCACTCGGTACGAATCCTCCTTACCCTCCGCTGGCCTTCGAGGCGATTATCGAAGCACCCCTCGCATGCCTCCCTGAGGTCCTGAATCCACACCCTTGATCCTCTAATATGCGGCTCGTTTACGAAATCAGACCTCTTCCTTCCGAATGGCCACCATCCCATGCCCCTGCGTCCGAGTTTGTTTTCTTGATGCTTTGTGAATCGCTAAGTGCGGAAACGTGCACGCCACTTTGTGGGACGGGTACTTGTTCACTTGTTTGGCAGACCGAAGGACAGGGCCTTATCGGCCATAGTGAATGACTTTGAGAAAAGGATCAGGGGAAGGGGAATTAGCGTTCAAGCCCACTCAGAGAGGAAGGGAATTGACGCTTATCAGGAAGGCCTTTCCAAGCTTACCGGCTCATTGGTGATTATGGATGAGAGGGGAGAGCAGATGTCTAGCGAAGAATTAGCTAGATGGTTGGGTTCAGCGAATATGGAAAACGTTCAGACCAACATTGCAATCGGTCCAAGTGAGGGGTTTTCTGAGGAATTTAAGGCAGGAGCATCACACTCCATTTCCCTTTCGAACCTAACCCTAACTCACGAGATGGCCGCTGCAGTACTACTCGAACAGTTGTATAGGGCGACCGAAATCAATCGTGGCTCTCCTTATCATAGGAACTGATTTCCATCCACGAGATGATACTGCAATCGCTCTATGATACGAATTGACCATAACTGAGGAATCCATTGATAAGGAAATCGAAATGCTCGGGGACCCTGCCTCAGGGTCAGCAGGGATTGAAATGACAGAAAGAGAACAAACATACGCGAATAAGGTATTTTTCCCAGCATTCGCCATGGTTGCCATAATGCTGCTTAGTACACAGCTCCTAGTTCTGGTGAATTGGGAGTCAGAGGAGGAACCCCAAGACCTTGAAATCACCCCAAAGAGAACGGCGATACAACAGGAACACCAGTATTCTGGGCCTGTGCAAGGGGAGAATCAGAACCAACCTGCTTCGGCGTTCCCGTTCCAAGAGGCTGCTTTCTTTGACCCATTCTACCATGATCCAGCATCATATTACGGGAAGGTCTCAGACGCATCCGCTCTTACGCTGGATCCCAGATATGGCTTCTTCCTCGAGGAGACCAACACGGATGACCATGATAACGACGGAATAGATGACCTAAACGACTTGGACGACGACAACGATGGTATCAACGATCTGATCGAAAGGTTCGACGGGTGCTATGGGACAGATCCACTTGACCACGACAACGATGGAGTCTTAGATAGAGAGGACTGGGACGACGACAACGATGGCATACTGGAGGGGCCCATCGACTACTCCCAGGGAACAGACCCTTGGAATGTGTCAGCCGATAGGCATGTCGACCCGAGCACTATACACCCCTGGACCGGTCAACCAGTCGGATTCAACTACCTAGTAGACCAGAATCCCATGGATCACGACAATGATGGGATCCCAGACGAGGATGTCGATGGCTCCGGCAGGGGTTCTTACGATGAGGACGACGACAACGACGGCCGGATAGATCAGTTCTACTGGCCCTGCGACTTCGACTCAGACGGGATTCAGGATTACTTCGACGATGACGATGACAACGATGGAGTCCCAGACATTGATGACATACACCCCTGGAACTCATCCCGCTCCTCGATGATATATTCTGAACCCGGGATCCTATGGGACGATTGGACTCTGTGGGACTCTTCCGATTACAGCATCTATGTGGATGGACTAGACTATGTAGCCTTGGAGGCCCTCCTGCACCCACGAGAACAGAGCTTCACTAGCATCGTTGACGGTGATCTGGACGGCGATGGGATCCCAAATTTCCTAGATCCGGACAACGACAACGATGGTTCTCCAGACTCCTCGGACAATGACGATGATAACGACGGCCTTGCCGACATGTATGACGTCGACGACGACAACGATGGAATCCCAGATGCCTGTAGGCAGTTGGACACAAACGGCGATGGCCAGGGCGATTACCCAATTGCAGTAGTGGAATTCGACACCCCTGGGATTGACTGCGAGATTGACTACGACGGTGACTTGGATGACGACAGATTCAGACCAATCGACCAAGACTACGATTTGGTTTGGGATTGGCTTGATACGGACATGGGTGGTACAACCAGTCCCGACAACCCATCGATATTTGGAAGCGGGGGGGCTACTCCCTGGGATCTAGATGATGATGGTCTGCTCAACGAGGAGGACCCCTACCCTCTCAATGACACGGCAGAGGTTGTCACATGGGATTGTGCGAGCGTCGAGAACCCCAACCCCCAGGACCCCAGTGACAACTGCGTACTCTGGAGGACCTCCTACACGGGGTTCAACGATTGGGACGGCGACGGGGTGAACAACTGGGTCGACGTCGACGACGACAACGATGGCATACTAGACTGGCTGGACATCGATCCTGATTGCGATCTTGACAACGATGCTGCCCTGCACGAACTTAACGGTTCGATGTACCGGGATGACGGGCCCAATGACATTGATACCGACATCGACGGGGATGGGCTGCCGAACGACGAGGACTGGGACGATGACAACGATGGAATAAACGACTACTATGATCCGGACGACGGAAACTGTGGGATTGTGGATGCCGACAATACCGACCAATTCTACGGGAACAGCTGGCCTCAAGGAGACGGCGACGCAATAGACGGTTCCGACGACGGAGATACCTATGTTGGATTTGACCACTACTATTGGAACATGACCTGGGGATTCAACCCGTTCAATGACGGCAACACGTTCATGCTCGATTACAATGGTTATGACGATACCATCTTCCCCCCAACAGGGGGGCAGATACCAGAGATGTACTGGTTCTTGATGATGAAGTGGAGTCCCTACAACGGGGGGAACTTCTTCGACATCGACACAGACGGCGACTCCCTAGTCAACGGTATAGACGTCGACCAAGACGGCGACGGGCTACCCGACTGGTGGGACCAAGACGAGGGCAATGATGGGATCTTGGACGTCAATGACGTGAAGATGGGGGGGACCCTGGATGGCAACTCTTGCGGGACAATACTCGCATCGCCCACCCAAGAGAGATGGTGCGGGTTGGACTACGCTTTCCTATTCGGGTACCCTCTGATGCCGGCTACGCGATCCAACAACCAGATTTTCACGGTCCCATACAGCTCCCGCCCCGACTCCGAGCACGACGACGGTCCCTATGACGGAAGCAACCACCCCTCGCATGCCACGTGCGAAAACAACTGCTTCTACTTCACCTTCGACCCCGGAAGTAACATCCCACCCTCAGTTGCTGTCACTTACAACGACATCAAGAACAATCGCGACCTCTGGATCGCATACGTCGGCCTAAATGGTGCCGCCGTCAACAACAATCAGGCCCTTTTCCAATGGACTTCCGACCCCAATGCAAACCTATTCCCCGACGAGTTGGCAGACTTGCTCGATGATGACGTGGACCCAGACATAGACTGCGGGCAACCGATGCCCGAAGTGTCGTGGGTGCCAAACTGCATGTATAACAACACCAACGATCTAGACGACGACTGGGACATAGTGTACGACCACTTCGATGTGGACGACGACAACGACGGAATCTGGGACTACTTCGAAGTAGACACCAACCATGATCTAGACGACGACATGACCATTGTAGAGCCATACTACTTCACAGGAGACAATTGCGATGACGCAGATGACGACGGACTCGACACCGACCCGGACGGCGACGGAATATACCAGGCCGTGTGGGATAAAGGGGTCCTCGGGCAGGGCCTCCTATTCCCCCTCTACTACGATGTGGACAACGACAACGACGGGGTCCCGGACGGCGAGGATCCGGACGACGACAACAACGGCATTTTGGACTCGATGCAAGAGACGCTCTGCTTCACGGGAGAGGAGCAGAGTCCATGGGACCACGACAACGACGGCCTAGTAAACTGGGCCGATGACGATTGGGACGGCGACGGCATCCCGAACGCCCTAGAGTTGCTGAACCTGATGGACGGGAACGGAACTGAGGATCCCTCGGACGACACCTGTTGTCTAAACTTCCCGATCGCCCCATGGGACCACGACAACGACGGCATCCGAGACGACTTCGACGAAGATGACGACTACGATGGAATGAAGGACGAGGACGAGGTGATGCTCTGGCCATCCAGATACGGCCTTGAGTCTACTAACCCCTGGGACCACGACGACTTCGGCGGCGGGGTGGGCATGGCCGACCCCTCCAACAACTCCACTGGCCCGGACTACATCGACGTCGATGACGACAACGACGGAAGGCTCGATCTGGACTGGAACAACCCATCACTGAACACTACTTGGCCAACGCCCTCCAACAAGGGCGAGGAATTCGACGGCAACTCCTCCGACTGGGATTCCGACAACGACGGAATCCTGGATGACGACGATAAGATCCCGACGCGTATTACCCTAGACACACAAACCGTACTTTGGCTGGATCAGAATCGACCTGCAATTTTCAACGGGTCGGTCTATTGGCTCGGGGACACGGGATTCGTCCCTGCCCCCGACCTCCCTGTACAGATCCACATCCGATACATTTCAAACGGCACCTCCGTGATAGAGACCATAGACGTTCTAACCGACTCTTCAGGCAATTACATCGTCGGGCAGTTCCTTTTCCCAGAGGACATCCGAGTCGGACCGAACTCGACCTACGAGGTCTACGCAGAGGTGACCGAGATGTTCATCCACGACCACAGCACAACGCTCACAGACAGTGACGGGGATGGAATTGTCGATGCGGGAATCCCCGTCGAGGTCAGGGCGAACACCACCATCGGCTATGTCGCCGGACAGCGATTCAGGGCCGACGAGCAACCCCTAAAGTTGGACTTCAAGGTCCACTACACAGCAGACTACGAGCGCGGAATCTTCGACAACAGGATTCCATTCGCACCAGTCTCATTCACGATTAGCGACGCTGGAGAGGAATTCGGGAACATCACCCACCCCACCGTGTACGACGGTTATGGGAATGGGTACAGGTCCGATTCGGGAGGATGGGTGTCACTATCATTCAACCAATCTGTGAACCGATGGGAGCAGGTCCGGTGGAACTCCCTTATTGACAACGGCCCCGGAATTCCAACTGGCGGCTACGAGGAAATCGTATGGAACCCATGCGGCCCACTCAATCCAACTGGAACACACTCAGTCCTCGGCACCTATGATTACAAGAACACCACTCTCCCAGTAGGCGACTACAGCTTCGTCGGGTTCTCCAGGCCCGATCTTGGCCAGTGCACCGATGGCTCCTACGAGTGGCCATGGCCGCACTTGGAGGGCGCTAAGACGGACAGCTTCAGCATTCGTTCGATGCACAGGATGTACATCGACGCTACCATGTTTGCTTCTTCGACGAGACCAGTCTACTACTGGGACGCAACGCAGTTCACCGGGTCCTCGTTCGGAGCATGGCGTGCTCTGTTCCATGCCCCTTCGTTGGCGAACGCTGGACTAGACTACGACGAGACCAGCCTAGGCAAGCCCTACCCGGTTCTTTGGGACGGCACCCCATCGGAACTAGCGGGCATTGCAGACGGTTCTCTGGTCCCGTTCCTATCCTCGGATGGAATCAACTGGGCCATCGTCATGCAGAACGGAGCGGACTTCGACTCACCTCCATGCGGACCCGTAGATCCCTTGGATCCAAGCAGTCCAGCCAGGTGCGAAATAGTACCGGAGATGTTCACCGGAGAGAAATTCAGGGTTATCGGCAATATTTGGAACCGAACCCTCGATCCATGGTACCAAGACCCCGTTACGCTCCAAGTCGATGCCGACAAAAACGGTGCCTTCGAAGGGCAGTACGAAACTGCAGAGAGGTCAGTCATCGAAAATGTAGGGGGGCTGGCAACCTTCGATTACAACTGGACTTGGTACTCCAAGTACCCACCCGGGACCTTCGAGATAAAGGCCGACTTCACCCAATCCGACTATTACTTCACTGGAGATCAAGCAGAGGTTCTGGCCGCCACAGGAGCATACGGTAACGTAACCATGATCGGTACAACGGACTTCGAGGCGATTACCCTTCCCAGGCTTTATCGCGGTCAAAACACCTCCGTGGAGGCTAGGCTAGTTGACAACTCGAATCAACCCATCAGAGAGGTGCCCGTCAATTGGACATGGTCCGAGGACAACTCCAACGGAGTCTCGATCACCGACAATAACGGCCTCTTCAGGGTCAATCTTACGGACATCGACACCCTCGGTAACTTCTCGCTCGGCTTCACCTACTTGGGCGATGAGCTCAGGCAAGGCAACACGGTCGAGCACAACCTCTGGGTGGTATCTAGGACCTTCATCAACGTCCAGAGCACCAGTCCCAACATCAGGTCCAGCGGGGATCTCTGGGAATTCAACGCAATGATCACCGATGACAACATGACTCCCTTCGAGAAGGACGGGGGGGAGGTTCTGAACACATGCGCCGGGGAGGACTCGAACAATGGGTATGATTTGGGCGGCAACATTACGGTGATTTACGAAGGGATAGACTTCGAAGACAGGACACATCGACAGATTGTCTCGGTCGAGTGCCCCAACACTGGAATGTTCAGCTACGGGCGAATACTTGACCCCCAACTTCTCAAAGACGACCCCTACTCGTTCCTGCCCGACGGATTCGGCCCAGTCAACGTCATATTGAGATTCGAGGAGAACCTCCCGCACGAGGGATGCGAGCCCCTGGATGCCGGAATGCTGTCTACCTCTGGGGCATGGGACCCTTGTGTCACCATACTGAACAGCGATCACTTCAGGAAGGTCCTGCAGTTCCAAGTTGACGGCTTCAGCCTAATCGGAAGGACCACACTGAAAGTTGATGACCAGATTGTCTACACCTCCGAGATTGACCCAAACACCGGGCAGGCGATAGAGAAGCCGATGATAGTGACCGGTCAACTGGTCGACGAACTGGGCGGAAACCTGACCAACAGGGCAATCAGAGTGACATATGAGATGGACTCGGGGAACAAGGGAGTCACAGCATGCATCCCCGGGGTCTCCGACGAAAACGGGTTCTTCGACATCGTTTGCCCCCTCTCGGGAGTGGACGCGGGACAGGCTAAGGTTAGGATAGAGTACAACTCCTTCGAGAACAACGACAGGTTCCGTTATCACAATGATAGCGTGACCAAGTTCTTCCCGGTATTCTCGAACTCGTCGGTGGATATCACCGAGGTAGGGCCGTTCCGCTCGGACTACCTGACGTACACCTTCCCTAACGGATCCACTTTTGAGGTACTTTATCTGAAGGAGGCCTTCCATATCGATGCGAAACTCACCCAGACAAATGGCAAGCCAATTGGCGGCAAGTGCCTCAACATCTACCTTGATCCCGAGGTGAACACCCGCCCCGTGGCCACGGCCTTCACCATTGATGGAACGGGGGAATTCGATTGGTACTCCGCCGACCCGGATGACAACCCTAGCAGGAGGGGAGTCGAGCCGAGCGGTAACAAGCTCGAGGGCTTCAGGACAATCCGAGTGGCTTACGAACCCGACAAGGAGATCCCCGGTGGATGCAGAGCGGAGGACAATCCTGTTCTGAACAGCTCGTACACGGACATTGAGGTCCTCGTCCGCAGCAAGGTCGATGTCCTTCTAAAGGAGCACTGGTCAAACCCCAATGGCTTCCATGTCGGTGATGTGATTGCCGGAGAGGTCGCGATACTCAGGGACAGGCTGGATCTCACAGTCGAAGGACAGAGGGTCGAGTTCATCCGGCAATACTGGAATGGTACTGGCTGGACGACCGCACCGGGAGGCGTGCAGATACTTACGACCAACGAGCGCGGTTCTGCGAACTTCTCCTTCGTATACCCAGGTGAGGAGGTGTTCGGAGAGGGCTCTGACGTGATTGCAGTCGACGGTAGGTGGCGAGTCCTAGTCCACTTCCAATCAGCCGACGAGAACAGGCCATTCTTCGTCGAAAGATGGCTAAACACCACTCCGGAGATTCGCCTCTCGACCTCAGTCGACACCAAGGGCGAAAGCTTCCTATCCACGCAAGTTTTGGTATTCTCGGGAATCGCTGCGTCTTCCTTGCTCCTCGTTGGGATGATGATGTACAACAACTACCGGGAGAGGAGGAAGATCGAGATTCTCCGAGGAATACTGACGGACTCCCTGATGTCCCTCAAGGCATCCAACAACTACATCGAGACCATCTTCAAGTGCTACAAGGACCTGATCAGGTACTTCAGATTGAGAGGTGCGATGAAGAAGGTCTTCGAGACAACCCGCGAGTTCGAGGACGTGATCAACAAGATGCTCGGTGGCATTATCTCGCCTATGGAGATGGACATGTTCTTCTCGATATTCGAGGAAGCCCGGTACTCAGACCACGACATCGGCTCGGAACAAAGGGACCGTGCCATGCAGGTCTTCCAGTCCATGATTGGACGGATGAATTCCTCCCTAGGCGACACGATGCTGAACAGGACCTCGTCTAACGAGTCTGCCCTCTATGGGCCCTCAATCAGGGCAGGGCAGTTCGTTGACGCAGAGGGACAGGTCAGGTACGCAGGGGTCGACGACTCTGCTGAAGACGACGGTTTCAGAATCTGACGGGGCAGAAAGCCATGCCGCACGCCCCTTCGGGGCGCCCCGCAGGATTCATAACACCGACTTGGGTGGCCGCGCTACCCGGATATGGGAGCGGTTGCCATGAGCAAGGACCAGAGGAAGACCAATCACTCTCTTGTTTCCCTCATCGGAGACCTCAAGGACCACAGCAGATCAACCGGCTCAGCACTGTGGCGAGACATAGCCGGAAGGCTGGAGGCCAGTCGAAAGAACTGGGCCGAGCCAAACCTCAGTCACATCTCCCGTCACTCCGAGAAGAAGGAGACGATTCTGGTCCCCGGCAAGGTTCTGGGAAGCGGTGCCATCAGCGGCGGACAGACAGTAGCAGCATTCAGCTTCAGCGAGGGGGCCAAGACAAAGATCGAGGCCTCCGGAGGCAGGACACTAAGCATCAGAGAGCTGATGGAGGAGAACCCGAATGGGAAGGGGGTCAGGATTCTTGTCTGAAGCCACCACAGTATACGATGCCAAGGACAAGATCCTCGGAAGGCTTGCCAGCCAGGTCGCGAAGGAGATGATTTCGGCTCGCAAGTCCGGAAAGCAGCAGAGGGTAATAATCATCAACGCAGAGGGCGCAATAGTTTCCGGCCCAAGGGCAAAGGTACTCAGCGACTACAGGGCCAAGTACAAGCTCAACCATCCACGCAAGGGGCCATTCTTCCCTAGGATGCCTGACAAGATAATCAAGAGGACCGTCAGGGGCATGCTCCCCTACCAGAAGAACAGCAGCGGACGACAGTCCCTCAGGGACCTCAGGGTGATGATAGGGACCCCTTCCAACCTATCAGGAGACGACCTCCCGGACGGTCACCAGTGGGGGGAGACCGGCAACATAGAGAGGGCATTCCCGAACAAGTTCGTCCGTCTCGGTGAAATAAGCTCCCACCTTGGAGTGGCCGCAGAAAGATGGGGAGGCGAGTGATCATGGCAAAGAAGAAGGGACCCAAAGTAGTCAACACCAGCGGCAAGCGAAAGACCGCCGTTGCGCGTGCAACCCTGAAGCCAGGCAAGGGAAGGGTCAGGGTCAACGGCACCCCCATCCACATCATGGAACCAGCTCTAGCCAGGAAGAAGGCACTCGAACCAGTCAAGATTGCCGAGGCAATGAACCGCCTGGACCGCGTCGACATCTCCGTCGACGTGAGTGGAGGGGGTCAGATGGGACAAGTCGACGCAATCAGGACGGCCATAGCAAGGGGCCTAGTGAAGTACAACGACGGCGCCGAGGGTGAGGACGAGGAACTCAGGGACGAATTCATCAGGTTCGAGCGCAAGATGCTGGTAAACGACCCACGAAGGAAGGAACCGAAGCATCAAATGGGCAGAGGCGCCCGCAAGAAATGGCAGAAGTCGTATAGGTAGGTGTATTGATGCTAATCCCAGTAAGGTGTTGGAGTTGCGGCAAGGTCATTGCACACAAGTATCAGGAATTCAGGGACGCCGTCGATGAGGGCGCCGATCCAACCAAGACTCTCAATGATATGGGGTTCGAGAGGTACTGCTGCAGAAGGATGTTCGTCGGGCACATCGACCTGATCGATGAGGTAGCTCCATTCAGCATCGCCCGACAGCAGTGACTTCCGTCAGGGCTTTGACCAGTAACACGCTCGGAGGGGAGCCCAAGGGGCCTGTAGGTTAGTTTGGCCTATACTTCGCGGCTGGGGGTCGCGCGACCCAGGTTCAAATCCTGGCAGGCCCACCAATATGCACCGCTGCGCTCCATAGGTCAGTTTGAAGGGCATCGCCCCCTTTGCATCAACATGGCAGCGGAGCCTCCGACCGGGGCCGGAATTGACGACAGAATCAACTGGCTCGCACAGCAGATAGAAAGGCATTCCGACCTCTACTACAACAAGGCAGATCCGGAGATTTCGGATGCCGAGTATGACGCCCTCTGGGACGAGCTTAACGACCTGTCCCCCAATCACCCACAGCTGAGCATGATCGGCTCCGACCCTGCCCCGGGCTCGACCAAGGTCGATCACCTGTTCCGCATGATGAGCCTCGACAAGGCCACCACAGAGGAAGAGGTAGCACACTTCGTGGCCGAGACTACGGCCCAGGGAAGGCAGTTCGTCTGCCAGCCCAAGCTGGACGGCTCTGCGCTCTCGCTAGAGTACCGAAGGGGTAGGTTGGTCAGAGCAGCCACCAGGGGCAACGGATCCAGGGGGGAGGACGTGACAGCTAACGCTAGGCGCATGGGAAACGTCCCCCAAGCTATCGGATGGGCTGGGGACTGCCATGTCAGGGGGGAGGTCGTCATGCCTCTGGAAGTCTTCAGGGAGAAGTACTCGGAGATAGCCCCGAACCCCCGGAACCTAGCAGCGGGAGCCCTTCGTCAGAAGTACGTCGATGCTGGCAAGGGCAGCCCCGATGACCTGATATTCCTCGCTTATGGCGTCGAGTTCCCTTCTGGTGCCGACCGTCACCCGGACAGCCCCGAGCCCCCCGACTTCTCCCTCGACTCTGAAGCCATATCCTGGATCGAGGAGATGGGAATGGAAGTCGCAGGAAACACCGTGGTCACGGGCGAAGACGACACCTCTGCCACCGACTCCATCCTCTCCATCACCAGGCAGTGGTCCGAGTCCAGGGACTCCGCCGTCTGGGAGATTGATGGTGTCGTGGTGAAGCTGGACCGACTCGACAAGAGGGACTTGCTTGGTGTCACTGCCCATCACCCGAGATGGGCCTTAGCCTGGAAGTTCCCTCCTGAGGAGGCGCTAACGGTGTTGATGGAGGTATTCTGGCAGACCGGGAGGACCGGCAACGTAACTCCCGTATCCAGGATCGCCCCGGTCGTCGTGTCTGGGGTCACAGTCGAGAACACGACTCTGCACAACCGCGGTGAGGTCCAGAGACTGGGGCTGATGGTCGGCGACAAGGTCAGGGTGGTCAGGAGGGGTGACGTGATACCGAAGATCATTGAGGTCATGGGCCCCGCCCAGGAGTCCGACTTGGCAGACAGGTTTCACTCGGACGGGACTCCCTTCACAGAGGGAGTCCCCGAGAGAGCCGAGGTCGAATATCCGACCCACTGCCCCCGCTGCTCCACCGAGCTGATCGAGGACGGGGCTTTCATCCGCTGCACAAACCTGGACTGCCCATCTAGGATGGAGCGGGCAATTCTGTACTGGTGCAGGAAGCTTGGAATGGATGGGATTGGGGAGAAGCTCGCTGAGCAGCTCTGCTCATCCGGGCTCGTTGAGAACCTAGCGGACCTCTATCGCCTAGAGGAAAGGGAGGACGAGCTCCTAGCATTGGACCGGATGGCAGCGAAGTCCGCCAGCAACATCCTCGAAGAGCTGAACTCCAGCCGAACTATGACCCTTGGCACATTCGTCTCGGCATTGGGGCTTCCGAGGATCGGCCCCGAGATTGCCTCTCTCGTTTGCACCGAGGTCACGACTCTGGAGGAGCTCATCGAGATGAGCGAGGACAAAGAAAGCGCGGTGGAGCGCCTCGTTTCCATAGACAGGGTAGGGGAAACCGTGGCCAGACTTCTCCTGGATGGCATCTCGACAAGGAGGGAGGCCATCCTGGACCTCTACGAGCAGATCGAGATCACCGAGGGCGGGGAAGCCCCCGTAGACGGCCCCCTCACAGGGAGCTCCTTCTGCATCACTGGCTCCCTTAGCAGACCACGGAAGGAGATCGCCCTTTCTATCAAGTCAGAGGGCGGGAAGATCGTCACATCGGTGTCCGGGAAGCTGGACTACCTAGTGGCTGGGGGATCTGCCGGCTCAAAACTAGAGAAGGCGAATCGGCTTGGCGTACGAGTCATCTCGGAGGAAGAGCTCGATGAGATGCTCGGCGGGGGGATCCTCGAGGATCTACCCCATGAGCGACAATCCACCCTAGGGGAGTTCTGACTACCCAAACATTCCCGTGGGCGCACCGCTGCTGTCCTGAGGAGGGTTAAGGTGAACTGCCATCATATCCCTGATCTGGCCCTCTATCCTCTGTGCCTCTTCCATCAGGGGCTCAGGATCCAGTTGGACGGCCGGTAGTAAGCCATCCATGCAGGCAATGATCCTGGCGGCCGCCCTAGCATCCGGGATGACGCCTTGGCCCATTTCACCGGATGCCTCAGCGAGAATCGCCAACGCATCGATCCTGCGTCTCCTGCACTCCCCCATCATCACGCCCGTCATCCCCCCCAGCACTCCCTGCTTGAGAAGTGGAACCCCGATTCCCTTGAGAAGCTCGTGACTCGAATCGGTCGAGCCTATGCCCAGCATAGACTCCATCCCCTCGTCGTCATCGAAAATGCTGTGACTGCTGTCGATGCCATGAGCGAATGAGTCCACTACTATGGTGGAACTCACCCCTGACTCTACTATCCAATCGATCAGCCCGGTAGAAAGAGGCAGACTCAGCCTTTCAGGGACCTGAATCTCCGATGCCAGTAGAACGACCCTGTCGCACTTCTCCATGTTGCAAATCGGCTCCCCTGCGTAGAACCTCAGTGGAGGTAGTGGCTTCCCGTCCTGGATTAGGCAGACTGGGGGGAGATCGGGGTGCCTAACGCCTCCGACCAACTCCAACTCCAACTTGTCCACCAGGTAGTGCGCAACAATGCTGCTGACGAACCCCACCGAAGGGAAGCAGCTGACTAGAAGCGCACCCGAGGCATTGACCCCATCCTCGACATCTATCAAGGGGGCGTCCGCCATGGTGTTCTCTGCAACTCAATGCAGTTAACGTTGCCGCGTGATGAGTTCAGCGTGATAGCGATGCTACAAACTCCTCAACCGTCCCCTCGAACTTCTTCGGGTAAGCCCCCATCAGCTTCCATAGCAGGAGGAGCGTTGCTCCGGCATCTGCATCAGCCCTGTGCGACCTCTCTAAACCGATCCCGAATCTTTCGCACAGAACTCCCAGTTTGTGCCTTCCAGGGACGCGAAAGCGCCTCGCGATAACCAGGGTATCGACTATTGCTAATGGTTGGGGGGGTTCCCGTCCAATCCTCATGCATTCCATCTCCATGAACCTCCAGTCGAATGCAATAACGTTGTGACCCACTATCACCGAGCCTTCGATCAGATCACACATCGAATCCAGATGCTCATCGAACGAACCAAACCCCCTGACATCCTCGTCCTTTATGCCATGGACCCTGGTGGATTCCGGGGGGATATCCCTTCTTGGGTCCACCAAGGAATGCAGATTCACGTGCGAGCCGTCTTTTTCGCTTCCCACTAGGGCGAATTGCACTATTCGGTCCGTCCTCGGGTCAAATCCAGTCGTCTCCAAGTCAAACCCCAGGACTCGGTGCCCATCAAGAATTCCCGCTGCCACGACACGCTCCTGCCGCCGCCGCCCATCAACTCTCCCAATCCACCCGAAACCCATCTCCCAATCCAACATGGCTATGAGTGACTTCTACTTACTAGTCGCATGGACAGGACGCCGAGCAATGCAGCGAAGGCCATGGCTATTCTGCTGTTGGCGCACTCCTTGGCTGGCTGTGGGGGGATTGGGCCCGGAAGTCCCAATGCCAGCATTAGCGCAGATAACGCATCCATCAACGCGGGTGAGACCGTAAACTTCGATGCACGTGCCTCGACAAGCCCCGACCCCACCATCATAGACGAGTACAGATGGGAATTTGGCGACGGTAACTCGAAGACTACCAAGCAGGGAATAGTGAGTCACTCCTATGCGCAGGCCGGGAACTTCGATGCAAGGGTGGTGGTGATTAGCGACGAGGGGACCTCAGACTCTGCGAGCATCGGGATTTTCGTGAACGCCCTTCCAAATATCGTCCTCCAGATTCCCGACTTCGTCAAGTCCGGTGAAACGGCCACCCTCGATGCAAGCGACTCCACGGACCCCGAGGGAGGGCAGCTCCAGTACTCTTGGGACTTCGACTCCAGCACGGATTCGAACGGCGACAGCGATCCACTGAATGACGACGACTTCCAGGGTGCCGTGGCAGAGCTGACGCTGACCGCGTCAGAAAACAGGACAGGCGCTGTCACCGTAACGGACGATAGCGGGGGCAAGTCAATCAAGCTCTGGACCCTTCGGGTTCTTTCCAGGTCGTTCAGGGTGGTCTGGGAGGAGGCGACCGTGGATTACGACTGGTCTGGGTACTTGGAACAGGGCGCATCGCATGATATCCAGCATCTCCCAGGTGAGGGCGTCAGGGTGATTGAGTTCTCCGCAACCCTCATCCTTTCACGGGACCTCCTTCCGATTCAGTGGCCCGAGGACAACTTCTCCTTGGCCTTGGACGTCCCCATGTCCGGTTGGGGGACAACGGCCATCACCACCCACGACAACATCACCGAGAACGCCTCGGTCACAATAATGAGGTCTGAAATGAACCCGATGCCAGACTCCGGTTACACCGTCTATGCCGATTCCAAGGCCGATGTCGAGCAGTCGCTACTCAACGACCCCAACGGCAGGTTCGGGCAGGGAGGCTGGATTTGGACGGTCACAGCGTTGGAGTGCGACCCGGACACGCCTGTCGATGACGTGGATCCCGATCAGGGCAACGATTGGGGACTCGAGGTCCAGTTCCGGGTCCTGATCCTCAGAATCAGCGAAGTTGGGGTATGATTCCTGAGTGCCCGGAGCGAAGGGCTTTCAACCAACTCTCAGTGGCACTGGCGTGGTCAAGTCGATCGAGATTACCAAGGCGTCAGTCCGCGACCGCTTGGTGGTTGACGTGGAGGTGCGCATGATGGACCCCCAGGACTTCGACTTCTCCCCGAGGGCCAGCCTCGAGGGAAGCACACTGAGCCTCGTGAACGAGGGGGATGGCCCCGCTTCGACGTTCGATCTTGACTCAGAGCAGGTCAGTGCCGCGGAGAGGGACCGGATGCTGGAGCTCCGCGTCAAGTTCTCTGTTCAGGGAATGCACGGGGTGCTCACCCACAAGACACCGAAGCCGATGACCGGCCCCAACTCGAAGAAGCTGGCCGAACCCAGGTGGAAGACGGTCCTGCCGCTGTCCATGTGATAGGCGGCACCGTCGGGATTAAGCGGGACCTTTCCGTCGAAAAGCCACTGGACCCATAGTGTAGCCTGGATATCACATGAGCTTGCGGAGCTCGTAACCCGTGTTCGAATCGCGGTGGGTCCGCCACCTTACCAATCGGTCCCATCCGGGAATAAATCAATAGCCTATCCTGCCGGAGACTCGCCATGGATAGAGGGAAGACCCTTCTGATAGCCCTAATGATGATTGCAATGCCGCTTGCAGGATGCGCCGGCGATGACGCGGACCTGGTTTCCCAACTCGAAGCGGCCGCGGAGGACAACCAAGCCATGATCGACTCATTGGAGGCTAATGCCTCAACAGATGCGACGACTATAGCCGCCCTTGAGGTCGAGATTGCCACCTTGCAGGGGCAGATCACCGCACTCTCTGGCCAAGTCTCCGCCTTGGAGGCTCAGATAGCAGCTGCTGGGAACACCACAGAACTGGAGGAGCAGAACACTGCTCTGATTTCCCAGGTCGCTGCGCTCCAAACTACGAAATCCGAGCTCGAAGCCCAGCTCGAGGTCCGTATATTCACTGTAGAAGACATCGATGCCTACTGGGATCAGGGCTACGAATACGGGCTTCAGGATGGACAAGGGAACTCGGCGAGCACTCTGGACACGATCATCGAACGAGGATCCATGAAGTGTGGTGTGAAAGAGTCTCAGTACGGAATGGGATACCTGGATTCAGCCACCGGTGTGCGCTCCGGCCTCGACATATCCTACTGCCAGGCCGTTGCTGCCGCCATTGGCCTCAACCCCATGACCGATGTCGAGTACATCCCCGCATCGGGCTCGGACAGGTTCGAGAAGCTAGCTTCCGGCACCATCGACGTGCTGATCCGCACCACGACCTGGACAGCCAGTCGCGACGCCGGTCTCGACGCCGACTTCGCCGGAATGAACTTCTTCGATGGACAGGGAATCCTGATCCGCGAGGACAGGTTCCCTGCAGCTGCCTCGGGTAACTCGGCCACTGCACTTGACGGCGCGAACATCTGCGTCGGAATCGGTACCACCACCGAGGGCAACATGCAGGACTGGTTCTCCTCCAGGAACATAGCCTTCACACCGGTGGCCGTGAACGACGCCTCTGAGGCAACTGCGAGGTTCATCGACGGTACTTGTGACGCCTTCACGGGCGACATGTCGGCCATGGTTGCCAAGAAGTGGCAGCTGGACAACGACGGCGCGATGAACGGGGTGGACATCTGGATCGCCTCCGAGCTGATGTCCAAGGAGCCCCTAGGCGCGGCAACCCGCGACTACGACACCGAGTGGAACGAAATCGTGGCATGGGTATGGTACGGGATGGTCACCGCAGAGGAGATGGGCGTTACGGCTGCGAACGCGGCATCCTCGGCCACCGATGCTTGCGCCACAAATAGCGGCGGCTCACAGACCGACCCCGCAATGTGCCGCTTGCTGACCGATAGCTTCGGTATGGGCACGGCAGCCAACCCGATTTCTATGACCTGGATGCAAGCCGTCCTCGGCGCCGCCGGTAACTACGGCGAGGC
>CESR01071959.1_pt1 | contig 50137 bp, 40 predicted proteins | sample 356351 | NCBI WGS metagenome assembly CESR01 (sample SAMEA2622149, study PRJEB7988) | marine metagenome | isolation source: saline water (ENVO:00002010), including | reverse complement strand
GACGTTTAACATCAGATTTATAAAGTTCAATTCGAGATTTTTCGATCTGACTTGGATAATGATTATTAGAAAAGTCCGTATCAGCTGTTTCATGTCTTGGGTCTAATTCAAGCGATTTGATTGCTTTATTCCTGATAATCAATTTGGTGACTTTTTTATAACTGCGACGCCAAATTTCTACCGGAATTGTCAAAAACTCTTCGCTTTCATCAGCGTAAATGATTAATAATGGTAAAGGTGAATTTAGTCCGCCAACATTTTGGAAATCAGCAAAATAAATAAAATCATTTTCCTCAACGGCTCTATTTAATGCATTGTATTCCCAGTCTTCTAGTCCATCAATCAAGCCGGTGTGTTTATTTTTATCTTTATTGCTGACCGTAAATCTATCATTCTTATTGTAAAAATCAGTTAATTCAGGATTTCGGTCCAAGTATGTTGCTTTCTTTTCATCACGGTTTCTTATCTGTGTAAGCGCTTCAGGTATTCTGTGATTGAACTCTTGTTTATTTAAAGGAAACTCAATATCAGGATTAGTAGTTGAGATCTTGTATTCTCTCAATCCAGTTAATGCTATATCAACATGATCAGTTGAATAGAACCAACCACGCCAAAACCAATCTAAATCAATTCCGGAGGCATCTTCCATGGTTCTAAAGAAGTCTGAGGGAGTTGGACGTTTAAATTTCCATCGTTTTGAATATTCCTTAAAAGCAAAATCAAACAATTCTCTGCCCATTACGGTTTCCCTTAATACTATGAGTGCGGCAGTAGGTTTTGAGTAGGCGTTAGGGCCCAGTCTCAGAACTGAATCCGAGTTGGTCATGATTGGTACTTGATTTTCACTTAACATGTAATCAGTAATGTAATCCAATACGTTGACATTATTTCCGTATGCAGGAAATTCTTCTTCCCATTCGAATTCAGCAAGATATTCTAAAAAGCTGTTAATTCCTTCGTCCATCCAAGTCCATTGACGTTCATCGGAATTGACAGTCATTGGGAAATATATATGGCCTATTTCATGAATAATTACTCCTATTAATCCATATTTTGTTCTTCTGGAATAGGTATTTTTTGGATCAGGCTCTTCTGTATTGTCAACGCCTTCATCTTTTTCGTCATCGTTTTTATTATTACTTTCATATGGGTCGGGTCTATACCCATTAAAAGTAATCATTGGGTATTCCATTCCTCCGCTTTTCCATGAGTTAACCGATTGAGCAGTTGGGTACGGATAAGGGAAAGAAAATCGGGAGTATACATCCATGGTATGTACCACGGCATGTGTGGAGTATTTAGACCAGATTGGTTCTGCTTCAGGAGGGTAAAATGACATTGCAAGCACACTTGGCTGCTTTTCATCATCTTGTTTATGCGTCATCGCATCCCAAATGAATTTTCTTGAACTCGACCAAGCAAAATCACGAATATTCTTTGCCTTAAATACCCAAGTTTTTTGACCTGATGATTTATCTTTTTCATTTTCAATGGCTTCTTCTGGAGTAACGATAAAAACTGGTTTTTTTGCATTCTTAGCTTGTTCTAATCGTTCTCTTTGTTCTTTTGAAAGTACTTCTCTTGCATTCTGTAATTCTCCTGTAGCAGAGACAATATGATCTTCTGGCACAGTGATCTCGACAGTGTAATCACCAAACTCTAAAGTAAATTCTCCACGACCAAGGAATGCTTTATGCTGCCATCCCGAATAGTCGGTATAGGCCGCAAGTCGCGGAAACCACTGGGCAAGAAAGTATATATAGGTATCATTTTCTGGAAAATGTTCATAACCACCTCGACTTCCTACACGCGCCTCAAGAAGAACATAGAAAGACCAATCGATAGAGAATGTAATCTTATCTCCAGGAGAGAGTGCTTTTGGTAAATCAAGTCGCATCATGGTATCGACAATTGTGTAAGGAATAGCGTCCCCATCGCGATCTACTACTTCTTTTATGTCATAACCATAATCTATGTCTTTAGCGAGTTGATTGACGGCTATTTGATTGTAAGTCAACCTATCACTTCCATCTTTATTCGAGCTTATCCATACATCTGTAGATCTGCGTTCTAGTGAATTATCAGCAAATCTATTTTGATCCAATTGCAACCAGATATAATTTAACGTATCCGGCGAGTTATTTTTATAGGTAATTGTTTCAGAGGCTTCTATGTGACGCTTATTTTCATCCAGATTGAGCTTAATATGATAATCAGCCTCTTGTTGCCAGTATTGAGGACCAGGCGCGCCTGAAGCAGTTCTATATACGTTAGGACTCGGCAAGTCTACATCTAATTGCCTGAAGGCATCATAGAAGTCACCTTTGGTTTGGCGAATTGCGTCAGACCAGGACATGGGGCTAATTAACACTAACATTAATGTTGAGATAATAATTCGTTGCATAACTCATCCTCAGATTTAATTCTTAATTAACAACTTTAATATAATTTACACTAACAAAACGTTATTGTAATTAAGTTGCGAATGAAAATTTATAAAACTATTGCTTGATTATAAACTTTTACGAGTTTTTTGTGATATTTTCAGTTTAGGATTAATAATTATTGTTATATTTTATAGGCGGCCATCATGTATAGACAAATATATCTTTTAAGGTTTCATTTTTTATTAGCTTTTTTTATCAGCGGTTGTGTTGATAATTCACAAACAAACCAGAGTGACAATGATTCAGAACAAGGAAAAATTATTGCAGATCTGGTGCTAAGGAATGGTTTTATCGCCACGGTTGATCCAGCTATTGGCAATGTCACTGCAATGGCGATCAATGATTACAGCATCACTGCTCTAGGCAGTGATCAAGAAATTAATGAATTTATTGGTACAGAAACCGAAGTAATTGAGCTAGATGGCCGTTTTGTTATGCCTGGTTTTATCGAAGGGCATGGCCATTATATGAGTTTAGGCAGATCCAAACAGATACTTGATTTAAACGATGTGGATGCCTGGGAAGAAATTGTTTCGAAAGTTGCTGTTGCGGTAGATAAATCTAAACCAGGTGAATGGATTTTTGGCAGAGGCTGGCATCAAGATAAATGGAGTAGTGTTCCAGAGGATGCCGTTGATGGTGTCCCAGTTAATGTTACTTTAAGTAAAGTCTCCCCTGAAAATCCTGTTGTTTTGGGTCATGCGAGCGGGCATGCTGCTTTTTGGAATGATACTGCATTAGAAATTGCAGGTGTTAGTGATGAAACGCTAGATCCTGAAGGTGGAACAATAGTTAGAGATAAATCAGGAAAAGCAACAGGCCTTATGAGGGAAACAGCACAAAGATTAATCAGTGAAGCAAGAAATAAATATGATGGACGATTAACACCCCAGCAAATTGATATACAAAATAGGGAAAGAGCAAGAATGGCTGCAGATGAAGCTCTAAAAAATGGCGTAACATCTTTCCATGATGCCGGCGCCAGTTTTGAAACGATTGATTTTTTTAAGCAATTGGAAAGCGAAGAAGCACTTGATATTCGTTTGTATGTAATGGTGAGAAGAGAGGCCAACGATCTTATGGATGCTGTTTTGCCACAATACAGAATGATTGCAGAAGGAAATGATTTCCTAACAGTGAGATCTATTAAGCGGCAGATTGATGGAGCATTAGGTGCTCATGGCGCATGGTTATTGGAGCCGTATGTGGATTTACCAGAAACATCTGGATTGGTACTAGAAACCGTTGAGGATATTGCAGGGACGGCTGAAGTAGCGGTCAAGCATGGCTTTCAAGTTAATACACATGCTATTGGTGATCGAGCAAATCGAGAAACATTGAATATCTATGAACAAGTTTGGAATGATTTGGAAGTAGATGGAAAGCAACTTCGTTGGCGTATTGAGCATGCACAACATATTGATCCTGAGGATATTCCAAGATTTGGACAACTGGGAGTTATAGCTTCAATTCAGGCGGTTCACGGTACATCAGATGGACCTTGGATTCCCAGCAGACTTGGCGATGAGCGTGCTAAAAGTACCTCTCAACCCTGGCGCACTCTATTTGATACCGGTGCAGTGATAACAAATGGAACAGACGTACCTGTTGAAAGAATTGATCCGATTGCTTCTTATTATTCTTCCGTAACGAGAATTATGAATAATGGCGATGCATTTTACCCTGAACATAAAATGACTAGAGAGGAAGGTTTAGAGACTTATACAATTAATAATGCATATGCCGCTTTTGAGGAAGATATAAAGGGGACTTTAAGCCCAGGTAAATATGCAGACTTTATCGTTCTTTCTAACAATTTACTTAATGTTGAAGAGAACGAGATACCTTTAACGGTGGTGGAGATGACCTTTGTTGGCGGTGAATTAAAATATAAAAAACAATAAGTTAAATATATTCTTAAATTACAAGACTGCTTAGATGAGCCAAAAGATATACAAGAATTATATTGGGGGTGAATTTGTTTCATCCAAAGATCTTTTTGATGATATTAATCCAGTTGATGGCTCATTAGTTGCTAAAGTTGCTGAAGCGGATCTTTCAATGGTTGATGCTGCGGTTAAGTCAGCTAGACAAGCATTGAATGGAGAATGGTCTGATATCTCACTAAAAGAGCGATGTAATTTATTGAATAAAATTGCCGATGCCATTGAAAAGCGTTTCGAAGAATTTGTAGCAGTTGAGGTAGCAGATACTGGAAAATCCCAATCTCATGCTAGGAAAGTTGATATACCTAGAGGAGCAGACAACTTTAGATTCTTTGCAGATCTAGCAAAAATAATAAGCACTGAAAGTTACCCAATGGATACAGAAGATGGTTTGGGAGCAATTAACTACTCCATTAGGAAGCCAAAAGGAATAATTGCAGTCATTGCTCCATGGAACTTACCTTTGCTGCTATTAACATGGAAAATTGCTCCTGCCCTTGCCGCAGGAAATTGCGTGGTAGCGAAACCATCTGAAGAAACGCCAGGAAGCGCATCATTATTGGCTGAAGTTTTTAATGACGTTGGGGTACCTCCTGGGGTATTTAATCTTATTCATGGTTATGGTCCTAAATCTAGTGGAGAATATTTAACTCAGCATGAAGATATAGATGCCATTACATTTACTGGAGAGTCAGCAACGGGCTCAGAAATTATGAGAGCTGCAGCCAATAAAGTAAAACCGATTTCTTTTGAATTGGGAGGAAAGAATCCTGCAATTATCTTCGAGGATGCTGATTTTAATGCTGCCATAGAGGGAACGATGAGATCTGTTTTTTCTAACTGTGGGCAAGTATGTTTGTGCTCAGAAAGAGTTTATGTGCATCAATCTTTATATGAGAAGTTTGTTTCTGAATTAAAGTCAAGAGCAGAGCATTTAGTTAAAGACTGGCCATCAGGCGAATCAATCGACTTTGGGCCATTGATCTCAATAGAGCATCGAGAGAAGGTTTTATCATGTTTTGCAAAAGCTGTTGAGGAAGGAGGGACATTAGTAACGGGAGGAGGAGTTCCCGATTTTAAGGATAAACGTAAATCAGGGGCATGGATTGAACCAACAATATTTACCGGATTAGATGAAAATGCTGATCTTGTTAAAAATGAAGTGTTTGGACCGGTTTGTCATATAACCTCCTTTGAATCAGAAGATGAAGTGATAAACAAGGCCAATGACAGTGATTATGGTTTAGCATCAGCAGTTTGGACAGGCGACATAAAAAAAGCACACCGCGTTTCCAGTAAACTAAATGTTGGCGTAGTTTGGGTTAACTCATGGTTTTTGAGGGACTTGAGGACACCTTTTGGAGGAGTAAAGCTTTCAGGTATTGGCCGAGAAGGTGGCGAGCATTCACTGGAATTTTATTCTGAATTAACAAATATTTGTATAAAATTATAAAACTTACTTAATTTTGCACGTGTCATTTGGAGCTGATTCACGAAAATGATATTTCAAGATTCCGTGAACTTGATGTTCCAGCTAATTTTACTCTTCATTGGAATGGCATTGGATATCTAACCGGTTGGGAAAAGCCAATCGGACCAGAAAGGGCTGCCAGAAGATTTAGTATCCAAGCATTAATAGATGACGGAGCCACAGTGAGTTATTCGAGCGATACAACAGGTATGACACGTTTGTATCGAACCAGTCCGTTCTTTAGTATGCAAATTGAGCACAATCGTCAAGAAGTAGGTGCTGCACCTGATTCGGAAGTTTTATCACCGATAAGTGAGCGGCTTTCTTTGAAAGATATAATACACGGTTATACAAAAGGTGGCGCATACCAACTTCGTTATGAAGATAATCTGGGTAGTATTGAGATTGGTAAGATTGCTGATCTAGTGGTACTGGACCAAGATATATTTGAAGTAAACCGTTATGATATACATAAAACAACCCCATCAGCGGTTGTTATTGCAGGGGAAGTCATTCAAGGGAAACTACCATAAAGAATATTTTATAAACGGTTAAGGGTTCATTCGCTAATTTTTAGCAAATATCATTAATATATTTCTCAAGTAGTTCTTGATTTCCTGATTTTGGGTTTGGATTTGTTACTCCTTTCGCTAAGTCTTCAAGTGTTAACTTTCCAGCGAGAATTTCTTGACCTTCTTTTTGTTGCCATTTTTTATATCGTTCTTTTTTGAAATTTTCTAAAAATTCATCTTCAATCATTTTGATGGCTATAATTAATGCTCGAGCAAGAACATCAATACCACCTATATGGCCGATGAAAAGATCTTCAACATCAATACTTTGACGTCTTAATTTTGCATCAAAATTAAATCCACCTTTCTTGAATCCACCATCTAAGAGTATGTGTTTCATAACCAATGCCATTTCTTTGTAATCATTATTGAATTGATCTGTATCCCAGGCATTTTGAGGATCCCCTCTATTTATATCTATCGAACCAAATGCATTCAAAGCCAATGCGTTTGCAACTTCATGCTCAAAAGAGGAGCCTGCCATGGTAGCGTGGTTTGCTTCAATATTGAGTTTGATATCATTTTGTAAATCATATTTCTCTAGAAAAGCCACCACGGTGGCAACATCACGATCATATTGATGTTTGGCCGGTTCATGTGGTTTTGGTTCAATCAGTATTTGACCCTTAAATCCGATTTTTGTTTTGTGTTCAATTACCAGATTTAAGAATCGAGCATATTGTTCTAGTTCTCGCTTGATATCAGTATTCAGGAGCGAATCGTATCCTTCACGACCGCCCCACAACACATAATTTTCTCCTCCAAGTTGATGAGTTGTTTCTAGCATGCATTTTACTTGTGCGGCAGCACATTTGAATACCTCTGGATCTGGATTAGTTGCCGCTCCTGCCATGTATCTTGGGTGACTGAAAAGGTTAGCCGTACCCCATAATAATTTAATATTGGTGTTTTCCATCTTTCTTGCGATAGGTTCACTGATTTTCTTTACATTTTCTGTGAGTGTCTTGACAGTATCACCATGTGCAGCAATATCCACATCATGAAAACAAAAATACGGTGCACCGAGGCGAGTAAAAAATTCAAAAGCGGCATTGAGCTTTTCTAATGCATTATCATGTGAATGTTGTTTTATTAGCCATGGCCTAGGTAATGCGCCTTCACCAAAAATATCGTTACCAGGCCAGTTAAAAGAATGCCAATAACAAACAGCAAAACGAAGATGCTCTTCCATAGTTTTGCCGTATACTTTCTTTTTTGCGTCATACCAATTAAATGCTAAGGATTCTTTATTGTCAGGACCGGCATATTCTATTGGGGAGATGTTATTGAATATATTACTGCTCATATTAGCAATCTCTTACTTTGTCAATTGTTTCGTTGATTGGTAGAGTGATCTCCAGCGCGAAATCTTTTCCGCATAAATTTCTGTTTCTGTATTTTCAGGTCGGATTATTTTTTTAACAGGCATTGGTTTAATAAGCTCCTCTAATTTGACTCTTAAGTTCCCAGACAAAGCCAAATAAGCTGCACCTTTAGCCGGTCCAGCTTCTCCTTCTTCTCGATATGTCAAAGTCTTATTAAGGCAATTGGCAATAATCTTCCCCCAGTATACTGATCTTGAGCCACCTCCGATTACGGTAATTGTATCGCAATTTCCTCCGGCATTTTGGAGAGCTTGAAAACTATCGGTCAAAGCAAAAGCGACCCCTTCTAAGGCAGCTTGTATTAATGAAGATTTATCAGTGGTATTTTCCAGTCCAAAGAAGGCGCCCTTGGCATATGGATCATTATGAGGTGTTCGTTCTCCTGAAAGATAAGGCAAAAACATGGCTTTGCTTTTTTGGTTAGATTTTTCAGCTGATCTGTAGGCATCTTCTGGCTTTTTGAATCCAGTGATTTTTGCAACCCAGTCTATTGCTGATGCTGCAGATAGGATAACAGCCATTTGATGCCATTTTTTAGGTATAGCATGACAAAAAGCATGGACCCCTTGATCTGGTTTGGGTAAAAAGCCATCGGTAACAATAAAAATTACTCCCGAAGTTCCCAGTACCAATGACGCATCTTTGGTTCGAATGACAGAAGCTCCTATTGCCCCAGCTGCTTGGTCTCCAGCACCTGCCACAATTGGAACCCTTGGTATCCCTAAGCGTTTACTGGCATTTAAGGAAATTTCACCCGTTATTTCTGGCCCCTCGAATGTTGTAGGTAATAAATTTTCATCTAGGTCACTAGCTTGAATAGCTGTTTGGCTCCACTTCCTTTTATTTACGTTCAACCATAACGTACCAGATGCATCAGAAACATCAGTTGCATAATCACCAGTCCATGAATATCTTAGGTAATCTTTTGGAAGGAGGATTTTATTAATTACTGCAAAGACTTCTGGTTCGTGCTTTTTTATCCATCTAAGTTTTGGCGAGGTAAAGCCAGGCATGATTTTATTTCCAGTTATGTCACTCAATTGTGGTTCTATTGATTTCAATTCATCACATTCTTCAAAGGATCTCCCGTCGTTCCAAAGAATTGCTGGCCTCAATGGTTTGCCTTTCTTATCCAATAGTACAGCTCCATGCATTTGACCGGAAAGCCCAACACATTTAATAATCTTTCGAATTTCTTTGGGTAATTTTTTTATTGCATCTTCTGCGGCAGTGAGCCAATCAACCGGATTTTGTTCGCTCCATAATGGTTCAGGCTGAGATATAGACAGTTCAGATATTGAATTAGCAACTGTTGCCCCCTCATCGTTAATAACGACAGTTTTAATTGATGAGGTTCCAAGATCTACGCCTAAATACATGTTATTTAATGCAGCGTTTCATGAAATATTTCTTACGATGATTATTTTATCGTAATGCTCTGGTCCAAAATTTAATTTATTTTCTATTGTGTTTATTGACATAAGTATATGGAGGTTTATATTGGAAAGAACATTATAAAGGTTATCTGTTAACTAAACGAGATAGTTATGCATACTGTAATTTTATTTGGAATACTTCTTCTCTTTTCGTCAATATCCTATTCCGATGTTATACCAGAGCAAGGGAGTCATGAAGAACTGACATTACCAACAGATGATTGGTTTATGGATGTATCATCAGGCGGGTCTTATTTATATGATAGCGCTAACGGTGATATGCTTGGATTACTCGCTCCTACTCGTCCTTCTGTAGCTGTTAATCGAAGTAGAGGAGAGGTTTATACACCAGAATCATTCTATGAGCGACGATATCGGGGTAAGCGAGAAGACGTAATTATAGTACATGATATTAAAACTTTATCACCTCTCGCAGAAATCGATGTACCTGACAAGATCGCAAGTATATTTGGTCAAAAGGTTATAAAGTTACTTAACAATAACCGTCATTTGGTCATTCATAATCAAGTTCCTGCCCAATCTATTAGTGTTGTTGATATAGAAGACAGAAAGTTTATTACAGAAATATCCACCCCAGGATGCGCGATGACTCTACCGGTAAATCAATCAGATTTCATCATGTTATGTATGGATGGAACTCTTCAATTAATGAGACTTAGTGATGATGGCAGAGAATCCGCGAGAATTCGTAGCCAGGAGTTTTTTAGTGTTGAAGATGATGCGGTTTTTGACCGTGCCGCTAGAACAGATAGTGGGTGGTTATTAATATCTCATTCAGGTTTAGCCTATGACGTTTCGGTTGAGAATGACAATATCCTCATTAGTAAATCGTGGCCTCTCTTGGATGGCAAAGATATTGAGGAAAAGTGGCGGCCAGGAGGAAGTGACTTAATCAGCACTCACCATCAATACAATCTTGCATACATACTGATGCATAAGGGCAATATTGATACTCATCATCAGCCTGGAAGTGAAGTATGGGTTTTTGATATTAAAAAACAAAAAAGGGTTATGCGTCATTCTTTAGAAGAGCCTTGGAAAGATATTCTTGTTCTACAAGGGAGGGACCCAAAACTAATTGTGTATACCGACGATGGAGAACTGCAAATCTATAATGCATTGAAAATGACTCATGAAAGAACAATTTCAAATCCTGGCCCACACGGCATACTCCAAAGGTTTTAATTGAATGATTGATCCTTTGTTGCCACAAATAGTTGCGTATGGGTTTGGAGTGTTATTTATAAGTTCTGCGTGGAGCAAATTATCCAATATTGATCGATTTTCGTTAATTGTGGAAGATTATCAATTGTTTACCACAATACCTTTTAAATTACTGTCAATAATGATTGCTTTCTTCGAGCTTGCATTGGGGTGTTTATGGTTACTAGGCTATAACGCATTGATTGTAGGGTGGTGTACAGTTGGTATTATTGCTCTTTACACTCTGGCCATAACAGTTAACCTTCTTCGGGGACGCGTCCATATCGATTGTGGCTGTGGCTTTAATAATTCACTTGGTGGTGATAATCATTTGCTTTCACCAATTTTAGTAGTTCGTAATTTAATATTAATCGTTATGGTATTTATTACATTGCTACCAACCAGCAGTGGGAGACATTTTGTGTTTTTAGATTACATGGTAATTTTTACTACACTGTTTAGTATAATTTTATTGTATGCGGGTTTTGAGCAGTTAATGCAAAACAAATCTGCGATTAACGCATGGAGGAATAAATATTGAGTATTGGATTTATCGTTTCCTCCGGTCTGTTATGGGTAATTGTTATAATTTTATCATTTCTTGTATTTGCATTAGCGCGGCAAGTTGGCATCCTTCATGAGAGAGTTGCACCCGCAGGGGCTTTATTACCTACGAGCGGACCAAAAGTGGGCGAAATGACTGAAGCGATGAATCTGAATGATTTAGATGGCAAAAAGATCACAATTGGTGGGGTAGATTCTTCAGATTTAGCCACCTTAATTATGTTTATTTCGCCAACATGCCCAGTTTGCAAATCATTAGTACCAATTGCAAAATCACTTGCTACACATGAGTCTCATCAGATGCGATTAGTATTTGCTAGCGATGGCGATAATCATAATCAACATCTGGCTTATGTTAGTGATCTTAATATTGAAGGGTTGCCATATATTATTTCACAGCCACTCGGCCTAAGGTATGAAGTAAGCAAGTTACCGTTTGCTGTATTAATTGGCAGTGATGGAACTTTAAAAAGCAAAGGCCTTGTTAATTCTCGGGAACATTTGGAAAGTTTGGTAGAAGCAATGGAATCTGGAGTTGCAACGCTTCAGGATTATGTGCAGCTAAATAATACCGATTCAGAGCAATCGATAAGAGAGAAAGCGTCATGAATAAAGAAAAATTATTTCAGAAAATTAATAAGTGGATCGACAGTTCCACCGGAAAAGGCAGTGTAAAGTTGGCACGCTTAACTTCTAGGAGAAGTTTCCTAGGAAAACTTGGTTTAAGTATAGTTGGCATGAGTTCCTTGCCACTACTACCGGTCGCTCGATCACTTGGCGCCGAAGAGATTACCGAATTAGGAGATCCAAAGAGCTGTGATTATTGGAGATATTGCGCTATTGGAGGAACACTTTGTGCCTGTTGTGGAGGTACTGAGAAATCTTGCCCGCCAGGAACAGAATTATCTCTTGTAACTTGGGTGGGTACCTGTCGTAATCCCGTTGATAATAAGGACTATTTGATTTCTTATAATGATTGTTGCGGAAAAACAGTTTGTAGGCGTTGTAATTGTCATCGTACAGAACGGGAGAAACCTTTTTATTATCAGCCTAAGAGTAGCAGTATTTTGTGGTGTTTTGGAACAGAAAGCCAGGCCTACCACTGTACAATTGCTTTAGTTAAGGGAGAGTATACCTGAACAATATTCTCAGTATTTTTTTTGTTTCATTAGTTATTTTTCCAGTTGTTATAGAAGCTAATCCTCGTATGGATTATTTGCTGCATTGCAGTGGCTGTCATCTTGCTGATGGTTCTGGGCTGCCTCCAGAAATTCCAGATCTTCGCAAAAACTTGGGATTCATTGTATCTAAAGACAAAGGTCGTGGATATCTAGTTCGTGTGCCTGGCTCTTCTTCAGCACCACTTGATAATTCAGAATTAGCAGAACTTATTAATTGGGTGCTGGAAACATTCAATACCGAGACATTACCTAATAATTTTACTCCATTAACATCTGATGAAGTTCGTGAATCTCGAAAGAATGTTCTAATGGACCCATTAAAGTTTAGAGCATCCTTATTTATAGATTGAAACATTAATTATATTTAATGCAATTTCTTAGATTATTATTCATTAATTGGGTCTAATTAATTCAGGTTGGGGTATTTATGCGAACTCTTCTATTTAAAATTTGATATCCCTATGGAATAAATCACAAAGGATTGGTTCCGGAGAATTAATTGTACTGACATAATCTCCAAAATTTTGTACGGATTCTTTTGAGAAATTAAACATAGGCCAGTTTGGCATATGTCCAGCATTTGGATTTCCTGTTTTTGCAAACTGTATCCAGTAATCAGTAAGTATTTTAGTTAAAGCAAGATCTTTTTCAGTTGTTGTCATCCAAGGATCATGTGTATTGAATACATATGGTAATTCTGCCCCATGATAAGCTCTAACCATTTTGTGTTTTGCGGCATCTCCATCGCGAATACGACTAAAATAATAAACCCAACTTTCTCCACCATCAGCATTTATCTTATCAGCTAAATATTGAGAAGGACAAAGCATGCCATCAGCAGTGTAAAGTCTGTCAAGTGCATTTCGAGGATCTTCCTCATCTTTTACTGCCAGATAAGCTTCGTCGTTATGGTTTTGATGTAAAATTTCTGTTGTGGTGAGGATGTCTTGGTTATTAACCGACTCGGGTATATTTGCATAGTATTCATCTGCGTTCGAACCAATAATTAATTTCACATTTTCTAAGTCTGATTGTTGCATATCTTTCCATGTAGCAATTTCAATGAGCTGACCATCGACGGCTGGCGAATGATAGTAGTCTGAAAAATGTTCATTATATTTTTGGAGAATAATTTCAGACGGAATTTTTTTTAGTTCTTCAAGTGATAGGGGTTTTTCGTTTTCACTTAGTATTAAAGAAAGTTCTTGACCTCTTTGTTTTTCATTCTCAATATTTGATTCAACGTGACCATTTCCGTCAGTTTCCTCAAGCATCCCAAAGCCTGCATTACTTTGTAATATAGCCTGATGAATGAGGTCTTTTGCAGGCTTGGCGAATAATAAAGCGAGAATATCTTGAGCTCCAGCAGATTCACCAAATGCTGTAACTTTGTTAGGATTACCGCCAAATTTGGATATGTTCTTCTTTACCCATTTAAGTGCAGTAATTTGATCCCATAATCCAAAATTTGCAATTGCATCTTCATTCTCTATCTCCGGGTGCGAAATAAATCCAAAGCCTCCCAATCGATATGCGATACTAACAACCACAACATTTTTCTGTGCTAAAGCATAACCGTGATAGTTTGGCTCAAATGACCAGCCACTATTATTGCTACCACCATGGATATACACCATAACGGGTAAATTTGCTTTTTCATCTGTTGTGGGTGTCCAGATATTTAGGTAGAGGCAGTCTTCACTGATATCTAGATCATCGACTACATTTCTATTGTTTCCAAACACCTCCGCTAGATCCCGATACCACTCAAGAATGCCCATGTTTTGCATACATGCTGGAGCAAAATCGGTTGCCTGTCTTATCGAATTTTTTGGTATAAATGCCAGTGGAGCACTCCACCTGAGGTCATTGATTGGGGGCTCAGCAAAAGGGATACCAAGAAATGATGCGATTTCGGTATTGCTGTGATATTTTCCTATTAATGTTTGGTTATCTATTATTACTTTTGGTGAGTTCTCACAAGCAATTAAGGTAATGCAGGATAAAAAAATTATGAGGATCTGCTTCATTTTTTTCCCTATTATTCGAAAAGAATGATTTCGTAACGTTAGCATAAAATTATTTTTTTGGGCGTAATAAATTTCATAATGCGGAATTTACCATCCCCATTTAACAATAAAAATGTAGAATATACAGATTGGAAGGGGGGTTATGAGAACGTTAGATGCCAACAAAAAACAAAGCATAAAAGATTTGATTGCAAACCATCAAATTGGTTGGTCTCTAGATCAGCGGTTTTATACAGATCCAGATATTTATGAAGCTGAGTTGGATCACCTGATTACACAAAATTGGATCATGGTTGGTCATGAGTCGGAATTTTCTGGGATAGGTGATTTCAAAGTATTTAGTATGGCAAATGAGTCTGCGATTATTGTTCGAGCAAAAGATGGCGAAATAAAAGCTTTTGCAAATGTTTGTCGTCATCGAGGTTCACTGGTGTGTTTAGAAGGATCCGGAACAGTGCAAAAATTTAATTGCCCTTATCATGGTTGGGTTTATGGTCTTGATGGAAAATTGATAGCTGCCAGAAATATGCCTGATGACTTCAATAAAAAAGAGTTCGGACTCCATGATTTATCTATAGAAGTTGTGCATGGATTAATCTTTGTTTGCTTTTCAAAAAATCCACCTTCATTAGAATCTGCGAAGAGAGAGCTGGAGGAACCGATGGCTATCTTCGATTTCAAAAACTTAAAAGTGGCTGCGAGCAAAACTTATTCTATAGAAGCCAATTGGAAGTTAACAATTGAAAATTATCAAGAATGCTATCATTGCGCGACGGCGCATCCTGAGTATGCAACGATGCATACTATGATGCTAGATCGAAAGACTCGAAAAAGAGTTCAACAGCATATGCTGGAAAAAATGAAAGTGTGCGGAATAAAAAATATGGAGATTGACCGAACAAATAGTAATGCACCTCCAGGAGAACAAGGTTATGAATATTCTCGAACAGCCATGTTCGAAGGATACAAAACGGGAAGCAAAGATGGTGAGCCACTTGCACCGCTCCTCGGTAATATAAAAGATTATGATGGCGGCGCTTCAGATTTTTCATTCGGACCTTTTTCTTTCATGCTTGCATATAGTGATCACGTGGTTTGCTATGTCTTTTACCCGATTGATCATAAAAACAGCGAATGTGAGATCTATTGGCTGGTTCGAGATGATGCTGAAGAAGGCAAGGATTATAATAAAGATGAGCTCATGTGGTTGTGGGATATAACAACAGAAGCTGATAAAGAGATTATTGTTAATAATCGAAAAGGCGTGGAATCTAAATTTTATACACCTGGTCCTTATTCTGGCATGGAAATAATTCCAACAATCTATACACAGTGGATTTTAAAAGAGCTGGAATCTCGAATTTAATTAGAGGTTATTATTTTGGAATTGGAGCTCAATAAACAGACAAAAAAATGGCAAAAAATTGCTCGTGATTATGCAGATGAATATCTCCAGCCTCATGAAGTGGAAGCTGAGTTAAATAGCGGCGAACTTCCTAATGAAATCACCAAAAGAAACAAAGAACGTGCTATAGAACTCGGTTTCACCGCCATTGATGTTCCAAAAGAATATGGTGGTCTGGAGTTAACAATGGTTGAACAGGTGGCTATATGGGAGCAATTAGGAAGAGTAACAAATGCTTTATCATGGTGCTTTCCAGAGGCTCAATCATGGATGTTTAAGGCGTGCACGGAACAACAAATCAAAGAATATATTCTTCCCTTAATGCAAGGAAAAAGAAAGGATTGTTACGCAATTACAGAAGCTGGTTCAGGATCCGATGTCTCAAACCTTGAAGCAACGGCAAAAAAAATTGGTGATGATTATGTGTTAAACGGTGAGAAGTGGTACGTAACAAGTGCTAACTTAGCCGATTACTTTTGGTTTCAAGCGTATCTTCCCGATGAAAATGAAGATGCTTTATTTCTTGTAGATCAGGACACAGATGGCATTGAAATGATAGCTTCACCGCTTTTTAGTCACACTTACGCCGCACATCACCCAACCTATCGGTTTAATGATGTTCGTGTAAAAAGTAGACAACGTGTCGGTAATCCAGGCGATGGCATGGCCTTCACTCACAGTTGGTTTAGGCATGAACGCCTAATGATTGGCGCTAGAAGTTGTGGTGCAGCAGCAAGACTGATTGAAGATGCAAAGAAGTTTGCAGAAGAGAGAATCGTTGATGGCAAACCTCTTATTGAAAAGCAAGCTATACAATTTATGCTTGCTGACAGTGCCACTGAACTTTGGGCTGCCAGGCTAATGACTTTCGAAGCCGCTAAGGCGGATGACGATAATATGGATGTAAAAATACTTCACAATCGTTGTTCGATGGTTAAGTTGTTCGTTTCTGAAACGGCAAATCGTATTGCGGATAGAGCATTACAAATCTTTGGTGGTCGTGGATATATGCGTGAGAACGTAGCTGAAAGATTTTTTAGAGAATTGAGGTGTGACAGGATTTGGGAAGGCACAAGTGAGATTCAAAGATTAATAATCGCCCGAGCTCTTCAAAAACGAGGGCTTGATGGAATGTAAGTAAAATTCTTATGAGAAAATTAAATAAATCCAATTCACAATTTAAAAGAGCCATCACTAAATTACCTTTGGGTGTTTCTTCGAATTTTAGATATTGGGGTGACGATAAGACACTCTATATTAAAGAGGGAAGAGGAGCTCGTCTTTGGGATTTAGATGACAATGAATACATCGATTATCGTCTTGCCTATGGACCAGTTATTTTAGGATACCAGGATCAAAGAGTTGATCAGGCTGCAAGATTAGGTATGAATATTGGTGGTGTGTTTGCTTTAGCAACCGAGCTTGAATACGAAATTGCCACCAGAATAAGCAAGATGGTTAGTTCGGCCGAGTTAGTTCGTTTTTCTAATTCAGGCACTGAAGCTGTAATGGCTGCATTGAGGATAGCAAGGGCTTATACAGGAAAAGATGGGCATGTAATATTAGAGGGAGGTTATCATGGCGTCTTTAGTGAGGTTATGTGGTATTCCGAAATTGAAGAATGGGATCCCAAAACTGGAGATCCAGATCTTTTGCCTTTTGGGGAAGGCATTCCCAGTGTTACGAAGAAACTAAATTATACTGCTCCCATCAATGACGCCAACGCCATTGAAGATCTTTTTAGGAAATCAGGGGATGATATCGGAGCGTTCTTGGTTGAGCCAATTATGGGGAATTGTTGTGGCATCAAGGCTAATCGTCAATACATGGCAGATATTCGTTCTTTGTGCGATAAATATGAAGTGCTTTTAGTTATCGATGAAGTTAAAACTGGATTTAGGGTTGCAAAAGGTGGCGCCCAAGAATTATATGATGTGAGCGCGGACTTATGCACCTTTGCCAAAGCAATCGGAAACGGTTACCCAGTTGCTGTTGTTGCTGGCAGAGAAGAGATTATGCGTCGTGTTGGAGGTGATGATGGTGTTGTGCACGGCGGAACTTTTACCGGTCATTCCGTTTCCTTATCTGCGGCTGCCAAAACTCTTGAAATATTGGATGAAACTAACGCATTAGAAAATATAGAGAAATATGGTATAAAATTACAACAAGGAATAAGTAAAATTCTCAATAGTAGGAATATTGCTCATGACTTTTCTGGGCACCCTTCAATGATGGGGCTATTTTTTGCTAGAGAGGCTCCAAGTGATTACAGGGGTTGGTTAAATTCGGATTATCAGTTTTACGATACACTTGCACCTCATCTTCATGAGCTTGGTGTATTGGTTGAGCCTGATTCAAGAGAGCCATGGTTTCTTTGTGAGTCTCATGATATGAAATGTTTACAGGAAACACTGGACAAATTTGAGCAAGCAGTAGACATTACCACTAAAGAAATAAACACATAACAACGAAGTGAAATGATTTAATGAAAAAGTATGACGCAATAGTGGTTGGAGCAGGTCACAATGGACTTGCTAATGCTGCGTTTCTCGCAAAAGCTGGACTGGATGTTCTTTGTTTGGAGAAAAATGATTACATCGGTGGTGCCGCAGTGAGCCGAGAGTTGTATAAGGATTGGAAATATTCAAATTGTTCATATGTATGCAGTCTATTGCGACCAGAAATCTACAGAAACCTCGAATTACATAAGCATGGCTTGCAAGTAACTCCTTATGGCGGATCATTACAATTTATGGAGAATGGAGATTACTTTGGTTCATACCATGATTCAGAAGCGGCGCATCGTGAGATGGCTAGGCATTCATTGCACGATGCAGATGCATACACAAGATATTCAACAGATACTATGCGGCAATGCCGAGTTATTCGTGATTTTCTCTTAAGAACCGCTCCTGATCCTACTTCGTTCAAACCAAGAGACATCAAGGAGTTAATTTTACTTGGGAACAAATTTTTAGAGTTAGGTGAAGATCGGTTATATGAAACAATTCGTTTTTGGACGATGAGTGTAGCAGAATATTTAGATGAATATTTTGAAACTGATGTCATCAAAACAGCTTTTTCCGGAAGCGGCATTATTGGGACGGCGTTAGGCATTCATTCTCCTGGAACAGCCTATGTCTTATTGCATCATTATATGGGTGATGTGGATGGTAATGTGGGAACATGGGGCTTTGCCAGAGGTGGCATGGGCGCAGTTTCAAATTCCCTTGCTGGAGCATTTCAATCATATGGTGGAGAGATACGCTCTGAAGCTGGAGTTGATCAAATTATTGTAAAAAATAATCGAGTGAAGGGTGTTGCGCTTGAGAGTGGCGAAGAGATCTATGCTCCAGTTGTAGTTTCCGGTATGGATGTAAAACGAACATTTTTAAATTGTATGGACAAAAGAGATTTGCCAGAAAATTTTTATCAAAGGGTTAAGAATTTTAAAATTAGAGGTTCTTCTGGAAAATTAAATATTGCTTTGGATGGCATGCCTACTTTTCCTGCCCTTCCTGAGAATAGTGAATTTATAGGGCACGCAGACATGCATTTCATTGACTCCATGGAGAGAATGGAAAGAGCTTACGACGACTGGAAAGATGGAACTTGGTCAAAAGACCCATATATCGATTGTACAATTCCAAGTGCAACCGATCCTACAATGGTTCCTCCAGGCAAGCATTTTATGAGTTGTTTTGTACAATATTGCCCTGCACAGATTGAAGGTAGGGCTTGGACATCTGAAGAAAAAGAAGCTTTTGGAAAGAGTGTTATTGATCAAATTTCAAATTACAGTCCAGATTTTAAAGATTTAATTCTGCATGTTGAAATAAGAACCCCGCAAGATATCGAAAATGAGATAGGAATCACTGAAGGAAATATTTTTCATGGCGAGTTAACCATGGATCAACTTTTATTTAATCGGCCTGTCCCTGGTTTTGCGCAGTATAGGGCTCCTGTTAATGGTTTGTATATGTGTGGTTCCAGTACCCATCCTGGCGGCGGCGTTATGGCAGCACCTGGAGCTAATGCTGCACGTGAAATACTTTACGATCTAAAATTAGAAAATACTGTACCTGAGAATTTTGGCGATGACTGATAAATACGATGCAATAGTTATAGGCGCTGGCCACAATGGACTTATTTGTTCCACTTTATTAGCCAAGGCCGGAAAAAAAGTTTTGGTGTTAGAAGCAAATGATCAGGTTGGTGGTGCAGCCATTACAAGAGAATTTGCTGATGGGTTTTCCGTATCAGCATGCGCTCATTTGTTGTATCAAATGCAACCTCAAGTTAAAAAAGATTTAGATATAGAAATCGATGTGTCTGCTTCAGACCTTACAACCATCGTATTATCAGAAAACGGAAAGCATATTAAGTATTGTGGTAATGATGTTTCTGGAGTCAGTGATTCTGACGTGGATAATTATCGTAAGTTTTATAAACGCATGACCAAGTTTGCTGATTTATTAAAAACTTATCTTAATAAACCACCGCCAAGACTAGGGACGAAAAATAAAAAAGACTTATTTACTCTCGCCATGCTTGGCTTTGATATGCGCAGAATGGGTAAAGTTGAAATGCGTGAATTTTTAAGGCTCATTGGGATGAATATATATGATGAACTTGATGAGAGATTTGAAAGCTCTTATTTGAAGGGCGGCTTAAGTACAGATGCAGTGTTGGGCACACATCTTGGGCCACGTTCACCAAATACCATATTAACTTATCTCTATAGGATGGCAGGGAATCACGGTCAGTTTTCATCTCCTAAAGGAGGTATGGGCAGTGTAACAGATGCTTTGAACTCAAAAGCAGAGTCATCTGGGGTGGAAGTCAAGACTAATTCAAAGGTACAAAGGATTATTATTCAAGATGGTGTTACTTCAGGTGTTGAGCTGACCGATGGAAGTACTTATAAAAGTTCTGTAGTAGTTTCTAATGCGGATCCCAAGAAAACCATTTTGGAACTTGTTGGCGCAAAACATGTTGAGATACGTTTTACACATAGGATTGATAATATTCGAATGCAAGGTAATGCCGCGAAACTACATTTTGCCTTAAATAAATTACCAAAATTAGAAGGATTCAAAGAAACCGATTATGCTCAACGCATATTGATAGCCCCTAGCGAAAATTATGTTGAAAAAGCTTTTAATCCAGCAAAATATGGTGAAAGCTCACCGAATCCAGTTTTGGAAATTACTTTCCCCAGTGTTAATGATAGTCAATTTGCCCCAACAGGTAAGCATGTTATGTCAGTAATAGCTCAATATGCACCATACAAGCATAAAGCTGGATGGAATCAAGAATCGCGCAACGAGTTTCTAAATGCTGCGCGCTCTGTTATGAAGGTTTATATGCCAGATATTGATGAGTGTATAGTCGCTGAAGAATTGTTAACACCTGTTGATATTGAAGGTGAATTTAATATTACCGGAGGTCATTGGCATCACGGAGAATTTACTTTGGATCAATTTATGTTTGTTCGGCCTGTTGCTGGATCTGCCCAATATGAAATGCCTATCAATGGACTCTATTTATGTGGTGCTGGCTCGCATCCAGGTGGAGGGGTAAGTGGGGCATGCGGAAGAAATGCCGCACGAGTAATTTTAGATAAGGAGAAGAAATAGTGGCTCCTAAACATGTTGATACAGGTAGATTGCGAACTCCTTTTTATCCTCGCTTAGCTGAACTAGATACTTTAAATACTTGGCATAACTGGGCAGGTTACTCCAGTGCAGAGGCCCTTTATTGTGAGGATGTGGAGTATTTTGCAATACGAAACTCAACAGGTGTTTTTGATATAACCCCAATGACAAAATATCGAATTACTGGCCCTGATGCATTGACTTTTCTTGATCGTTTGGTTACGAGAGATATGAAAAAAATTAAACCTGGAAGAGTTGCTTATGCAATCTGGTGTGATGATCAAGGACAAGTGATTGATGATGGAACAATCTTTCATTTAAAAGAAGGCGAATACCGCCTGTGTTCACAAGAGAGGCATTTTGCATGGTTAACTACAGCATCAATTGGATTTGATGTTTCAATCAAGGAAGAAACAGCTGAAATTGCTGCTCTTGCAGTGCAGGGCCCAACATCTTATAGCATACTAAAAAATATAGGCGTGAATGGTCTTGATGAATTAAAGCCATTCGGACTCATACATAATGAATTTGGTGGCACAGAATTAATGATTTCTCGTACAGGGTTTACTGGAGACCTTGGATACGAATTATGGATTAGTCCAGACAAAGCTATAGAGCTTTGGGATGCTTTATTTGAGGCAGGAAAATTTCATGGTATTCGTGCTATAGGAACTCATGCCCTAGATCTTGCTCGAAAAGAAGCTGGTTATTTAGCTCCATTTGAAGATTTTTTACCAGCAGAAACAACTGTTAGACTTGGCAGAACAAGATCACCGCTTGAACTAGGAATGGGATGGTTGGTAGATTTTAACAAAGATAATTTCAATGGCCGTCGAGCACTTATAAAGGAAAAAGAGCAAGGATCAGTTTGGCGTCTAGTGAAACTTGATATTGAGGGAAACAAAACAGCAGATCATTCATATATTTATGCACAAGAGAAGAACAACAAGTCTGAAATCGGGTTTATTACCTCTGCAGCTTGGTCACCAATTTGCAAACAAAATATTGCCTTGGGAACGGTGCGCAGGCCTTATGGAAAGGCAGGTGAAAATGTGTGGGTGGAAGTTTATTATCAGCGTGAAATGCACTGGAATAGAGTTATGGCTAAAGCAGAAGTTGTAGATAAACCATTCTGGTTTCCAGAAAGACGAGGAAAGACACCGCCAGCACCTTTCTAAACTATAATTAAGTACTCCACGGCGGTAATAAAAATTGCGAAATAATCTAGATTCACTGTTAAGACCAAAATCCATAGTAGTATTGGGGGCGTCCGAGAGACAGGATTCTGTAGGTGAGTGGGCAATTATTAATCTCATCAAAGGCGGTTATGAAGGAAATATTTACCCAGTCAATCCGTCTTATAAAACTATTCAAGGGAGAGCTTGTTTTCTAAGCATAAAAGATTTACCAGAAGTGCCCGATCTAGCTATCTTTGCTATTGGAGATCATCGTATAGAATCGGTTTTTGATGAAGTTATTGAAGCAAAAATTCCAGCAGCAGTCATTTTTTCGTCATTGATTATAGATGATGACTCAGAGCCCGTTTTAAGGGATCGTATTAAAAGTAAAATCAGCAATTCAAGCATGTTAGTTTGCGGAGCTAACGGAATGGGATTCTATAATATAAGAGATTCTGTTTGGGCTTGCGGCTTTGATAGTAATAATCATTATCCACCAGGAAATGTCAGTTTAATCAGTCACTCAGGTTCAGGCATGTCTGGGATTTTAGATTGTGAGGATCGCATACGGTTTAATTTTGCTGTTTCTACGGGCAATGAATTATCCGTAACCATGGACCAGTATTTAGATTTTGTGTTGGATCTACCGGAAACAAAAGTGATTGGCTTATTTATTGAGACCGCAAGAAACCCCGAAGGCTTTATTGCTGCTCTTAAAAAGGCTAGAGACAAGAAAATTCCAATAGTAGTTCTTAAAGTTGGTAGAACTGAGGAGTCTGCAAAGCTCGCAATTTCGCATTCGGGTGCAATTGCTGGAGATGACGATACATATGATGCGCTCTTTGATCGTTATGGCGTTCAAAGAGTTCGAGATACACAAGAGTTAGTGGCCACGTTAATTTTATTTGCTGAATTTGGTGTTGTGGGTGATGGGCATTTAGTAACATTGCATGATTCTGGGGGTGAGAGGCAATTGCTTGTTGATCTAGCCGATGAGGCAGATGTTCCTCTTACAAACTTAAATGAAAATACTGTGAAAGAATTAGAAAAAATCCTTGATCCTGAATTACCAGCAGTAAATCCTCTAGATGTATGGAGTCGTGGCGGACCAAATGCTAATAAACAATACTCTGAATGTGCGAGATTATTATTAGAGGATCCAAATGCAGCCATAGAAGCTTTAGTATTAAATCGGGCTCCAAAAGGAGAAATTTATTCCGATTATGTTGATCTTATGATTAAAACAAAAACCAAGACTGATAAACCTATTGTATTGGTGTCATCACATCAAGGAACTGGATCGGATGACATTGTTATTAACGAAACACACAATGGATATCCAATTTTAGATGGAGTCACCACTGCATTAGTGGGGATAAAAAAACTATTTTCTTATCGAGATTTCTTTAAAAGAGATAATTCATCAACGATTAATATAAGTAAAGAAAAAATTAAACATTGGCAATCTATTATACAAGGTAAAGTTGTATTGAGTGAGGCTGAATCGCTGAATATGATTTCAGATTTCGGTATGCCGGCTGTAGAACATGGTAGCGCTTCAGAAAAAAAGGATGTAATCAAGATAGCAACTCAGATAGGTTATCCGGTTGTCTTAAAAACTGCTATGGAAAATATTTATCATAAATCAGATAAGGGTGGCGTGATTCTTGACATCCAAAATGAAAAAGAATTGATCACATCTTACGAGAGCATTAGCAGGAAAATTGGCAAAGATGTATTGGTCGCAAAAATGCAAGACAAAGGCCAGGAGATGATATTGGGAGCTAGGCGTGACCCTCAATTTGGTCCAGTCATAGTGATCGGCATGGGCGGAATTTATTCTGAGTTATTGAATGAGATGGTATTTGCAATCCCGCCATTTAACTCGAGGTATGCTATGCAGAAAATAGAGAAACTCAAATTTCAGAAGATTGTCTCTGGTTATCGTGGAAGTAAAGCATTGGATATTGAATCGTTTTGTTATTGTGCAGAGAAATTCTCAAATATGATTTATGAGATGGGTGACGCGATAAGTGAATTTGATATTAACCCATTGATTTTGAGTGCATCGGGCTGTGTTGCTGTAGATGCTTTAGCGGTTGGTGAGAAAAAGTAAAATTCGAAAAGAAATTTCCTTGCACTTTTATTATAAGTATTATCCTACCTAATAGTCTCTCGTTCAATTAATTCGTCAATGACTTTAATTAGTTTTGGGTAACTTCCTGCTTCTCCAGCGCCAGTTCGATATTTTCCATTCACAACTATTGTAGGCGTTGCTGAAATACCATATCTTCTTGCAAGGTCATCCGCCATTATTAGTTTTTGTGCAACTTGGAAAGACTCAAATGTTTTTTTGAAGTCTTCTTCACTCACCCCAAAATCAGAAAATATCTTTTGAATGGCATTTGCTGATGACATGTAATTCTTTTTGTTATGCCATTCTTTAAAGATTCGAGCTCTAAACCCACCTGGATCTTTAAGTTTTCCGTTCTGGGTCAAAATTTCTTTTGTGTAGTATAAACGTCCATGCAGTCTGAGAATGTTATTCCATAAAGCAGGCACTCTTACAAAACGAACATTTTCAGGCATGTCTTTTTTCCATTTATTAATGATTGGTTCAAATGTCATGCAATGAATACAGCCATAATAAAAGAATTCTGCTACTTCAATTTTATCTGGTCCGCCAATTGTCGGTTGTGTTGGAACCAATCGCATGAAATGCTCTGACTCTTGGAATTCCCAATTTTTAATCTCTTCAAACTCATTTGCTTGAGCAAGTATTATAGGTTGCGAATCATCTTGTATTTCTTTTTCAGCATCAGATTCCTCTATTAAAAACGATTGTTTTTGTGCAGCAATGCCATTGTTATTAATAAGAGGTTGATCATTTTCTGATACAGAATCATTTGAGATCGATGTATTCTCATACGTCGGTTCTTCGTTCGACGAACAACTGACAATAAAAAAAATAAGAAATAGATTGCATAATAATCTTATTGACATAAACAGCCTCTATAAATTTTTTATTAAAATTATTTCCATTCTTTATGACATTTTATTTTAATGCAAGCCTTGGATGTAAGATGAAACGGCTTGAATTTCTTCGGTTGATAATTTCTTTGATATATCTTGCATCATCTGGACTGGACCAATAGCAGCTCTTGTCCCATTTGCGTAATCATTAAGTTGTTTTTCAGTGTACATTGCTCCTTGTCCATATATTGCAGGATACAATGCTAGAGGGTTTCCTTTTCCAGAAGGTCCGTGACATGCAATACAAGCAGAGACGCCAGTTTCTTTATTCCCGCCGCGATAAATCTTCTCTCCCAGTTCAATATTATTTGGATTGGCAGCCATTTTTGATGATAAAGGGAGACTTTCGTAATATACAGATAGGTCTCTAATGTTTTCATCAGTTAATGTTAGTGACATGGCTGTCATCAATGGATCTATTCGCTTACCATCTCTGAATGCAGTTAATTGTTCAACTGAATACGATGCGTGCTGACTAGCGAGATTTGGCCACAGAGGGTTAATGCTATTTCCATCTGCTCCATGACAAGCTCCGCATGTAATAGATATTGTTTTTCCAATTTCTTTTGATCCCTCGATAAGCGATTCAGTGTGTCCTATATTTAAGATAAACACAAAACTGAGTATGATGAATTTGGATATTATGTGGTCAGTCATGATCTTATTGATATTGTTTTTGAAAGTTTCGTTATCATTGGCTCATTTTTATTCTATGATATGAGCTTTATTTTATTAACACTTAGCATTATACAGTTATGTCGCAATATCCAAAAGCAAAGTTTATACAAAGTGCTAATGAGCCCAAGCAATTTGTCAGTGATGTCGGAGTAGAAATATGTTTTGCTGGACGTTCAAATTCTGGTAAATCTAGTGCAATTAATGTAATCGTTAATAGACGTCAATTTGCAAGAACCAGCAAAACACCTGGTCGAACTCAATTAGTGAATTTTTTCGAATTGGATGAGCAGATACGTTTGGTAGACCTGCCTGGGTACGGTTATGCAAACGTTTCGAATGTTTTAAGAGAACATTGGGGGAAATTACTGTCTTTTTATTTTGAGAATCGAAAGAGTTTGAAGGGCCTTTTCATGATTGTAGATATTCGAAGAAGTTTGACAGAGTACGATCGAAATATGTTATTTTTTGCAAAATTACAGAATCTACCTGTCCATATTCTTTTGACAAAGTCAGATAAGCTCAAAAGAGGAGCTGCCAAAGTTAAGTTAATTGAGATTCAAAAGGAGCTCGAAAAATCAGTGACAATGCAGTTATTCTCATCTTTAAATCGTCAAGGTCTAGATGAAGCCCGTGATGTATTAAAAAAATTCCTTGGAATCAATAAAATCAAATAAATCTGTGTTTAATGAGCTTCCTCCCAATTAGCTCCGATTGCCGCGTCAACAATAAGAGGAACCTCAAGATTAACAGCTGATTCCATTATTTGAATAATTTTATTTTTTGTATCTTCAGCAATTTCAGATTTTACTTCGAATACCAGTTCATCGTGGACTTGCATGATGATGCGTGCCGCAACATCTTCTTTTTGCAACCAGTTGTGAACATCAATCATTGCAATTTTTATAATGTCGGCAGCTGAACCTTGCATTGGCCCATTTATAGCACTTCGTTCTGCGTATTTCCTCCTTAAAGCGTATTTGCTATTAATGTCTGGCAGATATAACCTTCTGCCGAATAATGTTTCAATGAAACCTTTCTCTTTAGCATTATCTTTTGTTGTATCCATAAAAGATTTAACATTTGGATATTTGTGAAAATAGAGATCAATATATTCTTGTGCTTGGTTGCGACCAATTCCCAGTTGCTTTCCTAAACCGAAAGCTGACATACCATACATTAGGCCAAAATTAATGGCTTTGGCCCACCTCCTTTGTTCTGATGATACTTGATCAATTCCTATTGCTAGAACTTCTGCTGCAGTTTTTTTATGAATATCTTGTCCCTCAGCGAAAGATTCTAATAATGATTTATCTGTTGAAAGATGAGCCATTATTCTTAATTCAATTTGAGAATAATCGGCTGCGAGAATGCTATATCCTTTTGGCGAAATAAAAGCCTTTCTTATACGTCTTCCTTCTTCAGTTTTGATTGGGATATTTTGTAAATTTGGTGAACTGGATGATAGTCTTCCTGTTGCCGTATTTGCTTGATGGTATGAGGTATGGATTCTTCCTGTTTTTAATGAGATTTGTTTAGGAAGCTTTTCAGTATAAGTGCTTCTTAATTTACTTAAGCTTCGATGCTTTAATATTATCCTTGGTAATTCATGCTTTATTGAGAGCTCCACTAGAACATCTTCTGCCGTTGACGGTTGCCCTTTTGGGGTTTTCTTAATAATGGGTATTTTCAGTTGCTCAAAAAGGATTTCTTGTAATTGTTTTGGTGAACCTGGATTAAATTCGGTTTTGGCGAGCTTAAATGCCTTTTGTTCAAGATTATTTAATGATTCGGATAATTCTTTGCTTTGCTGCTTAAGCATTTCCTTGTCGATTAAGACTCCACTTTCTTCCATCTCTAGCAGGATTGGAATGAGAGGTTTTTCTATCTTCTGATAAAGGGTTTCAATGTTTGAATTTTCTTTAATTTTCTTCCAAAGATGATTATGCAAACAAAAAGTTATATCAGCGTCTTCTGCGGCATAAGAAGTCGCAGTCTCTATATCAATTTGGTTAAATGTTATTTGTTTAGCACCTTTTCCAGCTATCTCTTCAAAGTTAATTGTTTTCCTATTTAAATAAAGTTGTGCCACAGAGTTCATATCATGACGGGTTGCTACACTATTTAGTACGTATGATTGAAGCATTGAATCGTATTCCATGCCACTGAGATTAATTTCGTAGCGAGCAAAGATATGCGCATCATATTTGAGATGATGGCCAATCTTTTTGATCTTGGCGTCTTCTAGGATAGGCTTGAGTATTTTGAGTGCTTTAGATCTATCTATCTGATTTGGTGCATTAGGGTAATCATGGCCAAGAGGTATATAGATCGCCTCATTTTCTTTGAGTGCGATCGATATCCCAATTAATTCTGCTTCAATATAATTTAAGCTATTGGTTTCTGTATCAATGGCTATTATTTTTGATTCTTGGCATTTTTGAGTCCAGGCTCTCAAATCTTTTTCGATTAATATGGTTTGATAACAAGATTTTTTTTGTGGGGTTTCTGTTTTTATAGGATCTTCAGATATTTCTGAATACAAAGTCTTTAATTCGAGTTTTTTATAGATCAAACTTAATTTTTTTTTGTTCGTTGGTTGAAGTTTTAAGTCTGATATTTCATGAGGAAGATTGACATTTTTATCAATGGTTACCAGTTCTTTTGAAAGGGTAAGTTGAGATAAATTAGCGCGTAGTTTTTCACCAATCTTGCCATCGATGTCATTGGCATTGTCGATGAGGTTTTCCAATGTATTATATTTATTTAGCCATTTGCTGGCAGTTTTTGCTCCGACCCCAGGTATACCAGGGACATTGTCGGCTTTGTCTCCCATTAAAGCGAGATAATCAACAATCTGTTCAGGGAGGACCTCATATTTTTCTTTGACAGCATCTCGATCATAAGTTTGATCATTCATGGTATTAATTAAGGTAATGTTTTCATTAACCAATTGAGCCATATCTTTATCTCCCGTAGAGATTAAGACTTGCATTTTTTTATTTACAGCGTTCTTGCACAAGGTACCAATGACATCATCGGCTTCAACGCCTTTTATAACCAATAAAGGTATACCCATAGCTTGAATGGCTTCCTGAATTGGTTTGATTTGAGGTCTTAGGTCCTCTGGCATAGGAGGTCTATTAGCTTTGTATTCAGGGTAAATGTCATTTCTAAAGGTTTTGCCAGGAGCATCAAAAATAACCACAAAATACTCGGTACTTTGTTCGTTTAATAATTTATTAATCATATTCAGGATTCCATAAGTAGCGCCTGTAGGGAATCCTTTAGAATTCGTAAGTGGCGGCAGTGCATGGTAAGCCCGATAAAGGTAAGAGGAACCATCAATTAAGACTATTTTCTTTTTTTTCATTATTATGTTCAGCTGGAATTACGAAGAACTAATCTCAATTTGAGTAATTATTAATGATCTAGAATTTGATTGAGAGTTTTGGTCTGGAATTATTAGCGCTCCTTTTTGGCCGCAACCTTCTATAAAAAATAAGAAAATAAACATATAAAGGTAATGTGAAATTTCTTTTGTTCTTTTCATGTCTTTCCTTTTAGGTAAATTATTATCGTTTGATGATATATTATTTCTTATACTTTATTTCGAACAATATTAATTGTAATTCTATAACGCTTGCTCATTTTCGTATAATACCTCGTATCTGATAGTTAACGATTAACTTTTATGGATAATTGAATGCATGAAAAAAATAGCAATGAAGCAATAGAAAAAGAAATCAATGGAAATCCATTAGGAAGTGTAATCTGGTTACATGGACTTGGAGCAGATGGCCATGATTTTGAACCAATTGTTAATGAATTAGATATTCCTGAGGAGCTTGGAATACGTTTTGTATTTCCTCATGCACCTTATCGACCGATTACAATTAATGGCGGCATGAATATGCGTGCTTGGTATGATGTTACAAGTCTTGATCGAAAAGGTGCTCAGGATGAACAAGGAATTCGTCAGAGCAGTTCATATTTGGAGAAATTGATTGATCAAGAGAATAAGCGTGGAATCCCTCACAATCGGATTATTGTAGCTGGTTTTTCACAAGGAGGAGCTATAGTTTTACATGCTTCATTAAGGTATCCCCAGAGATTAGGCGGTCTAATAGCGCTTTCTACGTGGTTGCCGCTTGAATCAACTTTGGAAGAAGAAGTAACAAATAATGAAAATTCGCAACCATCAGATTTACCAATATTTTTAGCACATGGCAAATACGATCCAGTTATCCCTTTTGATTTTGGCTTGGAATCAAAATATCTGATAGAAAAGAATGGGTATTTGGTGAACTGGCATGAATACTTGATAGAGCATTCAGTAAGCCAACAAGAGATTAAGGATATTGGTTGTTGGATTTCTGGGGTTATGCAAGCATGAATGCACTTTTAGTAGATAATTTAACTAAGATATACGCTAACGGTTTCAAGGCCTTGGATGGCATTAATCTGCAAGTTAAAGCAGGCGACTTTTATTCACTGCTTGGGCCTAATGGGGCTGGAAAGACAACTGCAATTGCAATTGTTTGCTCTCTGGTTACCAAAACTTCTGGGCGCATTGAAGTATTTGATTGTAATCTTGAGAGTGCCGTTGAAGCCGCTAAGATGCATATTGGTATGGTGCCTCAGGAAGTGAATTTTAATACTTTTGATACACCATTGAATATTGTAGTTAATCAAGCTGGGTTTTATGGGATAAATCGAAAGATAGCCCTAAATAGGGCAAAAAAATATCTCGGTGAGTTAAGGTTGTGGGACAAAAAAGATGATATTGCTCGAAGCTTATCAGGAGGTATGAAGCGACGACTTATGATTGCTAGGGCTCTTATTCATCAGCCAAAATTATTAATATTGGATGAACCCACAGCTGGAGTTGATATTGAGATACGAAGATCTATGTGGAGATTTTTAAAATATATTAATGATAACGGAACAACAATAATTCTTACTACACATTATCTTGAAGAGGCAGAAAATCTCTGCCGAAATGTTGCCATTCTTGATGAAGGGAAAATAATCCAAGATACCAGCATGAAAAAATTATTAGGACAATTAAAGCAAGAGACTTTTGTTTTGAATCTAGAAGATAAGTTAACTCATCTGCCAGATTTAAATGGATTTCATTGTTCTTTGCTTGATAAGAATCAGTTGGAAGTTGTGATTGATGCGAATCATGGGATTAATGAATTATTTGATCTTCTGAATTCAAAACAAATTAAGATAGTTAGCCTTAGGAACAAGTCAAATCGACTCGAAGAATTATTCTTAAAAGTAGTGGATGCTAAAAAGAATAAAACTCAAGGATCACTTTAATATGAATCTTTCAGTTAACTTGGTTGCTTTTTACACTATTATTCGTAAAGAAATTCTTCGTGTTTTGCGTATTTGGGTACAAACAATTGTTCCGCCAGCAATAACAATGACTCTTTATTTTGTCATCTTTGGAAACTTAATAGGGAGTCGAATTGGAATAATGGAAGGCTACAGTTACATGCAATTTATTGCGCCTGGAATAATTATGATGTCTGTCATAACCAATTCCTATGGCAATGTGGTGTCTTCTTTTTTTGGTGCAAAATATGGAGGGCATTTGGATGAGATGTTAATTGCACCAATCTCAAATGCCACAATAATACTTGGCCATGTTTTGGGTGGGGTTCTTCGTGGCTTGCTCGTAGGTATAATGGTTACACTTATTGCGCTTAACTTCACAAACCTTGAACTGCAGTTCCCGTTAATAACATTTTCGATGGTTCTTTTGTCTTCATTGGTGTTTGCTCTTGCTGGCTTTTTAAATGCTTTATTTGCCAAGAAATTTGATGATATAGCGATTATTCCTACATTTGTTATTACCCCATTGACTTATTTGGGCGGGGTATTTTATTCAATCAATTTGCTTCCTGAATTCTGGCAGGCAGTGAGTAAATTTAACCCAATATTATATATGGTTAATGCCTTCCGTTACGGAGTATTAGGTACATCAGATATCGATATTAGCTATGCTTATTTTGTAGTAGTAATATTTGCATTACTTTTGTTTGTAGTTAGTTTGATATTACTCAAACGTGGAACAGGCGTTAGAGATTAAATTTCATTAAGATTGTGGTTTGGTTGATTTTGCACGCCAATAGCAATGGCACCAGGACCACCATGGACACCAATTCCAGAACCAAGTTCAGTGATTTTGCATTCACAAGCGTTTGGAATATCTTGCATCAGATAAGATTTTAGAGTCTCTGCCTCCTTGACAGACAAAGCATGCGCTATTGATAAACTCACTTTTCCTGTATTTGTAGTTTGACCGGCTATGTATTTTGAAGCTTTCCTAAGAATGTTCTTTTTACCTAGCAGAAATTTTTTTGCAGCTAAAAACCCATCCTTGGTGGTTCTTAGTATTGGTGTTAAATTTAGCAGATCAGCAAAAAACTTTACCCAGGTGGGCACACGACCTCCACGAACAGGGTATTCAAGATTTCGGATAATCACATATGATTTTGTGTTGCTTCGAATTTTCTCTATTGCATCTAGAGTGCTATTAATATCCATTCCAGCTTTCGCGCACTTGGCAGCAAATACTACAATTTGTCCCTGACCTATTGATGCATTACGTGAATTAAATATATGTATATTTCCTTTTGCTTTAATTTTTTTTGATGCAGATATTGCTGCTTGCAATGTTCCACTTAGGCTGCCTGTTACATTAATTGAAATGACATCAGAATAATGGCTGGCTAGGTATTGAAATTGTCTTCTAAAGTCACCGATTGAAGGTTGTGAGGTTGTTGGGTGAATTGGATTTGTTGCGAGTTCAGTATAAAACTCATCCGGTGAAATACTTACTTTGTCAAGGTATCCTTTTTCGCCAAACTGTAATCTTACGGGAACCATATGAATATCAAGATGTTCAATATCGTCATCTGTGATATCTGCTGCAGAATCAGTAATCACTGCAAATTTACCGGAAGAGGCATTTACAATCTTTTGTTGGGATTTCATATCATCTGCTTTTTCTGATGAAATTGAGCCGTATTTCTTAGATAGCGAAAAGATGGTATCTGGAAAGTCTGTGTGGATATGAACTTTTATTTTTCTTTTTGATCCTGCTATTACAATTGAATTGCCATGCTTTGACAGCGAATCTCTTAATTTTCGTCTATCTACTTTATTCCCAGTGATAATGCATTCTGTGCAGTATTGAAATTCCACGTCATCTGCGTGCATGTTGATTGATTCGTTAGAGTTTAGATTAAGAGATTCTTTCATTTTAGGTTTTTCTTCGGATTTTCCGTGCAATATGTATTCAACTAAACCTTTTGTTAAGATATAGAATCCTTTTGCTCCAGCATCTTCAACGTTTGAATTTCTTAAAACATCGAGTTGATTTTTAGTCTCTTTGACGGCTTCATTTGCAGTATTTATGGCTTTAGCGAGGATTATTGAGAAATCTGCTTTAAGGTTCTTAGATAATTCATCCTCAAAACTTTTTGCAAATGCAGCAATAACTGTAATGATAGTTCCATCAACAGGTTTGGAAAGAGCATCTCTGGCATATTCACTGCCTAGTGTTAGAGATTTTGAGAAATCATGCGGTGTAAATTTCTGCAGATTATTCGCTGAGTCACTCATTCCTTGAAAGAATTGAGCCATAATACTCCCAGAGTTGCCTCTTGAATGATCAAGTAATGTATCTGCAATAATTGCTAGCAATGACCCTACATCTTTATCAGGGGTATTATTTGTGACCTCAAGAAGAGGATGGAGAGATAGAGAAAGATTAGTACCTGTGTCTCCGTCAGCTACGGGGAATACGTTAATAGAATTTAACTTTTCCTGAGCATTGATGACTTTGTAAATTCCCGATTGTAAACCCTTGACAAAGTCATCACCGTTAATATACATAGAGGTAGCTGAGCTCATGATATTTTATCTATTAGTTCTTTGGTAGCAGAAACGTAATATCTTGTTGAATCAATATGGCTCCTTCTTCTGTTATTGAATTCAGAAATGGACCTTCGATTAACTTATCACCTTCGTTGTACTTTTTCATGTTTATGAATACAAATCTCTCTTCTGGAACTTCACTGAATACATGAATATCTATGTGCAGTTCTGGTAAGTATAAGTTATAGGTAGCATTGGCGATATTTATGTCTAGAACTTCAGAACTCTCATTATTTAATTCTTTGCTTTCTGATTGTATTGCTTCAGTTTTGATGTCGATCTTTTTCTCTTGAGGAGTTGTTTTCTTATTCTGCTCAAAATCAACAGTTAGTTGTTGATCATCATCATTGATCCAGAATGATTTGGAGTTAAATAAGGCAAATATAAGAAGAAAGATTATTGTTGTTAATAATAAGATTGTAACTGGATGGCGTCTTGATTTAGCTTTCTCTCCCTGCGCTAACAAAACATCTGATATTTTTGGAGAACTTTTTCTTTGTCTCTCCCGCTCTGATTTTTTTAATGCATCTAAGATAAAAGACATCGTTTTCTCTGTTATTGCCCTAAAAAGTTTTTTAGTACACCGTCTATTGAGTGTATATCTAAATAACCTAATTCAAATATAAATATTATTATCGATATAATGAGAAATGAAAAAATGAATATCGGCCATTTTTCCGATAAAGTCTTAGCTGGGTTTCCTTTAATTTCTCGATCTGATTGTTTTATAAGGTCTTTGTTTATTTCAGTCGACCCTTTACTGTATGCACCAAGTAGCGCTCGATCACAGATGACATTTATAAGTCTAGGGATGCCTGAAGAAAGATGAAATACCTCTTTTTTGGCATTTTTATTGAAAATTTGAGCAGTTGCTCCTGAAATCCTTAGCCTGTGATCTATATACAATCCGGTTTCAAGTCTGGACAAAGGATGTAAGTGATATCTTGCAGTAACCCTTTGGGATAACTGACGAAGATTATTTTTTGCCAAAACATCACGTAATTCAGGTTGTCCTATTAAAATTATTTGTAATAACTTTTCTTGTTCGGTTTCGAGATTCGTCAGAAGTCGGAGTTGCTCTAATACTTCAGGTGAAAGATTCTGAGCTTCATCAACAAGTAGAATAACTTTTTTCCCATTTGCATGTTGCTTTAATAGATATTGGTTAAGTGAATTAACTATCTCGATTATACTATCTCCATTAATTATAACTTCCAATTCATTGCATATCTCAAGAAGAAATTCTCGGCCAGAGATTTGTGTATGCATGATAAGTGCAATTTCCACTTTTTTTGGAAGCTGCTCAAGTAAGGCACGAACTAGTGTTGTTTTGCCTGTTCCAACTTCACCGGTTAATTGAATAAATCCCCCACTATCGGTAACGCCATACAAGAGATGAGCCAAACCTTCTTTATGTCGGTCACTCATAAATAAATAACGTGGATCAGGTGTTATTTTGAAAGGTTTTGAATTTAGGTCGAAATATTCTTGGTACATAGGTATTTATAGACAATGCTTATATTAGTATTTTCTGTTTACCAGATAGCGAGTTAACCATCTTAATGGTTCTGCTTCATTATTGAAAATATCGAGATTTTGGATACATTTCTCGAGCAACTCATTACAATACTCATACGAAGCTTTCTTACCAAAAGTTGCCGGCCAAGTTGCTTTATTATTCTTAATGTCTGATTTTTCATCTTTTCCTGTAATTTCTGATGATTCTTCAATATCCAGAAGATCATCGCGTATTTGGAAGGCAACACCAATAGCCCATCCGAAATCGCTAATTGCTTTATATATTTTTTTGCTGTTTTGTTTTGATAGATAGAAGGGTGTCATCACAGAGGCGTGAATTAATGCGCCCGTTTTCATTTTATGTAACTTGTATAATTCATTTTTATTTAATGATTTTCCTTCAGACACCAGATCGATAGCCTGGCCACCTGTCATACCAGAAGCTCCACATGCTTTTGCTATAAGTGAAATTAAGTTTATTTTTTCATGGCTATCAAGGAATTCTGAGTCAGCAATATTTCCAAAAGCAAATGTTTGAAGAGCATCAGCGGCCAATATTGCAGTTGCTTCACCATATTTCTTGTGAGTAGTTGGCATGCCTCTTCTTAAATTGTCATCATCCATCGAAGGCAAATCATCGTGCACCAAAGAAAAGGAATGTAATAATTCAATTGATAACGCTGGTGTATCGAGTTTTTCCTCTTTTATATTCAGGCACTTCCCGCAGGCATATACTAGAAGTGGTCGTATACGTTTCCCTCCATTTACGACAGAATAACTCATTGCATGAGCTAGGTTTGAATCTTCACTAACTGAAAGGTTAATGGTTTCGCTTAATATCGTATTAATTCGATTTTGGTAAAGATCAATTGTACTTTTTGGCTCGCTAGACATTGTAGATTTTTTTTGACGAAATTATTTTTTAGATCAATATATATACACATTATTGATTTAAAAAGACATAAATACTTATTTTAGAATCATCGTATAATTCAACTAATATTGATTTTTTAATTTGGAAAAAACATGCAAGCCATAGCAAGATCATGTCCCAATATTGCATTAATAAAATATTGGGGCAAGAGAGATACAGCTAGGAATCTTCCGGCAGTAGATTCCTTATCTTTAACTTTGGATAGTTTATGGACAACAATGGATGTTAAGTTTTCACCTGAGATATTACAGGATGAATTAATTATTAATGATCTACAACAAAACAACGAATTTTCTCGTGTAAAAAATTGTCTTGATATGGTCGCAGGAAAAAATAGGAATTTTGCAAAAATTAAGAGTTCATGTAACTTTCCTATGTCGGCCGGTTTAGCCTCATCATCATCATCATTCTCGGCTTTAGTTATTGCTGCCAATTCGGCTTTAAGGAAAGAGTGGAATACTCATTTGTTTGCAAATCAAGCCGGTGCAATTTCTGGATCAGCAGCAAGATCTCTATTAGGTGGAATTGTTGAGCTTGAGAATGTCTACAATGGAGTAAGAATCCAACAATTATCCAAACCAAATCGATGGCCTTTGAAAGTAATTATTGCAATTACTGACACCAAGAAGAAGGCTATTTCTTCATCAGATGCAATGAAATTGAGCGCCAGAACGTCTCCATTTTATGCGTCTTGGATTAAGGATCAAACATTTGATATGAAAGAGGCAAAAACAGCAGTAGTTGATCAAGATTTTGAGAAATTAGCTGTAATTTCTGAGCATAATTGTTTGAAAATGCATTCGGTTATGTGGACCAGTAGACCTTCAATCGTTTATTGGAACTCAGCTACAATCAATTGTATGCACGCAATACGCAATCTTCAAAAGAAAGGAGAGGCCGTATTCTTTACAATTGATGCTGGACCCCAAATTAAAGCAATCTGTATGCCTGAGAATGAAGACCTAGTTGAGAAAAGTCTCAGTGAAATAGTTGGCGTAAAATCCATCATGAAATCAGATTTAGGTTCTGGGCCTAGTGTGGATATCAATATATGAGAATTGTAAAAGCAAGTGCGCCAGGTAAGATTGTGATTTTGGGTGAATTTGCTGTATTAGCTGATGCCCCAGCAATATCTATGGCTATTGATCGCCGTGCAAGTGTTTCAATTGAAGAACACACTAAAGGCAGGCATTTATTGCAAACATCTGGGTATTTAAAAGGTCAATGGGAATTTAGAACCAATAAGACCGGAAAAATTGAATGGATAAATGTCAAGCCAGATAAGAGTATTGTATTCCTGTTTGAGTGTTTCTGGTATCGAGCAAATGTCAAAACAAACAATTATTTTAAATTCATTCTGGATACATCAATGTTTTATGACATTAAAAATAAAATTAAATACGGTATCGGTTCGAGTTCTGCATTAATTGTTGCGATGGCAGCTGCTTTTGTCAGTATTTTTAAAATACCCAAAGAAATAGCTAATCTGGCACATGAAGTGCATTTTGAATTTCAAAAAGGTGCTGGCAGTGGTGTAGATGTTCAGACTGCAATAGATGGAGGTATAATTGAATTTTATCGAAACAAAAATCATATTTCGCGTTATAAGGAATTCCCTAATAATCTTTTATTCAATATCTTTTGGTGCGGCACTCCTGTTTGCACTCAAAGTCAACTGAAAAGGCTAGATAAGTTATCTAAAAGGAGTTTTCTTGATTTATGTAATTTCAGCAAGAAAATATCATTAAACTGGGGGAGAAATAATAATAAGACCTTTTTTGAGAATTTTGATAGTTATATTGATCTTTTAAAGAGATTTAGTGACGATTACGATTTAAACTTATTTGCTAATAACCATAATGATTTAGTCGAAATAACAAAAATGCAAAAAGATATAGTTTATAAGCCTTGTGGAGCAGGGGGAGATATTGGTATTTGTATTGGGTCATCGAAATGGAAAATGGATAACTTTAACGAATCAGCCCAGAGAAAAGGGTTTAAGTTGTTAGGCATGAATCTTGAAAAATCAGGTCTGTTGATAAAGGAAGAATTTTGACTGAATCGAAATTCCATGGATTTTATAATATGAGTGTAGCTCAGAGGATTAAGATTTTATCTGAGTTAGGCTTTATTTCTTCTGCAGAAAAAGAATTCTTAATAAAAGAGAGTCAAATACTTTCTCCAAACAATGCAGACAAAATGAGTGAGAACGTTATAGGTGTTTTCGGTTTGCCTATGTCGATTGCAACGAATTTTTTGATTAACAATAAAGAATATATTGTCCCTATGGTTGTTGAGGAACCTTCAATAGTCGCTGGCGTTAGCGGTGCCGCAAAGATTATAAGAAAGAGCGGAGGCTTTGAAGCCAAAATGAATGAATCTTTGCTAATTGGTCAAATACAAGTTTTATCCTTGAATGACATAAATGAAGCCGTCAGTATTTTAGAGAAAAGTAAAGACAATCTCATGAAAAAAGCAAATGAATCTCTTCCTAATCTGATTAAACGAGGAGGTGGAGTCAAAGAGATAGAAATTCACCGAATCACATTAAAAAAAGAATCGACAGTTATTGTGCATCTTTTGGTAGACACAAAAGATGCAATGGGTGCAAATCTGGTGAACTCATTGTGTGAAAATCTTGCTAATCATTTGGAAAACCTAGTTGGCGGTAAAGTAGGGTTAAGAATTTTATCAAATTTATCAGACCGATCGATAGTGGAAGTTAAAACAGTGATACCGGCAAAGAATCTTGAAAAGAATGGATTCTCAGGTGAGTCTGTTCGCGATGGAGTGGTGAATGCGACTGAGTTTGCCAATGCTGATCCATATCGTGCTGCCACTCATAATAAAGGCATCATGAACGGTATTGATGCAGTATCTTTAGCCACAGGTAATGATTGGAGGGCTATAGAAGCAGCAGCGCATGCTTATGCATCATCTGGTGGAGTATATAAATCTTTATCACAATGGAAAGTGAGTTCTAAGGGCAATCTAGAGGGTATACTGAGGATGCCAATTAAAGTGGGAATTGTCGGTGGCTCACTAACTGCAAACCCAGCGGCTAAGTTAGGATTAAACTTCTTGAAAGTAAATTCTTCTAGCGAATTAGCAATGGTGATGGGAGCAGTAGGACTTGCCCAAAACTTGGCCGCACTAAGAGCGCTGGTAACTCATGGAATACAACAGGGGCACATGAAACTTCATGCCAGAAGTGTTGCCATTAGTGTGGATACCCCTGAGAAATATTTCACTGAGGTGGTTAAGGGAATGATCGATAGTGGTGAAATCAAAGCATGGAAAGCCAAAGAATTAATTAAAGCAAAAGAAATGCCAGAAAAAGGTAATATTTCCTCATCAAATAAAACAAAAGAAGAATTAGGGAAAGGGTTTGCGTCAGGTAAAGTAATTCTTTTGGGTGAGCATGCAGTTGTTTATAATCAACCAGCAATTGCCTGTCCTATTATAAGAGCTGTTAATATTCATATTGAAAGAGCAACTGATAAAATTGAGTTTGTATTATCAGGTTTCTTGAACAAGAAAATTGACAATCAATCAAGTAGTTATCAAAGCTTTGTATCGATGTTTAGTACGATATGTAAACATCTAGAGATTGATAATTTTAATGCTAGGATAAAGATTGATTCTCGAATACCCTATTCTATGGGCCTGGGAGCTTCCGCTGCCTTTGCTGTCGCATTTACGCGAGGAGTTATTGATTTATTTAATTTATCAAAAACACCAGAAGAAGTTAATAAAATAGCTTTTGAATGCGAAAAGATTACGCATGGCATGCCTTCTGGCGTGGATAATACGGTAGCAGTTTTTGGCCAACCTATTTTTTTTAAAAAAGGAAAAGAAAGCTCTAAGACTTTGCTTGAGAAAGTTGAACCATTGCCCATCGTTATAGGCTTAAGTCATAATTCGTCGAATACTGCCGATGTCGTTTCTGCCGTTAATTCCCGTTATAAGAAGAATAAAATTCTATATGAAGATCTTTTTAGTCAAATCGGAAGAATAGCCAATGAAGGATTGAAAGCTTTAAAGGACACGAATTATGATAAGTTAGGTGAGTTGATGAATATATCTCAAGGACTCTTGAATGCGATAGGGGTTTCAAATTCAGAACTTGAAAAGATGATTGATTTAGCTAGATCATCGGGCGCAATAGGAGCGAAGTTAACAGGATCCGGAGGAGGAGGTTCTATTATTGCATTGTGCCCTGGGAAAGAAACAGAAGTGAAAGGAAATCTAGAGGATTCTGGCTATAAGACTGTTCCGTTATTTAACCGGTAATCCAGAGCTTACTTATGAATAATGTAGTTTCTTATGACGATGAAAAGCTAATAATTGTTGATCTGCATGACAATGAAATTGGAACATTGAATAAATTGGCGTGTCATCAGAAAGATGGAATTTTGCATAGAGCTTTTTCTATTTTCTTGTTTAATGAGCTAGGACAGTTATTAGTGCAGCAACGCAGTGTTCAAAAGAAATTATGGCCATCTTTTTGGTCAAATAGTTGTTGCAGCCATCCTCGTCAAGGAGAGAATATTTTGGAGGCAACAGAAAGACGGTTAAATGATGAGCTTGGCCTAAGTGCGGTAAAGTTAGAATTTATTTATAAATTTTCTTATGAAGCTGCATACAAAAACATTGGATCTGAAAATGAACTCTGTTCAGTTTTTTTGGGCGTTATTGATCAAAAAGTAAATGTTAATTACAGTGAAATAGAGCAAATAAAATATATAAACGCAAGTGATTTATCAAGTGACATGGACGCAAGAACAGATTATACACCTTGGTTTATTATGGAATGGAAAACTCTCACATCTAAATATATTAATGAGTTAAAAAGGTTTTTACCTAAAAGCAGTTTTGAGGGTTAGGTTTTATACAACATATCGATGATATTCGATTCCAATATTTTGATAATTCTTTTCATCGGTTTCGCCTACACTTTCAATAACAAACTCATTCTTGATTTCATAATTAAGCGACCTTGAAGATTTTCCTTCATGCAAATCAAAATATTGTTTCTTGTTTAGGTCAATTGTAAGGTTCATTGCATCTGAGAAATGAATATTTTTGGCAGCTGTATGCCATTTTTTTGATACTTTGAATGGAATCACTTCTGCTGCATCACCGCTTCCATAACCAAAGGTAAGTATTTCTGAGTTTGTAAGGTCAATCTTTTCTTCTAGCGCCTGTTCAAATCCAGAGGCAATCCAAGCAGGAAGCGCTGCAGTATATAGGTTACCAAGGTCTAACATTGTGTCGCTACCAAGAGACATTTTATCTAGAATTTCTCTACGATAATGCCTAGATTCCCTAAAAACCCGGAATATTCCCATTGTTAGTGGATAGGCATCTTTACTGAGGTCGATTGGATTAGCTAATGCTTTAAGATCTGGGGAATATGTCTTTATTTCTTCAGTCGCCTTAATTGGATCAATACCAGCTTCATAACAATAAGATTTAAATTCAGCTTGATCGTTGACATTGCCCTTAGCAAGCGCAAAGAGATAAGCCACGGCAAGCCCAGTTTCTGGCATCTTTCGATAAGGGCGATGCATAAATACGGTTTTTAACGATCGGAGGTAGTTGATAGGTTTTAAATCTCTTCTATTGTACATGTTATCTAGAGCGTGCAGTGTTTCATCAAGGTAACATGTGGTTGAATATTTACCATTAAAAACAGGAAAATCCTGTACTTGCTGCTTGAGATTTCTTTCTTGTTGGCAAAAACGAATCATTGGTTTCCTGAAATCAAGAATTCGGTAATCTGAAGCAGAACCCGAATTTTTTAGATCTATCTCAACAAGTTTTGGGTTTTCTTCAATCAGCATTGCCACGGCACCCGCACCTTGTGTTGGTTCACCACTACTTCCAATTGGATACTCAGCGATGTCTGAGCAAACTACTATTGCCTGACTTCCTGCACCATCTAGCGCGATATGCCTGATTGCTCCCTTCATGGCATAAACTCCTCCTAAGCAAGCATGTTTGTACTCTGGCACTTCACAGCTTCTTTGAATTGGAGCTTTGTTTTTTGAGATGAGCGCTTGATTAACCATACCTTTAATTATGATAGCTCCGGCAGAATTATCTGTGCTGGATTCGGTGCCCAAAGCAAGAAACTTAATTTTGCTGGGATCGATATCGTATTGGTCAATTAATCGTATAACAGCTGTTGCAGCCATTGTATAGACACTTTGATGGTTGCCACGAAGTCTAAAACTTCGACCGACTACTTCCCTAATTTTTGGCCATTGATTATTGGTCCATTCACACCAATCATTTAACCATACTCGATATGGTGGTATGTATGCAGCAAGACCGCTAATTCCAATTGGTGTGTTAGTTTTCTTCAATTTAAATATGAATATCAGTTTTAGTTCATTCGACAGTAATGGTAATTTTATCTGAGTACACAGGAGGATTATGCGGTATATGAAGGTAATCACCTATAATTAACTGCAATGTATGATCTCCTTTATCTAGATTTAGAGTTGTTTCTGAACTTCCATCACCAAAATGTATGTAGTTTTCATCGGCAGGAATTGGAAAATTCATATCCGGAAGATCAGCGTCAATAATAATATGATGATGACCTGTTAATGGTGTATTTTGTCCTGAAGGAACTATTTCCATGGCGGTCACACCAAATTCCACCTTTATTGGACTTGATAGTACTGTGTTTGGACGTGGTGTAATGAAATAAACCACAGCATCTTCTGGCGCTTCACTTCGTTTGATCTTTGGTGCGGATGTAGCCGCTTCATTGTTCTCAGCATTTGTTTGGTTATCCGTATTATTTTGATTGCATGAGGCAATCATAGTCAGCAGCGAAAGAATAATAGCGTAGTTTCTTTTGTTCAATGTTTTTCTCCAATTTGGGTAATATTGTGTATTCATTTTTTCTGGAAAATTATTTTCTGCAAAATTCATTCTGCGAGAAATCATCCACAGATAATAAGTCGGAAACTTTTTGGTGAAATAATTTTATCTTTTTCGTCTCTTCTGTATTCAGTAGCTCTTGTTTTTTTGCTTCTTCAATTTGATGCCCGAGATACCTGCTTTGAATTACTCCATCTTTTCTCGCTTGATGAAGTTTTGCTTCTATTAGTGCAGAGTCCTCCGATAACAAAAGTGCTTCTTGAAGCAGCCCTAATGGATTGCCTGGTTCAAGAGTTGTATACGCAAATTCACTTAGACGATCACGGCTTTTACTTGTTGTGGTAATTAAATTCGCTACTTTCTTGGTTAATGTATCAGATGGAGGAGAATAGGAGCGGCCTCGTGGGAAAATATAACACCTTAGAAAGAATGCCAGCATCTTATTTGGCATATTATTCAGGAAATTATGAAGTTTCTCTTGTGCTTCGTACATTTGAGTTCTTACTGACCACTCAACCAAAGGGAGGTCTTCCGATTTGCAGCCCTGATTCTCGTAATGTTTTAGAACTGTTGAGGCTAAATATATTGAGCTAAGCACATCTCCAAGTCTTGCAGATAAAAGTTCCTTTTTCTTGAGTTCTCCTCCAAGTGAGAGCATGGCAAAATCAGAGGCCACCGCAAAAGCTGCACTGTATCTATTGATATGCTGATAATAACGTTTCGTAATGGTGTTTACAGGAGACTTGCTGTATTTGGCTTGTGTTATTGCAAGAATCAATGATCTTGATAAATTACTAATCGCATATCCAATATGAGCAAATAAAGCTTTATCAAAGTTCTTTAAGCTCTTTTTTTTGTCTTTCTCTTCAGCGGCTTCAAGCTCTTTTAGGACAAAAGGATGACATCTAACTGCTCCTTGACCAAATATAATTAGACTGCGAGTTAATATATTCGCACCTTCAACTGTTATGGCTATTGGGGTAGCCATAAAGCTTCGACCCATATAGTTTTTTGGTCCCATCATTACTGCTTTACCACCATGAACATCCATTGCATCATTTGCTACTTTTCGTCCCATTTCTGTACAGTGATATTTCAGAATAGCCGATGGAACGGCGGGTTTTTCTCCTTTGTCAATAGCCCCGGATGTAACTGAGATTGCTGAGTTCATTGTATACGCATAACCAGCAATCCTAGCTAATGCTTCTTTGATGCCATCAAATTCAGAGATTGGTAGATTGAATTGCTTTCTTATTTGTGTGTAAGCTCCTGAAGCATATGCTGCTGCTTGACCTCCACCTGCTGCACTTGACGGTAAAGTAATAGCTCTACCTACTGAAAGGCATTCCACTAACATTTTCCAACCTTTACCAGCCATATCTTTTCCGCCAATAATGTAATCAAGAGGAACAAAAACATCTTGACCACTTGTCGGTCCGTTCTGAAAAGGTATGTTCATTGGGTAGTGTCGACGACCAAAAGATACACCAGGAGTATTTGTTGGGATCAGTGCTGCAGTAATTCCATATTCATCTACATCGCCTATAAGGTGTTCTGGGTCATAAAGCTTAAATGCTAGTCCAAGCACCGTGGCCACTGGAGCAAGTGTTATATAACGCTTATCCCAATTTAGTCGAATACCAATTATTTCTTCATCATTCCATTGATCTTTGCAGACGATTCCCGAATCAATTATTGCCGAAGCGTCAGAGCCTGCTTCAGGTGAGGTTAATGCAAAACAAGGTATTTCTTCTCCAGATGCTAATCCTGGTAGATAATGTTCTTTTTGTTCTTCAGTTCCATAATGCATCAGAAGTTCACCTGGTCCAAGTGAATTTGGGACACCGACAGTTGATGAAACAACCGCACTCCTGCTTGCTAATTTTGTTATCACCATTGCATTGGCATAGGAAGAAAATTCAAGACCACCATATTTTTTTGGAATGATCATAGCGAAGAATTTATGTTTTTTTATGAATCTCCATATTTCTTCAGAAAGATCTCCGTTTACATGTGAGATCTCCCAGTCATCAAGCATGGAACATAGTTCTTCGCAGGGTCCATCAAGGAAAGTTTTTTCCTCGGCAGATAGTGTCGGACTTGGCATTGACATTAAAACATCCCAATTTGGCATACCTGAAAATAATTCGCCGTCCCACCAAACATTCCCGGCTTCAAGAGCTTCCCTTTCAGTACTAGACATTTTAGGCACCATTTTTCGATAAATACCGAGCAATGGCTTGGAGATCCTTGACCGCCTGATTGGCACTATATTTAGTGTAAGTAGAACTCCAGCGATAAACCATAAGAAGATATTCCAAATAAGATTACCGTCACCAAAAGACGTATATAAATACGTTAAGGTTGTGATAATTAGGGATGAAATTGTCAGATTTATTCTGTGGTAAGTAACAAATAAAGCAATGAATACGAATGCCAGCAACCAGAATAAATCGACTATGATTTCAGGCATGAGAGGCTCCGTATATATTAATATGTGCTTAAGAATTGAATCTATGATATATCAATCATTATTCAATAGAAATGATGAATGGTTTATTATTTAACTTTGCGCTGACCAGTTAAGCTTTTTGAGATTAGATTAACTCTTCAATTGCTCTTCGTTCTTCTCTCAATTCTTGCTCAGTAATTTGCATTCGATTTTTACTGAATTCACTCAATTTAAGATCTTGTACAATTTTATACTTTCCTTGATTGCATCGCACTGGGAAAGAATAAATTATACCTGGTGCTATATCATAACTTCCATCTGATGGTACACCCATACTTACCCAATCATCTTCAGGTGTTCCATTTATCCAGTTATACATGTGGTCTATGGCAGCTGATGCAGCTGATGCAGCTGAAGATGCGCCGCGAGCCTTAATTATTTCTGCACCGCGTTGTTGGATAGTTGGTATAAAATCACTCTCTAACCATTCTTGGGATACTTTACCAAGGATTGGTTTTCCATCGCAAAGTACATGATCAATATCGGGGTATTGTGTAGCCGAATGATTTCCCCAAATTGTCATTTTTAATATATCGTTACTCGTTACACCTATCTTTTTTGATATATAAGCTTTAGCTCGATTATGGTCTAATCTAGTCATAGCGGTAAAATTCTCTGGGTTGATATTTGGCGCGTTAGAACTGGCGATTAAAGCATTGGTATTTGCAGGATTTCCTACCACTAGAACATGTATATTTTTATCAGCATGATCATTAATGGCTTTACCTTGTTGCATGAATATTTTGGCGTTTGCTTCCAGTAAATCTTTTCTTTCCATACCCGGTCCTCTAGGCATAGCACCGACCAATAATCCATAGTCGCTATTTTTAAATGCGGTATTTAAATCATCTGTTGCGATTACATTGCTGAGTGTTGGGAAAGCGCAGTCTTCAAGTTCCATGACTACACCTTTTAGGGCAGTCAATGCGGGTGTAATTTCAAGTAACTGTAGGATAATTGGTTGTTCTTTACCTAGCATTTGTCCTGAAGCAATTCTAAATGCCAATTGGTAGCCAATTTGACCGGCAGCACCAGTTATTGTAACTCGAACAGGTTTATTCATGTCTAATTCCTTGTGCTGAAAATAATTAATTGGAGGGTTGTTTAAGATAAGTTACTTATCACAGTTCAATAAAAGATAACTGTATTAATACAGTTATGAATGTTTGATTACAATTTAATTATTTTCTTGTGCAGCCTTGTAGGCTCTAACCTGTATGTTAAGCAGCTCTGCTACTCTCTGTTGGTCCTCCACTGCAGCGTTATATTTCTTATCCTGATGTCCAATTATTGTTGCTTCAGCCTCAGGCGTATATTGTTGATTGATTTTTAGTACAACAATCATTTGTTTTGTGTCTGCATCCGTGCAATCCATATACTCTGTCATGCTTTCTATCCATTCTTTAACTGCTTTGTAGCCAACCATAAATTCATCTTTTGTGCTGCTACTGCCATTAGGGATATCAACTTTTGTCGGATAAATACAATTCATTTCTGCATAAATAGGAGAAGCAAAGAGAATACAGATTATAAATAATGTTTTTAGAATAAATTTCATATCATTTTTATGACAGTTTTTCGTTATGTGATTACTGTCATATCCTATAGTTCATTAATGAGACTCAATTTAATCATTTTCTATTTCTCAAGTGAAGTCTTAAAAGAAAATTTTTGTGATTATTTTATGTATTCCAAAGATGATAGAATTAATCATCTATAAGAATGGGTGTTTTGATCGGAGATGGCTGGGTATGAGTAAAATTCTTGAGAAAAGACTGGAGTCGATTTCTAATAGCAAAAAACCGAATATATTCTGTGGCGGAATCAAAGGTATTGAGAAAGAATCTCTCAGAATAACAACGGATGGGGAATTATCGTTAAGCAGCCACCCAGATAAGCTTGGCTCAGCTCTAACAAATAAATTTATTACCACTGATTTTTCAGAAGCATTATTGGAATTTGTGACTCCTGCTTTTTCTAATACTTGGGAGGTGATGAGTTTACTCTGCGATATCCATCAATTTACTTATGACAATATTGACGAAGAGCTCTTATGGGTTACCAGTATGCCTTGCAGGTTAAATCGAAATAATGAAATACCTTTAGCAAGGTATGGTTCTTCAAATGTTGGCACCATGAAAACAATCTATCGTAATGGTTTGGGCCTAAGATATGGCAGAAATATGCAGGCTATTTCCGGCATACATTTTAATTATTCTTTACCTAAAGATTTTTGGCCAGTTTTTCAAGATATTGAAAAAAACAATGATCAGTTAACTTCATTTCGATCTGCCAGTTATATGTCGATGATTAGGAATTTTAAAAAGTATGGATGGCTGATTTTATATTTATTTGGGACCTCACCAGCAATATGCAAATCTTTCGTCGAAGAAAATTCAATAGACATGCCTTTATTAGACGGCAATACTTTTTACCAGCCTTATGGAACGTCACTACGTATGAGCGATTTGGGCTACACAAGTACTGTCCAATCGAATATCAATATCTCACTGAATAACCTAGATCATTATGTTAAAGATTTAAAAGCGGCCATATCAGAACCAGAGGATTCTTATACTGAGTTTGGCTTGAAAAAGAATAACGTATATCAACAGCTTTCATTAAATAAATTACAAATTGAGAATGAATATTACAGTCCTGTACGACCGAAAAGAGTTGCTGCTTCTGGGGAGAGGCCGACCACGGCACTCGATCGAGGTGGGGTAGAGTACGTGGAAATTAGATCTCTTGATCTTAATGTTTTTGATCCAGTTGGAATCAGTCAGGAAACTATGCGGTTTGTTGAAACTTTCTTGATATTTTGTTTATTAGAAGATAGCCCATTGATTGACCAATCAACCAGTAAAGAGTCAATGGAAAATCATACTAACACGGCAAATTATGGCCGAAAGCCAAATTTCTCTCTTTCTTTAGATAAAAAAGAAATTACCCTAAAGAATTGGGCTTTAGATCTTATGAAAGGTATTTTGCAAGTAGCTGACTCGATTGACCAAGAAAAGAATTGTTCGGGATACGTGAAAGCAGTTGAGGCACAAATCGAGCTTATTAAAGACTCCGAAAGAACTCCCTCAGCAAGACTTTTATCAGAATTAAATGATTCAGGATTGAGTTTTGCAGAATATGGGTTAATGCTCTCAGAAGAACGCAGAGACTATTTTTCTAGCCTTATACCACTTGATGCTTCAAAGAATAATCTTTTTAAGACTGAAGCTAGTGCTTCACTTCAAAGGCAGTTTGATATGGAATCATCGGATGAATTATCTTTTGATGAATATCTTGAGAACTATTTTAAATCTTAATGTTATTTGCTGATATTAAACGGCAATTCTGTACCATTCTTGTATGCATATTCTAAGTGGTGCTTTTGCATTTTCTTGGTTGTATCTCCGGCTTTTCCTTTACCAATAATTCTTCCATCAGCCTCAATAATAGGTGTTAATTCTCCCATTGTGCCAGAAGTAAATGCTTCGTCTGCGGTGTAGAGTTCAGTTAGAGAGAGGTCTTTTTCTTGGTTGTCGATTCCTTTTTTATTAGCAATATCTAAAATCATCTTTCTGGTTATACCGGGTAAGCAACTGTTGGCATAGGGGGTATATATTGAATTGTCTTTGACAATGAATAAATTAGTATCGTTAGTTTCAGAAATGAATCCATTCACATCAAGCATTATTGCGCTCTCAGCACCAGCAACATTTGCTTCAATAGTTGCCAATATATTATTAAGAAGATTATTATGATGTATTTTTGAATCCAAGCATTCTGGAGTATTTCTTCTCACAGAAGAGGTGATAACTTTTATTCCATTATTTCCGTATACCGGTGGTTTCCATTCAGCCAGAACAATCAAAGAGCATCCAGATTGATTGAGTTTTGGATTCATTCCAGATGTAATTTTTTCACCTCTTGTTAAAGTAAGTCGAATGTGAGTTTCATCCCACATTTGATTTGCTTCAAGGGTTTCAAATATTGCTTTTTTCACTTCTTTGTTATCTGGTATAGACGAAAAAGCCAGCGTCTTGGCGGAATTCTGCAGTCTTCCTAAATGTTCGTTGAGCGCAGCAATTTTACCTTTGTAAACTCTTAAACCTTCCCAAA
>CESR01058713.1_pt1 | contig 52283 bp, 51 predicted proteins | sample 356351 | NCBI WGS metagenome assembly CESR01 (sample SAMEA2622149, study PRJEB7988) | marine metagenome | isolation source: saline water (ENVO:00002010), including | reverse complement strand
CTGATCGAGGGCGATGCCAAGCTGGCGCAGCAGGTGCGCGAGAAGGACGACGCCATCAACCAGATGGAGCTGGATATCGACCAGGAGTGCCTGCGCATCCTGGCGCGGCGTCAGCCGGCGGCCAGCGATTTGCGCCTGGTGGTCAGCATCAGCAAGATTATTGTCGATCTGGAGCGCATCGGCGACGAAGCCTCGAAGATCGCCAAGCGCGCCCGCGATCTGGCAGAGGACGGTCAGGCGCCGCGTGGCTATGTCGAGTGCCGCCATATTGGCCACCACGTGCGTCGCATGGTGCAGGAGGCGTTGGATGCCTTCGCCCGCATGGACACCGAGCAGGCCTTCTCGGTTGCTCGCGAAGACAAAGCGGTGGACCAGGAGTACAAGACCGCCATGCGTGAAATGGTCACCTTCATGATGGAAGACCCGCGCTCCATCGGCCGTGTGCTCAACATCCTCTGGGTGCTGCGCTCTCTGGAACGGGTGGGCGATCATGCGCGCAACGTTGCCGAGCATGTGATCTACCTGGTCAAGGGCACCGATGTGCGTCACATTGGCCTCAAGCGCATGGAAGCCGAGGTCAAGCGAGACAGCTCCGCCGACGAGTAAGGTCTGTTTCATCTGACAAAAAACCCGCCAAACGGCGGGTTTTTTGTTGGAGTTTTGTTATTACTGGCTGAGTACCCATTCGGCCAGAATTCGGGCTTCTTCGTCGGTTACCTGGTTGGCAGGCATGGGAATCGGCCCCCAAATTCCGGAGACACCATTCTTGATGTGGTCGGCCACGGTTTCCACCGCGCCGTCCTGCCCGGCATACTTGGCAGCGACATCCTTGTAGGACGGGCCGACTACCTTGGTATCAATCTGGTGGCAGGCCACGCAAGCCTTGGTTTTGTACAGGGTCTCGCCGTCAGTGGCGAACAGGGAGCCGGAGCCGAGCAGCGCGGCTGCGCCGAGGGCAGTGAGCATAAGGCGTTTCATCGTTTTTCCTCATGGGCTATGGGTTGCAGGTGGTCCTGCTTCTGTCGTTTTAACGTGCTGGTGCTCCTGCCAAGATGGACGCGCCGGGGCGCTTTGACAAGTGCTCATTTGTCGCAGAGTGTCAGTACGAAAGGTGTAAAATTGAGTACATTGCGGGACATAATTTCATTTTGTATCTTGTGTCTGCCCGCAGCCGAAGATTCATACAAGAAGGCGGGCCTCAATGCGCCTGCACCCACAAAAACCTGAGAGATTCGGAGATACCATGGAGATCAAGTCCTACAGCATGAACTGGCACTACCCCACCGCCGTGCGCGTGGGGGCCGGTCGTATCAGTGAGCTGCCCAAAGCCTGCCGGCAGTTGGGCATGACGTCTCCGCTGTTGGTGACTGACCCTGGCCTGGCCGCACTGCCGATGGTTGAGGCCTCGCTGCAGCTGTGCCGTGACGCGGGCCTGCAGGCCGGCCTGTTCAGTGCCGTGAAGGGCAACCCCACCGGTGGCAACGTGGCCGACGGCGTCGCTGCGCTGAAAGCGGGTCAGCACGACGGCGTGATTGCCTTCGGTGGTGGCTCTGCAATTGATGCCGCCAAGGCTATCGCACTGGTTGCACACCAGGAGTGCACGCTGTGGGAAGCAGGCCCCGGCACCGTAGATGCTAGCAAGATGCTGCCGGTTGTCGCTGTGCCCACCACCGCCGGTACCGGCTCGGAAGTTGGCCAGGCAGTGGTTATCACCGACGATGAAAGCCACGTCAAACGCGTTATCTTCCACCAGAAGATGGTGCCTGCCATCGTGATTCTGGACCCCGAGCTGACCGTTGGCCTGCCTGCCAAGCTGACCGCTGCGACCGGTATGGACGCCCTGGCACACAACGTCGAGGCGTTCTGCGCCCCGGTATATCACCCGATGGCTGAGGGTATCGCGCTGGAAGGCATGCGTCTGGTTAAGGACTTCCTGCCGCGCGCAACCAAGCAGGGCGACGATATCGATGCCCGTCTGCAGATGCAGGTTGCCTCCAGCATGGGCGCGGTGGCCTTCCAGCGTGGTCTGGGCGGCATTCACGCGGTATCCCACAGCCTGGGCGCCGTTTACGACGCGCACCACGGTCTGCTGAACGCGATTGTCATGCCGTACATGCTGCAAGCCAACCGCCCGGTGATTGAAGACGAGATGGCACGCGCTGCTCGCTACCTTGATCTGCCCAAGCAGAACTTTGACGGCATGCTGGACTGGATTCTGGATCTGCGCGCCGAGCTGGGTATCCCGCACACCCTGGCTGACATCAACATTGATGACGCGCAGGCCGAGACCATCGGCGCGATGTCGGCCAAGGATGTTGCCGGCAAGACCAACCCCCAGCGTTATGACGCCGCGCAGTATCAGGCGATCTTCCTCAAGGCCCTGCGCGGCGAGCTGTAATCGTCGTGTGCTGAGTCGATCGGCCGGCTAACTGCCTGGCTGTGAGGATGCAAAAACCCGCTCGCTATCGAGCGGGTTTTTTTATTTCACCATGACTCCAGTACCGAACTTTGCTGGACTACGCCTAAGCCCGCCACAGCAAGTTTATCAATAACTTAGGCGAATTCATCATATGCCGGTGCTTTCTGAAACTCGACCCGGCTTCCGACCGCTTGGCTCCCAACAGGCTCCTGGAATCAGGTCTTTCCGAAGGAGTCAGCTATGGCCAAGATCAAACTCACCAAGTCCGCAGTCGATGCGGCACAACCCCAGGCGCAGCCCATCGAGCTGCGCGATACCCTCGTTCCCGGCTTCCTGTGCAAGATCACGCCAGCGGGCCGCAAGGTGTTCATGCTCCAGTACCGGACGAACGCCGGCGAGCGTCGCAAGCCCGCCTTGGGCCTGTACGGAGAACTGACCGTCGAGCAGGCCCGCTCGCTGGCGCAGAACTGGCTGGCCGAGGTTCGCCGGGGCGGCGATCCTGGCGCCGCCAAGGCCGAGGCGCGCAAGGCGCCGACGGTCAAGGAACTGTGCGCGAAGTTCATGGAGGACTACTCCAAGCACCGCAACAAGCCCAGCACGCAGAAAGGCTACCAGGGCAACATCGACCGCAACATCATTCCGATCCTGGGCCGCATGAAAGTGCAGGACGTGAAGCGCCCCGACGTGGCGGCGATGATGAAGAAGCTGGACTACAAGCCGGGCGAGGCGAACAAGGCGCTGGCTGTCCTGCGCAAGATGTTCAATCTGGCCGAGATATGGGGTTATCGCCCGGACGGCTCCAACCCGTGCCGGCACATCCCGCTGTATACCGGCGGCAAGACCACCCGCCTCATTACCGACGACGAGATGACCAAGCTGTTCAAGCACCTTGAACAGATCGAGGCCGAGGGCCTGGTGCCCTATGTCATCCCGCTGGCGATCCGCCTGCAATTCGAGTTCGCGGCCCGTCGCTCCGAAATCGTGCTGCTCGAATGGGAGTGGATCGACTTGGAGAACCGGCGGGTGGTCTGGCCGGACAGCAAAACCGGCGGCATGTCCAAGCCCATGAGCGAGGAAGCCTACCGGCTGCTTTCGACGGCGCCTCGATGCGAAGGCGCCCGCTACGTCCTGCCATCGCCGCGCAATCCCCGCACGCACCTGACCTATGGGGAGTATTACGGCGGGTGGAAGCGCACCCTCAAGGCGGCCGGTGTGCCGCACGTCGGCACGCACGGCATTCGCCATCGCTCGGCTACCGACATTGCCAACTCGGGCATCCCGGTGAAGGTCGGCATGGTGCTGACCGCGCACAAGACCGTGACCATGTTCATGCGTTACATCCATACCGAGGATGATCCGGTGCGCCAGGCAGCGGAACTGGTGGCGAACCGGCGTAAAACGATCACAGGTGCCCAGCGTGCCGAGGAGACTACGACATGAGCAAGAAAAGGCTTTCGGCGGCGGGAAAAGACCCCGCCGCCTTGCCGGCCGGTTATGTCGGTATCCACAGCGGCATTGTGGAACTGCTCGATGCCGCGCGGCATGCGGCGGCGCGCAGTGTCAATGCGCTGATGACGGCGAGCTATTGGGAAATTGGCCGTCGTATCGTGGAGGCCGAGCAAGGGGGCAAGCGGCGTGCGGGTTATGGCGAACAGTTGATCGCTCGCTTGTCTGCCGACTTGACCACGCGGTTCGGGCGTGGTTTCAGTACGGATAATCTGGAAAACATGCGGCGCTTCTTCCTCGCATATCCCCTGGCTGCAATTTCCGAGACACTGTCTCGGAAATCTGGAAACGAGCTACCTGCCGGGAAATCCGAGGCACGGTCTCGGAAATTAGACCTCGCCGAACTGGCGCTGGCCTTCACGCTGCCGTGGTCTGCCTATGTGCGGCTGCTGTCGGTCAAGGACGACCATGCCCGCAAGTTCTATGAAGTCGAAGCCCTGCGCGGCGGCTGGAGCGTGCGCCAGCTCGACCGGCAGATCAACAGCCAGTTCTACGAGCGCACTGCGCTGTCCAAGGACAAGGCCACGATGCTGGTCAAGGGCGCGGCGGCGAAGCCAGAAGATGCCGTCACGCCCGACGATGCGATCAAAGACCCGTATGTGCTGGAATTCCTGGACCTCAAGGACGAGTATTCGGAGTCCGATCTTGAACAGGCCCTGATCCATCGGCTGCAAGACTTCCTGCTCGAACTTGGCGAGGGCTTCACGTTTGTTGGACGACAGCGGCGGTTGCGCATCGACCAGACTTGGTATCGGGTCGATCTGCTGTTCTTCCATAGGCGCTTGCGCTGCCTCGTCATCATCGACTTGAAGCTCGGTGCCTTGACCCATGCCGACGTGGGCCAGATGCACTTGTATTGCAACTACGCGAAGGAGCACTGGACGTTTCACGACGAGAACCCGCCGGTGGGCCTGATCCTGTGCGCCGACAAGGGCCACGCTTTGGCGCGGTATGCGTTGGAAGGCTTGCCGAGCAAAGTCATGGCAGCCAACTATCGAACAGTGTTGCCCGATGCCGAACTGCTGCAAAAGGAATTGGAGAACACTCGGCGTCTGCTGGAATCTCACGCAACGGTTCGTCCCAAGACTCTCCGGGAATAACGGTGTGTCCCGGCGTTCTGCCGTCGGGCTTGTGGGCTGCGCCCTGCGCTTCGTGCCAAATCGCAAGCGGGCCGAGGTGCGCGAAGCACTGGCACTCTACGCCACTGTGCAAGACATGGAGCGCCGTCGCGCCGATCTTGAAAAAGGCACCGAGGAGGAGAAGGCTGGGGCGGTTGCAAACGCAGACCTCTCAACCACTGTGACCCACAGTTTTGCCAAGACTGTCGAGGGCATACTGACCGGTTGGCACTTCCCAGAGGCTGGGGATGTGTACTTCGATTCCAAGACTCGGGATCTTGTCATTGCTGGAAAGTCGCGTAGTGCTTTTGGTAAGGGTCTTCGCGCCATCACGCATGCAGCCTTCACCCTCGGACTGCTTGCGTTCTGTCGTGCTCGCCAGACGCCGCACACGGGATTCGTCGTGCTCGATTCTCCTTTGCTGGCATACCGAGAACCAGACGGAACAGAAGATGACTTGACCGGTACTGACCTTCAAGAGCAGTTCTACGCATACCTTGAAGCGCTGCCTAGCGACACACAAGTCATCGTTGTTGAGAACACCGACCCACCTGCTTCAATCATGAAGCGCCAGCAGTCGCTTATGTTCGGCAAGAACCCGCATCATGGCCGGTACGGTCTGTTCCCTTATATAGCGAACTCTGCACAATAAATGAGTATAAAAATGGGAAGAAACCAATGGTTTGGTGACGATCCCGTATTCTTTCCCGAATAACACACAACGCAATTCCGTGCGTCTCCGCTTCGCGGATCGGGCTGCTCTAGGTTCGCTATCCGCTTATCCCTGACGGGACTGGCTTCGCCAGCCTTCCGTATCCCTGACGCCTCCGGCCCTGGAGGGCCTGCGCGCTCCGCTTGCCCATCCGTGCTTCATGGGAAGTGGGATGGGCGGTCTTGCTGTCTCCCTTCACCGTACCACGACGTGCTCGCCGTCAAGGGCGGCGCGTGTTCCACACGCTTGCGGCCGTGGCCGTCTGCGACCCCTGACTGCTTGCGCTGCGTCGTGCTGGCGCCGGTTCCGGGCAATTCCGCCCGAGCAACCGGAGCACGATCATGTCGAATCTCTATCTTTCCCCTGATGTCACCCTGCTGGTTCGCGATGGCCGCGGCCGTTATCGGCCCGCGAGTACCAACCAGATCCTCGAAGTCGCGCGCCAGGTCATCGACCAGAAGGTGCAGCGTGGCACTGCATTCACCTCACCGAATACGGTCAAGGATTACCTGCGCACCAAGCTGGTTGGCTTCGAGCACGAAGTCTTTGCGGCGCTGTTCCTTGATAGCCAGCATCGGCTGATCGAGTACACCGAGCTGTTCCGTGGCACCATCGACGGTGCATCGGTGTATCCGCGCGAAGTGGTCAAGGAAGCGCTGAAGCTCAACGCGGCGGCGGTGATCTTCGCGCACAACCATCCGAGCGGGAATCCCGAGCCGAGCCGTGCCGATGAGACCATCACCTCGCGGCTCAAGGATGCACTTGCGCTGGTGGACGTGCGCGCACTGGATCATGTCGTCGTCGGCGGCATGGACACGGTGTCCTTCGCCGAACGTGGCTTGCTGTGAGCATGGGGGCTTCGGCCCCCTTTTTGCTGCGCCTTGGGTCGAACTCTCCGGCCCTGCGGGCCTGCGCTTGCCTGTCCGTGCCTTCGTTGGAGGTGGGTAGGCGGTCTTGCTGTTCCCTTCACCGTATCACGGCGTGCTCGCCGTCAAGGGCTGTGCGCCGATGGCGCTTGCGGCCCGTGGCCGTCTGCGACCCCTGACTGCTTGCGCTGCGCCGTGCTGGCGACGGTTCCGGGCAATTCCGCCCCAGTAACCGGAGATCGCCATCATGAACGACAAATCGCATGTTTCGCTGGAACGTCACGTCTGCCTGGTCTGCGGCGTCGCTTACGACACGGGCAATCTGCTTCTCGACAAGCGCCTGCGCGCGAGCATGGAGCGCCACACGACGACAGGCTGGGGCTTGTGCCCCGAACACCAGAAGCTGTCCGACGACGGCTTCGTCGCACTGGTCGAATGCGACCCGCAGCGCAGCGGCTCGCCGTCCGTTGCTGCCCGCATGAAGCCTGAGCAGGCTTACCGGACTGGCCGCTTGGCGCACCTGAAACGCAACGTATTCGCCAAGGTGTTCAACGTGCCGATTGAGGCCAACCAGCCGTGCGTGTTCGTCGAACCCGGCGTGATCGAGCAGCTTCAGTCGATGGTCGCGCCGGCAACGAGTTGATCGCACGGCAAACATCCGGTGCGCTGCCCTGCGGGGCGGCGCACCTTTTTTTCTGCTGCGCCTCGTGCGAGTCCTTCGGCCCTTGCGGGCCTGCGCGCTACGCTTGCACTCCAGGGGAACGGCTTGCAGCCGATCCCCGCCGCGCGTGGCTTGGCGCCCCTGACAGTCGCCGAACAGGTTGCACCTGATCGGCCTTCGCGCCTGCGGCGCTGCGCGCTTCGCTTGCGTGGGGTCGGCGCCATCTGCGGCCGTTGCCACAACCGCCGTCTTCCCTCGCTCATCACCTCATCCGCGACTGTAGCCCGCGCCCGTGTGCCGTCAAGGCGCGCCGGGCCGTGTCCTCGCTGCGCTGCGGGCCGCACCAACCCGTCGCTTGTTTCCTTGACGGCCCCCGTTCGCGCGCTCCTGACCGTCGCGGGCGATGAACTCAGGAAAGACGGTGGCAACGAGACCGGCCCAGGTCTCCGCGCCGACCCCACCGGAAAACCGCAAAGGCGGGCTCCGAATCTAGGAATCCGGTGGGGTTTCAACAGCAACCCTTTGTCAGGAGTAACACCATGAACACAATGACCCAAACCGAAGTCCGCACCACCCACACCGCCGCCGCGCTGGAAGTGGCCGACCCCACCAAGAACCTCATTCTGGTGCCGCTGTCGCAGCTTCGCCCGTCCAGGCGCAACGTGCGCAAGACCCACCGCCGCCTGTCCATCCCGGAACTGGCCGCGAGTATCCAGCGTGTGGGCTTGCTGCAAAACCTCATCGTCAGCCAGTCCGAGGATGGCGAGCACTACAACGTCGAGGCCGGAGACCGTCGCCTTGCCGCGTTGAAGCTGCTGGCGAAGAAGAAGCGCATCGCCGCCGATCATGACGTGCCGTGCCTGCTGGTGGCCGATGGCAGTGCCCGCACCGTGAGCCTCACAGAGAACGTGCAGCGCGAAGCCATGCACCCCGCCGACCAGTTCGAGGCGTTCGCCGCGCTGGTCAAGGAAGGCCGCCCCATCGAGGACATTGCCGCCGATTTCAGCGTCACCCCGCTGGTGGTGCAGCGTCGCTTGAAGCTGGCGAACGTCTCGCCGCGCCTGATGACCGACTACCGCGCCGGAGCCGTCACCCTTGAACAGTTGATGGCCCTTGCTATCACAGACGACCACTCCGCGCAGGAAGCCGCGTTCTACAGCGCGCCGCAGTGGCAGCGCAGCCCGTCCGCATTGCGCGAGCACCTGACCGAGCGCGAAATCGACGCACAGCACCCGCTGGCCCGCTTCGTCGGAATGGACGCCTACACCGACGCAGGCGGCGGCACCCGCCGCGACCTGTTCGCGGAGGACGATAGCGGCATCTATCTGAACGATGCGGCGCTGCTGGAACGGCTGGTGCGCGAGAAGCTGGCAACGCTGGCCGAGGACGTGCGCGCCGAGGGATGGGCATGGGTGGAGGCCGTGTCGCACCTGAGCCACGCCGACCGGCAGGCGTTCCAGAACGCCCCGCGCCAGCGGCGCGAACCGACCGCCCGCGAAGCCCGCCGCCTCGTTTCGCTGCAAAACCGTTTTGACAAGATCGACACCGAACTGGAAGAAGCCTACGACGCCGAAGACGAGGACAAGGCCGAGACACTGGAATCGCGCCGTGAACAAGCCGCAGAGGAACTGCAAGCCGCAGAGGATGCCTTGCAGGGCTACGCCCCGGACGTGCGCGCCGTAGCCGGTGCCATCGTCACCATCGACCGCGAGGGCGAAGCCGCGATTTATCGCGGGCTGTTGCGCGAGGCTGAGGCCAAGGCACTGCGCACGCTGGAAAAGCTGCGCCAAGACTTCACCCGCACCGAAGGCGCGGACGACGACGCAGGCGAAGATGCCGAGCCGCCCAAATCCGCCAACCTGTCCGACCGGCTGGCGCGGCGCCTGAGCGCGCACCGCACCGCCGCGCTGCAAATCGAAGTGGCCCGGCATCCGCGGGTGGCGCTGGCCGCGCTGGTGCATAGCATGGTGCAGACCGTCTTGCAGGAAGGCCACTACGGCCACGACCTGCCGCTGGGCGTGAGCCTGAAAGTACAAGACCGGCTGGACATAGCCCCGGACTGGCCGGAATCATCCGCCGCCGTCGCCCTGCGCGAACTGCAACAGGCATGGGGCGAGCGGCTGCCGCAGGACAGCGCCGAATTGTTCGCCGCGCTGCTGGCAATGGAGCAAGGCGAGCTGGTGCGGCTGCTGGCCGTGTGCGTCGCCGCCAGCGTGGACGTGGTGACGCCCCGCGCCACGCCGCACCAGCCCGGCGCGGAACTGGCGCAGGCGGTGGGGCTGGACATGGCCGCATGGTGGCAGCCGACCGCCGAAGGCTACTTCAACCACGTTTCCAAGGCTGTGATTCTCGACGCCGTGCAGCAGTTCGCACCGTCGCACGTCACCCGGCTGGCGAAGCTCAAGAAGACCGACATTGCCAGCGAGGCCGAGCGGCTGGCCGATGGCACGGGCTGGATGCCCGCCATCTTCAAGGGCGAAGGCCCGCAGGAAACGGCGCAGGAAGAAGGCCCGGCGCAGGACGCCGACGCAGAGGCCGACACCGAAGAAGAGGAAGCAGCGGAAACGCTGGCGGCATGAGATAGCCGCATCCAGCATGGCCCTGGCGCAAACTGCGCCGGGGCTTTTCGCTGCACGTCAAAAACCGGGCGCGGCAAGTCGGCCGCGCCCGGTTTCAATGGCCAAAGCAAAACCGCCGCCGCCTTCGCTGTGGCTCAGGCGGCGGCGTTGAAGGCATTGCTGTACTGCGCGATGCCTTCGGGCACTGGCCCATGCAGGGCCAGCGCCATAAAGTAGTCGGGCGGCACGCCCAGCAGTTGCAGGCCCGCGTGGGCCTGAAAGCCAAAGCGCCCGTAGTACGCGGGATCTCCCAACAGCACGCAACCTGCGGCCCGCATGGCCCGCAGTTCGGACAGTGCCTGTTCCATCAAGCGTGAACCGATGCCTTGCCCCTGCCTTTGCGGCAGGACGGAGATCGGCCCCAGTCCATACCAGCCCTCGACCTGCTGGTGGTGGCCATCGGTGATCGTGACGGGGGACAGCGCAACGTGGCCGACGACCTGCCCCTGTTCCTCGGCCACGATGGAAAGCGTCAGTTCATTGGCTGCGCGCAGTGCATACACGATGAATTGTTCGGTGTGGCTGGTGTGCGGTGCATCGGCGAAGGCCGCAACCGTGACGGCCTCGATGGCGGCAATGTCGTCCGGGGTTTCGTGTCGGAGCTGGAGGGTCATGGGCTGGTCTTCGGTTGCTTCCTGAAAATATAGAACGGCCTGGGCGTGTCGGCGCATAGCGCCGCCGGGCTTTCGGGCTGTGCCCCGTGCCGACTTCGCTGTCACGGCCATTCGGCTTCAATCCCTCACGCCTTCGCGCCTGTGGCGCTGCGCGCTGCGCTTGCCTCCAGGGGAAAGCCCTACGGGCTATCCCCGCCGCGCACAGCTTGGCGCCCCTCGATGCAGCCGAACCGGTTTGCTGCGGCAGGTTGCACCAAAGCGTGCCGTCCTCGACGCTAGCGGTTCAGCGCAACCATGTCACGAAGGACGGTTCACCGACACGCCGCCCGGCCACGCCTATGGAGCTTCCACACCACGCCGCAAGCACGTCGCCGCCAGCAACGGCAGGGGGCGTTCTCGCCTGTCATTGGCGTGTTGGCCTTGCCCGCGTCAGGGCGCAGGCCGGTGCAGCCGTCATGCGGGGATGCCGAGGCGGCCATCTCTCCCTTCGGGACAGGGCGGCCCCTGCGTCCTTGTCTCGTTGTGAATCCTGGCGGTGGCGCGGCTGCGCCTTGGGCCTCATGACCGCAACCTTGCAGCGAAAACAATTTCCCCTGCGCTGCGCGCATTCCTCGCGGGACAAATTCTTTTCGCTTCCAGGTTCTCCACTGCGTTTCGACCGCAAGCGGTGCGGCCAGCCCATCCCCCGCCGGCCGGATCACAACAAGGACGCGATGGGCGCGACCTTGTTCAACCCGAAAGGAAAAACATCATGGCTACCATCGGCACCTTCACCGCAGAGAAAGACGGCTACACCGGCCAGCTCCGCACCCTGACCCTGAACGTCAAGGCTAAGCTGATTCCCAACGACAAGGGCGACACCGAGAACGCCCCCGACTTCCGTGTGCAGGCGGCGGGCCACGACATTGGCGCGGCGTGGAAGAAAACCAGCGAGGCCGGACGGCCCTACCTGTCGGTGAGCCTGGACGATCCTTCGTTCCCGGCGACGGTCTACGCCCGCCTGATCGAAGGCGAGGACGGTACGCACGACCTGATCTGGTCGCGCAGCAAGCCCAAGGCGGCCTGACGACGGCTCACTGCGCCCCGTCCATTGCGGCGGGGCACTTCGTGCCTATGAGTTTTCGCTGTCAGACAGCGCACTTCAGATGCATCAAGGTCCAGCGGGGGGCAAATTATTCAAGCGAACTCGCTCAACAACCATCCGCGCTGCCTCCAGCGGTGTGTACTCATCCAAATCCACGTAACCATCAATCGAAAAGCTGCCGCTTATATCGGCATGATCGAAGCGCATGAACATGATTGCGTGATCGTTCTTGTTCTTGATGATGTTTCGGATGGCGCGCCACTCTAGGCCGCACCATTCCTTTCGCTCGTACTCTGCGCAAAGAAATACGACGACCAGATCGGAGTTATTGAGGTAGATGCGCTGCAACAAGGTGTCCAGATTAGGCCGCGCTAGCTGTGCAGTGAAATCCTTGTCATAGAAAACAGCATCGCGTCCCAATCGTTTCTTTACCTCAGCAGCTACGGCAGCTACGTAATCTCGTTTTTCACCGGGAAAGGACAAAGCAACCCGGAATCGCATTTCTTCAACGCGACCGGGCGGGCGGCCTTCGGCCACATAGCTCTCATCTACAAGGCCCTCTGAGGCAAGTAGCTCGAAAAGATCCTCATCCTTTACAGCCCAGTGGGTGCGCGACATCTCCCACCTTCCAATATCAAGCTTTGTCAGCAATGGCTTCAGTTTGGAGAAATTGAAAGCAGGGATACTGTCATCGAACTCATACTCGACCAGGATGCTTCGCCCTCGCTCTTTTATTCTTCTGATGTACCCAACCTGCACAACCTCATCGTCGCCTTCATACGTGAAAAGTGTCGGCAGCGATTTCAGCTCTTCCAGAGCATTTGCATCAAGGCTGGAGAATTTCGCCTTGAGGCTATCTGTGGTGTGCTCAAGAAACCGCGTCCGATCATATTCGTATGCGGAAATATCCCATGCACCTTCGGCAGCCGTAACAAGCAGGTTGTACACAATTCTAATCTTCCTTAGTCAGCGTTCGCGGGATGAAGGGGCTGCGATTCAGTCACCACCTTCTCCGACAATTTCTTTGAGTTCCTGCCGTACCTGCTCCAGAACATCCTCAGCCTTGCGCGTGCTGTCGCCGGCATACGCCAACGTCAGCAGCGTGAGCGGATGCACTTCCATGACTTCGCACAGTTCGGCCAACTTGCTCAGGGTTGGGCTTTTCAAGTCGCGCTCCAGCGAACTCAGGTAGGTGCGGCTGGACACGTCCGAGAATGCCTCTTGGCTCAGGCCGCGTGCCTTCCTGATCTGCCGCAGTGCATCGGGCAATGATGGCTTGCGCGTCGTCATTCTGGACTTTCCCCAAAATCCAGAATGACAACCCATTGCGCACTATAGGACTACAATCTATAGTGTTCATTTGGTGTTGTGAACCGCCGTCTCTGTTCTTCCGTGCTTTTACGGAAATCCGCTTCGGTGGATGTGTACTGATCCGGGGAACCGCTTCTGTGCCTTTGATGCTTTCCACTATTCTGGCTTTGCGCCTCCACGGATTGGCGCACAAGCGCATCCGTGCATTAGCGGTTTTGCAGGTGCAGGAGGCGCGCCGCCCATGAAGCCCCTCATCACCGACGCGCAGCGCGCGCAACTGCTCGCCAACGGCCGCGCCCGCGCCGAGGACCAGGCCCTCGACCCGCTGCCGGTGGTTCGCTTGTTCACCCTGGATGCGCACGCCACCTGGTTGCTCGCCGCCCTCGATCCCGAGGACGGCGATACGGCCTACGGCTTGTGCGACATTGGCATCGGCATGCCCGCGCTGGACACCGTGCGGCTGTCCGAGCTGGCGTCTATCCTGGGGCCGCAGGAGCAACCCATCGCGCGTGACCTGTACTTCGTCGCCACGCGCACGCTGTCGGAATACACGCGGCTGGCGCAGCGCAACGGGTCGATCATCGACTGAGCGGCCCGCCGACCCGCTCGGGCAGGTCGGCACAGCACCGCCAAGTGGAGCGCATTGTGTCTATTTCGGTCTGGTTTCAGACCATCCGTGCATCAATCGGCACTCATGCACCGGCGCAGTGCGGCAAGACCAAAACAGTCCTGATCCCTGGCGCCGCTTTCGGCAAGGTATCCCATGCCGCGCACCACCAGTGACCGCGCGGCCGTCGCATTCGGACGATCTGTGCAATACCCAGGAGCCGATCGGTCTTGACACCACCAGCCTAGCGAATACCTGTGACGATACGCCGATGACACCGTAGCTCCCCCTGACGCCCGTGGCGACGAATCCTGCTGTCCGACAGGAGGCCGCGTCATGGCAGAGTCCGATCATTGGCATCCCGGTGCCGCCTACCTCTACGTCCTGCACCTGGACAGTCCGGCGCTGGCGTGGGAGTACCTGCGTCGCCACCCCGATTATCGGCGCGACTGGCAACGCCGCCGCCGTCATCCCGAAGCGGCGCAGCGCTGGGGGCTGCGCCTGCTGGAAGACCCTGCCCTGGATGCGCGTGACGCGCATCCCGCCTGGTTTCCCGACCACGATGGCATGGTGCAGGTCTATCCCGATGCCGACCCGCCACCGGATGCGCAGCGTTTCGCGTTCTGGCGCATCCCTGGCCGCAAACACCTGATCCACGATGGCCGACGGCTGATCCTCGCCAGCCGCTGGGCCGGCTGCTGCCTGCGCCTGGCCTTTGCACCCGACCTGGCGGATGGCATGGCCTATGCCTATGCGGCGCGCGCCTCTCCCGATCCGTGTTCGCGCTGTCGCGCGCTGGTGGGCGAACTGGACAAGCTCACGGTCACCGCCACGCCAGTGGCCCTGGCCGGGCCACGTCCCTCGACGACCGCGCTGCTGGAGCTGCACACCTTGCAGGCGCTCGATGGTGTGCTGGCCGGCGCGTCCCTGCGCACCGTGGCCCAGGTACTGTTCGGCACGGGCACTATCCGCCACGACTGGCACGCCGACGGCGCGCTGCGCGCCCGCGTGCGCCGCCTGGCCCGGCGCGGCCAGACCCTGATGTGTGGCGGCTACCGCCACCTGCTACAACTTCCCCCTCTTGAACAGGGACGTTCTGCCATTCGCGCAAAACGTCCCTGAGCAAGACGCCTTGCTTTTCCGAGACTGCCTCCATCCGGCCGCGCTGTTGCGGCCGGCGATTCAGACCGATGGAGGTTCACGCCATGAGACCCGCACCGCTGCGGCCGCAAGCCGCACCCACTGCCCAGCAGCAACCCGCCCAGCCTTCGCGCTACCTGACCAACGACGAAGCTGCCGAATACTTGCGCCTGTCGCCGCGCACGCTGGAAAAGCAGCGCGTGATCGGCGGCGGCCCGCGCTTTCGCAAGTTCGGCCGCCGCGTCATGTACGCGGTGGCCGACCTCGACGCCTGGGCCGACGCGCGCAGCTTCGAGGCCACGTCCGACCCCGAGTACGCCGAGCGCCACGCCGGTGACTACCGTGATGGCCGCTGACAGCCGGCGCGCGGGTGGCCCTCGTCGTGTCCAGCTTGAAGCAGAAGCAGCGCGAACAGCTCGACCTGTTCCGCGCACTGCCGGGCGACATGGCGCCACGCGACGCACAAGACCTGATGGCCTATCCGTTCTTCTCGCTGGCGAAATCGCGGCGCACCGCGCCGATCGACTTCCGCTCCGGTGGCGTCACCGTGCGCGTGGAAGGCACGCGGGAGCACGGCATCGCCACCATCTGGGATGCCGACATCCTGATCTGGGCCGCCAGCCAGATCGTCGAAGCGCGCGATGCGGGCATCCGCCCGTCGCGCAGGATGCAGGCTACGCCCTACGAGATCCTGCGCTTCATCGGCCGCGGCACCTCGCTGCGCGACTACCAGCGCCTCAAGGCTGCGCTGGATCGTCTGCAATCGACCACGATTGCCACCTCGATCCGCGAGACGACCGGGCGGCGCCTGCACCGCTTCTCATGGATCAACGAGTGGAAGGAGCGGGCAGACGCCAAGGGCGCGCCGCTCGGCCTCGAACTCATCCTGCCGGACTGGTTCTTTGGCGGCGTGATGGACGAAGCGCTGGTGCTGACCATCGACCGGGCCTACTTCAAGCTCACCGGCGGCATCGAGCGCTGGCTGTACCGCCTGGTGCGCAAGCACGGTGGCAAGCAGCGCGACGGCTGGCAGTTCGACTTCCCCTACCTGTATCGCAAGTCGGGCAGCCTGGCGCAGCCTCGCGACTTCGCCCGCGACCTGCGCCTGTTGGCTGCTCGGCAGTCGCTGCCCGGCTATGTGCTGTCCGTCGAACGCTGGCCTGGCGAACCGGAAATTCTCGCCTTCCGTCCCGTGCCGTCCACGGCACGTTGATAACCGTGGGGATGAAAACGGGACAAGCTGTGAATGGGCTCGTGCTATCAGGCGCGCCGGGACTCGTGCTATCAGGCGCACCCGTATCGTGCTATCAGGCGCGCAAATCGCAGCTAACTTCAGCGGCCGCAAGGGTTTTTCCGGCCCTTAACTTTATATCTAACTTTAAAATCTATCTAACACATACCAATAACTTGTTATTGGCGCGGTGGATAACCGCCGAAGGTCAACAGCAACAGCGTTTTTCAGGCCGATCATCGAGCCGCCTTCCGCGACGGAGGGCTGCGCCATGATCGTCGCCTTGCTCAACCAGAAGGGCGGCGTGGGCAAGACCACGCTCGCCACGCACATCGCCGGTGAACTCGCGCTGCGCGGTCAACAAGTCATCCTGCTGGATGCCGACCCGCAAGGCTCGTCACTGGACTGGACACAGCGCCGCAGTCAGCAGGGCTTGCCGCGCCTGTTCAGCGCGGTGGGTCTTGCGCGCGAAACGCTGCACCAGGAAGCACCAGAACTCGCGCGACGCTGCGATCACATCGTCATCGACGGCCCGCCACGCATCGCCGCACTCGCGCGCTCCGCGCTGCTCGCCGCCGACCGCGTGCTGGTGCCGGTGCAGCCGAGTCCCTACGACTTGTGGGCGTCTGCCGAAATGGTGGCGTTGATCCGCGAAGCGCAGGTGTTTCGGCCGGCGCTGCGCGCGGCCTTCGTCATCAACCGGCGTGTCGTGCGTACCGTCATCGGACGCGAAGCACGCGGCGCGCTTGCCGAACAGCCGCTGCCCGCGCTGCACGCGGAAATCCGCCAGCGCATCGTCTTCGCCGACAGCGTGGCCGCTGGCCGGCTCGCACGCGAAACCGCGCCCGACAGCACCGCAGCACGCGAGATCGCTGCGCTGGCCGACGAACTGCTGCGGTGGTCGCCATGAGCAATACACGCGGCAAACGCATCGCCATCGGCGCGCGTCCGCCCGCGAATCCCGAGGCCGAAGCCTGGATTCGCCAGGGCGACGCCAACGGCGTGCAAAAGGCCGACCTCTACACCGCGCGCCTCACGCTCGACATCACACCGGCCATGCGCGCACGCATCAAGGTCTCGGCCTTCACGCAGGGCGTGACGGTGGCCGAATTGCTGCGCGCGCTGCTGGAACGAGAGTTCCCGGAGAAGATGCCATGACCCTCGCCACGCAGACGGCCGCGGTCGCGCCGCCACCGTCACCGCAGCCGCTCGCCGCGCTCGACAGCCGCGTGCCGCTCACGCGCGTATCGCTCGCCTACATCGCGCAGCGCATCAATCTCTATCTGCGCTTCGGCCATCCGGCGCGCACCGTACAGCTCGACCGCTGGCGGCGCTGCGCCGTGTTCCTGCCGGCCGCGATCTTTTGTCGTATCCGCTGGGAGTCGAACGACTACGGCACCGTGCGCTGGCAGCTCATGGTGCTGCAAGCCTGCACGCCACTCGACGCTATGCAGAGCATTCCTAGTGTGCGTCCCGGCGCACGCCTGCTGCTGCACGCCGAAGGCGAACGGAAAGTGCGCGCGGTGCTCGCGCAGATCGACACCATCGAGGCTCTGAACCTCGACCCTGCCGACGTATCGCCCGCGTACTGGCGCACGCTGGGCAACCGCCTGGCCGCGCGCCTGCCGTTGCCGGACTACACCCGCGAACGGCACGCCGCCTTCCTGGCCGGGAGGAACCTGCAATGACCACCGCGACCGCAACCCTTCCTCGCGCGCGTATCGTCCTGGCTGCACTCACTGCCTGCGGCCTCGCTGCGCTGGCCTGGGCAGCCTTCGTGCAACCGTCGGCGCGCATCGTCTACAACCCGTCCGACAGCGTGCCGGTCGGCTGGTATCGCATCGACTCTGCCGACTCGCTGCCCCGTCCGTTGTCCGTGGGCAGCATCGTGCTGACCACCTTGCCGGCGGATGCCGCCGCGCTGGCCGCGCAGCGCGGCTACCTGCCGTCGCACATTCCGCTGCTCAAACGTGTCGGCGCGGTCGCGCCACAACACGTCTGCATCGTCAATGGCATCGTGCGCATCGACGGCGTGCCGGTGGCCGCCGTGCTGCGCGCCGACCGCTGGGGCCGGTCGCTGTCATCCTGGCCGCAGTGCGGGCCGCTCGCCCAAGGCGAACTGTTCCTGCTCAGCGCCACCAATCCGGCATCGTTCGACAGCCGTTACTTCGGTCCCGTCAGCGCATCCGCCGTGATCGGCGTGGCGCGACCGATCTGCCTGGAGACACGCCCATGACCTTGCACAACCGCCTGTCGTCCGACAGGCAGCCTTCGTGTTCATGCCGGTGCGGCGCGCGTGCATTCGCACCGCGCCTCGCCCGGCATTCCCCTGTGCAGACCGCTTGCCCCGAGCGCGCCATGCCGCAGGTATGGCTGGCGCTCGCCGGCGGCCGGGCTGCGCCTTGCGCAGCGTCGCCGGGGCATCGCACCCCCGTGCCGTCAGGCCGGGGGAAGATGCAGGGCAAGATTGAAGGGTGCGGCACCACGGTGCGCACAAAGCCAGTCTGCACGTGGGGTTGGCGCGGCACGCGCCTTATCGCGGCACCGTGCCGCGAACAGAGCCAAAGCCGCGTGGGCATTGGCGAAACTACGTGCATCGCGCCCTCTGGCGCGCTGGACTGCGCCGGAGTCGCCGCATGACCCGGCGCAGCGACGACGACGCCGACCGCTTCCGTCTTCGTCCCGGCGCGCCGAAAAAACGTGGCGATGCCTTCGTGTCCAAGGTGCTGCGCCAGGCCAGCAAGGTGGCCAATGCGACCGGCGGCAAGCGCGGCAAAGCGCCCGGCTCGCGGCTGGGGCGCGGCCACGTCGCCGCGCGCTTCACCGGCCAGTCGCTCTCCGCGAACGCACGCCGCGCCACCGTCAAGGTGCGGCTGGTGTATCTCAAGCAGGCCGGCGCGCGTTCGACCATCACGCACCTGCGCTACATCGAGCGCGAAGGCGTCGGCCGCGACGGCGAGCCGGGGCAGGCATACAGCGCAACGACCGACGACGCAGACCTGACCGCCTTCGAGGAACGCGGCCGCGACGACCGACACCAGTTCCGCTTCATCGTCTCGCCGGAAGATGCCGCCGAACTGGACGACCTGCGGCGCTACACCCGCGACCTGATGACGCGCATGGAAGCCGACCTGGGCACGCGGCTGGAATGGGTGGCGGTCGATCACTGGAACACCGACAACCCGCACACCCACATCGTGCTGCGCGGCAAGGACGACACCGGCAAAGACCTCATCATCTCGCAGGACTACATCACGCGCGGCATGCGTGAGCGCGCCGCCGGACTCGCCACCGAATGGCTGGGGCTGCGCACCGAGCTGGAGATCCAGCGCGCCATGCAGCGCGAGGTGGAGCAAGAGCGGTGGACCGGACTGGATCGCAGCTTGCAGCGCGAGGCCGTGGACGGTCTGGTGCATGTCGAACGCTTCAACGAACCCCGGCTGCAACGCCAGCGCCTTCTGCTGGTCGGTCGCCTGCAACGCTTGCAGCGCATGGGGTTGGCCACCGAAACGCAGCCCGGCGTATGGGCCGTTCACACCGAGGCCGAGCCGACCTTGCGCGCGATGGGCGAGCGCGGCGACATCATCCGCACCCTACAGCGGGCGATGGGTGGCACGCAGCGCGAGCTGACAGTGTTCGAGCCGGGAGAGAACGCGCGCCCGATCATTGGCCGGGTCGCCGCCAAGGGCCTCGCGGACGAGCTGTACGACAAAGGCTACCTGGTGCTCGACGGCATCGACGGCAAGGCGCACTACGTCGCGCTGCCGGCCAGGACCGAGCTGGAGCAATACCCGGCTGGCGCGGTGGTGGAAGTCAAAGGTTCGGCTGGCGTGCGCGCGGCGGACAGGACCATCGCCGCGCTGGCCACCGATGGCCTGTACCGCACCGATCATCACGTGACCATTGCCAAGGCGCAGGCCGTGCCCGGCCGCGACCCCGCCGATGTGGTGGCGACCCATGTCCGTCGGCTGGAAGCCCTGCGCCACGCTGGCATCGTCGAGCGCTTGGGCGAAGGTGTCTGGCAAGTACCGGCCGACCTGCCCGAGCAGGGCCGGCGGTACGACGCGCAGCGCGCCGGCGGCGTGGCGGTGGAGCTGAAATCCCACCTGTCCATCGAGCGGCAGGCCCGTGTGATCGGCGCCACCTGGCTGGACCAGCAGTTGATTGGCGGTGGTCGGGGCATCGGCGAGTCTGGCTTTGGCGGCGAGGTCAAGAATGCGCTGCAACAGCGTGCTGACTTTCTCGAAGAACAGGGGCTGGCCGAGCGGCGCGGCCAGCGCGTCATTCTCGCTCGCAAGCTGCTGGCGACACTGCGCGGGCGTGAGGTATCCGTTGCCGCCGAGGGAGTCGCGGCGGAGACCGGTCTGGAGCATCGCCTGATAAAGGAGGGCCAACGCGCCAGCGGCATCTACCGGCGCAACATCATGCTTGCCAGCGGACGCTATGCGATGCTCGATGACGGCAAGCACTTCAGTCTGGTGCCCTGGAAGCCGGTGATCGAGCGGCGCCTTGGCCAGCAGATGTCTGCCGTCATGCAAGGCGGCGCGGTGTCCTGGCAGATCGGGCGGCAGCGGGGGCCATCTATCAGTTACTAAGGCCCTTTCCAGCCCTCACAGAATCAGGGTTTTGAGCAGCAGTCCCGTGACGGCGCTGGCGGCAATAACCTGGATGACGCTGCGTTTGAAGCGGAACAGAGCTATGGCCGCTCCCAGCGTGATCAGCGCCGATACCCAGTCGAAGCGCCCGACCAGGCCCTCGGGCCACAGCACGTGATAGGCGAAGAACACGGCCAGATTCAGAATCACACCGACGACGGCTGACGTGATGGCGGTCAACGGCGCCGTGAACCGTAGATTGCCGTGGGTCGATTCGACGAGTGGTCCGCCGGCGAGAATGAAGATGAAAGAAGGCAGGAAGGTGAACCAAGTCACCAACGCTGCCGCGACGGCACCGGCGACGAACAGCAGGTCGGGGCCGAACAGCGCCTGCACATAGGCGCCCACGAAGGCGACGAACGCCACCACCATGATCAGTGGCCCCGGATTGGCTTCGCCGAGTGCCAGGCCGTCGATCATCTGTGTCGGGGTGAGCCAGGCATAGTGGCCAACCGCGCCTTGATAAATGTAGGGCAGTACCGCATAGGCGCCGCCGAAGGTCAGCAAAGCCGCCTTGGTGAAGAACCATCCCATCTGCGTCAGGCTGTGATCCCAACCGTAACCTGCCGTCAGCAGCGCCATGGGAATCAACCACAGGAAAAAGCCGGCAACGGCTACGCGCAGCAGGCCGGACCAGCGGAACCGGGCGTGCTCGGGCGTCGGCGTATCGTCATCAATCAGTGCTGGACCGTAGGACTTGTCCGCTGCGGCATGACCACCACCCGCCCTGAACGCGTGCGGGGCAATGCGCCCGCCGATGTAGCCGATCAGTGCGGCGCCGGCAACGATATAGGGGAAAGGCACGTTCAGCGCGAAAATCGCCACGAAAGCGGCGGCAGCAATGGCCCACATCACGCTGCTCTTGAGTGCCCGCGAGCCGATGCGATGCACGGCCTGCACCACGACCGCCGTGATGGCGGGCTTGATGCCGTAGAACAGCCCCGCCACCAGGGCCGTGTCGCCGAAGGCGATGTAGAGCCACGACAGCAGGATCAGAAAGCCCAGCCCCGGCAGCAGGAACAGGGTGCCGGCGACGATGCCGCCCCAGGTGCGGTGCATGAGCCAGCCCATGTAGGTAGCCAACTGCTGCGCTTCCGGGCCCGGCAGCAGCATGCAGTAGTTAAGTGCGTGCAGGAAACGGCGTTCGCTGATCCAGCGGCGCTGTTCGACCAGTTCCCGGTGCATGAGGGCGATCTGTCCGGCGGGGCCGCCGAAGCCGATGAAACCGAGTTTCAGCCACAGGCGAAAGGCTTCCCAAAAACCAACCGGCGATGGAGCCGCCAATACGGCATCCTCCGTCAAACTTTTCGTCACGTTATGGTTGCTCCTTTGTCGAAGCTGGCGAGCAACCCGTCGAAGACAGCGGATGCGGCAGTCAGCAGTGAATCGTCTTGGGTGAGGGTTTCGCGCAGCCCGGCGAGCACGCTCTCGATGCCGACCGCCTCTGGCGGCTGGATGCCACCGACATCGAGGTAATGCACCAGCAAGCCAAGCCGTGCGATGGCGGCCTGTTCCAGCCCGAAGCTGGCGGCCAGCACCTCGAAGGTGACGCGGCTACCGACGTGGCTGAAGGTGGCGCCATCGAAATCGAAGCCCAGCGCGTCGGGCGGGCAGTCGTCGGGACTGTCCAGCCACAGAATCCGTGCCTGCGGGTCGATGAAGCGGTGGATCAGCCAGGCGCTGGCCAGTCGATCCACCCACGGACGGCGCCGCGTTGCCCAGGTACGACCCTGATAGTCGGACAGATCCAGGCGCTCGATCACGCCGTCCACCGCCTGCGGTTCGTCCGGGGACAAGGCCCGCGCACAGGCCAGTTCCAGTTCACGGAGAGCGGTATCCGTCTGCCGTTGCGCTTCACCGGGGAAGAAGTCGATTTCGACCAGATTGGTGAAGGCCCTGCGCAGCTTGCGTACTTGTTTGAGCACGTCCTGCACGGTCTCGGCGGTCAGCGCCTCCCGTAATTGAGCCACCTCGGCCAACAGGGCGGTGAAGTCATCGCCGCGATCGAACAGGGCGACGAAGTTCGCACCCTTCGGCTCTTCGATGTGCAGCACATAGGCGCTTCCTCCACTCTCCCGCACCTCGGCCGCCAGTCCGTCCAGGGTGGCGCGGCAATCATCGCGTTCCGGCATCAGGTAGACGCCATCGCGCAGGACGGCAGCGCCAGATGCCTTGAGGGCACGCCAGACCCGTTGCCGGGCTGTGGCGTTTTCGGTGGGCAAGGATAGAACCAGGGTGATCATCTTCATGATGTAGATATTATCTCATTTATGAATGAATATCTACATAAAAATGAGTTGAAGTGAGGGCCGGTAGTGTCCTGGCAGATCGGGTGGCAGCGGGGGGCCTCCATCGGTTGAACCGTTCGCCGCAGGTCTGAGGTTCCGTCTCGGCACTGTCGAAGGCGTGCATCATAGACATCCTTGAGATAAACCGATTGACGGTCGGTTTTTTAGCGGCGATACTTCAAGCCCTTAGCTACCAAAATTGGGGTTCAATCGCTTGACCAACCCTAGTGTGCCGCCGCTGGGCGATCTGGAAATCGCCGTGCTCGAAGACATCTGGCGCTTCGGTGCATCCGACGCTAAGACGGTTTACGCGCGCGTAGGGCGATCACGGTCGATCACATTGAACACCGTGCAGTCCACCTTGGAGCGTCTGTTTCGCAAGCGCATCCTGCAACGCGAGAAGATCAGTCACGCCTACGAGTACTCGGCCAAGCTGTCTCGTTCGGAACTGATTCACAAGATGGTGGAGTCCACGGTGCGCCGCGTTGCAGGCCCTCAGCCCGATGCGTTGCTGTCAGCTTTCGCCGATCTCGCTGCGCGAGCGGACGACGACCAGCTCAAGCGACTGGAGGAAATGATTGCGCGCCGTCGCGCCGAACTGGACGAGAATTGATTGATGAGCCATGGGCAGCTACTTCAATTTGCGCTGCTGGCCGGATTCGTTCTGGCGATCACGCTCAGCCTGCTGATTGCAGTTTGTGGGCGTCTATTGCGCCGTCGGCTGTCGAGCAAGACGCCTCCTCAGCGGGCGCGAATAACCTGGTGGATGCTGGTAACACCCGCACTGGCGGGTATTGCCTATGCGGCCATGACCGTCGCCATGCCATCGGTGTTCCATAACTCGGACCGATTGGCTGCGGCTTGTTACCAGCACTCGGGTTCGCTCTTGCATTTGTGCGTATGGCACCCGAGCGACAGTGGGCAAAGCCTCTTGTTATGGGGAGCACTGGCATTGCTGGCGGCGTATGCAGTTTGGCTGGCGGCGCGGGCGGCGTTGAGTCTTTGGCGTGCTCGACAAACCCTTGCAGCGATGCTGCGCTTGAGCTGGCGCCCCGGACATCCGGACAAACTGCATGTGCTTGACGCCGATCAGCCCATGGCGCTGGCCTGCGGCATCGGGCGTGGCCATATTCTGCTTTCGACATCGTTGATGCAGCGGCTCGATGCAACGCAGTTGCGCGTCGTGCTGGCGCATGAGCAGGCGCACATCGCCCATCGCGATGTCCTGTACCGCTTGATCGCCATCGTGCTATCGAGCATCCAGTTGCCGGGCACTCGCCGCCGGTTGTTGCGGGATCTGGAGCTTGCTCTGGAGCAGCGTTGCGACTTCGCCGCTGCCAGCGCGGTGGGCTGTCCGCTGGTGGTGGCCGAGACCATTGTCGCAGTGGAAAAGATATTTCGGAACCACGCCAGTGAACACAGACCGTTGTCGATGGCGTTTTTCTCCGACTTCGTTCCCGAGCGCGTCGAGGCATTGCTGGCGCCCGAGCACAGTGCGGTGTCGTACTTGGGGGCGTTTCTCGGTTTTTGTGTGCTGGTGTTTTGCAGCCTATCGACAGGCTGGCTGCACGCCTTTACCGAATCACTCATTACCGTGCTGACAAGATAAGCGGACATGATTGTTTGTGATGTTTTCATGTCCAAAAAACCGACTGATGATCGGTTTTTCAGTGTTTCTACACGTGCATGGAGGCATCACCGTCGGCCGAATTTTTTTGTTCACTTATTGCTACTGTCGCGAGGGTTTTCATGAATGTGCTTCGTTTAATGGTGTGGGGGTTCGCCGGCATATGCGCTACGTCTGTAGCGCATGCTGCCGATCCCCTGCGACTGGAAGAGGCGGTCGCGCGCGCGCTGGCCTCTCATCCTTCTATCGTCGCTGAAACGGCCCAACTCCAGGCCGTGCAGGCTCGTGCGGATCGTGAGGGATTACCGCCACCTTACGTGATTGGTGGTGAGTTCGAGAACGTGGCCGGCACTGGCAGTTTGCGTGGTGTTGATTCGGCTGAAACCACGTTGCGCATTGGCCGGGTCATCGAACTCGGTGGCAAGCGCGAGGCCCGCCAAACGCTCGGCCGGGCCGAGGTCAGGGAACAGCAGAATCAGGCCGACACGGCGCGGATCGACCTGGCCAGCAGGACCACGCTCCGTTTTATCGAGGTGCTGGCCAGACAACAGCGCCTGGAATACGCCGAGGAGCGTGTCCAGCAGGCCGAGCGCACCCGCCGCGAAGTTGCCTCTTGGGTCACGGCAGCCCGCAACCCCGAGTCGGATCTTCAGGCTGCCGAGATTGCGCTCGCAGAAGCAGAGCTGGCGCGCGAGACGGCGGAGCACGAGTTGACCAGCGCCCGAATGACGCTGGCGGCAAGCTGGGGCGCTTCGACGCCTGGCTTCGGCCCTGTCGTCGGCGACCTGCAAGCTCTCCCGACGATCGAATCATTCGAGGTATTGGCCGCCCGCCTGCCAATGACGCCGGAACTGCGGGCCTCACGACTACAGGCCGATACCATCGCTGCCCGGCGTCGTGTCGCCGAAGCGAGCGCCAAACCGGATATTGATCTCAGCCTGGGCGTGCGGCGTATGGAGGCTTTCAACGACCAGGGTCTGGTGATGTCGATCTCGGTGCCACTGGGTAGCCGCAAGCGTGCTGGCTACTCGGTGGCCCAGGCTAACGCTGAACTCGCCGCGCTGGAAGCCCGCCGGGACGCCGACCGCTTCGAGCGCCATCAAGCCCTGTTCGAAATCTATCAGGAACTCGTACACGCGCGGCACGAAGCTGAGGCACTGCGTACACGCATGCTGCCCATGGCCGAAGACGCACTGGCGACTACGCGCCGGGGCTTCGAGAGCGGGCGCTTCTCCTTCATTTCGCTGGCACAGGCACAACGGACGCTGTTCGATCTGAACGAACGCGCCGTTGAAGCCGCCGCTCGCTATCACCTACTGCTGGTCGAGGTGGAACGCCTCACCGTCACCGTTGAGGACTGACCTTATGAATCGCCTGCCTTTTCTGTTTCTCCTCTGTTTGTCATTGATCGCTTGCAGTCCCAACGACGATCGCGCTGCGCCTGGCGCAGACGCACAAGCAAATGAAGATTATGAGCGTGGTCCGAATAACGGACGCCTGTTGCGTGAAGGCGACTTCGCACTGGAGATCACCATTTTTGAAACCAATGCACCGCCGCACTACAGGCTTTACGCCTATCAAGGCAGCAAGCCGCTGTCGCCACAAGACGTCCAGGCAGGAATCCAGCTAACGCGCCTCGACGGCGAAATCAATGATTTTGCTTTCACCCCGGAGAACGACTATCTGAAGGGTGACGGAGAGGTCACGGAACCACATTCGTTCGATGTGGAAGTGACGGCCCAATACGCGGGCGCGGCGTACCGTTGGACGTTTGACTCCTACGAAGGCCGTGTGACCATCCCCGCAGCCATCGCGGAAGATGCCGGTATCCGGGTCGAGCCAGCCGGGCCGGCCGTCATCCGCGATGTCGTGCAGCTGATGGGCACCATCGAACTGGATGCCAACCGGCACGCGGCTGTCAGGGCGCGCTTCCCCGGCATCGTGCGATCCGTGAACGTGCAGCAGGGCGAGCGCGTCCGGCGCGGTCAGACGCTGGCGGTCGTCGAAGGCAACGACAGCATGCGCACCTATCCCATCACGGCACCGTTCGATGGTGTGGTGCTGGCGCGCAACACCAACGTCGGTGACGTGGCCGAAGCAGGTGCGCTGTTCGAGCTGGCCGACCCGTCGCAGGTATGGATCGACCTGCGTGCCATCGGTACCGATGCCGACATCCTGGAGCCGGGGCAGTCGGTACGCATCCGCTCCGCGACGGGCAGGGCCGAAACCGAGGCGACGATCGGGCGCCTGCTGCCGGTGGCTGGTTCCGGTCAGAGTGTCATTGCCCGAGTCAGCATTCCGAACCCGGACGGCCGGTGGCGTCCGGGCATGACCGTGGCGGCCGAAGTCACCGTGGGCTCGCGCGAGGTGCCGCTGGCGGTGAAAGAGTCGGGCTTGCAGCGCTTCCGCGACTTCACCGTGGTCTTCGCACAGATCGATGAGACCTACGAGGTGCGCATGCTCGAACTCGGCGACCGCGATGGCGAGTACGTCGAAGTGTTGGGCGGACTCAAGCCCGGTACGCAGTACGTTGCCGAGCAGAGTTTCCTAATCCGCCAGGACGTTGAAAAGTCCGGCGCCAGCCACGATCACTGAGGACGCCGCCATGCTTGAACGCATCATCCGCGCGTCCATCGCGCATCGCTGGCTTGTTCTTCTCCTGGTACTGGCCGTGTCGGCGCTGGGCATCTGGAGCTACAGCCGCCTGCCTATCGACGCAGTGCCGGACATCACCAACGTCCAGGTGCAGATCAATACCGAGGCACCGGGCTACTCGCCACTGGAGGCCGAGCAGCGCGTGACTTTTCCGATCGAGACCGCGCTTGCCGGCCTCGCCCGACTGGACTACACCCGCTCGATTTCGCGCTATGGGCTGTCGCAGGTAACCGTAGTCTTCGAGGATGGCACCGACATCTACTTTGCGCGGCAGCAGATCGCCGAGCGCCTGCAACAGGCGTCCTCGCAGATCCCGGTGGGCTTGAACCCCACGCTCGGACCGGTGGCGACCGGCCTGGGCGAGATTTTCATGTACACCCTGGAGCCGGAACCGGGTTACGAGGAGCTATGGACGCCGACCGAATTGCGCACGCTACAGGACTGGGTGGTTCGCCCGCAGCTCCGGAATTTGCAGGGCGTAACCGAGATCAACACCATCGGCGGTTACGAGCGCCAGCTCCACATCACGCCCAATCCGGTCAAGCTGTTGGCGTACGAGTTGACAATGGGCGACCTGCTGGATGCCGTTGCTCGCAACAATGCCAACGTCGGTGCGGGCTATATCGAGCGCTTCGGCGAGCAATACCTGATCCGCATCCCCGGCCAGGTGGCCGACATCCAGGGGCTGCGCCAGATCGTGGTGGCGACGCGCGATGGCTTGCCGTTGCGCGTCGGTGACGTCGCCGACGTGATCGAGGGCAGTGATCTGCGGACAGGTGCGGCGACCAAGGACGGCGAAGAGATTGTGCTGGGCACGGTGATCATGCGGATCGGCGAGAACAGCCGTGCCGTTGCTCAGCGTGTTGCGGAGCGTCTGGCGGAGATCGATGCCACACTGCCGGAAGGCGTAAATGCGCACGCGGTCTACGACCGGACGAATCTCGTCGATCGCGCCATTGCCACCGTGCAGAAGAATCTCATCGAGGGAGCGCTGCTGGTTATCGCGGTACTGTTCCTGTTGTTGGGCAACATCCGGGCGGCGCTGATCACCGCAGCAGTGATTCCGCTCGCCATGTTGATGACGATCACGGGCATGGTACAGAACCGGGTCTCGGCCAACCTGATGAGTCTGGGGGCGCTGGACTTCGGCCTGATCGTCGATGGCGCAGTGATTATCGTGGAAAACTCCCTGCGCCGCTTCAGCGAGCGACAGCGCCAGCTCGGCCGCCTGCTGACCCGCGACGAGCGCTTCGACCTGGCGGCCAAGGCGGGTGCCGAAGTCATCAAGCCTGCCCTGTTCGGCATGTTCATCATCACGATCGTTTACCTGCCGATCTTCGCGCTGTCCGGCGTGGAAGGAAAGATGTTCCATCCGATGGCCTTGACCGTGGTGATGGCGCTGACTGCCGCGATGGCGTTGTCGCTGACCTTCGTGCCGGCCGCCATCGCCATGATAGTCACCGGCAAGGTGTCCGAGAAGGAAACCAGGCTGATGCGGGGTATCAGCCGCGTCTACACGCCCTTGCTCAAGCAGGCGATCAAGCTGCGTGTCCTGGTGGTCGCGGCGGCGGTGGTGCTGGTGGTGCTGTCGGCCCTGCTAGCGACGCGCCTGGGCACCGAGTTCATCCCGGACCTGGACGAGGGCGACATCGCCCTGCACGCCCTGCGCATTCCCGGTACCAGTCTGACTCAGGCGATCGGCATGCAACGCCAACTTGAAGACACACTCAAAGCGTTTCCCGAGGTGTCGGAAGTGGTCTCCAAAATCGGTACCGCGGAGGTCGCCACTGACCCCATGCCGCCGTCGGTGGCCGATACCTTCATCATGCTCAAAGATCGTAGTGACTGGCCCAATCCGCGCAAACCAAAGACGGCTCTGGTTGCTGAGCTGGATAAAGCTGTCCGCGCGATCCCTGGCAGCAACTATGAGTTCTTGCAGCCAGTACAGATGCGCATGAACGAGTTGCTCGCCGGCGTACGTGCAGAGGTGGCCATCAAGGTATTCGGCGACGACATGGATGAACTGGCCGGGATTGGTGCGCAGATCGAGGCACTGGCCGAGAACATTACCGGGGCGGCGGACGTGGCGGTCGAACAGGTGACGGGCCTGCCACTGATGACGATCACACCGAACCTCGAAGCGCTCGCTCGCTACGGCCTGGCGATCGACGACGTGCAGCAGACTGTGGCGATTGCACTGGGCGGCGCCGTCGCCGGTCAGGTCTTCGAGGGCGACCGCCGCTTCGATATCGTGGTGCGGCTGCCGGAAGTGCAGCGTCAAGACCCGAAGGCACTGGCATCCCTGCCAATTCCGGTGCCGACCGGTATCGCTGCCGGTCTAGGCCAGGCCGCCTACGTGCCGCTCGGCCAGCTTGCGTCGATCGAAGTGACGCTCGGACCCAACCAGATCAGCCGGGAAAATGGCAAGCGCCGGGTGGTTGTCACCAGCAACGTGCGCGAGCGTGACCTGGGCTCGTTCGTGGAGGAACTGCGCGAAAGGGTGAGCCGCCAGATTGAATTGCCTGATGGCTACTGGGTCGATTATGGCGGCACCTTTGAACAACTCATCTCGGCCGGTCAACGCCTGTCGGTGGTGGTGCCCGTGGTGCTGGTCATGATCTTCGGCCTGCTGTTCATGGCCTTCGGTTCGGGCCGGGATGCGCTGATCATCTTCAGCGGTGTGCCCTTTGCGCTGACCGGAGGGGTAGCCGCCTTGTGGCTGCGTGATATTCCGCTCTCGATCTCGGCGGGTGTCGGCTTCATCGCGCTCTCGGGCGTGGCCGTGCTCAACGGGCTGGTGATGGTGAGCTTCATCCGCAAGCTGCTCCACGATGGCGTTCCGCTACAGGATGCCATCGTCAACGGTGCCATGACGCGATTGCGTCCGGTGCTGATGACCGCCCTGGTTGCGAGCCTCGGCTTCATACCGATGGCCATCAACGTCGGGACAGGCGCAGAGGTGCAGCGTCCGCTCGCCACCGTGGTCATTGGCGGGATCATCTCCTCGACCCTGCTGACGCTGTTGGTGCTGCCGGCGCTGTACCGCCTCGTTCACCGAAACGCTGAGCGCGAGGAGGCAAAGGCGGTGTGACGTAGACGCCGATCCCGTCCGGCTCCGGTGGTCGCCCGAGCGACAACCGGAGTCCACTCGCTATGCGTGATGCACAAGAACATCTGTAAGTAAACATTGAGGTATGACATTTATGAATGAAAGACTTTCTGAAAGCGTGCCAGGTTTGTATCTGCCTGCCTGGCATCGAGTGGCCCTGTTTTTTGGGGCTGTGATATTGCTTCTGTTTGCGAGCGCCAACGAAGCGTTGGCGCATGCAGTCGCCGAAGGCGACAAAGGTTACATTCAGGAAATCACAGGCATCCACCTGTTGTCTTTCGTCTATCTCGGTGCCAAGCACATGGCGACCGGGTACGACCACATCCTGTTCCTGTTCGGTGTGATTTTCTTCCTGTACAAGATGAAACACATCGCCTTGTACGTGACGCTGTTCGCCATCGGGCATTCGACCACGATGCTGCTTGGCGTGTATTTCAATATAGGAATCAACAGCTACATCATCGACGCCATCATTGGGTTGTCGGTAGTTTATAAGGCGCTCGACAATATCGGTGCGTTTCAACGATGGCTCGGATTTCAGCCAAACACGAAACATGCAACTCTGATCTTCGGCTTGTTTCACGGCTTCGGGCTGTCCACGAAAATTATCGAGTACGACATCTCACCTGATGGCCTGATTCCCAATCTATTGGCATTCAACGTCGGCGTTGAGATTGGTCAACTTTTGGCGCTTGGCACGATCCTGATTGTGATGGGTTACTGGCGTCGAACAACCAGCTTTTGGCGCCATGCCTATACCGCGAACGTAGCAATGATGTGTGCCGGATTCATTTTGATCGGGTACCAAATCACCGGCTATTTCGTTTCTTGAACCGCACACGGAGAAAATTTTTATGCACAACGTAACCAAACCAACCCTCGACGATTTGCCAACCTCAGAGCAGTTGCTGCGCTCGACACTCATTGCGTTGGTTGCTGCCATCGCGATTCTGATCACGATCGTACTGCCGTCCGAGTATGCAGTCGACCCCACCGGAATCGGTCGTGTGCTCGGGTTGACCGAGATGGGGGAAATCAAGGCGCAGTTGGCTGAGGAAGCGGCCATTGATGCGGCAATGGATGCCGCCGCAGCACAAGCGGCTGCAAAGCCGGCCACCGTCAGTGAGGTGGCAACGCCGCAGGACACCGGGGCAAGTTCTGCTGCGAGTCAGCCAGCGGCAGCGGAAAGCTGGCGAGATGAAATGCAGGTCGTGCTCACACCCGGACAAGGCACCGAAATCAAACTGGTGATGCAAGCCGGAGAACGGGCGGAATTCAGTTGGGTCGCGCAAGGCGGTGTCGTGAATTTCGACACCCATGGTGATGGCGGTGGGCAGTCCATCAGCTATGAAAAAGGGCGTGGTGTGCCGTCCGACGAAGGTGTTCTCGAAGCCGCCTTTGATGGTAATCATGGCTGGTTCTGGCGAAATCGAGGAAGCGCCGATGTGACCGTCATCATTCGAACGCGCGGTCAGTACGCCGAAATGAAGCGCGTGATTTGAACATCACTCAGGTGATGCGCCAATGCCGGCAGCACTGGTATTGGCCAATGCAGGACTGCCATTGCAAATGGCAGTCGGTTTCCATCCACGTTTAACCCCGTTGAGAACACTGGTTCCATTTGAAAGGAGATTTTTACCATGACTATTCGCACTCTGGTGTTTGCTGTTATCGCGTGTGCATCCGCCGTTTCCGTGACGGCGTTCGCTCACCCTGGCGGGCATGACGACGATGACAAGCTCATACCCACCACCTGCGCCCAACTGGCCGATACGAGACGCTACACGAACGATGTTTCGTACCCGGAGGTCAAGGCACTCAAGGCGCGATGCGATGCGGAGAAACAGAGCGGGACGGCGCCCCGGTCGTCGGATAAGGACAAAGACGACTGAAAGCCTGGGTGCTGCACCAGCAAGGCGCGGCACCCTCTGTGTTGATTTGGATGACTGGAGTGGGTTCGATGCTCGGAATTCTTCGCCACGCCGGCTTCCGGCAGCTTTTTCTCGCGCAGATGACGGCGCTGATTGGCACCGGGCTGGCCACGGTGGCCCTCGCCCTGTTGGCCTACGAGCTGGCCGGCCCGAGCGCCGGGGCGGTACTGGGCACGGCGCTGGCAATCAAGATGGCAGTCTATGTGCTGCTGGCGCCGTTGGCTGGCGCCCTGGTGCCGCCGGCCAAGCGGAAGGCCACACTGATTTCACTCGATGTCATTCGTGCCGGCGTGGTACTGGTACTGCCCTTCGTGACCGAGATCTGGCAGATCTACCTGTTGATCGCGATCTTGCAGGCAGCTTCCGCCTGTTTCACGCCACTGTTCCAGTCGTTGATCCCCGAGGTGCTTCCCGAGGAACGCGATTACACGCAGGCATTGTCCTTGTCACGTATCGCCTATGACCTGGAGAGTCTTTTCAGTCCGACCCTGGCGGCAATCCTGCTGACCTGGATCAGCTTCCATGGTCTTTTTGTTGGCACCGCCTTCGGCTTCGTGCTGTCGGCAGGATTGATTCTGGTAGCAGCGCTCCCGAAAACCGTCGTCACGGACCGTAGCGAGGGGCTGGTCGAACGCATCCTGCGTGGCACACGCATCTACCTGCAAACACCGCGACTGCGCGGGCTGCTCGCCTTGAATCTGTGTGCCGCCGCCGGTGGGGCGATGGTGTTCGTCAACACCGTGGTGATCGTTCGGGAGTTCCTGGGTGGAGGCGAGCAACAACTTGCGCTGGCGCTGGCGACGTTTGGTGGAGGATCGATGCTGGCTGCACTACTGCTGCCCAAGGTGCTCGACAAGCGGTCTGACCGCCAGGTGATGTTAACGGCCGCGGCCGTGATGGTGGTGGTGCTATTGGCCATCACGACAGTCTGGGTTGCGCTGCCAAACTGGCGCGGCTGGGCAACACTGCTGCCAGCCTGGGGACTGATGGGGATGGCCTACGCTGGCTTGGTAACACCAGGAGGGCGGCTGATACGGCGTTCTGCTCACAATGAGGATTTGCCGGCCGTCTTTGCTGCCCAGTTCTCCTTCTCACATGTGTGCTGGCTGTTGGCGTATCCACTGGCGGGCTGGGTCGGTCTAAAGCTTGGCTTGGGAGTCGCCCTTGCTGCTCTGAGTGTTCTTGCGATAGCGGGATTGTTCGTTGCGATACGGAGTTGGCCATCGGACGATCAGATCGTCCTGGTTCACGACCATGAAGACTTGCCGAGCAACCATCCGCATTTTGAATCGCATGGCTTGGCACCGCACGCGCATCAGTTCGTCATCGACACGCTGCATCGGCGATGGCCCGGATGATGGTGCAGCGATTCCCGCAAGCAATCGTGTCTTGGAACGTGACTGATGCTGATTGATGGATGAATCCAATCAGAAGACGAACAGAAAAACGGCATGAGGATGCCTATGGAGCTACGCCATCTTCGTTACTTCATTGTGGTAGCCGAGGAACTGCACTTCGGGCGTGCAGCTCAGCGTCTGCATATTGAGCAGTCGCCGCTGTCGCGCGCCATCAAGGAACTGGAGGAGAAGCTGGGTGCTCGTCTGTTTGACCGGACGACCCGCAGCACGCGACTGACCCGCGCGGGCCAGGTATTCCTGGAGCATGTCCGGCGCGTTTTCGCTGTGCTGGAGCAGGCACGGAACAGTGTCGAGGCCGTCGCCGCCGGCTACCAGGATCAACTGCGCGTTGCCTTGTCCGACGGGATTACGCCGCCGCGCCTGAGCGCCTTGCTGGCGCAGTGCCGCCAGGACGATCCCGATATCGAGGTCCGCCTGTTCGAGGTGCCCCTGTCACAGCAAATCAGGGGATTGCACGACGACCTGTACGATGTGGGCTTCGCCCAGTCGGCCGAGGTCGGGGATGGCATTGTGGCCGAGCCGGCATGGAGCGATCCGCTGGTGGTCGTTCTGCCGGCGCGACACCCTCTGCTGATTCACAAGCGCATTCCGTTGGACGAGGTGCTGCGCTATCCGCTGGTGATGTGCGATCCGCAGTCCTGCGAAGGCTATGGGCAGCAGATCGCTCGCATCCTGCGTCGCGCAGACGTGGACCCTCTCATCGCCGAACAGGTGACTTCGCTGGAACTGATGCTGACGCTGGTGGCGGCAGGTTATGCGCTGGCATTGGTCGGTGCCTCGCAGATCATCGCCTGCCGGGACGGGGATGTAGTCGGTCGCCCCTTGGCAGGCCGTTCCCCGACCCTCATCACCTATCTGCTGCGACGGGATGAAGACCCGTCCGAGACCTTGAGCCGCTTCATTGATCGGGTCAGTCCGATCGGCGTGGACACGCCTTTGCATCAATCTGACATCACGAAGGAGATGGAGCCATGAGAATACTCACGGTGTTATCGCTTGCATTGATGATGATCGCCTGTGGCGACTCGGCACCGCCGGAGACTGTCGAATCGCTGATCGCCAATCCGGAACGACTCGCCGAACTGCGCGAGCAATGCCGAAACAACCCTGCCGCGCTCGGCGATGAGTTGTGCAACGCGGTGGCCGAGGCAACCCGCCGGCGCTTCATGGGCGACGGCGACGTGCCCTATACGCCGCCGGCGGAAGAACCGAGGTTCTGATCCGACGTATTGGGTGAAAAAAACGTCCGGCTTATCGATATGCCGCAGTGTGCGCTCGTGCGCAGCGGTTGTCCCACACGCGCGCCAGCCGGAATTATTGCAGTTTTCGCCCTGCATTTTGCCGATAACAGTCTTTGACCTGCACTGATCCGGCACCGAACCTGATACCTGCGGCACTCGCTTCGCCGCGCAAGGTACAGGAGACATTCGGAGGCCGGAATGCAGGCAACAGGTGTGCTGTACGGTCAGGTGCTGGCAGTGTTTGTAGTGGTCAACAATTCCCGGACAGTGATTTAAGTTTTTCTTCCACAACAGCCGGCGGCACGAGGCCGTTGTGCTGATGTGGTCTTGTCCAGTTGTAGCGCTGCATTAGGTAGCGACCTACATCCTGCTCAGCCAGTACAGCGGTCATGTAGCCTACCGTCGGTACCCACTCTGTTTTCAGGCTACGGAACAGGCGCTCCATCGGTGCATTATCCCAACAGTTTCCGCGCCGACTCATGCTCTGGGTCATCCGGTATCGCCATAGTCTCTGGCGGAAATGGCGACTGCCGTATTGGCTGCCCTGATCGCTGTGAAACAAGACACCACTTGGGCGCCCGCGCATCTCGTAGGCTCTGTCGAGAGCCTTTGCGACCAGGTCAGCATCAGGCTTGGCAGACATCGCCCAGCCCACTACTCTGCGACTGAACAGGTCCAATACTGCGGCAAGGTAATGCCATTTTCCCTGCGCCCAGATATAGGTAATGTCCCCGCACCAAACTCTATTGGGGGCTTCGACAGTGAACTGCCGATCTAGAATGTTCGGTATGTCAGGCCGTTCGACTGTCGTCTTCTTGTAGGCGTGCGCCCCTGGTTGCTTGCTGGTCAGGCTCTGCTCTTTCATCAGCGCTCTTACCTTAAAGCGACCGATCACTGTGCCTTCTGCTTGGAGCATGGCGGCTATGCTGCGGCTTCCAGCGGCACTGCGACTTTGAGTAAACAGCTCATTCACTCGACGACGCAACAGCAGCCGCTGAACATTAACGCGCCTGCATCTGGCTAGGTGGGCGTAATAGCTAGAACGCGATACGTCAAAAACAGCACACAACAGTTGGACGGGATAACGCTTGGCCAGTTGCCGAATCGACCTCAACGTCTGCGCCCGTGCTCCTCGGCCATCAAGAGCGCAGTGGCCTCCTTTAAGATCTTCTTCTCCAGCTCCAAGCGATTGATACGGGCCTTCAGGGCTTGGATCTCCTGCTGTTCAGCAGTGAGCGCCTTGCTGTTCGGCGTCACGCCACCGCGCTCCTCGCGCAGTTGATCGACCCAGCGCCGGAGAGCGGTTTCTCCTACACCCATCGACTTGCATGCTTCCGCCACGCTGTAGCCCTGGTCGACGACCAAGGCCGCTGCATCATGTTTGAACTCGACCGAAAAGGATCGACGTTGTTTGCTCATTGGACACCTCGCTGATGGCGATTCTACCGCTTAACTTGGTGTCCGGGATTAGTAGACCACTACAGTTCGGCATCGTGATCGCCGGGGTGTGGGCCGCCACGCAGTGGACCGCCGCTGCCCTGGGTTATCAGCTACGCCTGGGCGCGCCCTGGTTCGACTTCTTCGGTACGCCGGTCTATCACCCGTGGCGGCTGTTCGAGTGGTGGTTCTTCTTCGACGCCTACGCGCCCCACGTCTTTCTCAAGGGCGGCGCCATCGCCGGTTCCAGTGGCCTGGTGGCAGTGGTGGTCGCCATCGGCCTGTCGGTATGGCGCTCGCGGCTGGCCCGCCGCGTCACCACCTACGGTTCGGCACGCTGGGCCGACGTGGCCGAAGTGCGCGCAGCCGGTCTCGCCGGTTCGGCCGGGGTCTTCCTCGGCCAGTTCGAGCACCAATACCTTCGCCATGAAGGGCCGGAACACGTCCTGACCTTCGCGCCCACGCGCTCGGGCAAGGGTGTGGGGCTGGTCGTGCCGACCTTGTTGAGCTGGCCGGCGTCGGCCGTCATCCACGACATCAAGGGCGAGAACTGGGCCATCACCGCCGGCTGGCGCTCGCGCTTTTCGCATTGCCTGCTGTTCAACCCCACCGACGCCAGGTCGGCAGCCTACAACCCGCTGCTTGAAGTGCGGCGAGGTGCGCATGAAGTGCGCGACGTGCAGAACATCGCTGACATCCTGGTCGATCCCGAAGGCGCATTGGAGCGCCGCAATCATTGGGAGAAGACATCGCACGCGCTGCTGGTCGGCGCGATCCTGCATGTGCTTTATGCCGGCGAAGACAAGACGCTGCGTGGCGTCGCCAACTTCCTGTCCGACCCGGCATGCCCGTTCGAGGTGACGCTTCATCGGATGATGACCACGCATCATCTGGGCGAATCACCGCATCCCGTCGTCGCCTCCGCCGCGCGCGAAGTGCTCAACAAGAGCGATAACGAGCGCTCGGGCGTGCTGTCCACCGCGATGAGTTTCCTTGGCCTCTACCGCGATCCCACGGTGGCCGAAGTCACCTCGCGCTGCGACTGGCGCATCGCCGACCTGATCACTGCCGAGCATCCGGTGTCGCTGTACCTGGTGGTGCCGCCGTCCGACATCAGCCGCACCAAGCCTTTGATCCGCCTGATCCTCAACCAGATCGGCCGGCGGCTCACCGAATCACTCGATGGCAGCGACGGCGTGGCGCGCCGGCACAAGCTGCTGCTGATGCTCGACGAGTTTCCGGCGCTGGGCCGGCTGGATTTTTTCGAGAGCGCCTTGGCCTTCATGGCGGGCTACGGCCTGCGCGCCTTCCTGATTTCGCAATCGCTCAACCAGATCGACAAAGCCTACGGTCAGAACCATTCGATTCTGGACAACTGTCATGTGCGCGTGACGTTTGCGACCAACGACGAGCGCACCGCCAAACGCATTTCGGAAACCTTGGGCACCGCCACCGAATTGCGGGCGCAGCGCAACTACGCGGGCCATCGGCTCGCGCCCTGGCTCGGGCACTTGATGGTGTCGCGGCAGGAGACGGCACGGCCACTGCTGACACCAGGCGAAGTGATGCAGCTTCCCACCAACGAGGCGGTGGTGATGGTCTCGGGCCATCCGCCGATCAAGGCGCAGAAACTGCGCTACTACGCCGACGCCAATTTCAAGCAGCGCGTGCTGCCGCCGCCTGTGCTCGCACCGGGCCGCTATGCCGATGCGCCGAGCGCGCGGCCGGATGACTGGAGCACCTTGGCGATTCCCTCCATGCCTGTCGTGCCAGTCGCTGCCGGTTTTGCCGACACTGACGCCGCAGCCGACGAAGGCGGCCCACGCCGCCAGCCCGAGCTGTCCGAAGCCGTCGCCTACAACCCCGCATCCGAGCATGTGGCTAGCGACCTGGCGCTGCTCGATGACGAAGACGACGCGCCTTTGCCTCTGCCGTCCCAGCTTGATCCGCGCTTGCAGCGCGCGGCGCGACTGGCCGCCCTCGACCCCGACGACGGAATCTCACTATGAGCCAGCTTCATTCCCGCCATCGCCTCAACCTGTTCATCGAACGCGACCACGCCAGGCGCCTGAACGAACTGGCCGCGAAGAAAGGTGTGTCCAAGTCCTCCATCGTGGCGGCGGCGCTGGCGTCCTGGCTGTCGCCGGACGCAGCCGACCAGCGCGAAGCGGCGATGGCCAAACGCCTGGATCGGCTGTCGCGCCAGTTCGAGAAGCTGGAACGCGACCAGAACATCCTGCTCGAAACGCTGGCGCTGTTCGTGCGCTACTACCTGACTGTCAGTACGCCGCTACCGGAAGCGCATCAGGAAGCCGCGAAGGCGCAGGGCAAGGCGCGTTTCGAGCAGTTCATCGAACAGCTCGGCCGCCACCTGCTGCGCGGGCGCAGCCTGGTGCGTGAGGTCTACGACGAGATCCAGCCCGACACGCAACGGCTGGACGATGCGGCCGCGCTCGCCGAAGCGCGGGAGCAGACACAGGAGACGGTCTCATGAGCGCCGTCCCGCAGCCGCCGTCGTCCTCCGCCACCTCACTGGATCGGCGCATCCGCATGTTGCGCACGGCGATGGGGCCGCTGATCGCCGCCGCACTGGAAGACCCGGACGTGGTGGAAGTGATGCTGAACCCGGACGGCGCGCTGTGGATCGACCGGCTGTCCTCGGGCCGCACCCCCACCGGCGAATCGCTGTCCGCCGCCGATGGCGAACGCATCATCCGCCTGGTCGCGGCGCACGTCGGCACGGAAGTGCATCGCGGCCAGCCACTGCTGACCGCCGAACTGCCGGAGACCGGCGAGCGCTTCGAGGGCATTCTGCCGCCGGCGGCGCCGGGGCCGGCCTTCGCCCTGCGCAAGCGCGCGATCGGTGTGATCGGCCTGGCCGACTACGTGAGCGACGGCATTCTGAGTGCGGAACAAGCCGAGTTCCTGTGCCACGCGGTGCGCGAACGACAGAACGTCCTGATCGCCGGCGGCACCAGCACCGGCAAGACCACGCTGGCCAATGCGCTGCTGGCCGAGATCGCAGCCACCAACGATCGCGTGCTGGTGCTCGAAGACACGGTGGAATTGCAGTGCGCAGCGCGCGACCACGTGCCGCTGCGCACCCGCGCTGGCGTGGTGTCGATGACCGAACTGGTGCGCGCCACGATGCGCCTGCGCCCCGACCGCGTGATCGTCGGCGAGGTGCGCGGCGGCGAGGCGCTGGACCTCATCAAAGTGTGGGGGACCGGGCACCCCGGCGGGATCGCCACCCTTCACGCCAGTTCCGCCCACGGTGCGCTGCTGCGCCTCGAACAACTGATCCTCGAAGTCGCCATGACGCCGCCGCGCGCGCTGATTGCCGAGGCGGTGAACGTCATCGTCTTCATCGCCGGTCGCGGCCGTGCCCGCCAGGTCCAGACCGTCGCCCGCGTGACCGGCTTCGACGGCAACGGCTACCAGCTCGACGACGCGCTCGCGCCGCTCGCATCCCCGCCCTCAACCCACCTTGGAGAATTGCCATGACGCCTGCCCATGCTTCCCGCACTTCCGTAAATCCGCTTTTCCGTCTTGCGCGCCTGCGCTGCCTCACCGTGCCGGCGCAGCAGGGGCTACTGCTGGCCGTGGTGTTCCTGCTGGTGGCCGGCACGGCGCACGCAGCGGGTTCCAGCATGCCCTGGGAAGGGCCGCTGCAAGCCATCCTCGATTCCATCCAGGGGCCGGTGGCCCGCATCGTGGCGGTCATCATCATTATCGCCACGGGCCTGGCGCTCGCCTTCGGCGACACCTCGGGCGGCTTTCGCAAATTGGTGCAGATCGTGTTCGGTCTGTCCATTGCGTTCGCCGCGTCCTCGTTCTTTCTGTCGTTCTTCAGCTTCTCCGGCGGGGCCGTCGTATGAGTGCGCCCGATGACTTCGCCACTGGCTTCGAGGTACCACTGCACCGCTCGCTGACCGAGCCAATCCTGCTGGGCGGTGCCCCGCGTGCCGTCGCCATTGCCAATGGCACGCTGGCCGCCGCTGTGGGTCTGGGCCTGCAACTTTGGATTCCGGGGGTGGTGCTGTGGATCGTCGGCCATTCGCTGGCGGTGTGGGGGGCGCGTGTCGATCCGCAGTTCATGCAGGTCTTCGCGCGGCACATCAAGCACAAGCCGCTGCTGGACGTGTGAGGAGGATGCCATGTTGAACCTCACCGAATACCGCCAGCGCCCCGCGTTGCTTGCCGACTGGCTGCCCTGGGCCGGGCTGGTGGCGCCCGGCGTGGTGCTCAACAAAGACGGTTCCTTTCAACGCTCGGCGAGGTTTCGCGGGCCGGACCTGGACAGCGCGACGCAGGGCGAACTGATCGCCACGTCGGCGCGTTTGAACAACGCGCTGCGCCGGCTGGATTCCGGCTGGGCCTTGTTCGTGGAAGCCGATCGGCTGGCGGCGGCCGACTATCCGCACTCGGAATTTCCCGAGCCGCTGTCGTGGCTGGTGGATGAAGAACGTCGCGCCACCTTCGAGGAAGATCAGAGCCACTTCGAGAGTACCTATCACCTGACGCTGGTGTACCTGCCGCCGGAGGAATCCCGCGCACGCGCTGCGAAACTGCTTTACGAGAACAGGCCGCAGCGCGGGGTGGACTGGCACGAGCGCCTGACCGCCTTTCTGGCGGAAACGGATCGCTGCTTCGACCTGCTTGATGGCGTGATGCCGGAGATCGCCTGGCTCGATGACGGCGAGACACTGACCTATCTGCACACGACTATTTCCACACGGCGATACCGCGTGGCCGTGCCGGAACATCCGTTCCACCTCGATGCGCTGCTGGCCGACTGCCCGCTGACCGGGGGCCTGGCGCCGAGGCTGGGCGACGCGCATCTGCGCGTGGCGACAGTGCGCGGTTTCCCGACCTCGACCTGGCCGGGGTTGCTGGACGATCTGAACCGACTCGGCTTCGCTTATCGCTGGAGCACGCGCTTCCTGTGCATGGACAAGGCCGAGGCGGAAAGGGAACTCGGCCGTTTGCGCCGCCAGTGGTTCGCCAAGCGCAAGAACGTCGTCGCGCTGCTGCGCGAGACGATCTTCCAGCAAGAATCGCCTTTGGTGGATACCGACGCCAGCAACAAGGCGGCCGATGCGGATGCCGCCTTGCAGGAACTGGGTGGCGATCAAGTCGCCTTCGGCTACGTCACCGCTACCGTGACCGTGCTCGACGCCGATGCCGATGTTGCCGACGAGAAGCTGCGCCTGATCGAGCGCGTCATCCAGGGACGCGGCTTCGTCACCATTCCCGAAACCTTGAATGCGGTGGATGCCTGGCTGTCCTCGATTCCGGGCAACGCCTACGCCAACGTGCGCCAACCCATCGTCTCGACGTTGAACCTGGCGCACCTGATGCCGGTGTCGGCGGTGTGGGCCGGGCCGCAGAAGAATACGCACCTCGACGGCCCGCCCTTGATCGTCACGCGCACCGATGGCGCCACGCCGTTCCGGCTGGTGACGCACATCGGCGACGTGGGCCATACGCTGGTGTGCGGCCCCACCGGCATGGGCAAGTCGGTGCTGCTCGCCACGCTCGCGATGCAGTTCCGCCGCTATCGCGGCTCGCGCATCTTCGCCTTCGACATGGGGCGCTCGATGCGCGCCACCATCCTCGGCCTGGGCGGCGAGCACTACGACCTCGGCACCGATGGCGACATCGCGTTCCAGCCGCTCGCGCGCATCGACCAGGAGGGCTACCGCGCCTGGGCCGCAGAATGGCTGGAAAGCCGAATGCTGCACGAGGGCGTGAGCATCGGCCCGGACGAGAAGGCGGCCATCTGGTCGGCGCTGGAAAGCCTTGCCGGTGCGCCGGTGGAACAGCGCACGCTGACCGGGTTTTCCGTGCTGTTGCAGAACAACGCGCTGCGCCAGGCGCTCGCGCCCTACGTGCTCGGCGGCGCCCACGGCAGTCTGCTCGATGCCGACCACGACCGGCTGGGCATGGCCGACGTGCAGGGCTTCGAGATGGAAGAGCTGATGGCGAGCCGCGCCGCCGTGATGGCGGTGCTCGGCTATCTGTTCGCGCGCTTCGACGAGCGCTTCGACGGCGCCCCCACGCTCCTGATCCTCGACGAAGCCTGGCTGTTCCTCGACGACCCGGTGTTCGCCGCGCGCATCCGCCAGTGGCTCAAGACGCTGCGCAAGAAAAACGTCAGCGTCATCTTCGCCACGCAGTCGCTGGCCGACATCAAGGATTCGAGCATCGCGCCCGCGATCATCGAGAGCTGCGCGAGCCGTATTTTCCTGCCGAACCCGCAAGCCACCGAACCGCAGATTCGCACGATCTACGAAGGCTTCGGGCTGAACAGCCGGCAAATCGAGATCGTCGCCACCGCGCAGCCAAAACGTGATTACTACTACCAGTCGCGGCTTGGCAATCGCCTGTTCGACCTCGACCTGGGGCCGGTCACGCTGGCTTTTGCCGGCGCCTCGACACCGCAGGACCAGCGCGACATCGACCGCGTGCAGCAGGCATCCCCCGACTTTACCGGCGGATGGCTGCGCCATTGCGGCCTCGATTGGGCGGCCGATCTGCTGCCCACCTTTCCGTCCACTCATCCACAGGAGACTTCGCCATGAAAACCCGTATGCGTTCCATGTCGTTGGCTGCGGTGCTGGCGGCCACGCTGGCGATTCAGCCTGCCGCAGCTTTCGCCTTCACCGTCATCGACCCGACCAACCTGATCCAGAACACGCTGACCGCGATCCGCACGCTGCAACAGATCGACAACCAGGTGCGGCAACTCCAGAACGAAGCGCAGATGCTCATCAATCAGGCGCGCAATCTGGAGCGGCTGGATTACAACACAGTCAACCGCCTGCGCTCGACGCTGGCGACCATCGAACGGCTGATGGCCGAGGCGCAGGGACTCGCCTACCGGGTGGAGAGTCTGGACCAGGAGTTCGCCCGACTGTATCCGCACGAGTACGCGGCCACCGTCAGCGGCGATCGCATGGCGCAGGACGCGCGCGAGCGCTGGCGCCATACGCTCGACGGCCTGCACACCGCGATGCGCGTGCAGGCGCAGGTGTACCAGAACCTCAGCGAAGACGAAGGCGTGCTCGCCGATCTGGTCGGCCAGAGCCAGTCGGCCGACGGCGCGCTGCAAGCCATGCAGGCGACCAACCAGTTGCTGGCCTTGCAGGCCAAGCAGGCGATCCAGGCGCAGCAGCTCCAGTTGACGCAGGACCGCGCCGCGTCGCTGGAACTGGCACGCCAGGCGGCGGCCACGGAGCAATCGCGCGAAGTGCGGCGGCGCTTCCTCGGCGAGGGGACGCCGTACACGCCACAGACCGTGCCGTTCTACCGCGACTGAGGAACAGGCCATGAATGACGTGGCGGTGATCGACCGCTTCCTGATCGTCTTCGCCAACTACATCGACTCGGGTTTCGGGTTGCTGGGTGGCGAGGTCGCGTTCCTCACTGCCACGTTGATCGTGATCGACATCACCATCGCGGGCCTGTACTGGGCGATGAGTCATGCCACCGGCCAGGGCGATGACGTGATCGCCCGGCTGATCCGCAAGGTGCTCTACGTTGGCGTGTTCGCTTACATCATCGGCAACTTCAACTGGCTGGCCAGCATCGTGTTCCGTTCCTTCGCGGGGCTGGGGCTGACCGCTTCCGGCTCGACGCTGACGCAGGCCGAGTTCCTGCAACCGGGGCGGTTGGCCAAGACCGGCATCGACGCCGCCGCGCCGATCATGGAACAGATCGGCGACATGACCGGCTTTCCCAGTGTGTTCACCAACCTCGATGTCATCACCGTGCTGTTCCTCGCCTGGCTGGTGGTGATCCTCAGCTTCTTCATCCTGGCGATCCAGCTTTTCATCACGCTGATCGAGTTCAAGTTGACCACGCTCGCCGGCTTCGTGCTGGTGCCGTTCGCCTTGTGGAACAAGACCGCGTTCCTGGCCGAAAAGGTGCTGGGGAATGTCGTGGCCTCGGGCGTCAAAGTGCTGGTGCTGGCGGTGATCGTCGGTATCGGCACGGGCCTATTCGCCGAGTTCCAGACCGCGCCGGCCGAACCGTCCATCGACCACGCGCTGGTCATCATGCTGGCGTCGCTGGCGCTGCTGGCCCTGGGGATCTTCGGACCGGGTATCGCGACTGGCCTGGTGTCCGGTTCGCCGCAGCTCGGCGCCGGGGCGATGGCGGGCGCCACGCTCGGCGCGGCCGGTACGGCGGTTGCCGTGGGTGCGGCAGCGACCGGCGTCGGCGGTGCCGTTGTGGCCGGCGCACGCATGGCACCGGGTGCGGCCCGCATGGCTGTCGGCGGCGCACGTTCGATGGCATCGACCGCCAGCAGCGCGCGGTCGGCTTTCCAGGCAGGTTCCGCCGGTGCCGGCGGTGGCCTCCGAGGCGCAGCGGCCGGTCTGGGCAATGTCGCCCGTACCGGCGCGCAGTCGGTCGGACAGCGCGTGTCTGCCGGTGCGCGTTCGCTGCAAACGCGCACCGCTGCCGCCATCAATCCCGATGTTTCCACAGGCAGCGCTGCTACCGGCTCGACCGCTCAGGGCGGCGCGGAAGGCGCGCCTGCCAACACCGGACAACCTGCGTGGGCGAGGCGCCTGCAACGCCGCCAGCAGATTTCCCATGCCGCCACCACCGTCGCGCACACGCTACGCGGTGGCGACGGCGGCGGCGCGGGCAGCGGCCCCAGCCTGCGCGATCCATCGAACTCATAAGGAGAACCTGCCATGCGATTCAAACGACCGCAGGTGCGCTACGCCGACACACCGCAACCGGTGACGCCGTACCAGGCCGCCGAACAGGTATGGGACGAGCGCATTGGTTCGGCCCGTACACAGGCCAAGAACTGGCGGCTGATGGCCTTCGGCTGCCTGGTGCTGGCGCTGCTGATGGCCGCCGGCCTTGTCTGGCGCTCGGCGCAGTCCATCGTCACGCCCTATGTGGTGGAGGTGGAGCACGGCGGGCAGGTGCGCGCCGTCGGCGAAGCGGCCACGCCGTACCGGCCCAACGATGCGCAGATCGCCCACCATTTGGCGCGCTTCGTCACGCTGGTGCGCTCGCTGTCCATCGACCCCATCGTCGTACGCCAGAACTGGCTGGACGCCTACGACTACACCACCGACCGCGGTGCGGCCGTACTCAACGAGCACGCACGCGCCAACGACCCCTTCGCACGGATCGGACGGGAAACGGTGACGGTGCAGATCAACAGCGTCGTGCGTGCGAGCGATGCGTCGTTCCAGGTGCGGTGGACGGAGCGCCGCTACGTCAACGGCGCGGCGGCAGGGCTGGAGCGCTGGACGGCGGTGGTCTCCATCGTGATGCAAACGCCGCGCACCGAGGAGCGGCTGCGCCGCAATCCATTGGGCATCTACGTCAACGGCCTGTCGTGGAGCCGTGAACTCGACTCAACCGAAGGAGGCAGGCCATGAAACCGTCTTTCCACTTTTTCGCTGTTGCATTGGTCGCCATCGCCGTGTCGGGCTGCGCTACGCCGCGCAAGCCACCGAGCATCACGCTCGACGAGCCGGTGCAGGCGCAACCCTTGCCCGAACCGCCTTTGCCGATGGAGGTGGTTGCGGTGCCGGAACCCTTGCCGCTACCGGGACAGTTGATGCCGCTGCCCGGCATCGCGGAAACGCAGGCGACACCCGAGCCGGAGGACGAGCGCATGCGCGTATCCCGCGCCAACGAGGAAGCGCGCATGGCGCCCACGCGCGAAGGCTACATCAATGCGATTCAGGTCTGGCCGTTTACCGACGGCGCGCTGTACCAGGTCTATACGAGTCCCGAGCGGGTCACGGTGATTACCCTCCAGCCCGGCGAGGAACTGGTGACGGTCGCCGCCGGCGATACGGTGCGCTGGATCGTCGGCGACACGTCGAGCGGCGGCGGTGACGAGTTGCGCGTTAACGTGCTGGTGAAACCGATCCGCTCCGGCCTCAAAACCAATCTGGTCATCACCACCAGCCGCCGCACCTATCTAATTGAGCTGACCTCGACAGAGCGCGCATGGATGGCGTCGGTGTCCTGGGATTATCCGCGCGACCGCATGCTGGCCTTGCAGCGTCAGGCGCAGGCGGCGCAGACAGCGGCGCCGCTCGATACCGGCCTGATGCTGGAGAACATCCGCTTCCGCTACGCGATCAGCGGCAGCAATCCGCCGTGGAAGCCGCTGCGCGTCTTCGACGACACGGAGAAGGTCTACATCCAGTTTCCGGCCGGCATCGCCCAGGGCGAGTTGCCGCCGCTGTTCGTGATCGGCGCGCAGGGCGATGGCCAACTGGTGAATTACCGCTTCCGCGCGCCGTACTACATCGTGGACCGGCTGTTCGGCGCGGCCGAACTGCGGCTGGGCGGGGACCGGGGCGACGTGGTGCGCATCGAGCGGACCGACGGCACACGGAGGAACTGAGCATGGACCAGGACACTGCTTCCGGCCGTCCGGCGCCCGACGCCCCGCCCAAGGTGGCGCCGGAGCAGGTCGCGCTGCGCGCGCAGCCGCGCCCGGTCACACGCCTGAACCGGCGCGTGCTGGCGGTGCTCGCTGGCGGCGTGGCCACCGCCGTGTTGGGCGCGACGCTCTGGTCGCTGCAAGCGCCGCAGCGCCGGGGCGGGAGCGAGCCGGCCGAGCTGTACAACGTCGATCGCGTCTCGCCCTCCGAAGAGCTGGCCCGCTTGCCCGCCGACTATTCGCAACTGCCGCCGCCCTTGCCACCGGAGGTGCCCGTGCTGGGCGAGCCATTGCCCGGCGACCTCGGCGGGCCGATGCTGCGCGCCGAGCAGCAGGCGCAGGGTTATACACAACCCGGCCATGACCCGGCCGAGGCCGAGCGCCTGGCGCGGCTCAAGGAAGCCGAGGAAGCGGCGGCTTCGTCCGTGTTCTTCAGCACGGGCGGACAGCGTGCCGCCGTGGCCGCTCCCACTCAGACTCCGGCGGGAGCGCCACCACTGACCGGGCTGGCGGGTTTCGATCCGCTGGCTGCCGGGCCGGCTTCAACAGTAGCGCAGCCGCTCGATCCCACCGCCGTGCAGAATCGGCAGGACCAGAAAGAGGCTTTCCTGCAAGCCGGTTCCACGGAAACCCGTAATTCCGGCAACCTGCAACTGCCTGCCTCGCCGTACCAGGTGATGGCCGGCACGGTGATCGCTGCCGCGCTGGTGACAGGTATCAACTCCGACCTGCCGGGCGACGTGATCGCCACGGTGACGGAGCCGGTCTACGACACGGCCACCGGCAATCATCTGCTGATCCCGCAGGGCTCGCGCATCCTCGGCCGCTACAACAGCCAGGTGAGCTACGGGCAGACCCGCGTGCAGGTGATGTGGAACCGCGTGATTCTGCCGGACACATCCTCGTTCCAGCTCGACAACCTGGCCGGCACCGACCCGGCCGGCTACGCGGGCCTGGAGGATGGTGTCGATTGGCATTGGGACCGCATCTTCGCCGGCGCGGTGCTGACCACGCTGCTCGGCGTCGGCGCCGAACTCGCCGCGCCCGAGAACCGCCAGGACGGCAACCGCGTCATCATCGCTGGCCGCGACAGCGCGCAGGACACGATCAATCAAGTTGGCCAGGAAGTAACCCGGCGCAACATGAACATCCAGCCCACGCTGACCAGCCGCCCCGGCCTGCCGGTGCGCGTCATCGTCAACCGGGATCTGGTGCTGCGGCCGTACCAGCCGCTGTTCTTCAACAGGGGATCATCACGATGAGCACGAACAAGCTGCGGCTCGGCCCGCTGCCCAGGAACGAGACCGTCAAGCTGACCTTTGCGTGTCCGGCCAGCCTGAAGGCCGACCTCGACCGCTACGCCGAGCTGCATGCGCAGACCTACGGCGAGCCGGTCGATGCGGTGACGCTGATCCCGCATATGCTGGAGGCGTTCATGGTTAGGGATCGAGCGTTCAGGAAAGGGACGACGGCGAAAGCGCCGCCAGCGCCCCGGCGGGATGTGTCGCCTACATAGACGTGCGCCACATCGGCGGCGACTCACGAAAGCGCAGGCCGTTGGCCTGCGCTTTCGCGTTTCTGGGCTATGGCTTGCGGGGGCCTTGTCATATCATTTGCACGGAGATTGCCGGATGCTCGCTCGGCTACGCCGAGACCCGCAACCGCGTTGCTCTTATGTGGCTCCCAGCCTGTCAGAGCAGGACTGCCCGTGAGGCTGGCCGAGAAGTCAAAATCCTTGCCTGATATAGACTTAGACGTTTAGCCTCTCAGGAGAGAATGCTTGACAGGCGACATTTTTTATGCCTCCTCGGTCACTTACAGCTCGACCTGGATGAGCGAGCCCGCCAGCATGATGTCGCCCGCCGGCGGCTGCTGCGCGCTGATCTTGCCGGCAGGGGCGGGGTCAGATACCGGGTTGCCCTGCTGGTCGATGACCTCCAGGCCGATATCCAGCTGGGCGCAGAGCTGCTCGGCCGCTGCCAGCTGCATGCCGGTCAGATTGGGGGCAACACGGATATCGCTGGCCTGGCCCGGTGCTGGTATGGGTACGATCTTGAACTGAATCTTGGCCGCTGCGTTGGCCTGAAAGCCGTAGCGGTTGGTCAGGTCGGCGTTCACCGGAGCGGCATACACGCGGGCGGTCGGCAGGCTGGTGCGCAGGTGGCTGGCCAGCGAGAGAGTCTGCAACGGCTTTGGCGCCGTGGTGGCCGCGGGCGTCTGCTGTCCGCTGAGGCTGAGAGCAACCTGAATCTCTCCGGTGGTTTCCGGCAGAGCGTAAAAGGTGGGCTGATAGCCGATTTGCTGCAGCAGCTTGAGTTCGTCGCTGTCGGCGTGGCTGTAGATCTCCAGTATCTGCGCCAGCGAGCCACGGTCCAGCGCCTGCTGGGCCTCGGCAACACCTTGGCCGACGGCAGCGATAAGCTCGCCGATAGGCGCTGCCATGACGTCGCTGACCAGTTCCTTGATGGTGGGCATGGGGCTGTCCTTCAGGTTTGAGTGAATACCACCAGTACACGTTCGCCGAGCGCCACTTCACTACCCTTGGCAGGCAACTGGCGCACGGCCTGGCCGACCGGCTGGCCGCTGTCGCCGACACTCTGGTAGGCCGCCTCCAGCTCCAGGCCCAGGTCGCGGGCCAGGCGGCGGGCGAGGGTTTCGGTCAGGTCGCTGAAGTCCGGCACGGTGATGCCGGCCGGGGCGGTGTCGGGTCCGTCGTCCACCTCCGGCAGATATTCCAGCGCGACATCGGTGAACAGGCCGGCGCTGCCCTTGTTCTTCAGATCGGAGAGCGTCGGCAGGGTCAGGCTGTTGCCGCTGACCAAGGTCTTGAGGTTGAGCGAGACGCGGCCCAGGCGATAGGGCACGCCATCCTTGCTGAGCTGGGTCTGCGCCTGTTGCAGTTGACGGGCGATGTTGCCGTACAGCTGATCGGCATCGACCTGGGTATCGAGCTGCGCTTTCAGCTCCTCGCTTTCCTCCCGGGCGCGGGCTGCTTCCTCGGCTGCCTCACGGGAGGCCTTGGTGAGGTCGCGGATGCGCTCGGAGAATTGCGCTATTTCCTGGTTGCGCAGGTTGAGGGTGCGCTGCAGGTCGCTTTCTTTTAGCTCGAACTCGGTCGCCTGTCTGAGAATCTGCTCGTTGAGGTTCAGGCGGATCTGCTGGGTTGCCAGCTCAATCTGCTCGTTACCGGCAGCGGCAGGCTTGTCCTTGAGCTGCTTTTCCAGCGTGCTGATTTTCAGCTGCGCCTGTTTCAGCTCGTTGGCATGGGTTTGCTTCTCGCGCTCCAGATTGTTGATCAGCAGCACCTTCTGGTTCAGCTCAACCGATTGCGCTTCCAGTTGCTTGCTCAGGGCTGCCTGGGTCTTGAGCTGCGAACTGGCCGGCTGAGCGCGGGTAACCAGCTGCGGGTTCACCCGCAACGCGGCCATGTTGACGGTCAGTTGGGCGACGGCGCGGGGTGTGCCTGCCAGCAGGTAGTCATCGGTGGCGCTGAAGGGCGCGCTGCGCTCGCGCCGGGCAACGGCCTGATCGCCCAGCCGCTCAATGTCGCCAAAGGCCAGGTGGACTCGCTTGCCGGGTTCAACCTGCACCAGCGCGCCTTCGGCCAGTACGCGAGGTGTCTCCCTGGCCTTGACCGTTTCGCACAGGCGTACGGCGGGCAGCTGAGGACCGTCGCCCAGGTTCAGGTTGATCGCGAAGTTACCCTTGGCATCCAGTCGCGCCTTGGCAACGCTGCGCCACTGGCTGCGAGCCAGCTCGAAGGTTTGAATCTCCACCTGACCACTGGCGGCCTTGCCGTCGGGCTCAAAGAGGGTGCCGGTAATGCTCCATTGCATGGGGTGAATCCTATGGGGTCAGGATGAGCTGGGTCAGGGTGGCGCCGCTGCTGACCAGCAGCACCAGTTGGCTACTGGCGGGCAGGCCGGCAGCCAGCGTGAGGTCGCAGCTGGCGCTGCCTTGCTGGTCGGTCAGCAGCAGCCGGCTGCCGAGTTGCAGGCCGCTGCGCAGCTGCTCGGCGGTTAGGCCATTGGCTCCGGCGGCCTCGCTCAGCGCCAGGCTGGCGTCGATATCCAGATTGAGCTCGATGGCGGCGTCACTGATCAGTTGGCCGGCGCTGTTCGACAGTGTGACCAGCAGTTGCTGCTCTCTCGGCTTGGCCGGCTTCTTGACCAGGCTCCGTGCGGCCAGACGCAACACCGGCAGCGCATTGCTGGGCGGTACCGACACCAGCCGGCCGCTGAAGGTGCTGATCAGCTCGGTACTGCCGCTGGCCTCACTTGGGGCCTTTTTGGGGTTGGGCAGCGCCAGCTGCAGCTGCGGGATGGGCCGGGCCTTGCGCAGGGTGCCAGGCAGTACGCTCATGCCGCTGCTGGCCTCGGGTGCGTCCAGTTGGGCCTGCACGGTGGCTTTGATGCTGAAGTCCAGGTACGGCAGGTGATAGCCCGGCTGGGGCCGGCCAAAGGCGTCGGTCGGGGGTAGATCGTCCAGCACGGCCTGGGCGTCGCGCAGACCGCGGGCCAGCCCGAGCAGTATCTGCTCGACCGAGTTGGCGACGAATTTACTGGATTGGGTCATGTTCAGGGCTCTTGATCAGTCGGTGCTCAGGTGTGGGCGCTGGCGGCGGCGTTCGTCGGCGCGGGCCTGTTGTCGTTCCTGCTGGCGCTCGGCCTGACGCGCGTCCCGGCGCGCCTGCTGGCGGCGCTCGGCCAATTGCTCTGCGCGCTCCTGCAGGTTCTCCAGCGAGCCGGTGTCCACGCCCAGCAGTCGCTGTTGGCGGCGTTGGTAACGGTTGTCGAAGTCACTCAGGGAGGTGACGGCTGGGGGCGCCTGAAAGGCGCCGTCCAGGCGGTCGTGCAGGGGGCGCAGCAGCGGCTCGGCAAGGGTTTCACGCGGTCGCTCACGGGCGCTGCTACGGGCTTGCTCGACGCGCTCGTCCAGCCGCTGCATCAGGGCGCGTTGCTGCTGCGCCTGTTGGCCTGCACGACTGCCGGCCTGCTGTTGCTGGCGTTCGCGTTGTTGCTGCCAGCGGCGCGCGGCTCCCGCTGCCTGACGCACCTGTGCCAGCGCTGCCGGCGTGTTCTGGCCATCGCGCTGGCGCTCCCAGGCGGCGTGCTCGGCGCGCCGCTCGCTGGCGCTGGCTACCGGATACAGTCGTTCGGCAGGGGCACTGTCATCGCCCTGGCCGCCAAGGCGGCGCATCTGCTGCTGCAGGGTGTCGCGCTGCTCAAGCAGGCGTTGCAAGCCGGGCACCTGACCTGCCAGCTGCTGCAGGTCGGGGCTGGCGGGCGCAGGCTGCGGGCTGCCTTGTTGCCGGGCCAGGTCGCGCCAGGTCTTGCGGCTCATTCGTCGGCCTCGGCGTCGATCAGGGCGCGGATGCGCTCCTCCAGAATGGCCGGCGCGGGCACCGGCACCAGCTTGGTTCGCATCACCGAGCTGCCTTCGGCCGAATACTGGTACTTGCTGGCGTAGCTCGCACTGACCGAGCTGGCGCTGACCGAGCCAGCGGCAAAGAAGGGCAAGCCCACCCCCTTGGCGCTGGATTTGACCTGACTGCGTTTGTGGGTCGAGCTGCGCTCACTGTTGATGCTGATCGACAGCTTCAG
>CESR01020610.1_pt1 | contig 53211 bp, 41 predicted proteins | sample 356351 | NCBI WGS metagenome assembly CESR01 (sample SAMEA2622149, study PRJEB7988) | marine metagenome | isolation source: saline water (ENVO:00002010), including | reverse complement strand
TATAGGGATTAATGGCTGAATCAATTAACCCCGAAATGTGTGTAAAATACTCTGGAAAAATGATTTCCTGGATGATGAATCATCGAGAACGTGTACTGGCCAACATGAATGTCGAATTCGGGAAGTTGATCCATTGGCATGGGCCAAGAAATTGACTTTCGAGTAAAGAGTATTAGATCAGGTTACACCTTCTTGGATTTCATCCTGAATCAACCATTCCTAGATTCAGTGGTTTTGCTCTCAGTTCCTAAAAAAAATTTATTATGAACGATAGTCCATTCATTCAATCAGTTGCTTGAACGATGGGGGAAAATATCTTAAAAACTTTTTTGAACATTTAAATGTCGTTATAATCCTTATTTTCTATGATTGAATTGATATTGAAACGTTTAACTTCGGGTCCAAAATGCCTGTCTCAATTACCCGTGAACCCATTGACATAATGGCTTTGCGCCAAAGAGCTATGCACCCTCAGGCCGGTGCAGTACTCATTTTCTGTGGAGATATTCGCAACCATAGTGATAACCAAAGCGTGGATAAATTGGAGTATGAGTCCCATGAATCCATGGCCCTGAATCAGATGAATCAAGTGGTAGAAGAGGCGTCCCGTCATTGGCCCATGCATTATGTGGAAGTCATCCACCGTCTTGGAACTATGGAGATCATGGAATGTTCGATAGCCATTGCCGTTTCCACTTCTCATCGAGCAGATGCCTATGAGGCCAGCCGTTTCATCATCGACACAGTGAAACGTTCTGTCCCAATATGGAAAAAAGAATACTTCTCTGATGGACAGACATCATGGAGTGAGGGTTCTGAAGCTGGTAGTGTTAAAGAAGGTGGGATTTCATCAAAGTAATTGTATAAGGGTAAAATTCACCGGCAGGATTAAATTTTTTGTAGATTTAAAAGTTAGAAAAATTTCTAAGAAATCATGAGTCGTCTCAACGTCATCCATCCAGATCAAACTTCTCAACCTTTTATGCGTGGCATTCTTACGAATGAGTTGATGCATCGGGGGATGAGTTTTCAAAAAGCTTTTCAGATTGCAGAAGACACCAAGTTGCATTTCCAGAATGAAAAGGAAATTAAATCAAAACTTCTTTGGAAAACCATTGAAGAATTGATCAAAAAGCGTTTCGGGGAAAAGGAACTGGATTCTCTTCTTCCAGAAAACATGAAACCTGGAGATATTAGGGTCGTCCAAGGTCAGTCTTCTGTCCCATTTTCAAAAGTGCTCCTGACGCAGTCGATGACAGCCACAGGTCTGGATTTGAACCAGGCTTTCCGAATCAGTCAGGAATTCGAACAGCACTTGCTATCGGAGAAGACCCAACAAATCGAAAAGGCGGAAATTTTCCAACAAATCAGAAAGATCATTGAAAAGCAATTCGATCCATACACAGCAGATCTTTACCAAGTGGCGAGTCGATTAGACCAACTGAAGCGGCCCGTGATTATTTACATCGGAGGTGCTCCTGGGACTGGCAAATCAGTATTGGCCACATCACTGGCAACACGTCTAGGAATCAACAAGGTGATCAGCACGGATTCAATCCGTGAAATCATGAGGCTGGCTTTTTCAAGTGATCTTCTACCGACTCTGTTTCATTCAACCACGGAAGCCTGGAAAGGACTTCCAATGGAATTTCAAGCTTCGGAACAGCTCATTGCGGGTTATTGTCTCCAGGCTAATCAGGTTTCGCTTGGGGTTCGAGCGGTTGTTGAAAGAACAGTAGAAGAAGGACAGAATTTAATCGTTGAAGGGAGCCATTTAGTTCCATTTCTCCATGAGGTCGCGAAAAAGAATATAGTTGATGCCTATCACATTCCAATAAGCCTTTCAATCATGAATGAGAAATACCATCGGGAACGTTTCTCTGAAAGAGGCTCCTCTAATTTACGAAAGATTGAAAACTATTACCTTAAACGCTTCAATGAAATTAGAAACATTCATGAATATACTATCACTCAATGTGAGGCGGACGAAGTTGAAGTTTTTGATAATGAAGATTTTGACAAGACACTGAATCTGATGATTCAATTCAGCATTCAAAAGCTTTTGAAACAGGTAAACAGTGAATAGTTTGTTGGACTTGCATGGTCATTGATTTTCCTCCTCCATCAAGAAGAACAAAACAACATTTAGCATGAAAAAATAAATGAGTTATTTTAATGATTAAAAGATATTCCTGAATTACCCAAAGGATTTCTAACTATTCTCAGTGAGGTTTTGCAATATTTTTTTTGCATTCGATCGAACCATGGCGATATCTAGATTAGTGTCGTCTTTAAAATAAGTATGTTCTTCGGGTTTGATGCCGACACGCTTCATCACTTTTTTGATCAAAAGTTTTTCTTCATCCTCGAAAACTCCATCGGCTCCTGCAACGAGAGCCATCATATCAACGAGTCCTGTTTTTGCATCGTCAGTTTTGATCTCCTGGATCATTTCTTCTAGTGATGATCGACCACGGATCAGTTCTTGTTCTTCACCTGTTACTTTTGCTGCTTTAAAAACTGCTATGAGCACTTTTTTTTCAGCAGGATGCATTTGACCATCGGCGTGAGCCATGTGGTTCATAATGGAAAGGATATCAAGAAATTCTTTACGTTCCATGGCAAATTGAGATGATTGAATGATAAAAGGATTTTTTATTTTATGATTTTATTAATCGATTAACTTGGAATGAATCGAATTACGTGTAATCGAATTTAACTATTGTATAATCATAATTTCTTCGAACGTAAAGCTTAAATGTTGAGACCTTTTGGAAGAGATAAATAATTCACCAGAATGGATAAGATTTAATGGCGCATGATCCCCGTTATCACGAAGAATGGCCTGAAATATCAAGGTATGTTCGCCTACTTTTCAATCATCATTGTGCCAGGTGCGGGAGGGACTGTAGCAATCCGAAGGACTCAAGGGAAATGCTTCAGGTTCATCACATCGATGAAAACCCAGGAAACAACAACCTCGAAAATCTAATTCCGCTTTGTTCAGTCTGTCACCTGCAGATTGAAAAAGAAGCCCGGCTTCATGCTCCTCATGCACATATCCAGCATGAACTCTTTGAGGACAATAGCTATTTGGAAAGTATGGCTGCTTTAAGAAAAGAGGCTTTTGAGCGTTATGGACAAAAGAAAAACAATGGTATTTCTGATATGAGCGATGAGGAATATGACCATTATCTCAATCAGAAAGAGTGGGAAGAATGAGAATCTGTTCTTTCAACCGCTTATCAACCATGGGTCAAATCATGTTTTCCGACTAACGCCTTCTTCGTCCGAATCCTCCAAAGCTGCGTCTTCTGGGTGTCCGAAACAAACTTCGGGAGCGAGATGGAGCCTGTCGCCGAACGGCAGGTGCTTTACGTTGTGAGGTTTGTGTTCTGCCAAATCCGGTTGCCGATCCTTTCCGGTTGGCGGAACGGTATCGTGAGCTTTTGATCTGGTTCATCGATTTGTTGGAAGTCGAACGGAACTTGTTGGCTGCCACAGAGTTTCCTCCCATGGTTTTGGCAGCACTCGAGGAAGACTGAGCACGGTTGTAGGAAGATGTTGCAGCACTTCGATTCTGTTGTACAGAACTCACGCCTCTTGGCTGGGAATTATAATAACCGTAGCCCATTCCGTAGCTGGGCATGAAAAGCCAGTTGGTCATCATTGATGCGGCCATGGAAGTCATAAAGATACTGGTGAGACTTGGGCCGGTTGAATAATAAGGCGGATAAGGTGTTCCGGCTGATTGATACATTTGGGGATTCGGAGCAGACTGCACGGTCATTTGGTCTTCCGCACTTTTCACTGCAGAAGCGGTCATGATTTCAATTGATTTGTTTTCAGCAATGTCCCTCCAGCCTGCCTGATCAGAACCTGGAGGAAGGGTAGTGACTTCAGAGGGGTCTGGAACCAGAATTGAAAAAACAAGGTGATCTGTTCCACTGCTTTCCTGATTTGGTACAACTAGGATGGGGTCGGCGATTCCATCTTCATTCAAATCGATTGTACTGATGTCTCTGATTTTGTTTGAAACACGATTCACCAAAGTGGGAAGAAAATCTTTTTCTGAAGGCTTGGCTTGAACCGTTTCGCGCATTGCTTCAGTCATCAGGTCCGGGATCAAGCGCGGATCCAGATTTTCGGTCAAGTCCAAGCCCAGTTTTTCGATTGCCTGCTGATTGAAGGAATCACTAACTCCAATTGGAACATTGGAGGAGACATAAAAATTTTGTCGGGAACTTTCATCATCCTTAAAAAAAAGCCAGTAAGCACCGAGAATGATGATCACTACTAGAAGAAAATCAGTTGAGAAGAGTTTTTTCATCGTTCATTGTTTATTCGGATGGATGGGACATAGTGAGTACCCATCTTATAATGTGGTGTCCGAGTTTTCAATCATCGGAAGATAATTTCAGCAGGTGGAGTCAGAAAAAAGGACAATGGTTCAAACCCACTCAAAAATTTTGCTTTATTCGCGCTGCGGCCCTGCAAGAGGACTGGGTTGGTAATGGCGCAGGAGATAATGCAGGGATGATCCTAAAACCTGACGGCTGTAACCTGGCATCACGAGGCTGGAAACAGAACCGAGTTTGAGGGCTTCTTCCGGATTGAGAAGTTCGCGCTCATAGCGTTCGGTAAGCCCTTCAAGTGCTTGATCACGTTGAGTCACAGCATCAGATTTATCTTTCCCTGAATCAATATCATCACGGTATTGTTTCATGATGTTCCTGTATTCCTCTTTGTAGACATACTGTCGACCGGCAGGCCCCATCACCGAGATCCTGGAAGTGGGTAACGCAAAGACAAAATCTGCTCCAATGTGGTAACTGTTCCAAGCACAGTAGGCTCCACCAAAGGCATTCCGGACTATCAAAGTCAGTCTTGGAACCCGGAGGTCAATGATCGAATCCAATAGCTCACGGCCCGCCTGGACTATGCCTGCCCGTTCCTGTTCGGAACCTGGAGCGTAACCACTGACATCTTCCAAAAAAATGACCGGAGTGTTGAAGAGGTTGCAGAAACGCATGAACTTCTTACCTTTGCGGGAAGCATCAACATCGATGTTGCCCGAATTGAAGGCACTGTTGTTAGCCAGAAAACCCACGACAGAACCGCCCATGCGACCAAAAGCGGTGATCAATTGCTTCCCTCTATCGGGTTGGAGTTCGAAATAATCTCCATAATCGACCATCTGCTGAAGAAGCAGTCTCATGTCTAAGGGAGTGTTGAATCCTGATGATGATTCGGCAAAGGTTTTACGGAGCAAGATTGCCTCCTCTTCAACAAATCCTTCCAAATCAAGGGAAGTTTCCACAAAAGGCGCCAATTCGCGGTTGTTATTAGGAAGGTAACTCAAAAGCCTGAGTGCTGTTCTCAGAGCCCCCAGTTCATCTTCGGCACTGACATCGACGACTCCACTTTGGGAGTGAACCCGGGGACCGCCCAACTGGTCTGGAGTGATGTCCTCCCCAAGTGCCTCACGCACGACATCAGGGCCAGTCAGTCCGAAAAAGGTGTCATTGGGTTGAATCAGAAATGAACCTTGTCGCGGAAGGTATGCTCCCCCTCCAGCATTGTAACCGAACATGAGCATGATGGAAGGCACCACTCCGCTGATCTTTCGCATCGCTTGGAAGGCTTCAGAATAGCCGTCAAGCCCTCCGACTCCTGCCGGCACGAAAGCTCCGGCAGAATCGTTCATCCCAATCAAAGGGATTCCGTGTTCTCCGGCCATCAGGATCTGTCGTGCGAGTTTGGCACCGTTGGTGGCGTCCATCGATCCTGCACGGACGGTGAAATCGTGACCGTATAGGGCAACGTCTCGCCCCTTAATGTTCATGATCCCGGTTACGATTCCTGCACCGTCAAGTTGAGCCCCCCAATTCTGAAAAGTGATGTGCGGTTCTTTGTCGGTCAGTACCTTGATCCTTTCCCAGACAGTCATCCGGCCTTTGCCATGCTGTATCTGAACTCGGCTTTCTCCTCCTCCTTTTTTAGGAAGTTCCAGGAGTTCCTTTCCGCGTTCCAACATTTCGTGATAACGGGAAGGAGTTTCAGGGATATTTCCGTTCATATGAGAGGAAGGATCTTTCTCAGCAAATGGATTTTTCAGGCTGTATTGTGTCATAAGGCCATCGCTGAAGAATACGGTAAAAAAATGGGAAAGAATAAGAAAACCCTAATTCAGAGCTTCTTGTCCCATTTCGTCGAAGGTTTTATCAAGTGCAGTAGGTTTCAACTGCTCCCTTGTCCCAATTGAATCCTGAGGCCAAAGGGTTTTTGCGATTCCGTTGATATAGCGCTGCAAAAATTTCTGGGCTATCGGAAGATCATATTTGCCCGCGTTGATCCAGATGCTCAGTTTCGGGCGGTTACTGCTCAAGATGGGAATTTTGAGGGCAGCAAGATGCCTGAGAAAAAGAACACGACATTGCTGGCTGTTGAACCGCAACAGAAATTCTGGAAATTGTTCATCCCCGCCGATTCGAAGTTTTGGAGGAACTTTTTTAACCGGGATGCTTTTGATATCAAAATTGATGGCAAATTGTTCTCCCATATTGTCGCGTATCACCAACGAAATCACATTGTAACGGTTAACATGACATATCATGAAAACTTCACGAACATAGTGAATGTTCTCCAATACCTCCTGTGAAGAGGCATGCATGGAAGGAAAAGTTGATTTAATCTCCTGGGCCAGGTTGAAAAGGTCCTGCCCGGTGACTGGGTTGGTTGCCACTTCACTCCGGGCTTGTGCAGGAGGTTTTTCAAAAGTTGACAAATACTTTCCTCCAAAGCCCACATAACCGCTAGAAACACATCTCGAGAGACCGTCTACTAAAGGAGCCTCGAACATTGGTAGGACTGAATCTCCTCCTCCTCCTGCTTCCTGTTTGGTCAGCATTGAACTGAACAGCCATTTCCCTGTTTTTTGATTGAAGTCGACTTTGATCCGGTTTCTTGGAATGCTGAGGCTTTTGGAAATCGGCAGAGGAATTTGAAAAGGTTTACGTTCGAAATTTCTGTCAAAATGATATTTGAAGATCACGTTTTCCAGGGAGTCACCAGCAATGGCAACTTTGGACTCCTCAATCGCCTTTCGGACCCATCCCTCCTCGATTTTCATTTTAAACTGACCAAAGTATTCGACAATATTTCCCTGAACGCTTTTCAGTTTTTTATGATCATCGTAAATGTTTTTTGCCTGCATCTTTTCGAGTGCATTCATCGGCATTTTCTTTTTGACTTTGATCAGCACTTTTTTATCTTCGATGGCAACCCTTTGGTTCACCACAGCGAGAAGGGGGTGCAGGTATTTTCTCGCGTTTTCTAAGTCGAGTGATTCTGCACTGATCCTTACCAAATGGTTGCTGATGTTTTCGACGGCATGATCTAATCCAATTGTGCAGAGTTTGCTTTCAACCCGTTTCATCGATTCCAGGAAAAGCAGTTTAAGCACTTTTTCGACCCGGTTCCCGGCGTCATCTCTACCCTGAGAAAAACGAACCACCTCGGCACGTTCTTCAGGATCGCTGAAAAAGACATTGTAATAATCAACCATCGCCCTAGAACGCCAGGTAGCATCGTCATCGAGCCATTTGGCTTTACCCTGGTCTCCATAATTGATGATGTCGGAGATTCTTAGGTGCTGTGCAAAACAAAAAATAATTTGTTTTTGTGTCACACTTAGGGTTCCTAAGGAAAAATCCTTTTCGTCTTCATCCTGTTCATAACTTTCAAACCTTGCCAGCATCTCTGTAAATTTAAGCCACCAGGGATCCAGAGGAAGTCCTGGATAATCGGTTTCAAGTTTTATGATGGCATCGATCAACGGGCCATTGATCTCGTCGGATAGGAAGTAACGTTGATCAGGATTCCAGAGTAATCGGGTCAAGCTGGTTGGCAGGTCCTCTTCCTTGTCGATACAGACGATCATTTCGAGCCACCAGCAGTTTAAAAGTGCTTTGGGAAGATTACGGTGACTGACTTTTTCACTTTCTCTGAGGAAGATCGGTACCGAGTGCTCAAGGAATTTTTTACGTGGGATATGGATCTCGCCCCAATTGGGCAAATGTCCCAGAACAAATGATTCCTTTTCCACGTCTGCCCCGGAAGCAGCAGGCTCGGGAGGAGATTCCTCTTCTTCAGATGATTCTCCTTCAGTCTCAGGCTTGGGAGGTGCTTCGATGATTTCGATAGACTGATTCAAGGTCCAATCTGCATCTGGAAACACTCCGATGGAGGAAATGACTTTAAAATCCTTTGGAAGATCAAAAGGCATCGGAGGAACACCGCACATCATGACTGCTGGATTCAAAAGAAAATCATTCAGCATCAGGGAATAGGCCATGCTTCCTTCCGGGGATACCAAATAGGGAGTGTGATGTCCGGCACGTTGCTTCCGAAGGATATTGGTAAAGAAATGAATTTCAGTGCTGGGATATTTTTGGGTCAGATAGGCTTCGGATTGTTGAATTTTAAGATGCAGAGGAAATTCGAGTTCGGCTTCAAATCCCATTGCCTCAAAATCAGACCGTGCTTCAATCAACGCAACCATGTGCAACCGATATTGTGCATCGAGTTTTTCTTGCAGCCTGGTGGTCAAATCCTCTGGAAAATCGAGTCCGTTAGCCCCAAATTTTTGTTGAAGCATCTGAACCATTTCTGGAACTTTTCCTCGACCCGAATGGGAAAGCTGATCCATTAGGAAATCAAGGAATTCCAAAAGAAGCTGGTTGAGTTGGTTGTTGCTGGAGATGTTCTCCAGGAAACAGGCCTTTTGTTTATCTTCTGGGACTTTTTCAGGGGATAAATTGTTTTGAATTGCATAGCGCCAAAGGATCTGTCGTGCTCCTTCGACTCCCAGGAAAGTGGTTCTGAAGTATTGAGTCAGCCAGCCCATTAGTTTGTCCTGACTGAACTGCTGAACCGAATAAGAAAATCCTTTTGTGCGAAGTTCGTCTGCAGGAGTTTTCTGTAAAAATCCGAAAAATTGCCGAAGTGGTTCGATCAGCATTTCACAGTCCGGGAACTCCTTCAGTGATTCCAGAATGATCGGCATAAATGCTTCAGTTTGTTTTTCTGCTTCCTGGGATTGCAGATGTTCCAGAATGAGTCGCTGTTTTTCTTTCCGGTATCGGCTGGTGAAGATGAATTCCACGACTTTTCCTTCTTCCGGAGAAACACCATCCTGGAACTCTTCCAAAAGAACGCTGGAGGCAGTTTTTCTGAGTTCTACCCGGCTTTTGGGATCCATTCCACGGAGGAAATAGTGATCATAGAATCGCTCAATAATACGGCATAGGAGTGCCAGGAAAAAATCAGCGTCGCTCCAGCAATAACGGTATTCGGGGTTGGTATTGATGATCACCTGAGCGTCCATGTCGGAATCCGGTTTGTGTCCGATCCCCCCTAGACTACCGATGGTGGTCAGTGCCTTGATTGGTTTGTATTCTGCCTTCTGGAAGTGCTGAACCCGATCAGGATATTCTTCTTTGAGGTAGGCGTGCATCCCCTCTTCCCCTTCACAGATGGATTTCGGAACAAATCGCTCCACTCCTTCGATTCCGTATAAAGCATTCTTTTGAAACACTTCATAAGAGAAGGTTTTCATGATGGGTTTCCCCTCATCATCGAACTCGCCAGTACGGGCTTGGACCTCGGCTGTTGGGGCATCAAGGGGATTGATATCGAAAAGGAAGAACCCCTCAAACATGGTTCGGTGCATGTCTTCATCAGACAAAATGGCTAAATTGCGAACCCGTTTACGGTTGATCTGTCCCATTGCCTCAAATTCCTTGTCCGCGTATTCCTTCCACTCCTTGAGCTTTTCCGCCGAAAAAGAATCACGCAAAGCGTCGCTAAGAGAATTTTTATTAAGGGATTGGAGGATTTTTTTCAGACCTGCTTCGGCTGCGTCCCCTTGAGGATTGGAGGGAACCCGGCTGTTCAGGTCACGGATCAGTTCAAACTGGCGTTCGTCCTGGGAACGCAAATCGGGATTGGAGACTTCCTCACTCATCAGATGTTTTTACTGAAAAAGATACAAAATTGCTTAAAAAGTGAGAGCCCATGATTTAAATGCTTCAAGACTCTCCAAATATATTTTTATGAAAAGAAACGATAAAAGTCCAACTCTGAGAATTTACCCCTTTCGAATAAAAGTGTACGAAATCTCCTCTTTATCTTTTTGATGGGATGGGAAAAAAGAGAAACGGACGAAAGAATCCTATCTAGAGATGGTTGAACGTGATGATTTAGAGGTGTGATTTTTATTTCCCATGAATTGGAAAAAAGGGGGAATTCCCCTGAGTTCATTGTTTGGCAAAATCACCGAGGCGGCCAAGCAATCCTGCTTTTTGCTGACCCACTAAAGGAGCCAGTTTCTGAAGCCGTTCACGGATGAAAGTTCCTGATTGCTGTCTTTTAATTTTGACATTAGGATTGGCAAGTTTAGTCGCAGAAACGATGTTTGAATCATCGACATCAGCGGGGCGCAGGATACCGGTTATGGTGGTGATGTAACGTACCTGGTTGCGCTGGCGATAATCGATTTTCTGGCCTTTAATCAGCATATTCCCGTCGGGAAGGACTTTAGTCACCCGTGCTGAAATGGTTTCAAGACTTCTGAGGATATCATTTTGCTCATTCTCAATTTCATCTCTCATCGTGATGGCTTCCAGAAGCAGGCTTGCACGCTGAGTGTCGTTGGTGGGGGCCGCTGCTTCACCTTCTGCTTCGGCTTTTGGTTCCGCGACATTGACGACAGCAGGGAGTTCGCTGATGGTCATCAAATCACCACGAAAACGCGCCCGATGATCCCTGAGGATGTTGCCAAAAGAAGATTCATAACGCCAAAGTGATCCCTCATAGAGATTTCTGCTGACTGATATTCTTTTCCGTCGCAGCCTTTTTTCTGAACTTAAGCGGGCGTTCGTTGTTTTTTTTGACTTTGAAACGGCAGTCTGGCTGGCGCTAGGGGTTTGTGGCTGATTGAAAGGCGTTCTGCAAGCTGCAAACGAAAAGAGAAAAAGAAGTACCAGCAAAATTTTACCTAGTGTGGATCTCAGTTTTACCACCAAACGAAATCCGTTCTGAGTGGATATTATTTTTGAAAGATTAGACATCAGTTTTTCAGTTAACCTGGACATGGTTCCTGTCCTGGACGGTCGCATAGACGAGGATTTTACTTTGCAGATTTCGAACTTGAATCCGGTCACCAAGGGCCCCTTTTTGCAGTGAGATTCCAGGTGCGGTCAATCTTAAATTTGGAGTTTCAAAGACAATCATCAAGCGGTCTCCAGACTTAATCACGGGTACTGCAGAGACGGTTGTTTCCTGGATGACTTCGTTGGGATTGATCGCTCTGGATGCTATCTTGCCAAGGATATCTTCTTCATCTGTAACATAAGCGGATGGCATCCGGTCGACATTGCGCCGGACTTTGAGAATGTCTGCTTCACTGATGATGTGATCTTCTTTGATGGTGTCTTTTGCAATCAGCACATCTTTATAAAGTTTGATGTAGGTCCGTACTGGTACTTTTCGGATGGATTTTCCATCGACACTAAATTCGATTTCAAAAGTCTGATATCCACCTTCTTTGAGGTGACGTCCTTTTTTTATGAATCTGTAACTTACCTCTCCGCGAGGGAGGAATACATCACGGGTTTTTGCCAGGATCCGGGGTTTGATGTCCATTCCAGAATACGCATCCCGGATGTGATTCAATACGGACTCATCGATGTCCTTACCGGGAATCTTAAGGGCCGCACGTTGAATGCGTGTGCTCTGGCTGGCAGGGAAGACAATCTTCTTAGTGTCGATTTTTGCAGACCGTATACGGGATAGCATGATCGACCGGGAAACGTTCAGATTTCTTCCAGGAAGTGGGGAACGTCCGATTTTGATTCTCTCCAGCCTTGCGATCAGGTGAGGGTCAGGGCCTTCGAGCCTGGCGATGTCACCCAGGCGATAGGTTTCTTTTTGCACCACCGATGACTCTGGAAGCAGAATACGGATCATTTGATCCTCCCCGAGTCGGTCATCCTGAACTGCCCAAACAGGTGATGAGCTAAGGAAAACAAGCAGAACCGTCGTTAAGCTTAAAGAAATCATCAACCTCTTGAGCATTTCGATATCAAGGATCGAACTGAACCAGCTCAAAAGGTTTGGTTCAGTTCGATTCTGTATTTCAGGACAAGATTTTTGTAGCAGCATCAGCTCAATTCAAGGATCGATTACCGAACCAGGTTATTGGTATTTTTGAGCATTTCGTCAGCCGACTGGATGGCCTTTGAATTGACTTCATAAGCACGCTGCGAAGTGATCATGTTTACCATTTCTTCTACCAGCGACACATTCGAACGTTCTAGGAATCCCTGAGTGAGAGTGCCCATGCTGTTGGCACCAGGGGCATCAACAATCGCGTTTCCTGAAGCAGGAGTGGAAACATATAGATTTTTTCCAGTCGGAGTCAATCCTGCTGGATTTTGGAAGCGAGCAAGCTGAACGCTGCCGATCGCTTCCGGCATAGTTTCATCACGCAGAAAGACGGTTACGGTACCGTCAAAACCAACTTCTATTTTTCTGGTGTCCTGCGGAATATTAATTTCTGGGTCGAGCAGCATGCCATCATTGGTGACCAGTCTTCCCATTCCATCGATGTTGAAATGTCCGTCACGGGAATAACCCACGATTCCATTCGGTTGAAGGATCTGAAAAAAACCGTGTCCATCAATACTGATATCAAGATCGTTACCGGTGTTTTCCAGATTTCCTTGGGTGTGGATTTTTTCTGTGCCGATGAATTTCACACCATGACCCACGTGCAGACCGACTGGGACCTGGGTTGAAACGGAAGAAGGAACTCCCGCCGTCCGTTCGTTGTGATAAAGCAGGTCCTGGAAATGGACTTTGCTTTTTTTGTAACCGGTGGTGTTGACGTTGGCCAGATTGTTGGCTGTGGTGTCGATATTTCTTTGTTGGGCAGCCATGCCGGTGGCAGCCGTGTAGAGAGCGCGCATCATGGGCGGTCAACTCCTTTAGGGTTGAAGGTTATTATTTGCATCGGTCAACTGACTCTTGAAATCGAGATTGCTTTTTCATCGATGTTGTCGAGGTTCATGATCGCCTTTTGTACCATTTCATAAGAACGGGTTGCGTTGACCATGCGTGACATCTCCATCACCGTGTTTACATTGGATTGCTCCAGCATTCCTTGCCTGACAAGAATTTCCCGGGAAGGAATCGGGACATCGTCACTCCGGATAGGCGCATAAAAATGATTTCCCAGTTTCTGGAGTTGGTCCTGGTTTCTGAACCTGACGGTTTTCAACTGGTCCATGATTGTTCCTTCGACAGCGACCTGTCCATTTTCATCAACCTGGATCGGACCATTCCCCTTGATCTGTATCGGGCCTTTCTTGCCTAAAAGTGGGAAACCATCCTGGGTCACCATTCTTCCCTGTGAATCCAGTTTAAAATTACCGGCACGTGTATAGCGTTCCCCCTGCGGTGTGCTGATGCTGAAGAATCCTTCATTTTCCAACGACAAGTCGAGTTCGTTGCCGGTATCGCGGAACCGTCCTGTTGTGAAATTTTTCCCGATTTCATCCACCATCACGGCAGATTTATCCATGCCTACATATTGGTCTAGGTATTCATGGGAAAGAAAATTCTCTTCTTCTGATTGAGGAACCACACGCTGCACCGTGGAAAGTACCTCCCTGAATGATGGTTGGTCTTCTTTGAATCCAACAGTGCTGACGTTTGCTAAATTGTTGGCTACTGTTTCGATCTTTTTTTCCAGGACCCCGCCTGCCTGAACTAAGCTTGTCAATCCGCTCATGAAGCAATTTGATGAAATGAGTGCGTCAGTGTTAGACGAGACTCAAAGCAAGCAACATACCAAAGGGTGGAGACCCGATTTGCATTCCCGAGGTGTAATTTTAGAGCAATAAATGTTAGTTAAAGTGTCAATTTCTTGGTTGCATTGCAGAAAGGATTCCTGAACGGTCCTGTATTTTAAACCGTTTCCCTTTTAAAAATTATTCAGGTCGTAGAATTCAAAAATTCATCACTGAATGAATGAGACTCTGACCGAAGGTGATGACCTAGTAAAAAAGACAACAAATTGTCAATAAGCCGTTTTCTTGAGCAAGCGCACAAAAAATAGGCATTTCTTTTAAATTTGGAAATAAATAAAATAATAAAATCAATAACTTGACAATGGTTCATTTATTGCTCTTAATTATTCCGGTCTAATCCGGAAGTAAGCAATGCTTTAATAGGTAAACTTGAATTCCAATTCCGGATCAAAACAAATTCTTATTCATTTTTTAAGGAGTCTATGAAATCCCCTAAAGAAGTAATTGATTTAGCAAAAACAAATAATGCTGTGATGGTCGATTTGAAATTCATTGATTTTCTTGGAACCTGGCAGCATTTTTCTGTTTCCATTTCCGACCTCAGTGAGGAAATGTTGGAAGAAGGCAGGATGTTTGACGGTTCGAGCATCCGTTGCTGGCAGACCATCGACAGCAGTGACATGAAAGTCATGCCGGATCTCAGCACGGCTACGATGGATCCGTTTTATGCCCATCCGACCCTGTCCATCATTTGCGACATCATTGACCCGATCACTGGAGAGGGTTATACCCGTGATCCGCGTAATATTGCTTCAAAAGCTGAAAAATATCTGATTTCCACTGGGATAGCGGACACCGCTTTCTTCGGTCCTGAAGCGGAATTCTTCATGTTCGATGATGTCCGTTATGCTCAGGATGCAGAGGGAGGCTTTTATGCGATTGATTCTCCGGAATGTCCGTGGAACACCGGGACCGATGAACCGGGGGGAAACAAGGCTTACAAGCATGGACACAAACTTGGATACTTTCCCACGGCACCCTTTGACCAGGACCGCGACATCCGTGCTGAAATGGTGCTCAAACTCGAAGAAATGGGGATCACGGTCGAAGCACAGCACCATGAAGTTGCTCCTGCTCAGCATGAAATCGACATCAAGTTCGATACCCTGCTCAAAACTGCGGACAATCTGCAGTGGTTCAAATACATCATCAGAAATGTTGCTCGGGAAAATGGGAAGGCAGCGACTTTCATGCCGAAGCCGATGTTCAACGACAACGGAAATGGGATGCATACCCACCAATCATTATGGAAAAATGGTCAACCTCTTTTTGCAGGAGATCAGTATGGAGGTTTGAGCCAGGATGCTCTCTACTACATCGGTGGCATTCTCAATCACGCCCCTGCACTGGCTGCTTTCACTAATCCTTTGACCAATTCATACAAGCGTCTGGTACCAGGTTTTGAAGCGCCGATCAATCTCGCCTATTCCAACCGTAACCGCTCTGCTACCGTTCGTATCCCAGTGGTGGATTCTCCCAAAGCTCGTCGTTTGGAATATCGTTGTCCGGATCCAGGAGCAAATGTTTATATCGCCTTTGCCGCGATGTTGATGGCTGGGCTGGATGGAATTCAGAACAAAATCGACCCGGGTGACCCGATGGATGTGAACATCTACGATCTACCTCCAGAAAAGTTGAACAAAATCGGAAAGATGCCGAGGTCCCTTTATGAATCCCTAGAGGCTCTTCAAGCGGATCATGAATTTATGCTGAAAGGAAATGTATTCACTAAGGATGTGATCGATTACTGGGTGGATTACAAGATGGAAGAGGAAGTCCAAGCGATTGATTCTCGGCCCCACCCCCATGAATTCAGTCTGTACTTTAACTACTGAGTGAGGTAGAAACGGAGGAAAGATGCTGACTTCAGCAAATTATTTTCCTCCGTTCACCATTGAATCTCAAAAACTGGATTGAACACCTTCTGACACGGGATCCTGTCGTCAGTTGGAAAGGAGTTCTCACCGAAGACCCTTCTGGTGTTTTTTCCGGCCTCAATCTCCCTGATCTCGAAGAACAGCTGACCAAATCGGATCAGCTCCAAGGGTTTCAGGCTTCTCGTAAAAAATTACTGCCGATATTGCTGGGATCTGGAAATCCTCTTTCAGCCTTCCAGCAATTACTGGATTTCTCTGAAGCCTATGCTTTAGAACATTCAGCACCCTTCGATTTTGCATCCCCCCGGGTTCCGCAACTGCTGAGCGTTTTCGGTCGTAGTGACTACCTTTCCCGGAAACTGATCCGAGATCCGCATCTGGCTTTGGAGTTTTGCTCCCTTAATGCTTGGAAAGCAGCCAGGTCTTCCGAAAGCATGCTGGAGGAACTCAGAGCACGGGTCCGCCGTTTGGAACCAGAGACCCTGGGGGATCTTAAAAATATCCTGAGACGCTGGAAGTATCGTGAGTTTCTCAGGATCAGTCTTCGTGACTTCTGTCTCAGTGAAGCTTTTGTCGAGACCCTGGAGGAATGGGCTTCCGTGGCGGAAACCCTGCTGCAGGTTGCCCTGGAAGAAATCCATGCCCATCTCCAAAAAAAGGATGAAGTTCGTTTTTCTGAAACTCCGTTCATGATCCTGGGGATGGGCAAACTGGGGGGAAGTGAACTGAATCATTCTTCGGATGTGGACCTGATTTTTATCCATGATGATTTAATTCCAGCTGAGGAACAGGAGCAGTCCAACCGGCATCGACTCAAGGTTGCAAGGAACCTGATCGATGTCATGAGTGATTTGACAGAAGAGGGTTTCCTGGCCAGGGTTGACATGAGGCTTCGTCCAGGAGGAAATCGCGCTCCTTTGGTTCAGTCTTTGGATGAAGTCGAACTTTATTACTCCGCCAAAGGGGAATTATGGGAACGCCAGGCTTTGATCAAAAGCAGGGGAGTTGCGGGATGTGAGAGGACAAAAAAATCTTTTGAATCCATGATTACCCCCTTCATTTATAGCCGGCTTATGGATGAAAGGTTGTCCCGTGACATCCAGCATATGAAGGAGCGCATCGAAGAGGAGCATCTTCGGGAAAACCAATTGAACGTAAAGTTGGGAGTTGGAGGGATCCGTGAAGTAGAATTCTTTGTCCAGACCTTCCAACTGCTTTACGGAGGAGGCAGAAAAGCGCTCAGGCAGACCAACACCCTTAAAGCGCTGGAAGCGATCGAAGAAGCTGCTTTGATTCCGGCATTGGATGGAGCCCATTTGAAAGGGGCTTATATTTTTCTTCGTCGTGTCGAACACCGACTGCAGATGCGGGAGGAACAGCAGACCCATACCATTCCATTACATGCTGAACCACAACGGCATCTTGCACGATGTATGGGTTATGATGATTTGGATCCGGAAAAAGCGCGGCAGCAATTCCTCTCCGATCTGAAAGATGTAATGGGGCGGGTCAGGGTGATTTTTAGTGGACTTTTCAGCAACAAACATCTTGAGATCGAGGCGGCTCTCAGAAACAGTTCACGAATTCAAAATTTTAGTGAAGAGGAAAAGGGAACCCTCCAAAACCTGGCCCAGAGCCTAACTCCCTACCTGAATTCCCATACAGAAAAACGGTTTCAGCGTCTGTTTGAGTCGATCGGGCCGAGAATCCATCTCTATCGGCCTTTACTCGAAAGACCCTCCGCTCTTTCAAGGCTTGCCAGAATCTGTGAAACCAGTGAAATGCTTTGGAATCATCTTCTGAATCATCTGGAACTGCTGAATCGTCTTGAACAAAGGAGCCTTGAAGTGGACCGGGAATCTGCTCAAAAACAGATAAGGTCCATGCTTTTAGAGGTAGATGGTGATGAAGAACAGCAAATCGACCGACTGAGGCAATTTAAGCATGCCATGACATTTCTCTTAGGAAGCGCAGAACTGGAGGGAATCCTCAGTTACTCACGTGCCAGGAAGAATTTGAGTCTGGTAGCGGAAATTGTGCTTCAGGAAGCCTTCTGGATGGGGATCAGGAAACTGGAACGTCGATACGGGAGTTCACTCGAAATGCTGGATTCTCCACTTGAATTTGCCATCATCGGGCTGGGTAAACTAGGTGGCCGGGAACTGACCTATCACTCCGATCTGGATCTGATCATTGTCCATTCCGGAAAGGCTTCGGCTTCCCAAAGCGACAGGTTTTTGATCCAGGAATATGGTGTCAAACTGGTACAGCGAACGATTTCCATACTGACCACCATGACTCGTACCGGTTTTGCCTACAAAATGGATACCAGGCTACGTCCATCAGGAAATGCGGGAATGCTGGTCACTCCCTGGGAGGTGTATTTTCAATATCACCAAAATTCTCAGGCCTGGGAGCATCAGGCTCTGGTCAAGGGTCGTGTTGTCGCTGGGGCTTCCACAATACGTTCTGAAAACAAAAGGTCGGGCATGGACCAGATTTTCCATTCTGGTTCAAAGCGTGGGTGGTTTAGAGAAGTCGAATCAGGAATTCAGGATGTCGTATATGACTGGGAAGCTCCCAAAGATCTCGCTTCCCAGATTCATCATTTACGAACCCGTAAGGAAAAGGAACTTTCCGGAGAAACCGATAAGAAACGAAATCTTAAGGAAGGACGTGGGGGGCTTTTGGATGTTGAATTTCTGACCCAGTTCCTACAACTGGTTTATGGTCGTGAGTTACCTCAGATGAAGACAACGGAAACCCTGAAAGCTCTGGAAAATGCCGGCAATCTTGGATTATTGAATCAGGTCCAAGTGAGATCCTTGTCGGAAGGATATACTCTGCTGAGGTTGATTGAAAACGGTTTGAGGCTCCTTTATGATGATTCCACAAACATGCTTGATTTTGAAAGGATCGATCAGCAACTGATCCTGATGCTTCTCAAAAGACATGGATATGAAACTGAAGATCTCTTTCAAATCGTGGAAAAGACCACTACGAGCATTCGTCAAACCTATTCCGAAATCATGAAAAGGACTTGAAATATGAAGAGTGAAGGGGGTTTCATGATCAAGTTTCAACAAAAGGGATGTACCCCTTTTTCACTCCAAAATCCCTACGGGTTGCAGTCGTGCTGCTCCATCTGAAGATTAGAAATTTTGCCACCATCAAGGAGGTGGAAGTTGATTTCGGCTCTGGTTTTTCCATCCTGACGGGAGAAACAGGAGCAGGAAAATCGATCCTCATTGATGCCATTATGCTGCTGCGTGGTGACCGGGGACGCACGTCCCTGGTTCGTTCCGGAGAAGATCAGTCCGAAGTGGAAGCAGTACTTTCCCTTGAACGAGCAGAGGAAACCTGTCAACTCTTAGAAGAATCCGGAATCGAAGTGGAAGATGAAATGATCATCCGCTGTCTACTTTCCAATCAGGGGCGACTGAGGCGCTTTGTGAACGGCGTTTCAGTCACAGCAGATTATCTGAAAACCCTGACTAGGCCGATGATCACGATCCATGGACAGCATGAACATCAGAGTCTTCTCCAGACTTCATCCCACCTAGATTTTCTGGACGGTTTTGGAGGATTGTATCCGCTTCGGGAAAAGGTTGGAAAATTTTATCTTCATTACATGGATTTAGCTGACCGTGTGACGAAGCATGAGCAAGATTTGAATCAAAGAACGGAGCGGATTGCTGAATTGAATGAGGTCATCGAGGAACTTCAGGAGTTGTCACTTGAACCAGGTGAGGAAGAACATCTCCTCCAGGAAACAAAAAGACTGTCAGGCGCAGAAAATTTGATTCAATTACTTTCTGATTCCAAAGGTATGTTGATTGAGAATGAGATGTCTTTGATGGAGCAGATGGAATTCCTTCGCAAAAACATCCAGGAATCTTCAGAACTTGATCCCTCTTGTGCTCCTATGTTGGAGGAGCTTGAACAATGCTTCTACCAATTGGAAGACTTTGGACGGACCCTCCAGAAAAGATATGATTTGGTGGAAATCAATCCTGATAGACTGAGTTTTCTCAATGACCGGTTGAATCGGATTCAGAGGCTTCAGCGAAAATATTCGTTGAGTCACAGTGATGAACTGTGTGAGTTGCTAAAGTCTGCAGAAATAGAGCAGGAGGAACTGCTGAATCTGGAAGAGAATAGCCAGATGCTGGAAGAACAAAAGGAAAACGCCTTGATGGAACTCAAAAAAAATTCAGCAAAACTCTCTGCAAAAAGACGAAATATTTCGACCGACCTGGACGATCAGATTATCAAACAACTTCAGCATTTGGGGATGGAAAAAGCTCAGTTTCAGACAAGATTCAAAGACGGGGTCAGTATAGATGAAACCGAATGGAGTGAAAAAGGAATCGATCATGTTGAATTCATGCTCTCGGTCAATCCCGGTCAAAACATGAAAAGCCTGACTCAAGTCGCCTCCGGAGGAGAGCTATCAAGGACGATGCTGGCTTTGAAAACGGTTCTTCAAACCCACGATCCTGCATCGGTGATGATCTTTGATGAAGTCGATACCGGCATCAGTGGTCGAGTTGCAGAGATGGTGGGTCAAAAATTACGAAACCTAGGATTTCAACAGCAGACCCTGTGTGTGACTCATTTGCCTCAGATTGCAGCCTTTTCGGAAACACATTATGTCGTGAAGAAACAAATTCTGAAGGATGAAACCTATACAGAGGTCTGCAAAATGAACACCCCTGAAGAAAAAGCTCAAGAAATCGCTCAGTTGATTGGTGGCAGGGAAATTACAGAAAAAACCTTCAGTGTGGCTTATGAGATGCTGGAACAGGCACAAAACGCCATTCGATGAAAGAATAGAAAATGGTTGAGTGTCTGACTTAATTTGAAAGGCAGGTTTCTATAATTTTGAGTCGCTTCCGGTATTCCTCCTCACTCATCGGAGTCATCTGCTCCCGAACACACTCGGGCTTTTCCAGCAACTGACGCTGGCGGCGATAAAAATTCAATTGCATTTCGATTTCTACTGGAAAGGCTTTCAGAGGCCCGGAAAGAAGAAGATCGTGAGAAGCATCTTCCCGGAGGGTTTTCATTTCGGAGATGATTTGAGATTCAAGCAAATCCGTGTCTTCAACCATCTGGAGATCCAGTTTCCCCATCAGATCCTGCATGGATGAATGCATTCTGTTGAAACGTGCGAGTATTTTTTTGTGATACTCGGACTGACTTTCGAGTTGGAAAAAGAACTTTTCCGAGACTGAGCTATTGGGTCCGTTCAAAAGATCCCGGTCTGACGCCTCAATCCAAACCATGACGGAGTCTCCTGCACGAAGGGGGGTCATGGAAAGATCCCAGACATAATTCTCACTGTAGGTTTTATAGTCCTCTTCATACGACTGAAGGATTTCTTTATAGCGGCCTCCGGTCTGCTGGACTTGATAATGAAGCTGAACCTGGTGCAGGGCATGGTCGTCTTCGGCGAAAACCTGGACGGCCATTTGGCTCGAATCGAATATATGCTTGATCTGAGGCCATTGGACTTTCAAAACTGGTTTCTGATCCGGGATGACTTTCCATGGAATCTCCCTTGATTCCCAGCCCAGTTTGAGTATTCCAGAATATTCAGGAGTGAGCCTCGCCAGAATCTGCTGTCCCCTTTCAGTCCATTGAAGAGGGATTTTTCCTTTAGGATTCACAAAGTAGGATGAATCTTTTGAAAAGGGAATTTCGATCCAGGACATTTCCAATTGACTACCTAAGGGTGTAGAAAGCTGTTCAGGCAAGTTTTGATATTTTTGCGCAGACCGTTTGAGGTAAGCAGGAAACAAGATTCTGTAAGATTCGGCTTTTCCTTCCTCAGTGGGTGAAAAGGCGCCCCCTCCAGAAGCCGGATTTTGCTCCATGAAAAAAAAACCTGCCAGCATCGCCTGGACAATCATTGAAAATGCGATTGCAGAGATCCATCCTGGTTTTGGTGAGTAACGTCGGATGGAATCAAGCAGTTCCTGCTCATGCTTTTCTTTGAAGTATTTTTGATAGATTTGTCTGGATTCTTCCTGTTCACTGATCCGTTTATCTATAAAAAATATCTCAGTGTCTCGGTCCAGATCGAATTGTGTTCTTAATTTCTCGGTGAGATTGGAATAGGTGCCTCCGAGTTTTTTGAGACAGCCCTCTTTGTTAACTCTGAAGAAAGTCCAGACTGAGGAAAGTATCAGGAAAAAGAAACTCAGGGAAAGGAGGCTGCCAAAGGAATAGCTTCCAGGCTCAAACCAGATCAACAGGGAGGCAAAAAGACTGCAGCCACTCCAGGCAAGTGCTCCATGCCGGATCCGCTGCAGCAGGATATACTTTTGAAACCAATTCGAATGGGAACTGGAGGAAGTGTGCTTTATCGGTGGTGGCTCGGGATTTTTCGAAGGAGTTTCGGGATCATCAACTGGATCAATTGAGGTGACTGGGATGCTCCAGCAGGTCCATAAGGTCATCTAAAACTTTTGCAAAAACATGCGTTGCATAATCCACCTTGGTTTCATTGTCTAGAAACCGATGTTCCAGCATTTCCGCAAGTTCCATCACCGCATCAGTGATTTGTTTTTCAAATCGATAGCTGATGTCTGCACCAACTATGGTATGAAACTTCTCGATTTTTTGTTCAGTCGGGGTCATAGAATCTCCAATATTTTCATCGCTCAATCAAGTTCAGATGATCACCAAGGAACTCCGGAAGAAAGGTCCGAGTTTTGATGAATCGGAAGGCTTTAAAATTGCTTATCCAGAATGATTATTCGTTCTGCCTTATTTCCCTATCGGCAACCGTCACTGAAACTTGAACTTCGATTTATGAAATTCCTTAAAACTCTTCTGGCATCTTTGAATGTTCTCTACCGGTGGTTTTTTCAAAATTTTGTTTGGTTGACTGTTTCTTGGCTTTGTATTGCAATACTTTTCACTTCCACTGCAAGGGCTCAAGAATATGAAACCGACCGGATCTTCATCAGGCAACAAAGCAAAAACCATTGTTTGATCCAGGTTCAGGATCAGATTAGGGAACTTAGAAAAATCAGAGAGATGAGTGATGAACACAGCAAACATCTGAATCGTGATGTTTGGAATCGAAATAGAACCGGTCTTCAGATGAACCAGAAACAACAGCAAAGGCTGAATCAATTGCTTAAAGGGAATCCAGGTCCAAAATACTCAAGTGCACGTCAACTCCAGCAGAAAAGACAAAGACGGTTTGCGGGGATGAAGCAGAATTGTAGGGATCTTGCGTCCGATTGAAGTCCGATTCAAGGATGTTTCTACGTTGAATCCGACTTGCATTTCAACTCCCACCCTTTGAACATTAATCGTTTAAATTCAATACTTAGCCGTTCCATCCACAAAGTAGGGGATGGACAGATGCGGTGATCCCAGGATTCAAATGGTGTGAGCCGTTGGAGTCCACATTCAATCTTCAGGTAAACCATGGCGTTGCGCATCCCCTTAAGTTGGCTGCAGGATTTTGTCGATCTAGATCAAAGTCCTAACAAACTAGCCGAAGTTCTGACCATCTCTGGTATGGAGGTGGAAAGCATTGAACACCTTGGTGGCAACTGGGGGGATTACTGCCGGGTAGGTGAAGTGCAGAAGGTGGTTGCCCATCCCAATGCGGACAGTCTTAGTATCGCAACCGTTGATTACGGAACCGATCAATCACTGGAAGTGGTGACTGGGGCGCCAAATATTCGTGAACTGGAAAACAGTCCTAGAGGAACACCTCCCAAAGTTGCCTTAGCGCTTTCTGGAGCAACCCTGGTGGATCCTTATCATGATCACCACCCGCTGATTCGTTTGAAACCCTCGAAGATCCGCGGGATTCTCTCGGAGGGCATGATATGCTCCGAATTGGAATTGGGACTGGGTGAGGCACATGAAGGAGTTTTATTTCTTCCTGAAGACGCACCGGTCGGACGGTTGCTAAAGGATTATCTTGGGGATTCGATCCTGGAATTTGATATCAAGGGTGGTTTCGCCCACCTCCTTTCCATTTTTGGGCTAGCTCGGGAAACGGCGGCCATTACCCGGATGCGGCTTAAATCTGAAAAACTTCCGGACCTCTCAAGACTGATCTTTCAACAGCCCAATCAGAAGTTGAAATCATCTGAAGCCGATTTCGTGAAACTGAAAATCGAGGACCCCTCTTTGTGTCCACGTTACAGTGCCTTACTGGTACGAGGGATAAAGATTGGACCTTCACCCTTTTGGTTGCAGCAACGGCTTCAGCGAGCAGGCATGCGACCTATCAACAATATTGTTGATATTACGAATTACGTCATGTTGGAGCTTGGACAGCCACTTCATGCATTTGACTATCAGGCGTTATGTCAAAGGGCAGCTGGAGATATTCCTGAAATCATCATAAGAGCCGCCAGGAATGGTGAAATCCTGACGACACTCGACGGTGAAGAAAGAAAACTGGATGAACAGATGCTGATGATCACCGATCGTTCAGGCTTGATCGCCATTGCTGGGGTAATGGGGGGAGAAGAAACAGAGGTTGATAAGGAAACCTGTGATGTTTTGCTGGAATCTGCGAATTTCGATTTCTTGAACAATCGCCGTACTTCCCAGTTACTCAAACTAAAAACCGAAGCTAGCGAACGCTTTGGAAAACGTCTCAATGCGGATGGCACCATGACTGCCGCGCTCAGGGCGGCAGAACTTTGCGAATCGATTGCAGGAGGAACCCTGGAAGTTCAAGCAGCTGATCTCTATCCTGGACTGGTTGAAGATCAGACAGTGGATCTGGATCTGCTTTATCTTGAAAGGGTGCTTGGAATTCAGGTGGAAAAAGTTGAAGTGATCAGAATACTTGAAGCCCTTGGTTTCTCTGTCGAGACCATGACAGGAGAAGAAAAACTTCATGTGACGGTACCTCCACATCGGCTTGATATTGATATTCCTGCCGATCTGGTTGAAGAAATCGCCAGGGTTCATGGTTATAACCGGATGCCTTCGACTTTGATACGGGATGCCCTTCCTCCACAAAGAGAAAACATTCAACTCCAGGGGGTAGAGTGGATTCGCGATATTCTCACCGGATCAGGTCTGGATGAAATCATCACCTACACCATGACCAGTCCTCTGGATGAGTCATATTTATTTTTGAGAGAAGGATTTGAGGAAAAAGATTATGTCCCTGTACGCAATCCTCTATCCAACGAACGAAGTCATCTTCGTCGGAAACTGCTTCCGGGAGCATTGCATTCTGCGAGGCAAAACCTGAGATTTGAAGATCAGGTTCATGTATTTGAAACGGGTGGAGTTTTTATTCCTGAACAAAACGAGGTGCTTCCCAAAGAACCAATGGAACTCTGTCTGTTGATGATTGGCAAACGTGAGAAGCAGAGCTGGCATGATGCAGTGGATGGAGACATGGATTTTTTTGACATGAAAGGGGTGATTGAAAATCTATTTGCCACCCTGCACCTTCTTGATGTTGAATGGAAGAAATCCCGGCAATTGCCTTACCATCCTGGCCGTTGTTCTGAAATCATCTCAAACGGAGTGCAAATCGGTATTATGGGTGAACTACACCCGGATGTTCGACGCCTGTTTGAACTTCCTGACAGACCTGTGGTTTGTGCAGAACTTCAACTTCATGAATTAATGAATGCCGTCAGTCCTCATTTTTTAATGGAGGAAATATCTTCTTTTGCACCGATATATGAAGACCTGGCATTTGTGGTTGACGGTTCAATCGAAGTAGAAACTCTGGTTCCCTTCATTCTAAAAAATGGGAAGCCTTTGCTGAAGAATGTTCAGCTTTTTGATGTGTTTCAGGGAGAAGGTTTAGGAGATGGGAAAAAAAGCTTAGGTTTTTCAATGACCTATCAGGCAAAAGACAGAACCCTCAGCGATAAAGAAGTGGAAAAAATCCGCAACCGTATCATCAAGAAAGTGAACCAGAACTTTCAGGCAACCCTGCGTGAATCGTGAAAGCAGAAATCCTCCATGTCTGGAAAGCCCTGCATTATTCCGCAGATGGTCTGATCTCGACTTTTCGCAATGAAACGGCTTTTCGACTCGAACTGCTTATGGCCGTAGTGCTGATTCCAATTGCTCTGATTCTGCCTCTTAAGGGTATAGAAAAAATGATGCTGATCTGTTCTGTACTCCTGGTACTGGTGGTTGAGTTGCTCAATACGGCAGTAGAGTCCGCAGTGGACCGTGTATCTGAAGAAACCCACCACCTTTCTAAAAGGGCCAAAGACGCTGGCAGCGCAGCGGTTTTTATCAGCCTCTTCATTATGGGAACGACTTGGTTCACTCTGTGTTTCGAACTTTTTTTTCAAAGTGATGTTGATTAGATGTTTTTGAATGGAAGGGTTTCGTTTTCAAACCGTTGAAATCATGATAATAAAGATTGAAGCCTTTGCGATTCTGAAAGACCTTTTCGGACAAGAGTTTCTTGAATATGAATTGCCTGAAGGGACAACTGCTGAAAAGATGCTGGATATGCTTTCGAGAACTTTTCCTAACTCGGAACAGATTCTGAATGTCACTCGGGTGGCTCATCAGGATGAGTACCTGTCCCAGAGTGAGGTACTCATGGAAGGCGAGTCTTATGCATTGATTCCTCCTGTGAGTGGAGGTTTGAAATAAAATAGACGGTCTGTTGCGGTGTTGAATCAAAATTTAGTGGCAGTCTCATGATTGAAAGTATTTTTGTTTCACCTGGGGTACATTGGGTGTCTTTTCCTGAAGCCAACCTCAATGTGCTCTGTGGTTGTCCTGCAGACAGTGTGAAACACCTGATGAAAAAGGGTCTGATCCGAAGTATCGAAAAAGACGGTATGACCTACGAATCAGGTCCTAATGCCATCCTCCTCTCCGATTTAAAACTCCAAAACGGTCATTTCGCAAATCTTGCAGAATTTCCCATCCTCCAGATGCTTTACCGGCAAGGGATGTTGCTTCCGAATCATCCCAATAATACAGGAGCTAAGCCAATTCTGATTGGCCGTGAAGATTTGGTTCGGGAACAAATGAACTACATATTCCGTGGAAATTATGGTCTGACTTCTGTTGAAGAAATCATCGATGCGGGAATCGATTCTGAAAAGGCCGAAGAAATGATGCGTCTCAAGCTACGTTTTGCCTTTGGACACATCCATCCCAGTGAAAAATTACTTGAAGCTAAAATCGTGGATGAGGGTAAGACGGAAATCTCCAATGGAGTTGAAGTCTCCCGTCTGGCAATGAATGTATACCGTTTCGAATACCAAGGTGAATCGTTGGATGTGGATTTAAATCTGAAGCAGGATGAGGATTATGAGACGCCCTTTGAACTCGAATTACACAATTTTAAGAGGGAATATTTTTCAGTCGTTCATACTGGTGAGGGAGATGGTTGGGATGTGAATCGGCCGTGTATGGCAAGTGTCCTCAATTATCAGGGGAAAATATACTTGATTGATGCAGGGCCGAACATATCACATAGCTTGAACGCGATGGGGATCGACATCAACGAAGTTGAAGGCATCTTTCATACGCATGCCCATGATGATCATTTTGCGGGACTGACTACGTTGATTCGGGCAGATCATCGAATCAAGTATTTTGCCACACCGTTGGTAAGGGCTTCTGTTACTCACAAACTGGCAGCATTGATGTCGATTGAGGAGAGCAGTTTCCAGGAATTTTTTGATGTTCATGACCTTGATTTCAATACCTGGAACAGCATCAATGGGCTTGAGGTTCGTCCAGTTTTTTCACCTCACCCTGTGGAAACAAACATTTTGTTCTTCCGAACACTTTGGAAGGAGGGCTACATCGAATATGCGCATCTGGCGGATATCGCATCTTTTGAGGTACTGGAAGGAATGATTACGGAAGACCAACTGTCTCCCGGAATTTCCAAAAAAATGTTCGAGGATACACGTGAGGACTACCTGAAACCGGTACATCTTAAAAAAATTGATATCGGTGGAGGATTGATTCATGGCAAAGCGGAAGATTTTGTCGAAGATGGTTCAGAAAAAATCGTACTTTCCCACTCGTCCCATGAACTGAGCAACCAACAAAAGATGACTGGTTCGGCTGTATCATTTGGAACCACCGATGTGCTCATTCCCGGGAATAGTGATTATAGCATGAGGTCCGCATACGGCTTTTTGAAAGGATATTATAGGGGGGTTGAGGAAAGTGACATCAACATGTTGCTTAATTGCGGACACCAGATTTATAACGCTGGGACTTTGCTCATCCATAATAATGAAGTTCCCAAATCTGTTTTTTTGATCTTAACAGGAACCGTCGAATTCATTGCTGCGGAGGATTCCAGTGCGAGTATTCTCTCTAGTGGATCGATGGTAGGGGACTTGGCGGTACTATCCGGTTTAAATAATTTTGGAACGTACCGAACCTTGACTCATGTAGACGCTTTGACTGTTCCTGCTTCGCTATTCAAGGAATTCGTGAACCGAAACCAGCTTTCAGAAGAGATTCAGAACATTCAGGATACAATTGGATTTTTTCAGAAAAGCTGGCTTTTTGGAGAATCGGTTTCTTCTCCGGTCAAAGCCAGGATTGCGCGCAAGACCGAATTGCTGACTTGCCCTGAAGGGAAGGGTTTGCCCACCGATTCCGGGTTGATCCTGTTGAAACATGGAGAGATCGAACTCACTGTAAGTGGTGACCAGAATCATCTTGTTCAAGTCGCCAATGGGGATTTCTGGGGTGAAGAAAAGATCTTATCGCATGAACCTCTCTATAAAAGTTCAGAGGCTAAAGTAGATTCGACGCTTTACAAAATCAACGAAATGGATCTTCTCAAAGAGATTCCTGTGGTTCGTTGGAAATTGATTGAACATTGGGAAAAGAGGCGTGATAAAATTCAGAACTCAATCCGTTCTTAAAAAGAGGAGCTTAATTCTTCAGCTTACTCCCTGTTTAGTCTTTTCTTACAGCATTTCAATTGAGTCTCAGCAGATAGATTACTGATTCATCCTCCTCCACCGCATTGAGGAGTAGGTTGAATCAGTCCCGCTGCATTTTCCCATTGCTCAGGAGTTTTAGCACGGATGGAAAGGGCATGAACCGGTCCTTCTATTTCTTCACTCAGAACTTCATTGATTCTTTGGTGCCGTTTTACCAATGACATGCCCTCGAACTCTTCGGAAACAACAGTCACTCGGAAGTGGGATTCCGAACCGGGAGGGACATTATGTTTATGGCTTTCATTTTCGACATCCAGAAAAGCGGGTTGGAATGCAGAATTCAGTTTGGTTTGAATTTGGTTTTCTATGACTGCCATGGTTGGTTTCATTAAGAGGAGATAAAATTGTTTTTTGGATGTTCCTGATTTGTGATCCAAGGCCCCAAAGAGCCATGGATTCTATGAAAACGAATCAAGCAACCAAAGACTGACGTAGCTTTTCAAAAAATTCTAGACTTTCCGGGTTTGCAAGGGCTGAAGTATTGTCCACTTCTTCCTTCTGGATCACTTTGATTACCGCTTTTTCAACTTTCTTCCCGCTGATGGTACGTGGAACGTCAGGAATCGGCAAAATGATCTCAGGGACATGTCTGGGAGTTGCATAGGCTCTGATGCCGTTCTTGATTTTAACCGTCAATTCCTGGGTTAGTTCGATGCCTTCCTTAAGAACCACAAAGAGCACCACCCTTACATCTCCCTGCCATGGTTGTCCCACCACCAGGCTGTCGACGATTTCATCCATCGCCTCGACGGGTCGATAGATTTCTGCCGTTCCGATACGGACCCCACCTGGGTTAAGCACGGTATCACTACGCCCGTAGATGATCACTCCGCCCCTCGGGGTGATTTCGATGAAATCACCATGAGTCCAGACCCCAGGGAAACGTTCAAAGTAGGCCTTTCGGTATTTGATTTCTTCCGGATCATTCCAGAATCCTATCGGCATCGAGGGGAAGGGAGCACAACAGACCAGTTCGCCTTTTTCACCCATAACTGAATTTCCTTGAGGGTCGAAAGCTCGAGTGTCCATGCCGAGGCTTTTGCATTGAAGCTCTCCGGAATAAACGGGGAGAGTGGGATTGCCGCCCATGAAACAACCGATCAGGTCAGTGCCACCGGCAATCGACATGAGGGGAATCCCCGGATGTACTTTTTCGTAGAACCATTCAAAGAGGTTTTCTGGCAAAGGTGAACCTGTGGAAAAAACCGCCTTCAGCGAGCTTAGCTCATGTTCCTGGGAAGGATCATAACCGGATTTCTGAATTGCTCCTAAAAACTTTGGGCTGGTGCCGAAATGGGTGATTTTTTCTTCATCGATCAAGTGCCACATCCTTTCCAGTCCAGGGAAGGTTGGGGATCCATCATAGAGGACAAGGCATGCACCACAAGCGAGTCCGCTGATGAGCCAGTTCCACATCATCCAACCGCAGGTGGTGAAGTAAAATATCCTGTCACCTGGTTTCAAATCACCATGATAGCGTTGTTCCGTCAGATGCTTCAGAAGGGTCCCGCCTGCACCATGAACGATGGATTTGGGTAATCCAGTGGTTCCCGAAGAATACATGATATATAGAGGGTGATCGAAATTGAGCTGTTCGTAATCTGGAATTTCTTCTTCCCGGTTCAGAAACTCGTTCCAATCCTCCTCATCCTGCTCAAACGGCATGACCGAATCGGTGAACGGTACCACGACGGTTTTGGAGATCGAAGGAATCTCTTTGAGGACTTCCCGAATTTTCTCCAGACAGGAATGCTCCTTCCCATTGTAGTGGTAGGCATTGACGGTGATGAGGACTTTCGGTTCGATTTGACCCAGCCGATCATGAATGCCGCTGATGCCGAAATCCGGAGAGCATGAGGACCAAACCGCCCCCAGAGAAGCGCTTGCGAGGGCTCCTGTCACGGCTTCCGGGCAGTTTGCGAGCACTGCCGCAACCCGGTCCCCTTTTTGAACTCCAGCATCTTTTAAGCCTGCTGCACAGCGAGCCACTGCGGTTTTCAGTTCTTTGCGGGTCCAGACGATTTGCTTTCCTGTTTCTCCAGTAAATCGAATGGCTGGATCCGCATCGTTCGCACGTTCCAGCAGGTTTTCTGCAAAATTAAGCTGCGATCCTTCAAACCATGGAGTTCCAGGCATTTTCGCAGGTCCCATCACCCTTCTGTAGGGTTTGGAGCAAATGACCTGTGCATCTGTCCAAACTTCTTCCCAGAATTGTTCGGGATTTTCAATGGACCAACGATGCAGACTTTCATAATCATCTTCCTGGAAGCGATATTTCTGTGCGGCCTTTTTTCCGAAAAGGCTCAAGTTGGTCTGTTTCAGTTGTTCTGGATCGGGATTCCAAAGGAGTTTCATTTCATCAATGCGTGTCATCAGTTTTATGTCTGTTTATTGTTTGAAAACCAATTTGATGATTTTTGTTTCAAAACCTCCGGCCCAGTTTTCTGGAACGATATCATCGAGCAGCAAACCGAATTCTTTGGATTCACCGGGTTTCAGAGGTTTCGGATCCATCCAGGAAAAACGATTCACCGGAGAAAAGTCATGAACTTTGATGATTTCTCCGGAATCATCTAAAAAACTTACTTGTAAGGTGGCGATGGTGATGGTTTCTTCCCCTTCATTCACGAGGTTCCCAAACATTCCTGTGCCTTCTTTGTTTCCGTAACTTCCAACTCCGATCCGCAGATTCGAAACCTTGACCAATTCGATAGCCGACTCGAATTCTGTTTTTTTCTGCTGTTGAATGTAAAGTACACCCCCACTCACCAAAATCAGGGTGATCACAATCAACATTGGGATACGGAATTTGGATGGGATCATCTATTGCTCGTCATTGGATCTCTCTTCCTATACTCGGATAGAAAACATTTTTACAATGTATCTTAAAAAGCCTGCATCCGGCAAATATCTCTAAAACCCATCAAAATCATCCAGGATTGGGTGCTACAAAAATTTAAATATAGTGAATCCTCTCAGGAAAAGTCGAAACTTTTTACTAAATATTTCTGGACCAGTCACGAGTACAAAATCTCAGAATTTCCTGGATATGCACCAAGCCTTGTTCTTCATGAATCTGGAAAAAATATATTTCAAAAAATGGTTCAAGCTGGCCCATGTCGAGAATTAATTGATTTTAAACGTAAAAAAAAAGTTGTAGTCAGTTTCTCGTATGGATATAGTTGATTTTCCTGAGTAAGCAGGATTTGGCAGAAGACCCTTCACCGAAGCGGTGTCCAGCCTGAAAATCGTGGAATTCTCCAGTAAGCTGAACGCTTAGAGAACCATTAACAGTTCATCAAACACGGAGATTGGAATGGTAAAAGTTGATATCGTCCGAGCCATACAACTTGAAACAGGACTTCAGTTTGGTGAAGCGGAACAGCTTGTTAACGAGATGCTGGAAATCATGAAACAGACTCTTGAAAGTGGAGAGGATGTACTGGTCACCGGTTTGGGAAAATTTCAATTGCGCCAGAAAACTTCACGTCCAGGAAGAGATCCTAAAAATAAACAGGATTATGTTATCTCTGCACGACAAGTCGTCACCTTTAGGCCCTCTAAAGTCTGGCGGGACCAAATCAACGGAAAAGTCTAAGGATTCAGCCAACATTACCTAAAAGAAATTCAAATTCTGGAAAAATCTGTTAAGATGGTGATTCACTGCAGGGTTTTTATGTTGAAAAGACGTACAACAGTGAATTCATTTCCCAAGTAAGCAGGAAGCGTTTAGCAGAAATCCCTCACACACCGAACGGTTGCATCATGGATTTGAAGCAACAGGACGAAAAACTCTACAAAACTTTTACAAGCTGTCTGGTTAGTTCAGAGTCACACAAAACTCTGGATATCGATCAGATGAAACTGTGCCTCGTTCCCGATGGGCAGTTGGAGGAGGGAAAAAACCTGGTGGAACAGTTGCTCAATCCTTCAGGAGGTACAGGCCTTCAGCAACCGCTGACCTTTGAGCTCAAGGAAATCCTTCAGGCCTGGCTTAAAGATTTCATCAAGAAAAATTCGAGGTATCAGCAGGAAGATTTAAAACTTTTTGAAGTCATTGAACCTGATGCCATTCTCAGTTTTGAGCAGTTGGTGATCACTCCCCGCATCACGAAGAACCTTCACGACTTAAACGGGGGATTGACAGGGAAAGTGGTCATTGAATCGATCCGGGGCAAAAGCTATTTCATCTACGAAAGTGGTGATCACAAACTGTTCTATATCAACCCGAACGCCCTTATTTCAGGAATTTCTGGAATGGGTTTCGAAGTCAATGAGGAGCTTTCAGGAATTCTGAAAAAAAAGATCAATCTCAAGAAAAATATCCAGCTCTTGATCAGGAATCAAAATTTCTACTACCAGGCGACTCGTAAAGAGGAGCCCCAGCCCATCGGGGTTTCCTTCAGCATTTTGGATAAGCCAGTTTCGTTTCTCAGCCGTTTTAATGAAAATAACTCAGACACGGTTTTCACGACTCCGGTTTCAGAAGAAATCATAAAAAAAATCAATGATATTCAGAGGAATACTTCCTACAGCGAATTTCAGATAAAGCATAGTGGAGAAGATATAAGCCTGCTCTTGCATTCTCAGACTTTAGGGGATTCCCTGGAAATCCACCGTTTCCATTGTGGTATCCCGACTCTGGATCGAGAAACCGTTTATCATTTGGAAGATTATCTCTTCAGTACCACGGCAAAATCTTTTTCACTGTTAAAAAATGGAGTCTTCATTGTCGACCTTGAGGATGATTCTCTGGTGATCATCATCTGCAAAACTGAAAAATTTTAAAGATCATTCCTGTATTTATATTCCCTTCTTCTCTGTCTTACTAAATCACAAAAATCATACTTTCCGTGTCTTTAAACCCATCTTTGTTGGCGGTTCAGATTTGGTAAGGGAATCGTCTTGATCAGGTTTGAAGGCAAATTTCAATCAATTTTCGATTCTACAAAGAGGATTGATTTCAGGAAGCCAAAAACTCAGATCATCCCTTAGACCCATGCCTGGACTTCATGATCATGGACGCTATTGGGCTAATAATTGTCAGTTGGTTTGACCTGGATTGGGATATTTTCACTTTCACGGAAGGATCCTGGATCGCTTGCGTCATAATCCGGGTCAATACGAGGATCGAGTTGAGGATGAACGGGAGGCATCCTTGGAATGACGACGAAATTCTCTTGAGCTTCAACCGGAAGTGCTTGACGGACCTGGATTCGGTAGAGGATGAAGAGCATCAGGGTCCCCATCACCGTGCCCAGGTAAATCAGAAACCCTTCGGCACCGAGGTGTTGCATGGATAGACCGAGCAGGAATGGACCAGCGATCGAACCCAGTGCAAAGGTCAGGATCATGTTCCCTGATGCAGCAATCATCTGCTTTGGTCTCAGCCAGTCGAAGATGACAGCCGTGCTCATGGGATAGATGCTGCCGACCACTCCTCCTAGAAAAAGTCCTATGATCCAAATCGGAGTCATGCCCAATTGGGCATTGGATACAGCCCATTGAAGTCCAAGCAATGAAATCAAACCCATGACTTGGACGAGTCCTAATATCTTTCTTCGGTCCCAGGCATCAGAAGCTTTTCCCAAAGGATATTGAAACAAAAGGGATCCGATCACCATCACGGCCATGAAGAATGAAATGTTTTCAACATCCCATCCCAGATTGCTTCCAAAAATCGGTCCCATGCTGATCAGTCCCCCAAACCCCATGCCAGCAGCAAATACCCCGGCAAGACCTACTGGAGAAATGCGAAACAGTTCAGGAATTGAAATCGATTCGAGTTCATAAGATTCAGGTGTCGGAGCAATCGAGAAGGAAACTGGGGCCGCAGATAAGGCGATGGCAATTGCCGAGATGATGAAGATTTGTGAGGGGTCTGGTCCATCCAGATTGACCATTAATTGCCCGATTGCGGAACCACTGTAATGGATGACGAGATAAGTACCCAGGACCCGTCCCCTGTTGCTGGTCGAGGAATTTTCATTGATCCAGCTTTCGACCACCAGATAAGCGGTTGCAGTAAAAAATCCTCCAATGATTCTCAATCCCATCCAGAAGAAAGCATTCATCCATAGTGAATAAGAAAGCACTACCCCGGTGAAAATCGCACAAGACATGACAAAGGTTCGTACATAACCGATGCGTTCAACCAGCTTGCGCCCTATGAGACAGCCAAGGATGAGTCCCACTGCGTTTGCGGACATGGTGATGCCGATCCAGGATTCATCAAATCCAAACTGATTCATCCTCAACGGGAGGGTGATATTATTTAGATTATTTCCTATCGCTAATAGAAGGCAGCTGAAATAAAGCATGCCTAAAATGTTGATCATCTGTTTCATCGCCTAGGCCGAGTTTATTTAGAATCTTTGCATCTGTTGCCATTCAGTTTCAGAATGGGCCATTTCCAGAAACCAATTTACCGTTTTTCAAGAATCCAGGAAAATGATAAAAATTCATGAATTCATTCATTAAATTTATCAATCCATGAAAGGATTCTGCTCAACATCCTGATTTTTTGACGGTTCAACTGAATAACCAGAATTGAAACTTTAAAAACTTGCCTTGAATTTTGCATAAATTTGGAAAGACTTGTGTGGTTGATTGCACCAAGAAGATTCACCTAAGCGAGGGAACCAGTTATGGCCGAACCTGAATTTGATGATGAGATAGAAGAGGAAGAAGACGATGGTTTAGCCGCAGATAACGAAGACGATAACGACGTTGTCTTCGGAAATGGCCCCATCAACCGCCCGGCCATGGTCAAATTTATTAACAAATATCCTGACAGTGCATTGCGTTTTCTCACCCGCCGGGACCTTGACGGACGTCCTGTACGTTCTGATTTTGAGCCGATTTATGAAAAATGGGCGGATCGTGGACTGATGAAAGGACGTGTCAAAAAATACATCCTGACTCTGATGGAGTGGGATGACCTTCCTGACCGTCCCCTGCATGAATTAGTGGGTGACATGAGGAATAAACTGGCAGAAATGAGACTGGCTGGAGAAGCCTGATTGTTTCATCAGGACTTGTTTGCGCTCTAAAAAAAGTTTACCTCAGTCAAAAAGAAGGGGTCGATACAATCCCAGCCTTTTTGTTCCAGATCTGCACAGGATTTGGATTTCCTAATAAAAACTAATGAGGGGCCTCGATCAGGTCAAACAGGAGTTTGGTGGGCGGACTGATTTATTTTGAAATGTTTTTCGCCTGATCTTCAAATTTGAGACTGAGACTATTCATGCAATAGCGCTGTCCAGTTGTATTTCTTGGACCGTCCGGGAAGACATGACCCAGATGACTTTTACACCGCGAGCATTGAACCTCCACCCTGGTCATGCCATATGAACTGTCTTCTTTTTCGATCACAGCATCTTTAAGGGCCTGATCGAAGCTGGGCCATCCGGAACCGGAATCGAATTTTGTATCACTGCTGAACAAAGGTTGCCTGCAGCCTCGGCAGTTGTAGATACCATCTGAATCGTGTTTATTGTATTCTCCGCTCCAGGCTCGTTCCGTTCCTGCTTCTCGGAGGACATGAAATTCTTCCGGATTCAAGTGACTGAAGTCAAAATTCTCTGACATCTATCTTGTCTTGTTTCTTTGTAAGTGAATTTCTGTTTGGTTTGTTGTTTTGTTCTACTTTTGTTTCCTTTTCCCAATATTCAATGATTTCATCACGAAAATGGAGCAGTCCTAACTCGATTTCCTTCTCCATGTCTTGTTCTGCAAGCAACGAATGTGAATCATCCTCATTTTCAAATAAACGATTTTCAATCTTTTCCATGTATTCCTTTAAACATCAACAGACTAATTTCCTCGAATATAAAAACCACACAAGGCCATTGATCAGAATAAACCATAAAGATCTATGGTAATCTGATCACATATTTTTTTTATGAACATCATAATAGCTGGATGGAATAGATTTCTCCATAAATACATGAATTCCCTATAAATAAATGTTGAAAAAAAACATTATTTTCCTGCTCAGCTTATTCATCATCGGACCTATCCTTTTAGGAATTGGAATCTGGTTTTATGGAATTTTGAGTCTTCCAAGAACGGAAGGAATCACAGAGATCCGTGGAATTTCTTCTCCGGTGAAAATCATCCGTGATGCCGCAGGCATTCCACACATTTTTGCCTCCACGGACCCTGACGCCTTTTTTGCGTTGGGATATGTACATGCTCAGGACCGACTCTGGCAGATGGAAATGCACCGTCGAATTGGTGCGGGTCGGTTGAGTGAAATCTTTGGTGAAAAAACTCTCAAAACAGATCAATTTTTGAGAACGCTTGGGGTCTATCGTGCAGCATCCAAAGCCTGGGAATACCTGAATCCACGAGTCCAAAGGATGTTTGAGGCCTATGTCCAGGGCATCAACCGTTGGCTTCAGCAGGGACATGTACTGCCTCCGGAATTCAAATTATTGGGTTTCATACCTGATTCGTGGAAACCGATCGACTCATTGGTCTGGGCTAAAATGATGTCCTGGGATCTGGGCGGTGATTACGGTAAGGAACTGCTCCGTGCCCAACTCATACAGGCCCTCGGAGAGGAGCGTGCGGCCTCGATTCTTCCTGAAAACCAAACTGGAGGTTCAGGCTCTCTTGGTTCCTGGATACCAAGTGCGGAAGATTTAGAAAGCATGCTGGCTTTTGAAGATCACCTGCATCAGGAATTGGGCTTTCGTGGTGCCGGGGTCGGCAGCAACAACTGGGTGGTTTCAGGGGAATACACCGAATCCGGATTTCCGATGCTGGCAAATGATCCCCATCTGGCGACGCGCATGCCCTCGATCTGGTATTTTGCCGAGTTGAAAGGGGAAAGCTTTCATTGGTTCGGTTCGACTCTTCCACCACTCCCGGGCTTTGCCATGGGTCACAACGAACACATAGCCTGGGGATTGACCAACCTCGGTCCTGATGTTCAGGATCTTTTTCTTGAGCGAATCCATCCCCAAAACCCGAACCAGTACCTGGCTGACGGACATTGGGTTGATATGAAAATCGTGGAGGAGGAGATTCGCGTCAAAGGTTTTGAGGAACCCATCAGCTGGGCGGCGAGAAGTACCCGTCATGGACCTTTGATCAGTGACGTTCAAAACACTCTTTCGACCGTGGCCTTACGCTGGACTTCCCTGGATGACCGGGATACCACGGTGGAAGCTTTTTTTGATGTAGCCTATTCCAAAAACTGGGATGAGTTCAATCATGCACTCAGAAAGTTCGTTGCTCCAAGCCAGAATTTTGTCTATGCCGACCGTGAGGGTAACATCGGCTACATCAGCCCTGGAAAGATTCCGATACGGAAAAAAGGCAATGGAATGCTTCCAGTTCCGGGTTGGGACAGCAGCTACGACTGGAAAGGCTGGATTCCCTTTGAAGAACTTCCACGAGGATTCAACCCGGAAAAAGGTTTTTTTGCAACGGCCAATCAGAAGGTCGTTGGATCGGATTATCCATACCTGATTGCCAATTCCTGGGAACCTCCCTACCGGGCCAAACGTTTGAATCATCTTTTGGAAGAAGCGATTGATTTAGGAGGAATCAGCCTGGAACAAATGAAGCATATCCAGATTGACCAGATTAGTTTGCAGGCGCTTGAGGTACTTCCGTATTTACGTCGTCTTGAGGGCCGGAACGAATCTGAACATAAAGCACTGATGCTTTTAAAGGAATGGACTGGGGAGCTTTCCAGGGATAGCCGGGCTGCTGTGGTCTATGAAGTCTGGCTTCATCATTTCGAAAGAAAACTGTTCCGTGATGATCTCCGGGATCCGCTCTTTGAACGGATGAACGGGCGGTTTCATCCATTGCTTGTCAAAAATGTACTGGAAATGCCTGAACAGGGCCGTATCTGGTGCGATGATGTCCGTTCCAGCCCCCAGGAAAGCTGCAAAGAGCTGATGCTGGAGGCACTAGGTGAGGCTTTGGAATTCCTGAAGAATGAACTTGGTGAAAACGAAAATGATTGGACCTGGGGCCAACTACACCAAACTCAATACCCACACAATCCCTTCAGCCAGGTGCCTTACCTGAAATTCCTCTTTCACCGGAGCATTGAAAACGGAGGTGACAAATACACACTCAATGTTGCATCACATAAAGCTACGAATCCCTTTGCGCAGACACATCACCCGAGTCTTAGGATGTTGTTGGATTTGAAAAACTGGAACCGTCAGCGCGTCATTCTGGGAACCGGGCAGTCAGGCCATCTTCTGAGTAGTCATTTTGATGATCTGATGAAACCTCATCGTGATGGTCAATATCTGGATGTTTCTTTTGGAAATCCTGAAATGGAAGGAGAAATCCTTATTTTGGAACCCTTGCCCTGAACCCAAACGACCCTGAGGCATTCAAGATTTCATTCACATCGATTGTCTGCTTCTAAAGCTTCACTCGGATCCGAGCTTCAAAAATGGTTTTTCTCCTCTGAGAGTAATGCGGTGCATGATACGACGATGTCCGTGATAATCATTCAATGGGTAATGCTGCATACTTCGGTTGTCCCAAAATGCCAGAGTTCCAGGGGTCCATTTGAACCTGCAGCAGAGTTCTGTACGGACCTGGTGGACGAAGATAAAATCCAGAAGCGCTTTTCCCTCTTTTTCTGAAAGTTCCTGAAAGCCCTGGGTGTGGGCGCGGTTTACAAAAAGTGCTTTTTTCCCGGTTTCCGGATGGGTTATCACGGCAGGATGTTCTGCTTCAAACTGCTCTGCCTGAATCCCGCTGCCTGAATCCTGAATCCGTTCGCTACGAGTGGAAACGATGGCCGGGTTTCCTGCAGTATTGATTGCCGTGAGACCGGATAATAGACGCTGCATCGGTTCCGAGAGGGATTCGAAGGCCAGAATCTGATTCGCAAAAAGCGTGTCTCCTCCATGTTCAGGGACTTCCATAGAATACAACAGGCTGGCCATGGGAGGGATCTTCAGGTAGGTGGTGTCTGAATGCCAAATTCCACCAAAATTGACCTCCTCATGCTCCATCTTGGAAACGACGGTGATGTCCGGGAAACCTTCCAATCCTCTGAGCAGTGGGTATGGCATCGCTTCCCCGAAGTATTCTGCAACATGAAGAAGTTGTTTTGGTTCGAGATTTTGATCTCTAAAGAAAAGCACCCCGTGTTGAAGCCAGACCTCACGGAGTTCATCCACAATCTTTCCTGAAAGCGGAACGGAGAGATCCAACCCCTTGATTTCTGCACCTGCAGCACTAGTGAGTAGAAACGTTTCGAAGTCAGATGAAGGCATCAGATTTTTGCCGGCGTTTTCATGCTTGGGGAAATTAATTCGACCTATCCAAAATCAGGATTTCACGGACAAGATTCAAGTTGGTTGTCTCCAAATGAGAACGACACGTAGATGTGTTTTTGTCATTTCATTATGAAAAGAAACTCTTCTGAATCAAATCATGCAATCCAATGAACCATTTTCTGTCGACTTGCAAGAAATTCTAAGATAGTAGAAATTATTTCTTGTTACACATAATAAAACCAACCAATGATCTAGAGAATAACGTGTATCAGAATTCCTTCAACTGTCTCACTCAACTCGACCTACCAAACGTCGAAGCCCAGTTTTATAAGCTTCCTTCATTGAGGGTGGAAGGATCCACCCCGCTGGAAAAACTACCCTTTTCTATTCGTGTTCTTCTGGAGCAGGCTCTGAGGAACGTAGATGGATTCCAGGTCAATGAGGAAGATGTCAAAGCCCTTGCCTGCTGGAAAGCAGGAGTGAAGTCGGAGCGCGAAATTCCCTTCAAACCCACACGTGTGATCCTTCAGGATTTCACCGGGGTTCCCGCAGTGGTGGATCTGGCGGCGATGCGTTCGGCGATGATCGAACTAGGGGGTAATCCGGATCTGATCAATCCACGGGTTCCAGTTGATTTGATCATTGATCACTCCGTTCAGGTGGACGTTTCAGCAAGCCCTGATGCGGTGCAGAAAAATATGGAAATTGAATTCGAGCGTAACCGGGAACGTTACCAATTCCTGAAATGGGGGCAACAGGCGTTCGAACAATTCGGTGTTTTTCCTCCAGGAGTGGGGATTGTGCATCAGGTTAACTTGGAACATGTGGCCCAGGTGGTTCATTTGCGTGATGGACTTTGCTTTCCTGATACCTTGGTCGGAACCGATTCCCACACGACGATGGTCAATGGACTTGGTGTGATGGGTTGGGGTGTTGGAGGAATCGAGGCCGAATCAGTGATGCTGGGGCAACCGGTTTCCATGCTTATCCCGGATGTGGTTGGTTTCCGGTTGCTTGGTCAATTGCGAGAAGGTGTGACTGCCACCGATCTCGTTCTGCGCGTTGTGGAAATGCTGCGTCAAAAAGGGGTGGTGGAAAAATTCGTTGAATTTTTTGGAACAGGGCTTTCGGGACTTCCCCTGGCGGACCGTGCAACTGTGGCCAACATGGCTCCAGAATATGGAGCAACGATGGGTTTTTTCCCGATCGACTCCGAAACCCTGAATTACCTGAAAAATACAGGAAGGCCGGATGATCTTGTCCAAAGAGTCGAAGTTTATGCGCAGGAACAGGGTTTATTCAGGACCGAGGCAACCCCGGATCCTGAATACAGTGACTTGCTGGAACTGGACCTGAACAGCGTTGAACCTGCCCTTGCAGGGCCGAAACGCCCCCAGGACCGGATCCCCCTGGATGCGATGCAAAGCACCTGGAAGAAAACCCTGCAGGCACCAGTGAAAGAACGTGGATTTGAACTTGAACCATCCCTGCTCGAAACTTCGGTTGAAATGAAGGGAAAATCGGATTCTTCCCTCAAACATGGGTCTGTGGTGATTGCCGCGATTACTTCATGCACGAACACCAGCAATCCATCGGTGATGATGGCCGCAGGATTGTTAGCTAAAAAAGCTGTGGAACGGGGACTCCGGCCTGCAGAATGGGTTAAAACCTCACTTGGCCCGGGCTCAAGGGTGGTGACAGACTACCTTAATGCTGCAGGGTTGACCAAACCTCTGGAAGAACTTGGATTTCATACCGTAGGTTATGGATGCACCACCTGCATTGGAAATTCTGGTCCCTTGGATGATGAAATTGTGACGGCGATCCAGGAAGGCAACCTGGTCACGGCGTCCGTCCTTTCCGGTAACCGTAATTTTGAGGGACGCATCAGCCCACATGTCAAAGCCAATTACCTGGCCAGTCCGCCATTGGTTGTCGCCTATTCGCTGGCAGGAACAGTGGACATCGATCTCAGCAAGGAATCCTTGGGACGTGATTCTCAAGGAAAAGAGGTTTTTCTCAGAGAGATCTGGCCCTCATTCCAAGAGATTGCTTCGGTTCAGGATCAGATCAAGCGCGAAATGTACCAGAAGGAATACGGGAAGCCGGATCAGCATTCTCCACTTTGGGGAACCATCGATTCATCCGCTGGGAGTGAGTATCAGTGGAATGAAGATTCGACCTACATCCAGAATCCTCCATTCTTTCAGGGCATGTCCATGGAACTCAAAGCCCTTGAAGACATCGAGGGTGCCAGGGTGTTGGTCAAAGTAGGAGACTCTGTTACCACCGATCATATTTCTCCAGCAGGAGCGTTTGCAGCGGAGACTCCTGCAGGGAAGTACCTGCAGGAACGAGGGGTCGAAAGAAAGGATTTCAATTCCTACGGATCACGAAGAGGCAATGACCGGATCATGACCCGCGGGACTTTTGCCAACGTCCGTTTACGCAACCAAATGGCACCAGGAACCGAGGGAGGTTTCACCCGCCATCTGGAAAGTGGACAAGAGATGAGCATTTATGAAGCATCCCTGCGCTACAAGGAATCAGGAACTCCATTGATCGTCCTTGCTGGAAAAGAATATGGAACCGGGTCTTCACGTGACTGGGCTGCCAAGGGGACTTTCCTGTTAGGAGTGCGGGTGGTGGTGGCAACAAGTTATGAGCGTATCCACCGTTCGAACCTGGTTGGGATGGGAGTTCTCCCCCTCCAGTTCCTCGATGGAGCAACGCATGAATCCCTGGGACTAAGCGGTGAAGAGACTTATTCGGTGATCGGGCTCAATGATTCTATTCGGCCAGGCCAGCAATTGATGCTGAAAGCTGATGGAAGCGAAATCCCGGTGCTCTGCCGCCTTGATACCCCGGTTGAAATCGAGTATTTCCGCAATGGGGGAATTCTTCATACGGTGCTGCGAAATTTCTTGAGGAATGACTCGTGAGACTAAGGATTTAAAATGGGCGACATCTTGCTGCTGAACCTGGATGGTCAGCCTCTCACGCTCTGGCCTTTAAGCACGATTTCATGGCAGCAGGGAATCAAAGCCCATTTTCTTGGCAAGGTCAAAATCCTGAGATCCTACGACGACTGGATATGTCGTTCACAGCATTTGGCAATGCCCATGCCCAGCGTCGTAATGATGGCTCGTTACCGTCCCCATGCAGGCAAAGTCAATTTCACCCGCCGTAACATCTACCTCCGGGACAGTTTCAGATGTCAGTATTGCCTCAAAATTCTCAGTCCAGAACAGTTGACCATCGATCACGTGATTCCTAAAAGCAGGGGCGGTGGAACCCAGTGGGACAATGTGGTTGCGGCATGTCATCGGTGCAACCTGAAGAAGGGGGCAAACATCGAAAAACCAGTCAAAAAACCTTTTGAACCGAACTACTGGAAGATGGTTGAACTGGCAAAGTCCCTTCCATTGAGGATTCCGGATCCGCAATGGCAGGATTACCTCCAATGGCCGGAAAACCTGATTCAAATTGTCAAAGCCAAGGCAGCCTAACCTTCCCGACCTTCGAAATCCCGCATAAAATCTGCTAGTGCCTGGACTCCTTCAAGGGGCATGGAATTGTAGATCGAAGCACGAATACCTCCCACATCACGATGCCCTTTGAGGGCATAAAGCCCTTCCTTCAAGGACTGTTCAAGAAAATTGTTTTCCTTTTTGTCATCTGGAAGATGAAAGGTGACGTTGCAGATCGATCGGTCTCCTGGGTTTGCCACTGCATGGTAGAATTCTGATCCATCCAGAACTTCGTAGAGCAGCTGAGATTTTTCCTGGTTCCTCTGCTCCATAACAGCCACCCCGCCCTGTTTTTCCATCCAACGTAACATTTTCAAAGTCACATAAATCGAAAAGACGCTGGTGGTGTTCGCCAGCGAACGTTGTTCATCGGCAAGCTGGTAATCCAAAAGTTTGGGGGTCTGCGGCAAAGCCAGGCCCAACAAATCCTTGCGTATCAGGACCAGTGCTAATCCTGAGGGACCCAGATTTTTCTGAAGCCCCGCATATACCAATCCAAACCGGGAGTAGTCCACTTTTCGTGAGAGGATATCAGAAGTCGAATCACTGACGAGAGGAATCTCTCCGGTTTCGGGATATTTTTGCCATTGGGTGCCGTAGAGGGTGTTGTTTGAGGTCAGGTGGACATAACTCGTTTCAGGGTTCAAAGTTCCTTGCCATGCGGGGATTTTTCTGTAATCAAAGGATTTTCCATCGACAGCAATTTCGGTACTTCCAAACTTGCGGGCCTCCTTTTCGGCGAGTACCCCCCATTTTCCGGTAATGAGGTAGACGGCAGTTTGTCTTTCTTTTCGGGCGATCAAATTCAATGGAACCGCCGAGAACTGCATCTGAGCTCCGCCGTGCATGAAAAACAGGGCATGACTCGACCCCAGACCGCTCAGTCTGCGGAAAAGTTCTTCGGTTTCTTCAAGGATTTCCAGAAATGGCGGGGCACGGTGACTGATTTCAATGATGGATGCACCATGGCCTTGGTAATCGAGCATTTCCTGCTGAACTTCTTCCAACACTTCAGTGGGAAGCATCGCAGGACCGGCACCGAAATTATAAACTCTTTGACTCATCAGCTTTTCCTAGAGTGTTTGTTAGTTGTCTTCTGCCAGCCATTCATCCAACAGACGACGGGCGATGGAATCCTTGCGGGGCATTCGAAAATCCTCGTTTTCTGGTGATTGTTTCAGTTCTTTCCGCGAGAACCACCTTGCCGATTCCAGTTCCTCGGTGTTTACCGTAAGCGATTGTCCTGGTGTTGCTATACTGCGAAAACCAAGCATCAAGGAGGATGGAAACGGCCAGGGTTGTGAAGATTCATACTGCGGATGTTCCACGTCGATTCCTACCTCTTCCTTCACTTCCCGGATGACCGTGTCTTCGAGGCTTTCTCCGGGCTCTACAAAGCCGGCAAGGATCGAATGCATCCCGGGAGGCCAACGTTGCTGTCTTCCCAGAACAACATGGTCTCCGTCATGGACGAGCATGATGACGGCAGGATCGGTTCTCGGGAACTGGGGAAATCCACAGGAAGGGTTGAGGCATTTTTTTTGATGTCCTGCATCGAGCACCTGGGTCGCTTCACCGCAGCGTGGGCAGAAGCGGCTGGAACGGTGCCAATGACACATTCCTCGGGCGTAAGCCAGCAAGGCTCCTTCTTCCAGAGGGAGCAGGCCGGCCAGCGTTCGAAGGTCTTCGAATCTTCCATCTTCATGAACCGGAGGTGTCTCCAGTTCTGAACAGTCGTAGGTGAAGAAGGCTTCACCGTTGAGCATTCCGAGGAAAATGCACTCCTGAGGATCGACTGGAGAATTCTCGGATAGACGGGGGAAAAGTGCTTCACAGATTTCACCGTTACGGACCAGATTCTTTTCCTGCCAGAGAGGGATGCAACAACTTTCTCCGGAACGGAGTTTGTTCCGAAGCCAGTCTGTTTCTCTGCGCAGGTGGGCGGCACGATCGAGCCTGATGCTGGAATAGGTGTTCATGAGGAAGGGTTCTGCAATCAGGAACGAGGCCTGAGCACGAGGGTGGCTTTGACGCTTTCTTTATGGTTATCGCGAATGTAATCCAGCGTGATTACCTCTCCTGCTTTGCGGGTTTCAATCTGGGCAGCGAGTTCTTCCATGGTTCTTACCGGTTGATTATTGACGTGGGTCAGAATATCCCCACCCCATGGGACCTGATAACGTCCCACGACAATCTGTCGGGTTGCTCCACGCAAACCCGCTTTGGCTGCAGTGGCTCCTCTCACCACGCGGGAGATCAGCATACCTTCGGGGATGTCGAGCCCCAGCCTGCGGAGGTAGACGGTTGGAATCGGTTCAACCCCGAGCCAGGGTCTTCGCACGTATCCGTATTTGAGCAGGTCCGGGATGATACGCTTCGCAGTGTTACCCGGCACCGCAAACCCGATGCCCACGCTGCCTCCTGCTCCAATGATGGCGGTGTTGATGCCAATCACCTTGCCTTCTGAATCCAGCAGTGGTCCTCCGGAGTTTCCGGGGTTGATGGCTGCGTCGGTTTGGATCACACCTTCGATCTTCCTCCCGTTTCGAGCTTCGATGGTTCTTCCGAGTGCGCTGATGATGCCCGTGGTCAAGGTCAGTCTCAGGCCGAAGGGATTCCCCAGTGCAAGAACCTTCTGGCCCACCACGATATCGCTGGAATCGGCAAAACGGAGCACGCTGTAGAGGCCGCTTGGAGCCTCGATATGGACCACTGCAAGATCGCTGTTGGGATCCGTTCCAATCAGTTTGCCAGGCCATTGACTGTTGTCAGAAAGGGTGACGATCAGTTTGCTTGCATTCTCCACCACATGAAAATTGGTGAGGATCATGCCGGAATCATTGATCAAAAAACCAGTGCCTGAACCCGACTCGCTGGGAACGGGTCGGTAGAAAAAATCATAGTTGACTCCGATGTTGCTGATGTTGACCACCGCCGTGCTTTTTTGCTGGTAGATGCGGATGTTTTCTTTCTCTTCTTCAGAAAATCGTGAAACCCCGAAAACGATTCCTGGAAGGCTGGTCAACAAAAGCAGAAGAAGTATCAGGAAATTTTTTTGAATATTTGGAAGGAGGTTGTTTCTTTGACTCATAAAACCTCAAATGGTTGGTTGGTTTGAAACGGCATCGTCAATTCTAGCCGAGTTCTACCCATTTATACAGAACCAGCTTGGAGGCAGATTCCTGGCTTTCTATCGCTCAAGTCTTCAGGATGTTAACATATTTGGTTGTATTCAAGGCTGGAGCGGAAACCCGTGAAGTCCAAAAACCTGATGCGAAACGTTCCCTGATGAAGGTTCCTTCTTTCAAAGAAATATTTCCCGTTTTAGCACTCACCATGGGCGACCCCAATGGAATTGGTGCGGAAGTCATGCTAAGAGCCCTGGATCACCTTTCTCCGATCAAAGCTTGGCAGCCACTGATTTTTGGTGATTTACAGGTCCTGGAAGAAGTCCGGAAACGGCTCCAGCTTGACTTGGTGTTTTCCAGGATAGATCTGGACGAATGGAGCAAGTCCCGGAAAGACCAAAATTCCCGTATTCCTGTTTTGGATCTTGGTCAGCAGTCCCTCAATGATTGGGAGCCAGGGACATGCAGTAGTTGGGGCGGGGATTCTGCATTCCGGTTTTTAAATAAGGCGATTCAATGGACTCTTGAAGGACGTATCGATGCGATTGTGACGGCCCCCCTGAACAAGGAAGCACTCAAAAAAGCCGGTCATGATTTCCCCGGGCATACCGATATTCTCGCAGAGGTGACAGGACGGAGTAGGGCCTGGATGATGCTTGAATGTGCCGGGTTGCGTTCGGTGATGGTCACCCTCCACATCAGCCTACGAGAAGTGCTGGAACAGATTTCCCGGCCCATGATCCTGGAAACCATCGAAGTTGCTCATCAGGCGCTTTTGCAGATGGGGTTGGAAAATCCAAGGATAGGGGTCGCGGGGCTCAATCCTCATGCTGGGGAAAACGGCCTGTTTGGGGACGAGGAAAGGCTGCAGATCACACCAGCAATCGAGGACGCCCTCCAAAAAGGTATCCAAGCCTCTGGGCCATTTTCACCCGATACCATCTTTCTGCGTCACCGTTCGGGAGAATTCGATGTGGTGGTGGCCATGTACCATGACCAGGCTCTCGTTCCTCTCAAGTTGATGGGATTCGGCAAATCGGTGAACATCACCCTTGGACTGCCTTTGATCAGGACTTCGGTGGATCATGGTACTGCTTTTGACCGAGCAGCATCCTTCAATTCGGATCCTTCTTCGATGGAAGCCGCAATCAAGGCGGCCATTCGACTCTATGGAAGCTCAACCGTTGTGGCTGACCCGGATTGATTCTGGATTTGTTTTTTCGTTGGGAGGTGGGAGGACCTTCTGAATCATCATCGTTTTTTGAGCAATATCCCTAAAGATCGGTGCGGCGACCACTCCGCCATAATATGATTTTCTTGGATTCCGGATCAATACCAGGATGCTGATCTGTGGATCGTTAGCCGGGACAAAACCTCCGAAGGAAGCAACATACTGGGTTTTTGAGTAACGTCCCAGTCTGGGGTCATAAACCTGGCTGGTGCCGGTCTTCCCTGCCACCTCATATCCCTCGATAGCAGCTCTTCGGGCCGTTCCTCCTTTTTCGGTGACAGAGATCATGAACTTTCGGACCAAATCTGAAACCTGAGGTTCAATCACCGTTTCAGGTATTTTTGGACCAAATTGGTATGGGGTCTTCTGTCCGGGTTGAATCAATTCGCTCAATTTCTTTCCTGTCGAATCGATGGCATGTTCCACGGTATAGGGAGTGATCAGCTTTCCCTGGTTGGCAAAGACATTGATCGCCATCAGCATCTGCAATGGTGAAGCCAGAATGCCCTGGCCAAAGGAAATGCTGGCATGGTCCACAGAAGTCCATTTTTTTGCTGGAAGCAGTTTTCCTGAAGCTTCAGCCGCCAATCCCGAACCAGGCTTCGAGCCGAATCCGAAGCGTCGGATGTAATCCTGAAAAACATGGGGCGTCAGCCTCATTCCAATTTTTGCCGCACAGATGTTCGATGATTTCTTGAGTACTTCCAACAGGCTTAGCTGCTGGTGTTTTTTAACATCCCTGATACGGTGTCCGCCGACTTTGTACTCTCCGTTTTCACAATCGAAGTTTTGGTCTACTGAAACGAGTCCTTCGCTCAAAGCTGCGGAAAGGGTGATGACCTTGAAGGTCGATCCGGGTTCATATCCTGAGGTCACTGCCCGATTCAGGAAATGAGCACGGCTGAACTGGCGGTATCGATTCGGATCAAATCCTGGATAACTGGCAACCGCAAGGATGGCTCCGCTTGCGGAATCCATCACGATGGCAGTTCCCCGATCGGCCTGAGCTTCAATCACGCCCTGGGCGAGGTGTTTTTCCGTCAGATGCTGGATCCTGCTGTCGAGGGTCAATTGGAGTGAAAACTGTTCCGGGGGTCTTTCCGGATATCCTTTGAGTGGAACGGTTCGGTAGGTTCCTTCCTTTTCGACGATGTAACCCTGTGGCTTCCCTTTTAGCAGCGGTTCGTATTCGTATTCCAAACCTTCCAAGCCTTGGGAATCGATGCCAGTAAAACCCAGCATCTGTCCTCCTGCATTGCGCTGGGGGTAATAACGCCGGTATTCTTCAACGAACCCGGTCCCCTTCGGCATAAGCTTTTCCAACGCTTTGGCTTGTTCCGGGTCGATCTGTCTCTTGAGCCAGATGAAAGAGCGTTTGCTGGTAAGTCTGCGTTTCAGTTTATGATAGGAGATGCCCAGATGTGGAGAAAGAACACGTGCTGTTTCAGGAACCGATTCGATCACCCTGGGGTTTGCGTAGAGGGACTTGACCGGTATCGAAACGGCAAGGATACGGCCTTTTTGGTCGGTGATCCTTCCGCGCTTGGGCTCCAGCACAACAGTTCGCTGATGCTGTGACTGAGCAAGTTTTTCTAAGCGTGCTCCTTCCAGAACCTGAAGTTGAAAACTTCTTCCGAGGGCGATCAGCAATGACAGTGCCACCAGTCCAACGATCGTCAACAACCGGATCTTGAAACTGTATATCATTCTGGAATTTTGCTCACTTGGTTCAAGCTCACAAACCGTGGTGGATGTTCAGGAGGCTGGAGTTGCATGAGTCCTGAAGCCAGGCGTTCCAACCTTTTGGGACGGGTCAGGTAGTCGATTTCGACTTCGAGCAATTCAATCTGATAGACCTGGGCAGCATGTTGTTTCGTCAGCAGGTCCAAATCCGTCGCGATTCCGCGGTAATTCATCCACTGCCAGAGATAAAATAAACATCCCATGGTGATCAGAAAGCCGAGCAGCATCATCGTGTAAAAAGACTGCATCCCATCCCAGAGAACGGCTGGGATGTATTTCCAGCGAAACTGGCCGCTCAGAGAGCTGGCGCGGTTCGGGAAAAAAGTCTGCTCCATCTTATAGGACTTGAAGGGGATGTTCTTTGATGAGAAGCTTTCACTGCTCAAATTAATCAGTTCTTTTTCTATTTTCTGCAACAAACGGTCCAAACGTTTTCTTTCCCATAATTTCGAAGGATCGTAGGTACTTAATCTGATTAAGAAGGATAGACTGAAAAACTTATGTAAGAGATATGTTTTTGGATTAATATTTAATATTTATATTAATTATTAATATTTAATTAATAAGGATTATTTTGATATTAAGTTTAGCAATATTAATTATATTATCTTTGATCTTTTCAAGGCTATTTGAAAAGATGCAATTACCAGGTTTGATAGGGATGTTAATTGCTGGTATTTTAATAGGGGATTCCAGTGGAGATTACTTTTATCATATATTAAATAATAACGAATATAATATATTAAAATGGGTTTTTGTGAATGAAAAAGTTTTTCAATTCTCACCTGAATTTAGAAATTTATGTTTGATCATTATACTTTTTAGAGCAGGTTTAGGAATTGACCGTGACAATTTAAAAAAAATTGGTTACCCAGCTTTGAAAATGAGTATAATACCGGGTCTTTTTGAAGCCTCGATTATTATGTATAGTGCTCATATAATTTTGAATTTACCAATAATAGAAACTAGCCTTTTAGCATTTGTAATTGCAGCTGTATCTCCTGCTGTGATCGTGCCTGCCATGCTAAATCTTAAAGAAAAAGGTATAGGGAATAAAAAAGATGTTCCAACACTAGTGTTAGCTAGTGCGTCGATTGATGACCTTGTTGCGATCAGTCTGTTTGGTGTGTGTCTTTCATTAAATTTAAATTCTGCAGGAAATTCTTATGATTGGGTTGTGATTAAAATACCTTCCATGATAATCTCTGGAATTTTATTTGGTTATTTAATCGGGTTATTTTTTATAAAAATAAATAATTTGATCAATCTGTCTGTCGTATATAAATTCATCACATTATTAGTTACGGGAATTTTTTTATGTCATTTTGAAAAAATTTCTCCATTTCCATTTTCATCATTACTTTCGATTATTACAATAGCCTATATTATAAATGATAAAGATAAATTATTATCTAGCGAATTATCAAAAAAGTTTAATAATTTATGGAAATTTTCAGAATTGCTGCTTTTTTCATTAATTGGCGCAGAAGTTGATGTTACTTTGGCATTTGAGATAGGACTATTAGGATTGTTAATCTTTTTATTAGGATTATTTGGAAGAAGTATAGGAGTGTGGATATCTTTAGTTGGGTCAATTTTAAATAAACGCGAGAAATTATTTTGTGTAATGGCATTTTTACCTAAAGCAACTGTTCAAGCTGCTATAGGTGGAACCGCGCTTGCGGTTGGAATTGCTTCTGGAGGATTAATTTTATCAATGGCAGTTTTAAGCATCTTAGTAACTGCCCCACTGGGTTCGATAGCAATAAAAATATGGGCAGAAAAGCTTCTTCAGGAAGATGACGATGTGTGAAAAAAAGCCCTAACCTTTTTTCTGTCTGGGACTCTGTTATTTGGGGGTTCAGGCTGTGAGATGGTGATCAGGCGGCTTTCTCGATCGAGATCCGGCAGGCTTCTCCGTTGAGATCCCAGTCTTCACCCTCCAGATTCGATTCACTGCTGAGGGTATTGGTCAATGTTTCTGTACGGATGAAATCCGAATGGGTTTCAAGGGAAGTCTCGAGTGCCTTGGAACCGTGGTAACGGGTGACGATCCGGTCCATCACATCCAGGTTCTTTTCCTTTCTCATATTCTGCACTTTGTTGACAAATTCACGTGCAAGTCCTTCCTTCAACAGATCCGCTGTGATTTCCGTATCGAGTGCCACGGTAAGCAGGTTGTCCGTTTCCACCAGCAGTCCCTCCTTCTGGCTGCGTTGGATCAGGATTTCTTCTATTTCGAATCGAATCCCTTCTCCTTCAACTTCGAGTTCGACGTTACCCTGCTGTTGGTAAAGGCGGATCTGCTCAGGATTCATGGCAGCAATGGCCTGGGAGACGGCTTTCATTTTTTTCCCCATCCGGCGTCCGAGGAGTTTGAAATTGGCCTTCGCACTCAATTGAACCAGGTCCTTCTCATCCCGTGAGATTTCAACGGATTTGACGTTCAGTTCATCGATGATCAATTCGTCGAGATCTTCCAGAATCCTCTGGGCTTCCGGGGTGGCAGTGATGAGGGTGATCGTCTGCAAAGGCTGGCGGATTTTGAGTTGATGCTTGGCTCTGAGCGCACGGCCCATGGTCACTGCAGAAAGCACCAGATCCATACGCTGTTCAAGTTCCGGATCCTGTTTCATCTGCCCTTCCTTTTCCGGAAAGAGGGCAAGGTGAACGCTTTCCGGATCGCCCTTCAGTTTCAGCGTCCTGTGGATGCCGTCGGCAATGAAAGGGACAAAGGGGGCAATCACCCTGCTGAGGTTTCGCAAAACCTGAAACAACGTGGCATAGGCTTCCAGTTTGTCGGAACCCTGTCCTGCTTTCCAGAATCTCCTGCGGCTCCGCCGGATGTACCAGTTGGTGAGCAGATCGATGAATCCGACGAATGGGGCCACCGAGCGGTTGAGGTCATAGAGGTCCATCTGGGTCCGGACCTCATCGATCAGTCCAACCAGTTTGGAAAGAATCCAGAGATCCAGAGGGTTATTTCGGGAGATTTCAAGATTTTCAGGTGTTGGTTCCCATCCGTCGATCCTGGCGTAAGTGGTCAAAAAAGCGAGGGCATTCCAGAGTGGAAGCAATAAGGTCCGCGTCGTCTCGATCAACCCCTTTTCTGAAAATCGCAGATCCTCCCCGCGAACCGCAGGGCTGTTGAGCATATAAAGACGGATCGCATCGGCTCCGTACTGGTCGAGCATCTTTGTCGGGTCCGGGTAGTTTTTCAACCGTTTGCTCATCTTCTTGCCGTCTTCAGCAAGGATCAACCCGTTGACAACACAGTTGTGGAAAGCGGGTTTGTCAAAAAGAGCCTGGGCAATGACCACCAGGGTGTAGAACCAGCCACGGGTCTGGTCAAGTCCTTCGCAGATGAAGTTTGCAGGAAAATTCGCTTCGAAGAGTTCTTTGTTCTCGAACGGATAATGCTGTTGGCCATAGGGCATGGAGCCTGATTCAAACCAGCAGTCGAGCACCTCCGTCACACGGTGGTAGGTCTTGCCCTGGTGTTCGAACACCAGCTCGTCCACATGCTGTTTGTGGAGGTC
>CESR01072609.1_pt1 | contig 56144 bp, 61 predicted proteins | sample 356351 | NCBI WGS metagenome assembly CESR01 (sample SAMEA2622149, study PRJEB7988) | marine metagenome | isolation source: saline water (ENVO:00002010), including | reverse complement strand
CCGAAAAAGCGGGAAATACCCTTATGATCATTGGTTATAACACGCCTTTTTTGATCACTAATTGGCCTAAACAATGCGGGTTTTAGCGTTGTTTGTACAACCTTATTCATGCTATTATTTACGGGTTGATTGAGACTTTCCCCGAGTCCTTTCGACATCTTTCTAACCGTGGGGAGGAGCGTTAAAAATGATTACATCACCCAATGCATTGCTTGAAAATGGCACGCTGAAAAATGGCTTGTTACCAGCCCTGAAGTCATACCTATTTTTAAAAACCAACCTGGACATGATGACCCCCTTATTTGAAAACGTATGTTCGCAAGCTTTAGCGCTATTTCAGCCCGTCGTTGAAGACAGAGAACTATACAAACAGTGTGCCCGTCCTTCTCCAGCGGGCAAGCCCGTGACTCGCTGGGATTCCTTGTACCTTACCGATGACGAAACCGCCATGAAGATGTATGCCTGGCATAAGGCACAAATGGCAAAACATGGGCATGTTGTAGCGGGCCAGCACCGATGCCCGTTCGCAGTCGCTGAAAACTTGCTGGTACAAGCTGAAAACGTACTGATCAGGGAAATGGAGCCGTTTACGCAAATCATGCTCAACCAGTTGTATGTAATAGAAAATCGTAAGAAGTATATTGACCTCATCGTTGGACTGTTGGTTAAACTATCCACTGAACATAATATTCCGTTGAACATTATTGAAGAAATCCAGGATAAAAAACGCGCTTAAGGTTGTTTTTACAACCTTTAGATGATACACTATTTATATTGAGTGAGGAATTCCCCAGCCTCCTCAATATCCATTTTTGTGGGGAGGAGATAGACCAATGAAAGCCAAATTTTTGCACGCTGATCCTGATGTTACCCCGCTAAATGAAGCGCAGAAAAACGCCTGTGTTGAGATGCTTGACTCGTTTAATGCCACCTCGCCGGCATTACGTCCAACCATTCACATTCATGAAACCCTCCAGGGACATATTGCCATCATCATGCGCGATAAACACGTGCCATGCGTTGGCGATAGAGTGTACCCCGCACAGTTTCACGTTGCTGCACGTCATAACCTTCGTTGGTTGTCAGCTGATGGTGAAAAGGTCTCTTTTGGCTTACCGCAATAGTCTTTTGGTTTATATTGGTGTGTAATCAAACATACACATAGGAGGCGACATGGCACAGCAACCCCTTTTGCGTTTTGTAGAGTTCGTGAAAAAACATATCGGGTCAAATCACCTGACGATCGCGGAATACTTCAATGAAGAAATCAGCGAGATGGCGAGCGAGTGCCGTGTTAACTGGAACGAAACAAAAAACAACCTGAATTACAATGGGCAAAAAGATAACAGCAAGGCCATTGTTAACCTGGAGAAAGCGGATGCGCGCCGGACCTACGTGTCTGGGCTCAAAAAGCGGTTTGAAAAAGACGGCGATTCATTCGAATATCCGGTACTTGTGTTCGCGTGCATGCAAAATACCTATCAGCGGCCATCCAGAAAATTTAACCCACTGGGGTTATTGTTTGACGCCTATGACAAATACAAAGCTAATCGCACCATTCCAACGCCTAAGCGCAAAGTCTCCAGCGAAGAGCTCAAAGCACGTGAGGAAGAAAACGCATTAAAACAAGCCAACTATGCGAAATGGGTTGCACAAGAACAAGCGCGCGAAATCGAGCAATTCCCAACCATGCGCGCACTCACTGCACCTAAAACGTTCAGTTTATACCTAAACCGTAAGCAGGTTGGCGATGTGGCTAAAGCGTTTGATATCCGTATTGGCCTGGATAATCACGGCTATTTCACCTGTTTCCCTTTGTATAACCTCGATGGGGAACTGGGCGGATTCCAACGCATTTATAACGAGAAGCCTGAAGGATGTGACACCAATAAAAAGCAAACCATTGATAAAGACCTTACCGGCTATTTCTTTGCCCTTGGTCCGCTCAATGATGAGACAGAGATGGTCTATATCTGTGAGGGATTGGCCACAGGCTTGTCAATGCATGCCGCGACAGGCCGCACGGTTATCGTGTGCTTATATGCGCACAATATAGAACCGGTAAGCGGCGCGTTAGCACACGTTCTGCCCATGGTAAAACGCGTCCACGTCGCTGATAACGATAACCAAAAACACCACTGTGGCAACACCGGCGTATACAAGTGCGCGGTCGCTGTCCAGCTGCATGGCGGGCATGTTTTTGTGCCTAAACCATCAACCGGCACCGATGCGAATGATGTTCACGTCAATGACGGGTTAGACGCTCTGAAGGCGCAAATCTATGACACAGATAACTATTTTAATGGCCGTTTTTCAAAAGACGTGGCCGGCCCGTTTAACTCGATCTACTAAGAGAGCCTACGTATGCACATGGACGAAAAAATGAAAGAAGAAGCGCGGATGTTTACTGATTGGGAACGTTCGTGCAGAGCAAGCAACCTTAACATTGGCCCTATCAATGAGGCGCTTTTCCGCCTATACGAGGATGTGAGCGGGCGGGTTTTAACTGACCAGGTAAAACAGCATATTTTACGTAATCAACATTAACCTTTAACACATGGCCATCCCAAGGCCGGTAAACGTCGGGAGTGACAAATGAAACAGACACAAGCCAGTAAACAGGCGCGTCAATTACTGATCACACAAAGTAAACGCGCAAAAGCTATCCAGCGTCAACGGTTACTCGAAACCGGTGAAGACGTCTCAATTAATCAGATTTTGCTAGAACAGCATTATGCTAACACCGGCGCACAAGTGTTGCTGCGGTTTGACGACTGGAAGCGAGAAGGCTTCCAGGTGAAACGCAACTCTCGGTCGGTTCGCATATGGGGCAAGCCTTGCAACGGTCGAAGCGCGAACGGCGACGGTACCGCGTCAGAATATGCCTTTTATCCCATGTGTTGCTTGTTCAGTGAAGAGCAAGTGATCCCCTTAAGTGATGAGGTGAGCGTGTCTCATGTCATCCGCACTTATGGCCGTGGCGCTAACGCGCCCGCCAAAAGCGCGTAAGGGGGCACTATGAAACCACAACAAAGAGAGCACTTTATACTCATTAAAAAAGCCGGCTTTGATAACTCTGAACGGCTCTTAAGTGCTTCAGAATGCGCTAACGCATTGCTGGATAACATGCTCTGGCCACTGTATGAAAGGACACGCTGCCAACATATGGTTCAAGCAGGCCATCGTGTGTTGATATACCTGGCAGGCGATGAAGCAGACTGCAAGCATGTGATTGCTAAGGCGGAGGTTAACGGCGTTGAGCTGTGGAATTCTGCACATAAAAAACGATTTCCACTTATGCTGGATGGAGTACCGAACAGAGTCCTTATATTAAAAAACGTCGTACGTTTTGAAAGGCCTGTCGATGTCAGAAGTCAATTACGTCAATTGTCCTTTATTCCGGCCAATCATAAAAAATGGGGGGTCGCATTGATGGGGGGCATGCGTTCTATCAGTGCCACTGACTACGCAATTCTATGCGGTGAGGTAAAGGATGATTGTTGATATTGGACAGCCACCCTGGGAGTCGCTGAGCAACTTCTATCCTCATGCTTTTATATTCAGAGGGAGAGCCTGCGCATCGATGGAAGGACTCTTACAAAGCCTTAAATTTAGCAAGCCTGAAAAACAATGGCGGATACAACAAATGTATGGGATAGAGGCTAAGCGAGCAGGGCAAAAAAGGAAGTGGTACCTTGATCACACTCTATACTGGCAAGGCGAACCAATAGACCGATTTAGTGCCACTTACAAAGCCTTAATAAGAGATGCTTACTTTGCTTTGTTCAATCAAAATAACGCGTTTAAGCAAGCGTTGATCAGTACCGCTGGAGCTCCTTTAGTACACAGTGTAGGTAAGGTTGACGAGGCGTATACTGTCCTAACTGTTGATGAATTTACCGGTACGCTTGAGTTTATTCGCGATAGCTATTTAAACCAATAAACGAGCGTTGCGCTTCGCGCCATTCTGTCATGCTGCGCACTCAACCAGGCAGAAAAACACTGCCTGTTTTCGCCCTTCGGGTGACTGCCATTAACGCAAAAACAACGAGCACTAACAGCCTTTAAGCATTCAGTGATACTGAATGCTTTCTTAGTCATCCCCACAGGGGAAGACTAAGAATAATCCAACTGCTTAGCGCCTCGTTCCTGCGGCGCCCAACATATCAAGTTGCAGCGGATGGAAGGGGTGTGTTGCATATTCCTATTGGTTGGATGTTTGTTTTTTTAGCTTGTTGGTGACACTACGCCAACGCTACAAAAAAGCAAACAGCTTTTCCCAACATTCAACTATTTCGCTGCGCTCAAAGTTTCATATGTTGGTCCCCCACAAAGCTGTTTGCTTTTTTTTCTCGCCGGCGTCTAGACGTGTCACAAGCTAAAAAACATCCAACCAATAAGGAAACGCTATGCAACACTACAACCCCCTCCATCAGCTACAACTTTACGTCGATATGCTGGGCGACGAAGCCAACGAAGAGCAGGCGCAAAATCTACTTGGATTCATTCTCCGAGAGGTTCCCCAAGCCCAGTGGGGACATGCCAAAGAAATCGTCATCAACATCCGCGATTTGTATACGCAGATGTCAATGCGGCAAGCCGAATGCGGCGTCTATTAGACGCCTTTTTTTGCCCTGACAAGGGCATTTTTATTGCAATAAATGAGATTTTCGTGTGGCTGTTTTAGCCTCCCATTCTGAATTGTATTAAGGGCGTTGCGCTTCGCGCCGTTCTGTCATGCTGCGCACTCAACCAAGCAGAAAAGCACTGCTTGTTTTCGCCCTTCGGGTGACTGCCACTAACGCAAAAGCAAGCCCGCACGTATCCCATTTTTGAAACGTTTTATTGTATTTTCATGCTCCTTTCTCGGTCTAAATGTGAGAATGCGAGCATAACCGCACCGCTATGCAAAAGTGGCCTTCGGCCAAAAAACTGCTTTTGCATAGCAGCGCGAACATGCTCTATTGCAGTCTCACGACCGAGCGGAAGCATCTTAAAAATACAATAAAACAGACCTAAAAAACGTCTGGATACGTGCGGTAAATCAAGAGCGTGGGGAGCGCCCCACACGCGCCCGCCCTCACAAAAACATCAATTTTAAAGCGCGTTTTTGACTTATGAACTTTGGTTATATCCCCATTTTTTTGATCGCTTTTCAGTCTATACATTACCCTTTTATCGGTTGTTTTAACAACCCTTTAATGGTATTATTTGTCTTGTCTTTTAAAGGATTCCCCGACTTTGAAAGTACATCAAATCAACCGTGGGGAGAGGACGTTCTTATGAAATCAATGAACTCTGTTGAGCGAGAAATCAGGAAGAAAACGCTTGATAAACTGACCCTTGAGATTGCGTTGTTAGAAGTCGAAACGGTGAAGCGTGAGGCAGAGTTGGAGCTTATAAAAGAGCAAATTCGACACAAGCAATTCACCCGTAAGGTAATGAAAGTAACAACCACTATTACGGGTTTATCGCTCATTACCACAGTCCTTATGCACTTTGGACTTATCCCTAAAACTTAACAGGAATGGCCCTGTCCCACGGGGCAGGGTTCATCATTTTTTCATGAAGACAAAAATAAAACCATGGAAAGACCAGCTTAACGAGATGAAAAAATCAGACGTTCGGGAGTCGATTATCATTGTCTTTTTATGTCTGGGGATGGCCATTCTTTATATCGTGTTGAGATGGTTTTCCAGTTAGTTGATCACCCAGGTGCGTTAACGTACTTGGGTATTTTTTATCGTCCAGATGGAATTTAACGTATGACAACATCTACAGTAATTGTTGAGCACTACCAAGGTTCGTTGCTTGAACTTAGTATAGAAAATGCGAGTTTGAGCGGCTTGTTTAACCTTCTGAAATACACCGATAACGCTATTCGTCGAGCGGGTAATAATGAGAACAAAAAAGCGTTTTTGGTTGATTGTGTTGCGCATATTCAAAAGCGCATCACGTACTTTCAACGTGCCTGCTGGGTAACAAACCTATCAAATTACACACCTCAAAGAGAGGGGCACTGGCCACCATATACAGCCGGTTTTACATTAAGCCTTAACGGTAAAATATGGCTTACAGATAATGCGCCTATACCGATTAATCGACCAGATGCGGAAGGCGTTTTGTATCCTAGTCATCGCGATTTGTGTTCAGGTAAAGGCGACGATGCAACTATTTATAGCGGGTTGTATTGCTATGGCGCACAGAATTCGCCTGCATTGTTTCTTTATCCTGATACCGTAAAAGCTTTCAATGCGTCGATGAAAACAGCGCTTTGTTCTTTGATTGGTGTACACAGGATCACAGGGGAAACAAAGGTGTACGCAAACAGCCCTCGCCAATTTTTGTTTGCACTAAAAGACGGTTAAAAAGCTTTTCAATTAACGCCGCCGCGTGGCAACCTGGCGCTTTTCAAGCGCGTACGTTGCCACGCTTTTCTTGCGCATTTATCAACATCTCTATCGTGCATTTGGCACTGCTTCACCGCTTTGGTTCTCACAGTGTTGAGTAAGAATAGCGTGCCATTTTTTCAAAAAAAAGCGCCACGGTGTGGCGCTAGTTTCGTGGCTTCGCCCCGATTTATTGCTAAGCAGTCACCGCTTGCTGGGTACCTACACTGACTCTTTCTGAGTCCAGCGTTTCGGTTTTATGAGGCTGTACGCTGGGCGCTTCCTTGTCTTTTTTAGCCGCTTTTTGCAGTTGCAAAAGCTCCTTTTCTGCTTTTTTCAAAAGCACTTCAACCTGCTCTTCCAGACCTGATTCCAGACTAAACGACAAGTCTGGATCGAGGTCTTTCAACCCTTGTTGTACACGCTCATAACGCTCTCGATGTTCATCGGTGGACTGCACCTTCACCGACCAATTACGCTTAATTTTTCGCTCAAATACTGACATTTTCTTCCTCGTTTTACTCGCAAAAATGACTTTTCACCGACCTTTGAAGTGTATGTCTACATACACATTAATGCAACACAATAGCGCAATAACATAAAATCATTACTGGATATCCTTGGTGGATTTCTCCAGTTAAGAGAGCGCAATCCTACTTTATTTTGGCGATGGTTTTTCCAGGCTTCGCCTGAAAATTCCGCGAACTGAAACAGTGCGGAAACCCATAAAATAAAGGGATTTTTCATATCTTCAGCCTTTTGTCCTGCGGCGGAAGATTTCGTCACACCTGATGGATGTGCATCCTTTTTGTGCCAACCCACGCGGGGCGTGGGTTAAGGGTGGGACAAATTGGTAATTTGTTTTTATTTTTAGGTGTGTATATAGAACTACACATATTTTGTGATAAGCTTTTAATCAAGGGTTACGGGTGGGACAAAACGGTAAGGGTCTCTATGGCTGCGGCAGATACACGAAATAAGATACGAATTGATGCGGACTCCAAGCGAATATTGGGGCTGCTCAAAAGACGTCACGTTATAAAAACGGAATCCGATGCGGTGAACTTAGCCATTCGTATGGCAGGCGCTCAAATCATTCTTGCCGATGTTAATGAGACAAACGAGCTGCTTCACACCATCGCTGATTCACTCAACGACTTTCCCAAGCTATCAAACAAACTCACTTCTCAGTCATTAAAGAACGAAGCAGTGCTCATTCGCACATTTGCATATTTGAGAAAGCTACTTGCTGTGATTGGCGAGGAAAGAGGAAAGCCCCTGATAGAGAGTGCAGAGAACGACTTTAAACAGCACATGATTGCTAGAACCAGAAGTGAGAATAAAGATGAGTAATGTGAACAGCAATGGCTTGGTAGATGCAATTCGTGGCGGTCAGATAATCAAACATTATGTGGCCATGTTTAAGCAGGTCTTTTGGTGGGTATTCGGAGCCGGCAATTTATTTTTTATCGCCTGTTTTGTTGGTGTCATGGTTTTCAAATCAAGCAAGGTTGAATTCTTTGCTTGGTTTAACTGGGTGCAGGCATGGTATCTGGTTGAGTTTGTCGAAGAGCCTCGAAAATCCATACTTTACTTTCGTGATTTTGGTGATGCATTTGAAGCTGTTGCATACAGTATTTATGTCGATGAGGGCGTGAACTATTGGGCTGACAGGTTTATCGAAAATTTGACCATCGCTGCAATCGTGAGTGGCGTCTTTTTTGTTATGGCTATCATTGCCATTCTTCGCCTATTTACAGGGAAAGGTAAGAGTCAGGTTGAAAATGAATTGATTCGTGGGGGAGAGCTGTTTGAAGCAAAAGAAATGGCTGCTCACTTAAAGCGTTTGTCAAAAATTAAAATGTACCAACGTGATTTTGCTCCAGGTGATGTGAATGTCGGAGGCGTCACTGTACCCAAGCCATTTGAGATACAAGGGTTCGCTGTTTTTGGTTCGCCTGGCTCAGGAAAAACACAGCTCTATATGGAATTTTGTGACGCCGCAAGAAAACGTGGAGAGCGTGCCATTATAAACGACCGTAGCGGCACGATATTGAAAAAGTTCTATAGGGAAGGGGATATCATTCTTAATCCCTTAGATACGCGCTGTGCGCCTTGGTCACTCTTTAATGAGTGTCATCATAAGCATGATTATGATCGCGTTGCGAATATTCTGTTTCCTAAACAGTCTGGCGACCCCTTCTGGTATGAAGCGCCGCGTATGATTTTCGTGGCGCTGGCCATGAAAGAAGCAAAGCGTGAAATGCCGTCTTTGCATCGGATAACAGAAAAGGTAACAACCTGCTCGGTCGATGAGTTGGTTGACCTGTGTTCAAACACATTGGCGCAAACACTTATAGATAAGGACGTGGTTAAGCAGACAAACAGTTTGCGTGGCGTCATCGTGACAAAGCTACAAGCATTCCTGCTGTTTGAAGATCACAAAACGCAAGGCTTCTCTATTCGTGATTGGGTGCATTGCGAAGACCATAACGGTTGGATATTTATAACGTCGAACAAAGACCAAGAGGCTTCACTGAAGCCTTTGATTACGAGTTGGCTTGAGATTGCATCCAGTTCGATACTTTCGCTAGATGATGACATCAACCGTCGCCTATGGCTGTGGTTCGATGAGCTCCATACGCTCGACAAAATTGAAACGCTACCAAACACGTTAGCAGAAATGCGTAAGTATGGTGGATGTGCTGTGATTGGATTTCAGGGCGCTAAACAGGCCGTCAATATTTACGGCCCCAATGGATTGGACGCACTTATGGATAGCTGTTCAACACATATTTTTTTCCGGCAAAACAACAATGCGTCTGCTGAGTATGCGTCCAAACAATTGGGCAAAGCAGACATGTATGAGTCAACCAGTAATCTGTCCTACGGCGCATCCGATGTTAGGGATGGACAACAGCATGGTCAGCAACGCCATTTACGTGAATTAGTTCTTCCCTCTGAAATACAAGCGCTGCCAGATTTACATGGCTACATTCGCTTTGGTAAAGGGTTGCCGGTATCCAAGTTTGAGCTCAAATATAAAGAACGCAAATCCGTCGCTGATCCGTTTGTTGAGGACACAGATAAGTTGCACCGGTTGGATGACATTGTGACCAACCCAAATCGTAATCGTGCAACTGGCGATGTGGATGAATCCCCCGATCGATTTAACCAACCAGAAAAAGCACAAGAGCAAGAAAAAACTACTAGTAAACATGTTGATCCGCTTGGCTCTTTTGACATTCCAAATGACCAGCAAATTGAGGCGGAAAAGGCGGAGCGTCAAGCGCAGGATGACCTGCGCAGTTGGTCAATGGAACCGCTTGATTTTGACATGAACGATGGCCGTTAAAAAAGGGGAAGGAGATGCTTTCAATCAAAGATATTGGTTCATCGGGTGAAGCGGGTAAGTATTACTCAAAAGCGGATTACTACACGAAAGGCGAAGAGAACGTTGATGTAAAGAGTCAATGGTTTGGTAAGGGGGCTGAAATGTTAGGGCTCAATGGTGAAATTGACCCTAAACTCTTCGCTGAAATTCTGGAAGGTAAGCTGCCAAATGGTCAGCAATTAGGCCGCATGCTCAACGGTGAAATGGTGCATAAACCAGGATGGGATCTCACCTTGTCTGCACCTAAGTCGATATCAATTCTTGCGCTCATTGGCGGTGACAGAGCGTTGATGGATGCGCACCACGAAGCTGTAAAAGAAGCGTTGTCGTTTGTTGAGTCTCAGGTGCTGCGCTCACAAACTATGACTGACGAAGGGCATGCCTACCTCGAAGTGCCCAATTCTATTGTCGCGCAATTTACTCACACTACGAATCGCACGCAAGACCCTCAATTACACACGCACAACGTCGTTATGAATGCAGCGGCCACCTCCGAAGAACAATGGCGGTCAGTTTATTCAAGAGATTTGTATAACAGTAAGATGTTAGTCGGGCTTGTCTATCGGAGTAAGCTCGCTGAGCTCTCAAAAGAATTAGGTTATACCCCTGTATGGGATAACAAAAAAGGGACGTTCGAGCTGAGTGAAATTTCACAAGAGCACATCGATTTATTTTCTCAACGTCGTGCACAAATCGAAGCGTATGCAGAAGCGCACGGGCTATCAACCGCCGAGGAAATGGCGGAAGCCGCGACCAATACAAGAGCGCCAAAAAAGGACACGCCAACCCAGACTATTTTGGAAAACTGGGACCAGCGCGCTAAGGAATCTGGCATGGACTTTGAGCAATTGGTTAATGAAAAACGTGAAGCCCGAGGAGTGGAAACGTCTACACCTAGTGCTGGCCCTAGATCGGAGATACATGTTGACTCCACGGTTTCGCCAAAGAGCCCGAAAGTTGATGGCGAAAAAAAGGACGATACACAAGCATCTGATACCAAGCATGCTGACGAAAATACGGATACGCCTCAAGGACAGGGCAGTAAACCTGAATCGAATAATGAAAGTCACTCGGATGGTTCGTCAGGCGTCCCTCAAACTGCCTATGAGCAACTTTTATTGGCCAGGGATATCCTTGCTCATAATGAACAGGCTTTCTCTTCATTTGCGCTCATAGAGGCGACATTAAAGTACTCAGGTGGCCGTTTCTCTATTAAGGATGTCTTGGCTGCCCAAGATAAAATGATTGAGCAGCGTTTATTGCTACCGTCTTCGGCAGAAAAAGGCATGCTGACAACTCAAGAGGCGATAAATCGTGAGCTAAATGTGCTGGATAACATTGAGCGAGGAAAAGGTAAGTTTAAGCCGCTTGGTTCAGATAAAGACATTGCTCATGTTGAAGACGTCATGAGCTTCACGCAAAGTCAAAGTAAAAGTTTCTCTGACATCACTCGCTCGACAGATAAATACATCGGGTTACAAGGATTTGCAGGGACCGGTAAAACCTATCTAGCTGCACCCATCGCCGAACTAGCAAGGAAGGGCGGTTATGACGTAAAAGGAATGGCGCCAAACGGTAAGCAAGCGGAAAACTTAGGTAACGAGCTTGGTATCCAGTCTCAAACCGTTAAATCTTTTCTTGTACAAGCGGAAAATGAAAAAATCAAACTCTCTGGAAAGCAGCTCTGGGTAGTTGATGAAACCACTCTACTCAACGCAAGAGATACGGAAATGCTGGTACGTCTTGCTAATCAGAGTAAAGGCGTAAGGGTTTTATTCATTGGTGACGATAAGCAGCTGGGCTCTATCGAGGCCGGACGAATTTTCTCGACCATGATGAAAGGTGGGATGGCTTACACCACGAATAACGACATCATCCGTCAGCAAGATAAAGATTACTTGAGTGCAGTGCAGGCATTTACGCGCGGAGAGATCAATAGCGCGTTCGAAAAGCTCGAAAAGTTTACACACGAACACCCTGATACAGAGGGGAGGTTTCAGGCGTTCACTAAAGAGTACATGGAGCATTTCGATAAAACCGGAAAGCTGCCCATGGCGGTCGTGCCGAATAAGGAGGGTGAAGCAAAGTTGGCAACTATGATCCGGCATGAAATGCGGGAGAGAGGAGTCATTAAGGGTGAAGAGCATGAAATAAAAAGCCTTGTGCCTGGCAAGGTCGATGGACCTCAAAAATCTCACGCGCAGTTTTATTCAGAAGGGATGATAGTCAAATTTAACCGCAGGTTTGAGGGGATAGACCTTAAAAGAGGCGAATACGTTCAAGTGGCTAAAGTAGTCGGCGACACGCTAAAAATGGAAGTGAAGAGCGAAAATGGTGATGTCGTTCGTGCATTTGATTTCAACCCTAGTAAATATGCCATGAAGGAGTCTGACTTAACGGCATATCGAGAGCGGCCAATCAGTATTGCTGAAGGTGATAAAATTGTTTGGAAGGATAAGAACAACAAGCAACAGCTACTGAATGGGTCTGAGGGGACAGTAAAGAGTATTAAAGATGGTGTAATGACCGTTGACTTCGGTAAGCGGGGCGAACGCGCCCTAGACCTCTCAGAACCGCAAAATAGACATTTTCAACATAACTATTCGCAAACTGCCTTTGCTGCACAAGGGTTAACCAGCCAGAAAAACATGATGATGGCTGAATCCTGGCGGCGAAACCTTGTCACCCAACCCTCTTTGTATGTAGGTGTGTCACGCGGGAAATATGAGCTAAGCGTCTACACCGATAATGCCCAAGAGCTGAGAATGGGTGTACTTCAGCGAAATGGGAAAAATTCGGAAGGGGTTGAGCATTTGACCAGTCATCAAGCTCAACAAATCCGGCAACCTGAAATGCAACACCGTACTTTTTTAGATGTCATCGGCTTTGGCGATAAAGATAAGTTCAAAACATACTCACATGAACAAGTCTTCCATGAACCCAAAGTACCCAGTAAATCGGAGCCGGAGCATCGCTCTGCACCACCCAAACCCCAACACGAGAAAACCCGATAAACACAGGCGCTTGCTATGTGTTCTCGACCACTATAGAGGACTTACATTATGGAACATAAAGACAGTAAAGAAAGCTATACCCAGAATGATATGGCTACAGCGCTTGCAAATTCAAATCTGGCAAATGAGCGACTACTTGAAATGGTACAAGCTGAAATTAAGTATAAGAAATGGAAATTCTATATGCTGTTCTTCCCTGTTGTAATGCTCGTTGGTTACGGGTTATTTACACTCTGGAGTAAAAACAACCTTTTTGGTGGGGAAGACTATGTGGCCAAGGTTGAAATAAATGGCGAGATAGGGCCAGGGATGCTCGCTAATGCCAATCGGATTAATGCATCGCTACGAAAAGCGTTCGCAGATGAGAATAATTCTGGCGTTTTCCTCTCTATTAACTCCCCTGGCGGAAGCCCCTCTGAATCAGCCCGTATACACGATGAGCTGATTTACCTACAAAAGAAATATCCCGAAAAGAATTTAGTAATTTATGGTACCGGATCAATGACAAGTGGTGCCTACTGGATTGCGTGCGCAGACGACGAAATCCATAGCATGAGCATGACAATGGTTGGAAGCATAGGCGTTATTATGGAGACGTTTGACTTTAGTAAAATATTGGATGAATACAACGTATCTAAAAAAGTATTCACGGCCGGCGAACACAAACACAGACTTGACCCATTCTTTGAGACCAGTGAAGAAGATGCGGAAAAGATAAATTTTACGCTGGCTAAGTTGCATGATTTGTTTAAAGCAACCGTCTCTAATTCACGAAAAGAGAGAATTAACCTTGAAACAAATCCTAAGCTATTCTCCGGCGATTTCTGGCTGGGTGAGGAAGCGCTTGAACTCGGTTTGGTTGACAGTATCACAACTGAGCACGAACTATTGGAAGCCGAGTTTGGAACAGTTAATGTCGTTGATTATACGCAACATCCTAATATGTTTGACCAAATAAACAGTCAGCGTGTATTGGCGGACTTAAAAAACCAACTTGTTACGTTTTGGTAAGAGACAAAAAGGAGATGATCTAATGAGCATTAAAGACCAGTTACAAATGATGGATGAGGTTTTGGTTAAGAAGATTTTTTTTCTCTCTGCTTACATGATGAATGACGCAGATCTACTAAATCGAACCTGTGAAGATATGGGGTTATCACGTTCAGAAGGTTTGGCGCTGATACAGGTTATCACTGAAATAGGTTTGAATGAAGAAACCAAAGTCAAAACAGAAAAACAACTCAAAGACCTACAGAAAGAAATCGAATGCTCATTAAGCTAAAAGGAGAGTAAATATGATTGTGGTCAATCTCGATTCCGTAATTGAAGCACCGATGAGCACTTTGTCGTTGTCAGAAATCATGAGTTCATTGGAATGGCCGGATAACGCGACCTGCGCCACTCAGGAAATTGATGGAGAAATACTGTTTTGGAGTTGCCCTGTAAAAGATGTCGAATTAGCAAGAATGAATGCAGATCGCGAAAGTGGTTTAATGCCACTCCTGGGAATTTCAAACCAAGTAGACAGCCAATATACAGATGTAGACATGCCCGAGATCGCATATGATTGGCAATCTGCGGTTGTTATAAAGGAATAAAATACAATGGCTAAATTTTTAAATACCAGTGCAACTAATTACTTTCTTGAAGAGCTCATCAAGAATGCATCTGAGAGACTTATTCTTATCAGTCCCTTTCTAAAGTTAAACGATAGGATAAAAGAGCTGCTTGAGGATAAGAATAGGCTAAAGATAGATGTGCGCATTATTTATGGTAAGAGTGAATTACAGCCAGAAGAAATCAACTGGCTACGTTCTCTGGATTATGTGCGAACATCTTTTTGTAAAAATCTGCATGCAAAGTGCTACATTAATGAGCAAGGATGCATAATCACAAGCCTCAATCTATATGAATTTTCTCAAGTTAATAATAATGAAATGGGCATATATGTTGATCGAGCGGATGACAGCCAAATGTACATTGACGCTTATGAAGAGGCTCAAAGGATAATAAGAATAAGCGACGAAATCAGAATAACATTAGAAAAGATTAAGCCTGAAGGACAAGTGAATGCTTCTGAGGATGGAGCTACAGAAGAACTTATTTCGTCTAGTAAAATTGCAAAACGTCTTAATCTAACTACCGATGAGTTTATTAATGCATTGATTGCGTGTAACTACATTGAAGAACGTGATGGGCACCATGTTCTAACTCAACTTGGAGAATCAATCGGCGGCGAACATGTGAAGAAAAGTCGGTTTGGCCCATATTTTAAATGGCCATCGAGCTTTGATGCTAGTTTGCTGAAAAAGGATAAATAAAACCTTCTGATATGCAAAGAATAAAATGTGGATGTGATGCGAGCTCTATCGAAATTCTGTTATCTGGACTTTAGAAACATTTGATGTATCCATGCCGCTTGGCATGTTGATAATAGGACGTGGTGATTAACACCTAACTATTATTCAGAGGACATCTTATGAAAGTAAATTTTGACAAAATCATCACATCTGTTGTTTATCAACCTACACATCCAGAGAAATGCAAAACCGATAGAGACTATGAGTTATTCGCAAAGTATATGATTGTGATTCAAGTGCTCAAGGGGCGATACATGAAAGGGAGTTCAACATTAGAAGAGATTAAAGATATGGCTGAAAGCTGTGATTCGCGAGAAGGACTTGAAGAGTTCTACAAAACTCTTTTTTTGGCAATGACATCGATTCGTATAGTCTCATCTGACACTCAATTACCAGCGGATTATAGGCGTTTGTCATAGATTGGTTATGAAAGGGAAAAGCTATTAAAAGCGCGGTCTCCGCGCTTTTAATCAGGTTGTTGACTCGTTGCGTTTGCTCGATTTCTCACTGTGAATCCTCATGTAGATTTCTTCCCTGTGAACGGAAACATGCTCAGGAGCATTGATCCCTACCCTCACCTGACTCCCTTTTACTCCTAATATAGTTACAGTTACGTCATCACCGATGCAAACTGTTTCCCCAACACGACGTGTCAAAATAAGCATTTTCTAACTCCTTTTAGGTAACCAATACACATGAGATTGTGTTATTAGAACAGCAACGAATTTACCTTTTGAACAGTGCATATACAACTGATCGTTGATACGGTCAGAAAAATTCAGCAGTCATTCTTCGAGTAATTGACTTTTGTCTATGGCTGCGTGTCTTCGCATATCGTTGTTAAGCTCTTTGTTCTCTGAAAACCTCTCGTACACCTTCCGAGCATAATTAGACCGGCGTTGAGATGCCTCGGGAGAAGAACTTGTGCCCGCGTTATATGCACCCACTGCGTCCCACGTATGCCCATAGAGGCCAAATGAGTGATTTAAAATCCATGCGCCAATATTTATGTTGATGCAAGGGTTATATAGTTTTTCTTTGTCAATGTCATACTCAGAAAGTTTTTCAAGCCACCAACTATTAATCTGCATAATCCCGTAATCCTGGGTATCCCCATTATCATTAAACGCTTTTGGATCTAGGTTGCTCTCTACCTGAGCTATTGAGTACAAAAGGAGCGGATCAACACTATATCGCCTTGCCGCTTCTTCCCAGCAAAATTCGTTATCGGTTTGGGCACATAAAAATGCCGATGGAATAAGTAGCAGAAACAAACAAAGGTTTGACGAATGCACTTTTTTTAAGCGGCTCTGCATTAATAGATTTACTCCTAGAGTGTCAATTATTTGCTCCCCTACCCTGCGGTACGAATTGAGCTTCATGGTGTGAATGTTAATACTCACACAAATGTTAATCAAATAATTACGTGTAGATAAAAGTACACACTTAAGCCATGAACTTGTTTTTTTATCCAGTTTCATTTGGGTATACTTAATTGACACTATCCATGAAGCGTTCTATATTATTTATGACACCATTTAAATGAGCCTCTTGTGATTGATACTACTTAAGTGAGCCTTTTGGGACTTTTTCAACGCATTTAATTATCTTTTGGGGTGATTTTGTTTATACGTGCATATTTGAGAGCTTCGACAACGGGGCAAGACGCAACTCGGGCTAAAGGAACGCTCCAGGAGTTCGTTCAAGGTAATGGCCAAAAAGTAGCGGCGTTTTATATTGAGAATAAATCAGGAGCTTCATTGCAGCGTCCTGAGCTTATGAAGTTATTAGATGACTCGCATAATGGAGATATATTGCTTGTTGAGTCAATCGACAGGTTAACGAGATTGAAGCTAGATGATTGGGAGTTTCTGCGAAGGACAATTGAGGAAAAGGGAATAAATGTGGTGAGTTTAGACTTGCCGACAAGCCACATGATTTTTTCTACTAATAAAAGTAATGATTTTATGGAAGCGGTCATGAGGGCAATAAATAGGTTGTTATTGGATATATTGGCAGCCGGTGCTTACAAAGACTATAAAGAGAGAGAACGCAAGCAAGCTGAAGGTATAAAGAAAGCTAAAGCTGCCGGCAAATATAAGGGGAGGGCAGTTGACCTTAAGCTATTAGAACAAGTCAGGAAATTGAGTGAAAGCGGGGATTTCAGTATTAATGAAATGGCGTCTGTACTTAAAAAGAGTAGAGCAACCATAATCAGGTACCGAAAGAGACTTAATGAGTCTAAATGATTTTGTCTGAACTCTTTATGGGTAAAGGAACTCGTTGAAATTATCTGTCTATAGATTGTCCGTATATAAACCGAGTAAACGCAGTAATTTAATGTCAACATACAATCGTTCTGGTTGATTTATGAACAGTCGGATTAATAGATTCGGTTGAAAGGATAATCGTATGCAAGAAGATGACTTGCTAAGAAAAATAAAACATCTGTTTTATGGGAAAGTGTCATACTTTCAGGCGGTGCGTCTCATTCTAGAACTGTCGCTGTTTGATGTTTTTAGAGTAGCAAACAGTAAAATGATATCAGTCATTGGCGCATTGTTCGGGGTGGTACTTGCATCTGCATACGCCATTCTGGTCATACCTGAAAAAGTCGCATACCTTTATCTTTTATTTGGTTCGGTTGGATGTTTAGTGATGTCTGCCGCGATTAACGTAGTGTTCGGTAAAGGTGGGTTTTTCTCTTACATGTTTTACGTGGGAGCTTTGCCAATAATACTGATGTCTTTGCCTTTAGTGGCACTCATAAGCTCTTTTTCTTATGGAAAGCGCTATGTTTCATTTCGGTACGATCTGCCATATAACTATTCAGGTCGATTAACTGGAGTAAAAGGTGCAGGACGAAAAAGCAGATAAATTGCGATGAGCAATATTTATCTGCTTTCCCTTCCTACTAGGTGTTTTATTGGCGATAAAATTTTGGTGAGTAAAGTAAAGATATCTATTCCTTTAAGGTGGTGCTATGAAAAATTTGAAACAACAATATGTCACCAAAAGTGGACGGGCATATCCTTCTGAGTGGGAATTGATTTATGACACCAACCTGTCTTATTTTAATTCACTACTTATTATTAACAAATTAACAATTTGGGATGGTCTAATTAAACCCCTCGGTTTGAGTCGATGGGTAGCATTGTTTTTTCTGCCATTTGTTTATGTTGTTATTGCTGCAATTGGAACTAAGCAAATGGAAATGCCGATAGCGATGTTTGCAGTTGTCGGATTTCTTAGCTCAATTCTATGCATGCTAGCATACGAGAATGAGCTCGGAATGGTAGGGCGGTTAACTTTCTTTTGGGGGTTGAGCGCCCCGCTTGTGATTGCGTTAAGCCCTATATTGGCTATTTTTATAATGGGTGGTAATAACCATTTTAACTTAGGGGCGAAGTCAAAGTGGATTGATCATGTTACCAACGATACTATGCGAAAAGCGACTTCGGGGCGAAATGAATATCATAAATTATAATGCGCTGATTAAGTGTATTGCTCTGAAAATTAAAGAGGCTGAATGCATTGCATTCAGCCTCTTTTTTATCTTAATTATCTATCAGTGCTTTTACCTGGTATGTCTTTGCCGGTAATAAAATCGTCTATGTCATCATATGTTTCTGCACCAAAGTCTATAGCTCTCTCCCATAGGTTTCTGTCGTCATTGGCCTCTTGGTATGCATCATTTTGATAATCTTTCTCTGCTTCGTATGCGGCTCTTCGGTCATCCATGTAGAGTTCCGCCATCTCAGAAACAAATTCTTCGTATGCCTTTTCTTTGTCTTCCGATGTTGCATATTCATTAAGTAATTGAGCAATCCTGATTTGATTTATATCAGTATCAGATGCAGAAGAATCATGTTCACTCCATGCTGAAGTATGAGATATTTCACCACCAATCGCGGCATCAAATGGAACCGCTTTAGCCGCGTTACCTAGTTTATTCATTGCGCCTTTATCATTACTGTCACCATCAGACGTATCCGGTGTTTTACTTTTTACTTGGTCACCATCTCCACCCTGTGCAGCGTTTGCTAAGCTACGTTTGCTAATTTCTCCAGATATTCGTCCCGTCACTGCATTAGTTGATACATGGTCGTTAGAATCACGTTGATCAAGTGAAGTGTATTTCTGAGATGCAAGTTCGTGGGCTAAATCATGTATGGCTGCTGGGCCGCCCGCAATAGCATTATCCAAGAAACGCATGCCTTGCCATTGACTCTCTGGTGAAAACACATTGTTATATGCTGTTTGACCATCTGTGCTGAACTTCTCAGTGACAGTGTGCGAATTATCTTCAGTAATCTTATTGCCAGCGTGAACATCAGTTTTGACTATGCTAGGTGACGCCCCAACATTATCGGAGCCTAGTGCATAATTAAATTCACCTCCACCGTTGGCATATATAGCCCGTAGCTGTTCTTGGTTTTCTGCGCCGAACTTAGCTAAGTTAGGGTCTAATAGATCTAGTGCATTTTGTGCTTCTTCAGGACTCATGGGGGCTACAAATGGTTGTGCACTTTCACCAACTTCTTGGTATCCGCCCGTTATCGAATCTACAGGAACAATCTGCTCTAACATTCTAAAGTTATCGGTCATGTTACCACTGGTATTTTCGACAACGATAGAATCTGCTCTGCCAGCTGCTATATCAGCTAATTGAGTTTGAAGGTTTGTTATAGCCTCTTGTTTTTCTGGGCTTAGACTTGCTGCTTCAAGTGCTTTGTATGCCATATCCGCTGTATACACCTGTCGCATTTGGCCGGCAGCATTCAGATATACTTGGCCTTCAGATATTCCTTGAAGCTTTGCAGCTGCTTGACGAACAGTATGTTCTGCGGAAAACATACCATCTTGACCAATCTTTTCTTTAACAGCAGCTTCCTGCACCGTATCAGCTAAACCTTCATTAACCACAAACTCTCTGCCTTGAGCAGTCGCCTCGCTAGTATCAAGTTCAGAGGCTTTATTCCTTTCTCCAAGTTCTTCAGGGCTGAATCCTAAATCCTTTAATTGTTCAACCATTGCCTGGTGCTCACCGTACGCAACAGCATGTTTCATTTTGGATTCATCAAATGTCCTATTTTGTAAATCAATGCCCATAGATTCGGTAAACTCTTTGTAACTGAGCTTATCCTGCATATGTTGAATACTTGAGACCGTAGAGGCATCAACGTGCTTATCAGGGTCAACAGAGGCTCTGAGTTGACCAGATTGACCAGCCATTTTTGTTGCCGCATAGATATCAAATGCTGCATCTTCTGAGACTCCAGCTTTTTGCTGAATGTACTCGATATTCTCTCTGTCAACCTGCGACTCGGCTTGTCTTATAGATGTATTGGTCTCGGCTGTCTGAATGTGGGCCTCTGGATTTGAATTTGCTTGTATCGCACCTGTTTCTCCCGATTTTGCAATCTCCATTTTGGCTTTAGTTGCAGCCGGTACGCTCAGATTTTGCGTGTCAGAAATGTGCTGAATATTTTTCTGATCGATCTCAGTACCAGCCAAACTTTGCCCAGTATTGGTAGAGGCTATGTCTTTGCTATAATCTGATGTGCGTTGGCCAGCGGTAGCTGCGCTTGCTGCTGTTGTCGATACTCGCCCTGCTTGCTCGCCGCCATAAATATCCGCGCGAGTATCTACGGCTTGATTGTAGTCAAAATTATTATTGGACATCGCATCAAGCCACTTTGCTTCCGTTCTTAACGACCCAGTATTGTGACCACGCGTAGCATCACCGTAGCGTTGGCTGCCCATTTCCCTTTGCATATTTAGCTTGTCGTAAGCAGTAATGCTGCCGTCCATCATGCCCATTCTGCGTGAAGGGTCTAAAATTTCTTGTCCTGTATTGGAACCTAAGCTTTCAACATTGTCAGCCAAACGTTCGCCCATCTGTGAGAAAGCACGCGCACTTAATTTGAAGAAAACACCAGCTATAAATCCGGCCAATATGACAGCCATGCTTTGCAGTTTGCCGAATGTCGCTAAACCTTTGTTAATGTCGGTTGGTGCCATCATAAAGCTGGTGACACTACCGTTGTAATTTTTAAGCGAGGCCATTAAATCGCCAACTTGATCAACTATGATGCTATGGACGATTGCATCGGATACCCCCCAAAGCCCAACAAAAATAAAGAGTGTCAGGATAAGGTGTAGGGACTTGAAAATCATTGGTGTGACAAGGAATAACACCAATATAGGTAATATTGACAAGATAATGACTAACGTTGAGCTTCGAATAGTCGGAATCCAGCCCTCAGCGACAATGACATTCCCGTATCCTTGGCTCATTTCGCGGTAGTTGGCGATATCTGAAATTGCAGTGCCTGCATAGGTAGCAAGGGTTTCATATGTGGTTTTTGCAATAGCTTGACTCATGAAAAGTTCTGTATCGGAGCCAATGACGCCGGTACCAAAAACAAGATTGGTCATGTCTTGCAAGCGATCACGGCAGGTAGCAAGCTGTAATGCGTTAGACGAATCAAACCCACTCTTATCACAGATGGCATTTCTATAATCGTTGTAGGTTGATGGTAACGCTAATATCGCAGCAAGCGAGTTGTACGCTGTTGTACAGCTCACCTCGACTCCGCCTTTGTTGGTTGTGTCGTAGTATAGAACTGGTACGCTGAGGCTTTTAAGTTTTTCGAGTTCACCAATTAAATCGCCCGTACTAGACATCAATGCGTTTAAGTCAAACGTATATAAATTACTGTTTAAGGCGGGAGGCATACAGGTATCAACGAACGAATATAATGAGCGGTTTAGATAGGCATCATGCGCTAACGGATTACCATTTAGTGCATTAAGTAGGAGTTCGAGAGTTGCACCGTTCGCATGTTCTGAACGAGTGTATACGGTGGATGCGTCAACAATCAGCGTCATACCTCGCTCCATGATATTGGGTAGGTTGACAGCATTGGCAATCAGAGAGGGAATATTCCCCACTGACTGATATTGGTTAGTGGATTCATCATAAATATGCACAGTGGTTGTTGGGCGGATTACGACGGTGTAAAGGGTTACTCCAAACAACACAACAAAAAGAGAGACTAGCGCGTCGTAGCCTTTTAAACCGCCAGATAAAAAGCCTTTGCCAAGGGCAATCAAGTAGCCGATGGTCACGCCTGCAATAGCAAAGGCAATGATATACCACTCATATTGCGGGTTACTGAAAATCGCGGACAGCCTTAAAAAAGCATTAACGACAGACTCAAAACCGCCAAAGGTGTAGTAATCAACATCTGCAAATGCTGAAGGACTAAACAAAAAAACAAATGATAAGAGCAGCTTGCGATTCATTAGTTTGTACCTGCATTGGTAAACTTGCGTTTCTCCATATCCTGATAGCGCGCTATCTGTGATATCTGAGCTTGAAACTGCTCGTTTTGACGTATGTAGCTCTCTTTTACCGCCGAATGACGTCCCGCAATCTGGTCACGTAGTTCAGTAAGGTTTTTTATGGTCACGACATAAGCATTCAAGTTGCAGCGTGGGGCAGGTGCGCCGGCAGCAGTATTCGCCGCTTCTTGAACAGGGTCTGATGTGGCGCTAGATAACTTGTCATTAATCGTACTGAACATGAACAGGGTGTTACGATACATATCATCGAATATTCGATATGCATATGCGTAAGCCAGCGTCTCAGCCATTTCATCGATGACCTGGTCGGTAATGCCCGCATCATTGGCCAGTTTCATTGCAGACTTAACACTCATAGGCGCGTTATTCGCCCACTTTGCTAAGGCACTTGTCGGTAGTAATGGGTTGTTTGGATCTTTCAACGCATCTGAAAGTGCTTTGAGATTGTCACGAGAGTAATCCACCAAATTAATTGCACCGGCCGGTTGTGTACATCCTTGCCCTGCATCCGTATACGGATCATTGATACCGGTTGGCGGGCGTTTTTCAAACGCGCGACCATAAACAAGATCATCGATACCCATCGATTCATTTTGTGAACAATGGCTTATTTTCTTAACCATTGGCATGTTGCCTTGTGTCGGATCATGGTCGGTCACAACGTCACCAACATAACCACGGATAAAATCGGCATAAGCGTTCATGCCATACATGTTAGTGATTCGATCGATAACCGACCCATCTGCATCAAGGATTGTCTTTATCTCGGCAGGGCACGCTGCAATTTCTTTCCGTATGTTGGTTGATGCACTGGCTTTGCCCTGATTACCTTGGTCAGCTTTGCCTTTTTGCCATGCGTTTTTCACAGCGCCAATACTGAGCTCCTGGCCTTGTGATATTTCGCCCCATACTTCTTTTGCTGCTTCCGTTACGCTACCTGTATCAACAACCGTCGTAATTGCGCTTTTGGCCATTGCGCAACTGTCAAGTTGCAAACCATTTAGCATATCCATCACGTTTTGAATTGACTCGGTCGTGACCCCTAGTTTCTCGGACAGTGCTTTAATTGCCATCTGAAACGCGATGACCTCACCGTTTTGGATCATTTGCTCAAACTTATCGACAAGCATATCAACGTCCATGAAACTCATACCGCCTAAAAACAAATCAACGCCCCCGCAACCGCCTTTGAGCCTGGGGGCAGACATGCTAATTGGGTACGAAATAGAGGAGTTGGCTCTAAATTGAATGTTACCCGCGGTAATAAAGTTTCTCGCGCCGCCACTATATGAAGATGGGCCGCTATAAGTCGCATTTGATTGAAGCCAATCGTCAGCCCAATCGTTAGCAATGGCACCTGTAGCACTGAATAAAAGCGAGCTAGCTAATGCTGCTCTGGTGAAGCGGTGGATTTTTGTTGTCAGTGTATTCATTCCGTTTCTCCAAAGTTAGCAAGTGGGTCAAAAGCGCGGCCTTTTTGATGTTCAGGGGTGTAAAATTGGGTTGGCTCAATTTCACCTTTAATGGTCCTCACGGCGCGATACACGTTCTCTTCAACCTCGGGAACGCTGACAACTCCGTAGGAAATAGGAAGCCACGAGTTGTATTGGTCACGTTGGATCATCACAACCGTTGGGGCTACTTCGATATTGAAACGGGCCGCTAAGTCAGGATTTTGCGCGCGATCGACATATTTAACCGTCCAATTATGTTTAAATTGAAATTGCTTAAGAACAGCATCCATCGCGTAGCAGTATTCACAACCCTCCTGAGTAAACATGACAAGCGCAAATTCATCTTGGTTGTTTCTCAGTTTATTGTTGTAGTCGGTTTGACGCATTTTTTGGGCAATAGCTGAGCCTGCCTGAGTAATGGGGAAGTCAACGCCTGCGTTTAACGAAAGATCCATTTGCTTGTTATAACCATGAAGCGCAGCAAATGAACGGGCATTTTTTCTAATGACGGTGATAATTTTGTAATAGTCGCGCACGGCTTCAGGCGTTTTCTTCCATAACGCATAATCCATATGCTTTTGTTCGAGTTCACGGATTTGATCAGGGTGCATTTTCATCATGGCCGGCACCGTTGGTAGAGGGTCTGGCGTCCATTTATCAATTTGCTCCTGTTCTTCCTCTGAAATAGGCGCTTTACCCCAAAACCTTCCTTTCCGGTACTCTTCATAGTCTGATTGGGCAACAGTGTTAAACGTCAAAAGTGCAGTAAATATAAGTAAAAGTGTTTTCATGATTAGAGTACCTTCTGAACGGTAGTAACTGTGTTGATATCGACAAAGCCCCAGTAGCGACTATCAAACGTGATTTTATGTGTGCCTTGAACGAAGCCCTTGCCCTTTGGAATGCGCCCGTTAAACTCAAACTGGTCTAGTTTGTCGCCGGTAATTGAGTATTCACGACTTTCTCCTAAATCTTTTCCATCGCAGCTCCAACGCATTCCGTCTTTTTGCAGTAACTGTCCTTCAGTACATGTGAGGACTTTGACAAACGGTAATGTGTTATCAGGGGTTTCAAGAACAGGATGAGTTAAATGAAAATAGACGTAGTCACCTACTACAGGTGATCGGTCCAATGGCCAAACAACCTTTGCATCTACCGACTCAGTAACCACCACTTTGACATTGGAGCCAATATAGAAAATGCCCGCCATCACACCAAGCATGATAGGGAGTGCATACCACGGCGTCTTTTTAAGTGGGGTCACTTCAAAATTATTTTCGATGTCTATGCTCATTAGATTCCCCTTAGTGTATTTAGCAGCGACTTTAGCGCCGGCTCTTTGTTAGTTTGATAGATGGCGTTTGTTAACCCTGCTAATGACGCATCACCGTACGCGATGGTTTGTGCTCTTGGGCCGGAGTCGCCTTGTTTACAGTACGCTTGAATTTTCATGTCCTTTTCGTAAATCAACGCCGGTACACGATTAATTCCATGATGGGTAAAACGTTGCGGGTCAATAGATACATTGGTCATGCGCATGTCACAGCTGGCGGCAGTGCAGCTTGGATCGACTGCGAGTAATTTACGAAGAAATTCCACAGTAGGCATAAAGGAATCAATGCCACCAATGGTGCCTCTAAAAATCATCACTCCACCTACGCGATCGACATCGCTAACGTAATTTCTCAAAACATGAAGAGGCATAGATGAGCTAACAAACAGCACCAGACGGTCACCAATGTCGTTAGTTTCTTCGGCAGGTAAAGCCGCCGTGGTTGTCTCTTGTTCTAAACCAAGGACGGTTCTTGCGGTTTGATGGTATGCTGATAAACGGTTTTTGTAATCGTCCGATGCAAGTATGGTTTTAACTGTCTCAAGATCGGCCTCTTTTACTCTATCAAGGGCATTGTTTACGAGCTGAGTCTGCGCCTTTCCGTCTTTTTTATTAAGTGCGTCAATGCGTTTCTTTAAGTCGTCGTCAATCGTCTGTGCGCCGGCAAGTGCGGTCATTAACATTGTTATTAATAATAGCGATATTCTAGAAACCACAGCAGTTCACCTTTCTAAAAACCATCCACATATGGTTATCTGAAAACGACAATGCATTACCCCATGTCATGACTGTTGCGCCAGGCTTAAAACAAGCGCTTCTACTGGGCGATAGCATATGCATGCGATATTTTGATTTTGTAATAATTGGCGCAAACCGCTGAGAACAACCACTGTCTGAATACTCTTTAAGCGCTCCGCCTCTTGCCATAAGTTGTAACGTTCGCATGGCCAGTAGTGCGTGCGCTTCAATCATGTCTCCGCTCGATGCTGCCCCTGCCAGTGGAAACATGGTTCCCCACGAGCCAAGGCACCAATACAATGGATCAAGTGGACGTCCCGCCGTTGCTGCGGCTGCATCTGCCAGGCAAGCCAGTTGCGCAGCAGGGTTAGCAAATAAAACGGCTTCTGGGTTTACAATCATGGCCAACATATCGTTTTGCCAAAATGGGAGCACTTCGGTAATTAGCGCGATATCAACATCACCGCCTTCATCATATTTAAGGCAAGGCACATCGGCATAGATATCCAGTAAGGCTAAGACAGGGTAGATGTAGTAATGCGTTTGCACGGATGTTTGACGCACTTTGGCAGTGGTATGTGAGCCGTCCTGCACAAACGGTTGAGCTATCGGTAGTTCAATCCCTAATGGCATCATACAGTACGCATCTTTAACGGTGTCAATTACACGGGCAGGTTCCCAAAACCCGATTTTCAGACCGAATTTTGCTGAACCTTCGCTAAAGCATTCGCAAACCGGACTTGATACACCAGAGTCAGCATCGTCACCGTTGCCAAAAAGCGTTAAGCCGCCAATCGTAATCGGAAACATGCACCCCCAGTTGACCTTTGTGATCAAATCAAACGTGGTACCTGTAGGGCACACTGCATTGGCATTGAACGCCATAATAAAGAGTAGAGATGCCATAAGTCTTTTCATAGCGGCACTCCAAATTCAGGCATGAACTCTTCTAGGCGATACGCTAAATTCTCATAGTCGATAGTGACGACAACGGGTATGCGCTGTATATCCATCGCTTCAGCGGTTAAAATATCTAGCATATTTGCTCTTTGTCCAAGCAGCTGTGAAACACGCAATAGATCGCCTTCATTAACAATGACTGTATCGCTAGGCTTAAGGTGAGGCTTAACTGCCGCTGCATCCTTCTCGTCAATAATGACAATGCGCTGATCAAATCGAGGCATGTACTTTATTGGGTTGTACGTGAATCCAACTGGATAAAGTATGTTTCCGTTACGGTCGAGAACTTCTCTTTCAACGGTATGTGTAGGGGTGTAGTGACGCTCTGCGGCTACCGCTACCCGCTTTATCTTCTTTGCAGCCAATCTTTCTCTGAACGTGCTTTTAGGTTTTACACGCTCCGGTGGTAACTGCTCAGCGCGTCTTTGCGCTTCAACCATTGGATCGGGTTCAACGATGTCCCATGTCCTTCCCACCGTTATTTCTTGCGAAAACGATGAAATACACACAGAACACAGTGATAACGCAATAAGTGAACGAACCATATCAGCCGCCTCCTTGTATTCTAATAAGATCATCCGCGACATCTTCACCCACTTCAGTATCAATCTGAGACTGCGATTTCACTTCCATATCGTCGATGTACTCTGAGAGGTCGATTTGACTAAAATCGATGCTTTGAAACTCTTCGGGAGAAAGACCGCGACAGTCTGGAGCTTCAGGCGAGCCCCATCCAATACCAAGTTGAGGGCGACCCTGCTCATTGATGATCCTGGCAAGCTTTGAGGCAAAACAGCATTCAATTTGCTTTTCTTGCAGGCATGTACCGAATAAGCTCTCTACGCATCTCGTACCTACGGTGGCGCAACGCCCTGTGGCAATCATAGACGACGTCAGGGAGTCATCTGCGCAAGGCGTTAAGAGGTAGTTTCCAATTTGTACCAAGGCTTCAGTAATGTGGTATGCCGGCAGTCCGGCCATGTAAATACTGATAATATCGATGATAAACTCGGTCCCTTGCATATCAACGATACCTTCCGCCATCGTAACGACACCATCCCAGTAGTTATCGAGCGCTTCATCAACAATGTTGTTACCATTGTTACAGCAATTGTCCCAACGGCTTCTCACCCCTGCCAAATGGCATGAGAATGGTTCGCCATTAAATATTCGTATCTCACCTGCGCAGGTGCCATCCTCGATAGGCTCTGAACTTGGGCTGGTTGGGAATGGAGCTACATTTACCGGTGTTTGTATAAGGTTCCCTTCTGAAGTTTTACATGCGACTTCTTCGACGTAACACGTATAACTGCCCGAGTTTTCAGGTTTTGTGCAAGCAGATGCTGATGCGTTAAATGGACAGCGATGCCTTCCTTGATCAAATACACAAGACGCACGTCTTTCATCACATACGATATGTGGTTCATCATCCTGGTCGAATTCTAGACGACATGGCTCAGGTATAACTTCTGGCGTGGCACTGCAACTTGTAGACGGCGAGCCTTTAAACGTAGATGTACAGGGAGTACTCTGGTTCAAAGGGCATACGTTCGCCCCCTCTTCGGTCGCTGGATTAATTTCACAGCTCGGGGTTTCTGGACAGGTGACGACGCATTCGGTGATCTCAATGGGTTCGCCGTTCGGACCAAAAACGGGCTGGTTAGTTTCGGGGTCGATGACAGTCGTCGTTGTACATGTTTCAGTACACGGACCGGCTGCTGTACAGTCAAGTGTCACATCATACGTGCCTGTCACAGGGTTCCACGTTTCTGTTTGCAGGCACGCCGAAGGGTTTGGACAAAATCGCGGATCTGGATTTGTGCAAGGTACTTCTTGTGTCACGCACGTTTCGATTAGCGGATCGACACATGACGACCTATCTTCCGGCGGGTTACTGATGATGTAGGGCTTATCATCAAAATCGTATTCAATGCGAAGCTCAGGTGGAATAGGGTTACGTGGAGGCCTGGCACTACACGTAAATGGTGACTCAGAATCTTCCTGAACACATGGATACGTTGGATCAGTAGGGCAAATGGGATTGCCGGCAATTACGCTACATGCCACTTGACCAATAGGGCACGCATCAATCTGGCCACCGAGTGCAGTAAAGCGAGATTCACATTCTCTTACCTCAGACGCACCGGCAAATTCGCCATCGTCATTCGCGTCAAATAAGCATACATCGGACGCAGCAAATGCCTGGCTTGTGAGTAATGTAAGGGCAATGAGCAGGTTACGGTACAACACAAGTAATATCCTTTCCAGCTAGTTTAAGGACTTCAAGAGACGCAGCGACTTGCGCAAATTCATTAAGGCAAGTACATGCTTCAACGATGGTCTCTCCTGCTTCCAACGGGCATACGTCTTGATAACAATCACGCGTAAACATTTCGGTAGTCACTCCCGTTCCCCGCTCGTTAGTCTCGTTTCCTGACGCATTAACCTGATTTCGATTAGTGGTGCGCTTGACTCTGCATTGAAAAGCACACGGCTTGTCTTCCGGAAGTTCAGGAATAGGCATAGTCAGTGTGCTCGCTGACATAGGATCGGAAGGGTCGGGATTGCGCGTCGTAATTGTCATGTTTTGGCCACTGAACGTCGGTTCTTGTAAGTGGCTCGTATCAACAGAATATGTTGGCGGTGCAGACGGACAGGTGTAAGTTTTGTTCTGCGTGAAGAAGTCTTCAGTCAACGTGACTGCACAATTCCCATCTACGATTGTTTGTGTCTGCGTAGCGGGCGTATTACCAGTTGGAGAATAATTGGCTAAGATTGGTACACCATCAAAAGAGTGATGTTTCAGCGAGCAGTCATCAAGCGGTAGAGCAGCACAGTTATCAATGACCGACTGATTTACTGTGCATTCACTTGTTTCAATTCTGTAGCGAAAGAATTGTGCCAAATACCACGTAGTATCGGTCGCAGCATTAGACGCCGATGTGGTGTCGATGATTTCAAAGGAACCTATAAGGTTATTGCTACACGAGGGGTGAACGACTGAAACGGAAATGGTGTCGTCGCGCGAACCCGTGATTTGCCCTGGCCAGTAGGTGTCTGGATTAAAGCCGTTTCCTGATCCAATTACTTGAATGCTCGATGTGCCGGATGCGCACGCGTCTTCAAAGGAAATCGAGTTATCAATGTGCTGGACGGTAGTAATGCCGTCGCTGACACACGTCATTGAACCGATTTTTAAATCATAATCGCATTCGAGTCGAATACGGCCTTGGCTCGCTGCATAAACGCCAATGGTCGTTTCATCAGATTCTTCAAAGCGAATTCTGAAATGCGCTCGATGATCGCCGAGTCCGCCCACGGCAACCGTTGCTGTAATTGTCTTTATTCCGGCTGTTAAGAAATGCCCAGTCACATCAATGCTCGGACCTGGATAATGGTTATCGACACCATACTCACAGCTGGATGGCTCAGGGTTGGTTTTTAGAAATCCATGGGTAGAAATGATGGTGCTATCGTTGATGTCCAGGTGGTACATGTCATCGTAGCTGTAGTTTAAAAGCTCTACGCTGGTAATTAGGTCGGGACGTTTGACATCAAATTGTGCGTGCGCATCAAAATAGTCGCAGCCATCTGACGGGTGCAAATTGTTGTCTCCGCCAGAGCCAAGAATGACATTGATACATCCTGTGCCACAACTCGATACGCTGGCACCAGACTGCGAAAGGAAATTAATGATATCGTCTCGCTGCACCTCGTTAAGTTGAACATCGCGAATAATCGCACAACTCGTCTCTACTGAATTATCTACTTGTGCGGCAGAGTTGGATGCGACTTGATAATAATGATTAGACGCTTGCTCAGCACTTGCGGCAGGGGCTTGAGAGTGCGGATTATTAAAGTAAGACGATAAACCTGGATCGGGGGCAATAGCAGAGCATGCAGTGCTCACTCTCCCATGAAATTGTAAGTTAGGGCCTACCTTTTCAATATTACTGACAGCAAAATAGGGATTTTGCTTTTGGTAGTTTTGCACCATACCGCTGCCAACGGTTTCAAGGTGCTTGTCGAGATAAGAAAAGCTATTCGGATCACAGCTGCCATGGATGCACTGACAGTTGTACAGCCGTTGAACATCCTGTGCCGTTGTACGTTGAATGTCGCCAAGTGGGTGCCCTACCCATTCGTAATAATCACAACCGGTGGCCGTAGAGGGTGAGGCACACTTGAAATAGCCATTAGAGCAGAGCCCATCGATACCTGAAACTGAATAACTCGAATCCATCGCGCCATCGAGGTTCGTGTCCGCTGTGATGTTGACATTTAAACCAGATGCGTTGAAGGAACCATTGATATTTAAGTAATGAGCATCAGAACCACAGCTAGCTTGGCTAGAAAACGCAGTAGCGCCATTGAGCGTAGTAATTTGTCCGTCCCCCATCATGGCCTGCTGTGTCTGCTTTACGCCATCTGGACCAATAACATTGCCAACTGCGCCACCAAGGGTTTCAGCGCGGTTTTGCATTTGTTCAGGCATCGTTTGTGAGAATGCAGATACAGAAACCAGCGCCATGATAAGGAGGTGCTTCATAGCGGAATCCCTGATAGTTTGCTGATAGCCTCCTCTGGCAGGGAGCCTTTTTTGATCATGTCATAGTAGGCTTGCGTTTCTTCACCGTCAGAGGTATTCACCCAGTAATTCCACTGGTCAACGATCAACCGCCCTACCCCAAATCCAAATGGCGTTTCTACCATGCATTCTGAATAGCGCGGTTTCTGATTACGCACGCTGTCTAGGATCTCAAGTGCGATGCCCTTGTGAGCAATTAATCCTTTTTCTGATGCGGCCATATAGTCCTCTGACTCAAGGTAAAACTTATATGCCGCATTGGATTTAATAACCTGGCCAATATCGCCAAACAGTAAGAGATCAAGAATAGATTGGAGTACGGCACCAAACGACCCATTGTGCTTTCTTGCTCGGCGGTACCCCTCTTCAATGATCATAGCTAAACGACCAAGGTCTTTATGACCCTGTTGACGTAAGTATTGTGCTACCTCTTCAAAAAGGCAGAAGCGCTGGTAGCTTCGATCACCTAGATAGAGATCTTGTGTCACCGAGTTGATGACCTGCATAATGATGACGGGGAATAGTTCTTTTTCTTCTTTAAGCTGCTGAAGTTCTACAACAACAAATTCATCGTCTTTAATGTTGAAGTTACTGACACCATTGAAGAAGCGACCATACACGCCGGTAGAGGTGAAATCTTGTAGGTTGTACGCCATGATTTTTGCACTATCAACGGCGCTCTTGACATCAATGATCTTCTCACCTTTCGCATACTTTTCGATGTTTTCTAGGTAGTGCTTGGTTGAGTCAATGCCTTTCTCATCATTGCCCTGCTTTTTCGTCCAGCGTGCAGCGTTTTTAAGCAACGAAAACTCAGTCTCAGTGAGTGGCGCACCGGTAAAGCTATTAATCATTTCAGACATGACGATAGCGCAGGAAATCAAATCGCGCTCTGAGTCTTCCTGATCTTTCGCCATTGAAAAGAAAGGATTAATACACATCTTTTCTTTGCCAATATCTAAGAATCGACCATTGTTAATCCGGCAGCTTTTCTCAAAGGAATAGCCTAGGTCGATAAGCCTTACTAAGCTGCCTGACGCATAATAGTCATTCACGAATTTATTGAGCTTGAAGGATTTACCCGCGCCTGAGCCTGCCGTAATAATGAAGTTGTGATTATTTGAACGCTTGTCGTAAACGTTAAAGCCTTGTATTTGACCTTTACGACCCACGAGAACCAGTACAGGCTTGTTGGTTACACGCTCATCATCAACAATACGTATAGAGCCTGAATAGTCAGCTTGAAGCGGTAAAATAGCGGCGACGGACGATGCAGGAAGTATGCTGTAACGGTCGATAATCTCAGCGTTACCACGTACATTGTAATACCCAAATGGCATTGACATTAAAAACATCGTGGCCGACAAACGACCCTCTTCGCGTAATGTGTAATCTTCATCCGCAGCGATACGCTTGGCGCGGTTAACGCTCATATCAATATTTGTTTCATCAGAATCAAATATCCAGAGTGTTTGATGCACGCGGCACTTCACGGCATCATCTGGTAAATCATTGATCCATTTGTATTCAACAAGGCGTTTTTGGAGTTCTTTTGCGTTTTTCCCAACGATATTCTGGCCATTCATGATTTTGGCTTTGCTATCGAATTCTTCCTGGACGCCGGTGTATGTCACGATGCAGCTATACAAAAAAGGCGATAACAGCTGATTACCATCGTCTTGTATGCCCATGTAGCCGCCAATCAGCTTGTTCTCTTTGATGCTGTCTGTCTTAGATGGAACGATATGTGGCGTGAGGCATCTTGCGTGCATATCGCCAATGCGGACTTTGCCGTCCATTGGGAACGAGGTTTTTAAACCAGGATCGAACAGTTGTTTTCTAATCGGCTTCGAGCGCGATACGCTTTTAGAGACATCTTTATTTGCAGAGGAATTAAACAAACGACGAAGTAAGCGAGCTAAATCGCCATCGTTACAACGTCGAGGTGATAGACCGGCTGATTTTAAGCCCTCTTCAATCGCAACAACTTGGTTGCTTTCTAAGCTTGTTTCACTCTTAATCGAAACAAATGCGCGATAGTTACGCACGGGAATATCAGAAACCCGAGCCATCCCATCGGTGCCTTTGATAAGGTGATTAGCATATTCCTGAGCGCTTTTTTTTACCAAGGGAGATGCACGCTTAATCCCATTCAGGTTGGCGTCTAGCATTGGTTTTACATGTTTATCGCCATACAAATGAAACGACCATACCGTGTCCTTTGGAAGCTTGTGCTGAAGCATTTTCTCAAGACGTTTGATTTTCATTTCAGTCTGAAAATAAGTAGGCACACACTCCCAGAGATACCCTTCGGTGTTGTCGATGTTTGCGAAGGTTTCTCTTTCTTCTGAATAGGTCAGATACGGGAGAAAGTCACTTAACCTTTCACGTTGCGCTAGTCCTAAAAGCTCTGAGGTGGTGACACCACCGTCCCCCATAATGACTTTTAGACCCTTATCAAGATATTGGGCTAGCATTCATTACTCCCTGAATAAGGTCGAGATAGGGGCTTTTTTCTCGATAAGATAATCGCCCATGATGAATTCTGGCTCTTCAATGATGACGTACATGATCCGTTCAGAGAGCAACATCTTGTCGGTCACTCGATTGGGGACGAGGACAATTTTTATCGTGTCACCGTTTGACAATACAGGGGTGATCCCTGATTTCAGCAGCTTGGCCGTTTCACGGTAGTTAGCATCAAGGTATTGGCTATAGCCGTAGTTTGGGCTTGCAAGGTGAAGATTTAGCGTTGGGCGAGTTTCCGCGTCGCTATCCTCTTCTTCTTCCTCACGCTTGGATACAGGCTTTGCAAAAGGCGTGACACTGTTGCCAGAACGCGCTTCCTCGTACGCTTGCTCTGTATTGATACACTTGCCCATATTATCTGGGCGCTTACACGCGAATTCTTCTTCATACGGGATCAGGGATGAGCAACCTGATAATCCTATTAATCCGATAACGACCAAAAGAAATGGTTTTATGCAGTTTTTCATAGATGTTCTCCTGGGCACTTACAGTTTTATAGAGGCAGTAAATGCCACGCATTGCTGAATGAGTTTTTTGATAGCGGGCATCATAGAGCTGGCCCGCCTCGTTGTTGTTTTTGCCTAGACTTGATTTTCAACCAAACCCCCTCCTGAATGACGACAGTGACATCTTTCATCGGGCCAACTTCCACAACGGGTGCGGATTGGCGTATGTAATCAATGATGATGTTCTTGTACTCGTCAGAGGTATCTTTAAGGCTGCTTCCTAAGCTTCGGGTCAATGATTGTGAAGGATCGAAGGTGTTCACTGCCCCTAGTGCAGTCTGGTTCTGCTGAACACCTTGCAGCGATGTTTCAACGCCTGCGGCACTCACGAGCGTGGCACCAAACAACCACGCTAACTTACTTCCCTCTTTACTGACCACATTGCCGGCCATGTCTCGCTTACCATCCAAGTCATTAACAAATCCCAGAACAGGTTGATCGATGACGGCATTCCCATCCGCACTAACACAGCTTAAGTTGACGACAATGGTTTCAATTCGCTCGGTGCCTAAATCACCGTTTGCATTGGCCAATACAAAGCAGCCGGATAAATCTTCACGAATATGGTTTGGCAATACCGCTGGAGCATCCACCATAAACATGATCTGTTTCGGTTCCTCTGAACCTTCCTGGCTTGTTTGGGCGTCAATCCCTGTTAGGAGTTTCGCGCTGAAAAAACTGGGGGGGAGATAATACTCTTCGACCATCTCCGTCTCTTTTTTTTTCACGACAGGCGCAAACTCGATAAACCCTACCCCACCTATCGTTTCAGGCGCGGCGAGATTTTGAGACATTGCAGGCGGTGGTGGAGCTTGCAATGGCTGATATGTTGCTACCGCTTCAGGGTAACGTTGAGGTTGCACTGTATCGTTGGGATCATTCGAAAGCTTGGGCGTGTTGTCGGGTTTTTCTGCCGCTAATTTATCGGCTTCCATTAACCTACCAAGCTGACTTAAAGCATTCTCCTGTTCTTTATTTGCAGCTTCAGACCGTTTTTTAAATTCATCCAATTCATTTTGAAGTGTCACAATTGTCTCTTGTTGGGTGGCAACAAGGTTATTGAACTTTTCAAACTCATCATCGGATAAATTGTCTTCCCCCAATTTTATGGGCTCATCTTTGACTTCTTCTTTAATGCCGTGGTCGGTCGCATTAAACATGATGTAAAAGAAAAAACACCCGACAGCAATGGCGGCAAACATGAGCATCTTTTTTTTCTGTATTGCAGTCGCTTTTGGCTTTGCGTTTAAAACATCATCATTATCAGTGCTCATAACTTGCTCTCCAATACAAACATCCTGCTTGTGCCGTCTTCTCGAAGACGTTCAGGCTTAACGGATACACCACGAAGTCGCTCGCTAAAGTGTGAACCTTGAGCAATGATCATGTTGGGCGGCACAATTGAGCCTGGAGAGCCAACGATGACGTATTCTTTTAACGTAAGGCCAATGCCATTAAGTGATACGTGGCGAACCTCGTTAAACGTAAGCCCTGCAATCACATGCGGGAGGCTTTTGTTGCTTGGCGTGACGGTATAATTAGGCGGTAATTCGTTGTGATAAGCAGCTACGAGAAGGTCGGCGATGATCTCGTCTTCGCTTTTTTCGCGAAGGAGGCGCGTGTTTGCACGTAATTGTTGAGCTACTGGGTCGCCCAAACGCACCGTTTTCCCCTGCCCTTCAACCGGATTAACCACCATGGTATACACCGCACCATCACATATCACATGAAGGGTATGTGTTTCTGTGACTGTTTTGATTGAGCCATCCGGCTGCTGAAGTTTCTTGTATGACAAATACAAGTTCCCGCCCTTTGCTCTGGCAGTCAAAGGGTAATCTTCAGGGAACGCCATATCGTTAATGTCACCCTCTGTGCAATTAAGACGGTTTGGGTTTTGACTCGATAAGCTAATGGTTGTGGATGTCTCTGGGTGGACAACGCTATCCGCAGCGTGCACGGATACACACGTACATGCTAATAAAGATAGTAGTGGCAATTTACTCTTCATTTTTTTGCACCTCGCTAAACTCTTCTTGTGTTAGCTCTTTTAAGTCGATTATCTGAAAGCGCCCATCAACGATTTGGTAATTCACAATCAGATAGTTGACGACTGGGGGCTTGACGGTGGAACCCACAACTTTAGATTTCTTCATTCGGATACGAAGCTGGTTCTCACGAAGAAAAATCGGGTCTGGGTATGCAAGTTCAGCCGAATGGCTGATGTTCTTAAAGCGTTTAACCTCGTTGGCTAACTTTTTAAAATGCTCTTGATAGCGGGGATAGTTTTGTTCAGCGAACAGGCCAATTAAAATATTTAGTCGGTCATCGACATTGGTCGGGCTAAAATTGCCAACCAAGTAAACAATGTAATTAGCCATATCAAAGAGATACGTGTCGTTAGCAGAGTAATTGCTTATCTCATAAGGGGGACGTTGCCCACCAGGATAGACGATAGTCTTTTGATGGGTTTTAAAATCTTGTACAGAGGTGTATATCATCCATACACCGATGACCATAAATGCCATCATGATCTTTAAAAGACGGTTCTGGCCAAATACATTGGATGATGCTTGCATAAAAGGGGATGCAGCACCCTGCCCTGTACCTAGCTTTTTCTTGTCGGACATGGTTATTCCTCAAACTCTTTGGCGGTAAATGGGGGATAGCCTTTAATTTCTTTTAGTCCGACAGCAACCTGAAGATGCTCCAGGTTGCCTCTTTCTTGTCGGCGAAAATAAGTAATGGACACGACCGGACCAATCAAAAAGCTCAACCACCACCAACCTCCAGACATCAATGAGAAGGTGTAAAACAGACCAATTAACCCCCACTCCTGAACTTCAAAAAGGACAAGCAGCGCTGGTTTGTGCAAATGATTAGACAGGCCGTATTCCATTAGGTACTTCCTTAGTACATGAAACCAAACGCAGTGACGATACTTGGCAATACACCAACACCAGTCGCGCCTGCACCCCAACCAACTGATTCTTTCCAGTTGCTTTTTAACTGCATGAATCCCCAAAGACCCATAGCACCGGCAACAACATAACCAAGACCAGAGTTGTAGCCTTTGTTAAAGATGATGTCGTAAGCCTGTGCACCCATAGTGTCGTATGGAGCAGTTGGCGCGGTAAGGGCGAACAGATCAGGAGCAAAACCTACAGCTACACAAGCAAGTAATGCTGCACCGAAACGTTTAGTCTGACTCAGAGTTTTCAACATGTGATTTTTCCTTTAATAGAGAGTGGATTTTCCCCATATTTCCACCAACGACCTTAGTGCCGTTGACAAAAAACGTGGGAGTCCGATCTACGCCTAAGTTGCGAGCAGTCATCGCTTGCTTCTCAACTAGGTTTCGACCGTATTCGCAGGATGCGAATTCTTTGATATCTGCTCCGGAATAAACGAGCTCTTTGGCCCTTTCCTTATCTTCGGAGCACATAATGTGTTCAAGTTTTTGCTTGGCGGTTGGTGACCAAGACAAAAAGAAAATGTGACGCACCGTGTTTTCATATGGTTGCTGTTTTAGGCGTTCTTCGTAGCCTAAACACGCACCACATTCTGGGTTGGTAAATTCGTAAACCACATTGAGTGGTTCCCCATACTGAATGGTCAATGAGCTGTCAGTGGCTCGTGACAGCGTCGAACGCATGGCTTTTTCGCGATTCGGTTTCGTATAGTTGGTGCCGGTTGTTGTCATAATTTCACCAAAGATAAGCAACCGCTTTTCAAGATGAAAATAGAAGACGTTGGAACCAGCGGTGACCATATAGATCCCAGGAAGCTCACTCGGCTCAACACTATCGACAGAGGTGCCAGGTATGGCATCTTTGACGGCCTTTTCTACTTCCGAAGTGAATTCCTGTGCATTCAAAAATGCGGGGAACAGCATTAGCGCTGCAATAATTAGGTTTCTCATTTACTTTTGCTCTCCATGTGGCGCATTTCTTCGATTAATAACTGTGCCTCAATGACAACTTCCTGGCCGTTGTAGTACGCCCTCACAAGCCCATCTTTATGAGTTAACCAGTAATCCCACAATCGAGTGCGTTGATTGGCATCTAAACGCTCGACAATGGCTAGTAATGATGGGTTGGATACATAGGCTGTGGCCAGACTGCTTTTGAGGTCAGTCGGGTTGGGTGATTGTTTTACATCGCGCTCTTTTTCTGCATCTTTTAAAGGTGCTTCGAGTGCCTGTTTGGGAAGCTCTGGTGAAGGCGTTTTCGAGGCAGATGCTTGAGGTGATGGTTGAACGTTGTCCTTTACATCCGCCTCTTTAACTTTATCCACTGATTGATCCAGCTCTATTACCGCGCGGTCATTAGCGATGGACTTAGGAATAAGAAGCAATGTGCCTATTGGCATTCTGCGGGGTTCTTTCACCGCAGTCCCATCAAGGTACGTAATTTGAGGCCAAAGATAGGGATCTTTGAGGTATCGCTTAGATAGCGACCACAGGGTATCCCCTTTAACCATGGCATATTCAAATGAATAAACAGGAATTGCCAATGTTAACGATGATATGACCAGCGCTGCTCTAAGCATTGATTGCTCCTTGCTCGCTATCTTGCAATAGAAGGCGACGTTTAACGGCTGTAAATATCACCGCGTTTTCTGACGCATCGCACACATGTGCAAACTCTTTTATTGCTTTAACAATCGCTTGACCTATCCAAATCGTGCGGTACTGACCGCTTCTCGACGGCGACAGAAACTCAACTTGCGTAAGTAACTTGTTGTCATCGAGAAAGTCAGAAATCACCTCATCAAGATAAGCTTTTTGTGACGGAGAATTACTGTCCTCTACCAACGCTTGTACTTGGACAACCTCTACGTCAGTCAATTTAATTTGCTTCGAGACTCTAGACATTAACCGTTACTCTAGGTGTGTATGTTTTCATTATATAGTGTATGTAAACATACACACCAAAAAACGGCAATCTTTTTTTGAGTAAAAGTGGGTATTTATTTTATAATCTATATTTATCAGTAGTTTAAAGGTTTGTTTTTGCAGTTTGTTTTATTTTTTGTTTGTGGATTGTGTGGGTTTTTATGGTGTGTATTTATGTATGATATTATTTATGCCACTCTTATTCTAAGCTCAGGGGCTGGCTTACGTAGCGATTTATCGGCACTAACACTACGCGCGACGCTAATACTGTGAAATTCAGAGCCTTTATATCGTGCTCGCACTTCTGGGGTATCGTGGTCGCACACGATAACCCGTGCACCTACATATGACATCCCTCGACATAGAGCGGCAAGCTGGTCGTGTTGGTGTGGGCCAAACTCGCCGGTTACGTAACAGGTGAAATTAGTTTTTTGCCCAGGTAAAGGGCTGTATGGTGGGTCAACCATGACATGGTCAAAAGGACGGATTTGTTGAAATGTGCGGGTGAAATCTTGACACAAGAATGTTACATCACAGCTACAGCATTTTTGATGAAAACGCTGGATACCTTCAATATCGGGGCGTGGGTTTTTCATTCTACCCGCAGGAATATTAAACCCTGTCTTTTTTGAGTAGCGGATCATGCCATTGTAAGAGGTTTGGTTCAGCCATACGAAGTAATGACTGCGACGCTTTATGTCGGTACAGGCGTTAAACGTATCTCGAACCCGATAATACGTTTCGTTGCAAAAAGGTGTGTTTTTAAACAGTTCAAGAAGTCCGGTAATGAGTCCATCGGGATCATCTTTAACATATTGATAGAGATTAATGACGTCTGCGTTGATGTCACACAACAGATATTCTTTGTAGTCCGACTTGAAAAAAAGTGCAGCGCTGCCACAAAACGGATCTACCAGTCTGTGGCCATTCCCAAGTAACTTGATTAAGTGGTCTACACTTCGCTTTTTTGAGCCAGGATATTTTAAGAACATTTCAGGTTCTTGCTGGGTTATAGTGTAATGTTTGAGTGTATCTGCGTGAGAATCCTCGTAACGTAGATGACGATTCCCCTACTTTGTACCAGCCTCGCGAAAGCATCTGATTGACTCTATCCTGAAGAAGAGAGGGGGTCGATTCAACCACCGTTAAAGTGGTCTCAGGTAAAGATTCTGAGCCAACCACTGGGTCCCCTGAATCAACAATCTCAATAACCCCTAAACGGGATTCGACGTAGTATTCAACAGCTGCACGCAACGCCCTATCAAGGGGGAGTCCTACTTTGACTTTTTTATTCGCTCTAATAAGTGCGTCGATGGTTGGAAAAAATGTTTCTTTTAATCCAGTGATGGCAACTCGCGGTGCGAAAGGTAATGATGAGATGGGTAAAATCAACTTTCTCTTTATGTATATTGGGGCTAAAAATGTTAGCAGACCTATGGCTACGACAATGAAAAACCACCCATAACCAAAAAAATACGTAAGAAAGCTGATGATGACGGTTGTGATCATTAGCCACGAAATAGGTATACCTAGAAGTAAAGGAGATGTTTTTAACGCCATAAGTGCTTCCGCTTCATTTGGTGTGTACGTTTTAATACACACTTTAAAGTCAGGGGGTCGCTTTGGCAAGCTTTATTGCGGTGGGAAGATTAAAGTACAAAAAAAGCACGCCGGAGCATGCTTCTTTGCACTTTACTTAGACTTGATTGCCGTTAGATTTCTATCAGGTTAGCTTTAAGGAGGCCATGAATTAGCGCAGAATAAACTACCCGATTTACTTTAATTGGAACGCTGTCAGCAAACTTTTCTGCTTGCTTATAAACATCTGTGCTTAGCCAAATAGATCGGTGCTTCGCTCCCATTGCCGATATGTATGCAACGATGTGCTTTGGTGGTGTGCCTGAATGAAATTGGAATGACGCTTTTTCTTGAATGTATTCTTCAATCAACGTTTCTAATAACGCTTTTTTGTAAGTAAATCCGCGCAACGTAGCTAATTCATCCCATTTCTGTATCGTCCATTCTTCCATGGGGATTTGTAAATACTGCCTATCTAGCTGTTTCTTTTTCTTGGCTTTATCAGTCGCGGACGCTCCCGTCTTTTCGACCGTTTCTGAGCCGCTTGACTCATTCTTTATGCCGTCTTTCTTATCAGCCAAAATATACTCTCTTATTGTTTTTGCATGAGGCGTTAATGAAAACGCAAGAACCATTGAATCGAAGAATCATCAAACCGATGTGGGTTAACATCATCGTTAACCCTATCATAGATACATAAATGTATAATATTTTGATTGGTATTAGCCAGATTTTTATACACACTTGAGCGTGAAACATCGTGTGCATGCATCATTTTAAACGTTTTTGTGTGTGTTTTAATACACACTATTATTGGGAGGGGTTACTGGTTTCTTGTCTCTTTTTGTTGTCTAGCCAATATGAGACACGTGCGTAAATTTCAGCCTGGGTAAAAGGTTTGGTCAGGTAATCATCCATACCGCTGCGTTTGCTTTGCTCTTCGGTCTCTGGAACAGCGTTGGCCGTCAATGCAATAATCGGGGTGCGCGCGAGTGACATTCTTTCTTCAATGTTACGCATTTGTATTGCGACAGAAAAGCCATCCATAATTGGCATGTGGCAATCTAAAATAACAAGATCAAAGCGATTTTCTTTAAATGCAGCTAACGCATTTGAGCCGTTGTAACAACTGGTGATATTTACGTGTTCAAAGTGTCTATTTATGATTTTATGGTACTGCTCATTGTCATCGACAAAAAGTATGGTGGTACTTTGTGTTCGCTGTTTCAGTACAGTAACATTGTTTTGATTTTTTTCACTAACATCAGTTGTTTTTACCAAAACAAAAGGTATCGTTATTTCAAAAGATGTTCCTAATTTCAGCTGAGAATGAATAGTCACTTCTCCGCCCATCAATTTTACGTATTCAGATACAATTGATAGTCCAAGGCCTGATCCGCTTGCCATCGCGGTATTGATATTATCTAAGCGCTTAAACGGCTTGAAAATGTTAGTAAACTCAGACTCTGGTATCCCTATGCCTGTGTCTTGAACCACTATACGGGCGAGCACCGTGTGCGTATCTTGATGCTCTAATCCAAGCTTCACGTGCACACTGCCCTCTTCGGTAAACTTAAGGGCATTACTGATCAAGTTGTTCAGAATTCGAATTAGCTTGCTTTCATCAGCGCTGACAAGCATATTTTGTGCTTCTACAGGAGCTTTATAGGTAAGCGTCAAGCCCTTGTGTTGTGCCGTTGGTCTCAATGTCTCAACGGAGCTTTGTACGACATCATTGAGATCCACATTGGCCAGTGACAGTGTTTCACCTTTTTTCGCTATACGGTTGACACTAATGAGATCATCGATGAGTTTCAAAAGTTGCTTAGACGCATTCATCGCATGGTTTAGATCCATTCTGACAGACGCGGGTAAATCGGTTCTGCTAATAACTAACTCTAAGTTTGCGACAATAATGCCAAGCGGTGACCGAAGATCATGACTCATCGTAGACATAAATCTATTTTGCAGCATGGATGCTTCAATTAAGCTTTTCTCTTTATCCTGTATCGCCTCTGCCATTACGTTAAATTGATAGCCAATTTGTCCAACATCGTTTACCTGGTCGAGTTCGATTCTCGCTTCCATGTCGCCATCTCGATAACTTCTTATTGCGGTGAGTATTTTAGAAATGTCCGCATCCGTACTGCTAATACTTAACAGAGAGATAGCAAAAACAGCAACAAAGAAGGGAGTGAAAACAAAAAACGCAACGACTGCTTCGCCAATAAATGAATCTTCGGCTTGCTTATCTGACACAACGACAGTGAGCTTGCCAATAACTTTTGGAGCTGGGGGAGGCGCTTCATAATATTCATCACTCGGACTGAGAGGTGCGGTTGGCCGTGTGACAATGGATTCTGTGTATGTGTTTAAGTAGCGTTCCTGAGCACTGTCATTTTTTTCCCGATGAAGCAGCACAGTGCTTCCAGCATATACGGTTATACTCTCAATTTCAGGCTGCGTCATGAGCCAATCAACTAGGCCTATCACGTCGTCCGTATTTCCCGACATAACAGGGTACTCTAATGCGTTAGTGAGTATGCCAACAGTGCGTTTCGCAATATTGTCGAGGTTCTGGTTCTGTATGCCATAAATCGAATACATGAAATAGATAAATAGGCTTAGCCCTATCACACTGGCGCCACCTATCGATGGAAGAAGAATTTTATGTTTAATAGACCATTTATTTGTGATTTTCATATTGATGTCTCTATAGGGTCTGATGGTCTTCTTGCTGTAATGATATTAAATTCAGGCTTCGAGCGACGGCCCCATTAATAACAATTGAGCTTTGTTGAGCGTATTGTCTGATGGGTTGCGCTTCATTTGGGCGTTTTAAAACCTCCAAACATTCTTTTGAAAGTGTCTCTAAGTCCGTAATAACAGAGGCAACAGCGCCGGCTTTAACCATCGTTCTACTAAATCCAAATATAGGCCTGCCACTACGGTAAGTAGATATCACAATATTCTTGAGCGTCATTGAGTTATAAATGTAGTGATCAGGCAGAGCAACCAAAGCGTGCTTAGGCGGAAGCGTATTAAGTGCGCGATTAATATCGATATCTTTATCAACCTTAATAATGTCTAAGGTCAATTGCAGCTCTTTTGCAGATTGACGTAATTCATCTTCAAGGTAGTAGTTCAACGGTGATAGCAAGGTTGCGATTGCAGGATATGGATAGTGGCGCTTTACTAACGCCATTTGCTCTTTGGGAGAAGGATCTGAATATATTGCCGAAATCTTATCGGTATAGTCAGGCCTATTTTCCACCAATGATATGTGAGATGCGGCAAGCGTAAGATGGTAAAACGTACTACTTTTCACAAATAGCACAAGCGATGGAATACCCAATTGTTTATCAAGATAGTATTCAAACGCCTCTTTACCAATAATCAATAGGCTATCAGCGTTACCAATTCTAGCTTCCAGGGGGAGAAGTTCATTATCGTTACTCACGTTTATTTTTCTTACGACCACATCATGGCGGCGTAAAAAATCTAGCACTTGAACTGACTGCTCTGTTTCCTTTGTTATAAGGGCAGCAACCTCCAATGCATGTGCATTAGACGCCGTCAAAAACGTGTAAACGACAGCATAAATTGTCGTCAACAATTTCCATTTAAACAAGCAATACCATTTCATTATTAAAACTGAACACTGAAACCTGCAACGGTTTTGGTTCGATCTTGATACAGGTTGTCTACTTGGATTTCTGCGTTACCGTTTCGAATTCTTGTTTGTACAAATACATCGATGTCATCAAATAGTCCCGTTTCTCCAGACCATTGTAGGGTAACATCAAGGCTTTCTATTGGCTCGCCGGCCGTTGTGGTTTGTGGATTAGATGACGGTGCAACAGCAAGGGGTCTTGAGAAGCCGTAGTAAGAAACAGACAAAGAATAATCAGTGTTTATGTCATACGACAAGGACAGTGAACCGACATGTCTTGACGTAATGGTTTTTTCATTAATAACACTGTCAATATCGACATAGCTGTAAGCTAACATCATATGTAGAGAGGGGGTAAGGCGGCTTTTTACTGCTAGGTCGAGACCTTGCTTTTTCGCGAAACCCGAGTTGGTTGGGTTGAAATTTCTGAGCTCCAACTTTTCAGAAATAAGCGACGTTAAATCCTCTCTAAACAGCCGAACATCGATTTCAGTACGGGTTGATGGGTCTGAATAGAAATATCCGATTTCATTTGATGTTATTTTCTCTGGCTCTAAACCTCCTGGAGAAACGCCTCTGGCATAAAACGTTAAAAAGTCTACGTTACCGGTATTGGGGAATGGATTGAAACTAAAGTCTTCCCCAATAAGCCGCCAATCCGCGAATTGCTCAAAAATGTCTGGGGTGCGCGTCGCGCGTGAATAGACATAACGTAGCGAATGTTTATCCGTTAAGTGATACGCAACTGCGAGACGCGGGGACAATGTCGTTCCAATTTCGTTGTCATACTCGGCCATGGTTCCCGTGTTGATGACAATATCGTAGTCACTGGTCCATTCTGCATTGATAAATGCTCGATAGGTCGTTAATGCTCGATCGCCATCGATAACCCATTGGCGACTGGCAGTGTCTGAAAATGTAACGCTTGCGCCAGTGAGTAAGCGAAATTCGTCGCTATAAGCGTAGATATCTTGTATCTCAAGTTGATACATATCTTCTGAATAATCTTGCGGTACGACGAGACTGATTGGAGCAAAGGCCGATGCACCAATGGACATTATCTCGGCAAAGGCTAACGCTGCCTGCATATCAGCTTCAGCACCGCCTCCGCTTCCAATAGGGTTTAAGCCATCTGCGATTGCGTTCGCATAATCAGAGTTAATTAATGATAAATTTCTCAGTTCAGGCGAGGTTAAAAACGCCGGTACATCAGCACTAAAACGTTGTTCATGGGTGAACGTTCGGAAATTCGCCAATATCTGTAGATTGTGCTTCGATGAGAGATCATTGATGTACATAACAGAACCTCGGGTAGAGTTCTGCTCATAATCCGGAAAGCTAGTTTGGCTTGGATTAATGAACTGTTCTAATTGATTTTGTTGCGTGTGGCCAAAATTGAATTCTATTTCAGACGTATCGGACAGAGCCAACTGGCCACGCAAATCAATATGATTGATCCATGTGCTGTCTCGGCGTTCCTCGCCTGTGCGCGTTACATCGAAACCATGATCATGAACATGACTAAAGGTAAGACGATAATAAAGGTCTTCAATATTGGATGTATAACTGATACTGGCATCTCGCACTCCTGGCTGTCCCACACGACCATTGACAGCAATACCCTTGCTCCCTATTTTTCCAAGGGTTTGTTTTGGGTCTTTAGTTGTTATATTAACAATAGAGGTAAAACTGTTTGAACCATAGAGGGATGCCGCAGGGCCACGAATAACCTCAATGCTTTGAATCTCGTCCATGACGATGGGGAGTTCTTCCCATTGTATACGCGACAGTCCAGGTTGAAAGTAGGTCACACCGTCAATGAGCAAGTTTGTACGTCGCGGAACATTTGAATTACCACCGTGGTATCCGACAAAATATTGATCATATGATGAATGCGATTGGCCAACAAAAAATCCAGGTACTGTTTTTAAGGCTTCTGGCACATTTCTAAATCGATAGCGCTTGATATCTTCGGCTGTGATTACCGATACAGAAGCGGGTGCATCACGATGAGAGGTTTTTAATCGCGTTGCACTTAAAATCGATTGGAACTCTAGATCAGAGAACTCGCCTTCCAAAAGGTCGTCAGGCGCTGCGATACAGGGTGAAATAAGCAGCATTGACGATAAAGTGAAAAGTATATTTTTCATCATTTTTCAGTCCTAGACGATCAATTGGTAGGTGAAGACAGTGAAGTGAATCAGGTTAAATAAGAAGTGGGCGATTATAGGTACGAGAATATTTCCTGTTCTTAAATACCCGTATGCATAACTGGTTCCGAGAATGGCCGCAACTGCACTGTACGTTATCCCCGCTGGCAAGTGTGCAAGCCCAAAAAGTACCCCCGAGGATAAACACGTAATCGCTTCGTTATATGGTTTATTGGCTAAGCATTTTGAAATTGCAGTTTGTACGAACCCACGAAAAAAAGCTTCCTCTGCATAGGTGGTGACAAAAAGATTGATGAGTATCCAACCTAATATGTAATCAGGAAACTTGATGTCGTAATCAACTAAGCCACTGGTTGTGGCAAGCAATATAGCAACACCGTACGAAAACGAGCAGCCGATGATAATGGCTAGATAACTGTGGTAAGAAATTTTTGGTGGTGTCGAGATTACATAAATTAGTAAGAAGAAACCGACGATAGCTTTGTCAAAATTCAAATATTGAGAATAAAGGGGAGCATTACTGGATACCGCAACGCTATCGATGACAATAGGATTGTGAAAACCTGGTACTGCGTGTAGCAGTAATATCGCTGACAGGATGAAAATGAGCACCCCATAGGCAACATTTAGAGCCCCTTTGTTTTTGAAGGAAAACTGGTGGCATATAAAACCATAAAAAGCAGCAACAGAAAGTGCCGTTATGTCTATATAGCTATAATAATAGGCAATCAGTAATGCAATGCTAAAAAGTGTGATGCCAACATAGCGTTTGCGTAGATTGGATATGGCCATTGCCGAGATAAGCGATATCCCTGCAAGTGCAGTTCCGGTTGATATGACATGTGTTCCAAGAAGCGTAATTGACATTATGGTTTAGCAATTAACGCGATCTCTAGTGCGTCTTCAATTAATTGCTTGTCTGGTTCAAGGATGCCATGCTTAGTACAGTGATGAATACTAAGTTGCTGTATTTTCAACAGCGCTTGTTCGCTTAGATCTTTCCCGATTTTAAGTCCTTTATTATTGATAGCTTGCTGAACAGCATTAGAATGCTTCAAGTAATGAATGGGCTCAATATGTAATGCTGGTTTTGCATTCGTTGTTGAATAAACACCATATTCCCAATAAATAAGATCGACACCTAGTTTTGAGGCAACAAGTTGTCGTTCCTCTGGGGTACGAGGAAGGCTGTTTTGATATAGCCACTTATGAACAGTAGCGTATGCGAAATCTTGTAACGTGTTACATATTTCCGTGCACAAACCTTTTTTTTCAGTAGGCCACTGGGGGTTGTTCTCTAGCATTTCCAGTAGTCGAGAACTGGTATTACTGGTTACCGCAATAGCTGCCGTCATCGTCACCCACCTTCTGTTACTTTTAGTATTCGTAATTGCATATTATATCACTTTAGGTGTTATTTCTAGCTTTGAACCTTTTTCAGCGCGGTTATTGGTCGCGTTTTTTGAGGCTGTTAGCGGTCTCATAGTATATCTTTTGATCTTTTTGATCGCTTCACATTGATCGATGTTACTTTAAGTGTTAAATTTTAAATCGTTGCTTAGAACCGGTTCAGTCACCCTGATAACGTTTGTTAGCATCGAAAGCTTATTATTCAACATGGATACCAATGTAATAACGCGGTACGTCAAAGAGGTGCTACATGAACAACCACGTCATCCAAAGTATGACTTTGCAAGACGCCAAAGCAAAGTGTGAACTGGCGATAGAGTGCTGGGCTAATTCAGCGGATGCGTCTGTGAAGCCACGAGAATTAGTTGAAAAACTTCATCATCAAATCGAGAGATTGGTGGAAATGAATTTCGACGATGGCCGATGGCATGTCATGAAACATGCAAGTGGCGCAGTGTTTCCGGTGATCGTCCCAGATGGTCAACTCAATACTGAATCGTGGGAAGGTTTGTCGATGGCCGCGTGTTATATGATGCTGCAAGAGTTAGCTAGTAAGAATCCTTGTTGGGAAACTGTGTTTTCTGCGATCGAAAAGGCGATCATGGATGAAAATCTAGAAGTAACACCTTGTTTAGTTGCATAAAAGCCATGTGCCGTGGCTTGTTTTTACGTTTCCATGTGTCGTTTTTGCCTTTTTAAGGTATGAATATTTGTTTTTGTTGATCATTTGCTGCTTTTCGCCTAGATTAGCATTGATACATTATTTTTTGTGTATGGAGTTTATTATGCTGATCAAAAGAGATATTCAAAGACTAGCCAAATTGGGCGTGATAACTAGAGCGGAGTTGTGCCCTGTTGCTGGTAAAAAGGCTTTTCTTTTGGCCGTGTTCTTGAATGACGGTGAACGGCAACTTCTGTACACATCGCAAAACAAGCAGAGAGAATTCAAGTCTCTTGATTCTGCTTACACAGCGGTAACTGAGCTTGGGCTGGAAGAGGTTTCTCTAAAAACCATTGCAGCATAACAAAGAAGGTTATCAATACTAGAAAGGGTAACGATTTGAAGTAACGAAGATTGAGCGATAGATAAAACAAAGCCGAAACACATCTGGGAGCGACCAACTCAAACGATGTAATTTCGGCTGCTAGTACCAGCAACTAATGCTGCGGGCTTTTTGTATTCTTGCGTTTTACTTTTCAGAATCTGAAATTGGCGTTTCAGTCTGGAAGTAAGGTAAGAATAGCGCCCTGTTAGTTGTAGGTCAAGTTGTGTCTTCTGTTTTTTTACAGATGACGCGGATTTTTCCGTAAATAACGAGAAATATAACTAATAATAATGAAACTAGACGGTGCGCGTAGGGATTATGCTGACTTTTTAACCCAGGCAACAGAAAGCAATAGGTTGTTTTTTGAGTTGTTAGGTGTTGGCCAAGAAAAATACTGCCGATACCTATGGGTGAGAAGAGTCATAGATAATGAACCCGATCATGTTAATAAATGGCTGACACTAGGACGTGTCAAAAAAGGAGCGGCTGATCTCTCGACGAGGGATGATATCTTTGAAGCTGTAGCCAAAGAAATGCCTGGCGATGATACGGTTGATTATTTTCTTAGCCCAAATGAATTCTTTGGTTGGCGATGTATTAAGGGCGTTAGCCGCCTCCATGCCAACTATATAGATATTGATACAACGGTTAAAGGCTCTCTTTGTGAATGGGATCAGCAAGCCCTAATAAAGGAAGTTTACGACAGACTCTCAAGCTCTTCAGTGCCCCTCCCTAATGCAATAGTAAAAAGTGGAAGCGGCGGACTTCACCTTTACTGGGTGTATGAGCCCACCGAGGCATATAGATGGAAAGTGGAGTATTGGAAGCAGTTTACGGAACGACTGATAAAAATACTTGGCAGTGGAGAAACATGGAAAGTTGATTCACAAGCGTCACTTGATCCTTCGCGTGTACTTCGTCTACCTGGTTCTCTTCATAACAAATCAAAAAAAACAGTCAAAGCGTATGTGCTTGCCGATTCAAGGTTTGACTTTGAAACCTTATACAAATCAGCTGACGTTCACCCAAAACGCCCTGACCATCTCAAATTAGTTGTTGGAGGTTCTTCGGGACTTTCAGATTCTGAAAAGACAAAACCAAAGCGAAAGCTATCCATAGAACAGCTAACTGTGTATCGAACCAATGGTAAGCATAACATTAAGGCGTGGTGGGAAAACGTATATGAACAGATCAGGTATGCATGCAGTACATTTGGCGTTAAAGAGGGGCAGCGCGACTATGCGGCCTTTATCCTATTTGTTGCGCGTTATAACGCGCGTAATTGCGAAGATGACGCCTATGAGAAGATAAAGACCGATAACGATGCATTTATCCACTTATCAGAAAAAGAACTGAAGTCATTTTTATCGTCAGCGCGACGAAAGCAATACAAGTACAAAAAAGAGACTCTCGCCTCTTACTTAGAAAATAACTTAAACATGGATACAAGCTTTCTTTACTCGAAACCAGATGAAAAGGTGCGCTTAACACCAGAACAGGTCAGAGAAAAGCAAAGTGAAGCCGCGTTAAAAACAGCTTCTAAAAAGAGAATGGGAACACGCTCAAAATTGATAAACGCCTACTATGCACTCACGGCTAGCGCCTCCCAGGTAAGCCTTGAAGCCATAGCAAGAAGAGCCGGTTTATCACGCAGGACTGCTTATCGATACAAGGACGAATTGAATGAGGCAGCGTTGTGCCATTAGCTCCCTTTCTAAATAGTGTCCCCCTCCCTTTTATTTTGGCACGTTTTCGCTTTTGCTCTTGGATCTCATAATCTTTTCCAATTTGTCTCACATTACTTCTATGAGTTCTCATGAATAATTCAAAGAGCAATCAGATCACAGGACTGGATTTTTATAGTTCTTATAAAATTACATCAGTAAGTGTGAGGTGTTAATTTGAGAGGGTTGTAGCAATGTATCCACAGATTCTGTTTATAAGTCTGTGCGTAACAATTTGGTGTGTATGTTAGTTAATTTTAGTAGAGGTTTTTTGTCTTAGTTTGTTCTTGAAAGGGAATAGTTTTAAATGTGACCCAGGTCCATGTTACGAATGAAAGTAATGCGAGATGGTTCGTGCCATCGCCATTGATCCCATACAAAAAAAACAAAGCGAATGCAGTGTGTTGGAAGAGCTGGTATGTCAGAGAAAACATGATTTAATCCGTGTGTATGTATATCATCACACAAAAGATTAGTTTATTTGTTTTAGTTTGAAAAGTAGTTTTAAGTTAGTGATTGTGAGTTTTTTTCTTTTATGGTTGTACTTAGGGTTGTTTTTGTAGTAGCCTGTGGGTGACAGTTATATACGACTGCTAAAAACATAATTGAGTATTCACCGACTCAAATTAACGTGGTGAGTGAGGATAACGTTATCGTTAGCCCCCACTGGCTGGCCAACTAGGAGAATTTTAATGGCTGCTCGTGTTACGACATTTGCCGCTCAAAAAGGCGGCGTTGGTAAATCTACTTTAGTTATCCAAAGTTGCTTCATGGCTAAGTTAAAGGCTGATGCGCGTGTGTTGTTGATCGATGTTGATCCTCAATGCAATAGTGCCGGCGTTTTTTTGGATGAAGAACAGCTAGAGAGTGAACATCATGTAGTCTCCTCTCAATTGTACGCTGACTCCCCCTCTCTTGTTCCGATAAAAGGACGTTATGGAATTGATGTTATACCTGGTGATGACGGTATTAATGCTTTCCCCAAAGATCTTACCAATGGTGCGTTCTTGGAGCTTTTATCTCGGATAGATATAAAGCAAGAAGATGAAGCGAATGTGATTATTCAAGAGGTCGCTGATAATCAGTTGATTGCGTTTGCAAAAAATGTGCAACAACTTAGCGAGCAATACGATTACATTTTCATTGATGTACCACCAAGTTTCTTAGGATTACCGCTTATTAGTTCATTATGCGCTGCTACTGATGTAGTTGGTTTGTTAGAGCCAACAAAATTCTCGTCAGATGTAGTGGGTGATTTCATCGATAAAGTGACGTCGATCAAAGAATCCTACAATCCATCCATGAAGTTCCATGGCTTTATTGTCAACAAGTTCAGGGGAACGAGCCGAAGACATAAAGAGCGTGTTGATTTATGGGGCAAAGAGCTTGGAGAAATGCTGCTCGCTGAACCCATCAAGGTTGCTTCGTGGATTGAAGATAGAACAGAAGATGGAGAGCCTGTCTTTACTGATGTTAAGAATCAACATAATCGTACAGGTTCTGATTCTTTGACAAATGCCATTTGTCGGGTATTCCCTGAATTTGCGGAGAAATAGAATGGAATTAGCAAAGAAAGGTGTTGGTCTTGGGGGACTAGGAAAAGCAAAGGATGCTATTAGAGGGCTTAAGAATGATGATAGGACTGCTATTGACGTTCCACTGGACCTGATTGATTTTGACGAAAGTCAATATAGACGTGATAAATCTCGTTATGACATTCCAAAACTGGCACGAAGTATCCGTGCACAAGGCCTTATCAAGTTCCCTACTTATGAAAAGCAGGAAAATGGGCGGTATTTAGTTAACACAGGCGAAATGCGAACGCGTGCATATATGTGGTTGCGCGAAAATTACCCAGATGAGCCTCAATGGAATGCGATCCCTGCGCGCATCAAAGCTATCCCGACTATTGAAGGCTTAACCTATAAAGCGTCGAGGTTAATTTATCAGTTTGTTGAGAACGAACTGCACGAGAAGCCAACATTATTTGATAGAGCTGAAGGATTAGCTGATATTTTTGCTGAAGGTGGAAAAGAAGCGGTTAAGCATGTTTTATCCAGCAAAGGACTTAAGGATTCTGACGCGGAAGTCTCAAAGTGGAAAGGGGTGGCCAAGGCCAATGCCTTAATAAGACAAGATGTGATTGAGGGTGAGATTACTGATAAAGAGACCATTATCACGTTGAGTAAGATTGCTGACGAAGATCCAACGCGTTATGAGTCAATAATCCAGAAGTTTAAGAGCAAAGAATTGGACCGTTCCATTGCACAAACGGCAAAAAGCGAATGGGCCAAATTAAAAGAGAAGAAGGCTGGAAAAGCCGCAAAGAAAACCACCGGTGAAAAGAAAAGCAATCAAAAAGAGTCATCCGGTACCGCGCCTGCAAAATCAAACATGGAATTTTCAGCAAAAGACCTGTCATTCGAAAATGGCGTGTTAACGATTGATACTCGCAACGGGTTTCAAATGAAATTTACTGGTCTTGAGCACTTAGATGTTGTGATAGGAAAGGCTAAAAAATAAAGGTAGACACAGATCATGAACCAGAAATCAATGGATAAAGATGATCTATTTGAAGTCAGGTTACTCGATGTATTAATCAACCTCCCTGGTATGCATAACGGTTTAGGTAATGTTGCAGCGGCGCTTGAGGCATTGACTGAGCGAAAATGGAACAAGAAGAAGCTGTTTTACATGCAAAAAGGCGAAGGTTATGCGCAGAAGTGGCAAATGGAAGCAATGCTGAAATTTGCCTTAATGAGAGGCTGGATGCCTGAAAATAAAACAGATTGGAAGCACATCATTTGGACGTTAACCGGCAAAAAACAAGCGGTCGAAGGCGGATACAATGGTGAGATTTATCGAATGATGGCTGATTTATCGAACAAGCCTGAGATTATATTTGAGCAAAACTTCAATAAGATATTGGAGGACGGTTATGGTAAACAGTGAACCTGAAATGACCCGAGAAGAAATTGCGTTGTTAGCAAGTAAAGCTAAGCGCGGGTTGTCTGCGCAAACTATCGATATTCTTACAGCTATATTGGTTGATAATGAGCCACAAAGAAAAGTTGCTGAAAAATTTGATGTAACTCAACAAGCCATATCAAAAGCAAAGAAGCGGTTAATGCAGCTGAGGGATGAGAGCGGCACCGATTTTGGTTATCGACGTGTGCGTATCCACCCTTCTTTGCAGAACAAACTCGATAAGTTGGTTGAGCAAAGCGACGCGTTATACAAGAAAGAGATGAGCAAGTTAGAAAAATAAATATACTTTACATTACTCACTGTGGTGTGTATGTTTTAATACACACGAATAGGAGTGTTTATGAATAAGTATATTTTTGGGTTGGCAGGATTTTCGTTGTTGTTCTCCTGCTCTGTATTTTGTAAAGATACCTCCGTAGCCCCTACTATTGACGTTCTCTCAAAAAGAACAAGCGACGTTCCTTGTCAGTCATTTAAAGGAATGGTTCGTCAAAATTGTGAGTTAACAACTAAGATCCTGTTAACGACATACATGGAATATTGTGCAACGCATAACTGCAAAGTAGATAACATCGATGACATGATAGCTTGGTTGGAACAAAAGGAAGCGGTCGTTGCCCAACTTAAGACAAGTCACAATGAAGAAAATATCAAGTGAGGCCGGTCATGATTAAATCTTGGGAAGAGCACAAAGCTGAAATGCGAAAAGAAGAAGCAAACGAAAACCGGAATATTCTTTTGTTTTGTGGAGCCCTATTTTTGACAATCGCACTTGTTATTGGTGTTAGTGCTTTGTTTTAACGTAAGCGTGTATAATTATATACACACTACGACAAGACTGTTATATTAATCCTATCGCAGGTTCAATGCGTAAAAAGATTAAGCATAATTTCTCTTGTCGGCGAAATGTAGCTTAATACATGGCCATCGTTTAATAAACGGTGGCTTTTTTTTGATTGTTATTCTCCGGACCTGAACTTCTACCCTTCTGTTCTCTCTTTTCACCAACGTTGGTAATTGGTGTTAAGCATAGAATTCTCAACATTACCTGAGCAAATGAGAGCATTACCACATGTATCCTCCATCATGGCAGGTTAATCCTTAACGCACGTTTTTCCTGTGTGGATTCAGGGCCTTCCAAATAGGGGTTCTAGGGATTTTCCCCTCTAAAGTAACATAGAATGCTACAGGCTTTGTATTATATAGCCTCCAGCTGTGGGTTACTTTCGTTTCCAAGCTTAATCATCCACGATTGGCTTCGTAATTTCACTAATATCAGGCAATTTTCCGGTATTGGTGAAGTTATACGTCCCGCTTAAGTTGATATTTTGCCATGCAACGGGCGAAACAGCACGAGTGATAGCCGCTTTTTCTTCATCACCTGTCGCTTCAAAGTGTCCCAGAAGATGACTCAGTATCGCGGAGTTGAAGTAGATGAGCGCATTGGCAAGCAATCTTGCGCATTCATTCCAGATAGCGATTTCAGACTCGTTTTTGCCACGGAACTGATCACCATTCACCGACGCAATGGCTCGTCTAAGGAAGTGCCATGCTTCTCCCCGGTTCAGGGCACGTTGCACATACTGCCGCAAACTGGCATCGTCGATGTAGTCAAGTAAATATTGCGCTTTAACCAGTCGATTATACTCTGTCAGCGCCTGTAATATCGGGTGTCCTGAAGGATAACCAGACAGTTTTCTCACCAGTATTGCCTGTGTTGTTCGTTTTGTCTGAAGTGACAGGACAATACGCCTGATATCCTGCCATCCCGTTTCGATGACCCCCGTCCTGATGGGTTTCTTCAGCGCAAGTATGGTGTTACATTGTTCATTTTCAGTCACCTCAAACAGATCGTTGATGACGCTGTTAAATTGCGCGTATCGCGGTGCAAAGCTGTAGCCGCATAGATCCAATAAAGCGAAGTTGACGTGATTGACACCGTGTGTATCTGTCGAGAGTACGTCAGGTTTGATATCGCTGCTGTTGGATTGCAACAGATCATAGATATAGTGTGATTCATGCTC
>CESR01029380.1_pt1 | contig 58086 bp, 86 predicted proteins | sample 356351 | NCBI WGS metagenome assembly CESR01 (sample SAMEA2622149, study PRJEB7988) | marine metagenome | isolation source: saline water (ENVO:00002010), including | reverse complement strand
ATTTTCTTCCCATACTCGTATAGGAAAACCTTACCTTCGTTTTCTGGATTTGCTGGGTCGTTCACAACATAGATATTAGACACATAATGCAATCGACGTTTTCTGTCTCTTGCGATTTGCTTGTCTGATTCTATTCCAGAATTCCAGAGTTTGGTATTCATCTCTGATACTGGGTCGTCCTTACCAATAGTAGTTAGTGATTTCTCAACATACCATTGACCAGTTGGCCCTTTGAAAAAGTGGTCCCAATACTTTGCCCAAGGTAAATCATCACCTTCTTTGGCAGGTAAGAATCGAATAACAGCATAACCATTTCCCGATTTATCCCTTGTTGGTTTCCACTTACGCTCGTCTTGAGCATAACTTTCTTTCTTACCACCGTCTTGTTCGGCGGCTCCTACTAGCGAATCAAGTTTCATCGCTTTTGCTTTTAAGTCTGCAAAACTCATATATTACTCCTGTATATTATTTGTATTATAGTTGTATCATTATTTAAAAAGGTTATGTACCAGATTCCTCATTCTCTTTTCGTCGTACTCAAGGAATTGTTGATACTTAATCACCTTGTCGGCAATATCAGGAAACAGTATTGTTTCCGATACCAATTGTTTCGCCCACTCAATAAAACCCGTGATGCGATTCAATATACAAACAGTTTCTAATGAAACCGTTCCTTCCAGATACTTATTTATAATGATAGGATATTCCCCATCATGTGCCGTCAATAAGTCGTTAAAATTAGTATCTGTAAGTTCTCTTAGTTCGTCCTTTACTATATAGGATAAACTTTCCATTCGTTTGAGAAAGTCCGTATAGGTTTTCTCATCTCTTAACATATCACCAACCCACTTATTACCTGCTACTTGGTGAGCAGCAAAGTACTTGATGATTTCGTCCTTGGTCTTGAAACGATTACCAATCTTAGTTAGTTGGTATTTGTCATTTCGTTTCCAATATGATTCTTGTGTTACCTTAGTTTTGAAGTGATATTTAAACGCATCATACTCTGCACTATTGAAATGTAAATTAACTGCTGTTGCGTATTGAAATGCTTCAAATCCTTTCATCATACCGTATATTATACACTAAAGCGGGTACATAGTCAAGTTTATATCGGTAAGGTATACGAGGGATTACCCCCCTGTATCATATTTAAATTCATTGCTTCGACCTCAATCTTTTCAACAATACTCTTATTCAATAGTCGTTTACAATCTCTTGGGTCTACTTCGTGTTTCTCGCATACGATTAGTATTGCATCAATATAGTCAACATCTTTGTGAATGAGAATATAGTCCTCAATCAGTTTAGAGAAACTCTGTTTGTTAATATCAAGTTCTGGCATTTTGCACCTTCTGTATTCCGTTCTCGTCATACGCTGGTGCAAGAGTACCCCATACCACTCTCAATTCTTCATTCTCACCAATGAAGTCTAAAGACCATATACCGTCTTTTAGATATTGTTCACAATGTCGTTTATATGCTTGTGCAGATGCCAACTTGGCGATTGCACCTTTCTCATTAAGTCGTACTGCCTTCTTAAGATTAGAAATCTTCTCGGTAGTTGCTTTAATGTATCGTTTAATACTAACAATAGAAAAGTCATTATCATCATCTAATGCTCTCACTTTAGGGTGAACACTTTTATATTGAGCGGGTTTCTTTTTTGCACGAGCAAGTGCCAGTCTTTTACCAGCAGCCACTCTTTGTTCTGCAGTCATAGGTTTGCGTTTCTTTTTACCAATCGCCATTATCAATCTCCAATGTATTTCTAACATTATTAAGGACGCCAGATTCTTCCCATGCTTCGGTTATCTCAGCATCAGTATCTAAACGCATCTCGGGGGAAAAGGCATCTACTGATGAGGGTACTTTTGTATCCCTACTAATAGATTCCATTCGTCTTTCTTTTGCTTGCAATCTCAGTTTTTGATTGCGTGTCATACCACTATATTTACTCATACCAGCCATTATACTATGTTTACCTCAATTAGTCAAGTTTATCTATTATAAATTGTCTGTAAATGTGTTTCAAATTGTTCAACCTTTTCTACACGGTTCGGCCAAAGAATATATTCTTTTTCCGGATTCGCTTTAAGGTTATTAAGTAAAGGTGTGATTGCGTTAAATAAATCATCAACCTTCTCTTGAGTTGCAGTTGCTTTCGCACCCAACTCTGCCGATTCCTTATCACTGGATTCTAGTTTTTGTGTGACTTCTAACTCACCCTCATCTACGAGAGTGAATCCAAAATCAAATACGTCTGTTGCCATATATACCTCTTAGTCCTTGTTTATTAGGCCAGTCTACTGTCCAACACAGTTCTGGTTTACTATATTTATACTTCTTAAAATTAGAAAACTCAGTAACTAGTGCCTTCCCTTTACCGTCTGGTGTAATATAAAGTCCTGAATTATTCACGAATGTAACAACTGTTTAATACCTAGCGTCCAATTCTCAGCAGCATCTTCCACATAGTGAATTGACTTATAGGGGAAATCTTCCGTACCGATTCTAACACCGTCTTTATCTTTATATACGATACTATAGTACGCATCTCTTTCGTCCAAATTATTTACTACTTGATATATCTTAGCGACACCACCATCTGGCTTGTAGTATTCACTCATTAATTTTCTATTGGTCATTGGTTTATTCCTTCTCTTATTAAACATTAAGTTCATATTGATAAGCTTGAAATTGATTGAAGCCGTCTAGAAGTATTTTCTCTTTCTCTACTGCTTCTTCTTCATCAATTTCTTTTCCGTGGTACATCTGTGATACGTGTACCATTTCATGACATACTGTCATTAGTGTTTCTTCTTGTCCGAGGTTACGGTCAATTTCGATATCATACTCACCGTCCTCTGCTGAGTCTATCGCCCACCCTTTGACACCTTCGTCAGACAGGTCTTCATACTCAATTGAGATTAGAGTTGTGTCGGGGATTTTAAGTTCAGTTCTACAGTATTCAACTAGGTCGGGTACTTGTAGATAGAAACTCATTTGTGACTCATTCCACATGGCGGGTCAAATTTAATATCGAATTCATTTTCTAATTGTTCTACCATTTGCAAGGCATTTGTTATAGTGTGTGCGTTTGTGTAGTCCTGAAACCACGTGGCACGAAGATGGGCAGCTTTTAAAGTTTTCTTAACTGCTTTGAATTTTGTCTTGATTTGTTCGTTTGTGTGCATCTCAGCCCTTAACTTAACTAATCACTATTATTTATATCTTCTTCATTCTGGCTTTGTCCTTCTAGAGTAAATAAATTTGACATACTTTCGTAGTAACCTGCTTTGTAGTCAGACTCGTGTGCTGTAGTGGGTGTGATAACTTGTTCCTTATCACCACGTTCAGCATCTAACCAACCACATTGATAAAATCGGTTTTTAGTACGAAGATGTGTATCTCTATTTGGTGCAGTTATAACATTACTCATTTGCCTTGTCCTCTATATTTTTTGTAAGAACGTCTTTTATTTTTATTCATGGACGACGTTTTAATCCATCTATGTCCTATGCTGGTCTTTTTCCGGACTCCAACGAAACCTTTAACTAACTTACCTCTCATCATTGTCCTCCAACCAATCGATATTCTTTTCTAAATAATCATCTTTTTCTCTTTCTCTATTCCAACGATTGACATCTTCTTCGGAAATCTTTTGGATTATCTCAAGGACATCATCTTGAATTTGTTTATAACCTTTAGCACGACCTCTATTATAAGCGACCACCATTGACCAACCGATAATTCCCCACGCAAGGCAATATATCCAAATTGGCATTATTACTTGACCGTTCATTTTTCCCCCGTGATTATGTCGTAAATCTCTTTCCAACTCTTAACACGTTCTTCATCAAAACAATCCATATTGTGTTCGTGTGCCATTAGCAATCCTCTCAGACCAAATTGGTTTCCCATTTTGATGTTGGCTTCTTTATCATCAATCCACCAACATTCAGTTCCTTCCCACTTGGAAAGTTCCTTATCTTTATCTTGTCCTGTGTTGAGTATAGTAAATCCTTCAAACACATTCCCAAATGTATTTATTAAGTTTTGCTTGCGATACTCTTTCGCAAGATTGTCGTGAGTCTGCGAAGTGATAACATGGAAAATGTATCCGTGTTCTTCGTGTAGTTTTCGAACATACTTGATAGCGTCTTTAAATGGTGATAGTGATTTCATTGCTTCACTCTTGTTGAAGTTTCTCACTATCAAAGAACCCTTTTTTCTTGAACCCAAACCAAGTGAATTCGAAACGTCATATTCCGAAGTCAATCGTTCTAGTCCTAATTCTTTTCTACAATGTTGGTAGAAGTGAAATTGCCAGTCAAACAGTACGCCGTCTACGTCAGTTAATATTACTTTATCTCTAATTTCTTCCATATATTCTATTTCATATTCTTATATTTATCTATTATTTTTAAATCTTTTTCACTCATAAACAGATATGCATCTTTAGGCATATCATTGAATGACACCAAAGAATCTTCCTCAATCAATACAGGTTTTACAAATTTACCTGTCTTGGGGTTAGTTCTTCCCTTTGTCCAAATTGCCACATCAACTTTGCCTGTCGCTGGGTCAATTGAACGGAATCCCTCTTTCGAGATTTTCAATCCATTACTTAATATCATTTCAATTCTTCCCCCTCGATTTCCGGAGAAAAATCAGTTCTACCGTTGAGGAACTTATCGACCTTATTTTCCACAACTGAAAAATGCTCATCTAGTTCCACTAAGAGTTTATCTATCTTAGCAGCACGTTCGGCTTCTGCATTTTCTATTTTATCCCAAGCCTTTCTGTCCATATATTTCAACAACATATGACGAGCATCAGGTAATTCAAAACCAAACTTCTCAACCAACATAGGGGCAACACCGAACATATTATGTTTCCCACTATTTCGAACCTCAGTCAAGAACTCAAAAACTTCTACATCACTAACCATTATGGCCTCCCTAATTTTAAAACTGTTTCATTGTCATAATATATTGCAAACGTATCAGCAAAATCTTTATGAACATACATTACTGGTCGTACATAACCAGCTTTACTCTTACCACGAAATCGAATTCGTCGGTCTTTCATAGGTAACAATCGAGTTACCTTTTCATACAACTCCATAGGTATTCCCTTGAACATACTTTCGTGTGAACTAGGACTACGATATTTCTCTAATAGAGATATATCTTCTTTGTTGTAATCAGCGTAGATTGTGTACATTAGTGAACCCCCATTTCTGCAGGCGCAACCCAATTCATTAGTGGACTTGAAGGCGAAGCGGGTATCAAATAAGAACACCCAACTGAAGCAGACGGTCTGCCACAAGAACATTTCTCATCAATTCCATATATCTCATCACCTGGGGCGATTACATCTTTAACGATATATTCAACCTTTTCACCCAATTCAGGCACATGAACACCAGACTTAAGTAGTTTTTCAGCACGGTGAATTGCATCTTCAACAGTAAACGCTGGAACTACCAAACTATCAACGTGCGAACAATCTGCATATCGAGGGCGAACTCCAACTTCATAATTTAATTTTAACGATTTCAATTTCATATTTTCTCCTTTCATAATATAATTATTTCCACTCACATTCCCACTTACCACCAGCAAGTATAGTCTTTCTTTTTTTACTTGCCAATTCGAGGGCTTCTCTTGTGATTTCCCAACTAACTTCAGCAGCAGCGAACTCTGATGAACTCATTTCTAAAACTGGTTTGTGAAGGAAACCATGACCTAAATACAGATAGAAACTTGGCCAATATGATATTGAGAAAGTTTCAGCAAATTTTTTACAAACCGATTTGCCTTCCGATTTAAACCTTATTCGTCTTTCACGACTTGGAAATATCTTCATTGCAGTCTTATACAATGCCATAGGTATTTCCTTGAGATGGGTACTTTTACAAGAAACACCTGGTTTCTCACTTAGGTACTCAGACCAGAATACTTCTTCTGAGGGTTTCATACAAAGAAACACCTCTGCCTTTATTAACACTTTTTTCATTTTTAACTCCTTTTTTCTTGATTCCATACCTATAGTATACCAGAAATCAATCAAAAGTCAAGCCTTTTTTCGCTAAAGCACAGCGCCTAATATTCAACTTAAGTATAGCTGAGCTCATCTTATTATGTCAATATCGTCTTTCAAGTGCCACACTTCTTGTTCTGTTCTGAGTCTACCGTCATTCTGTAAATTCTCATATCGTTTAGATGCCTTCTTCTTCCACCACTTAATGACATTATCGAATTCATAGTTATCGAAGTTGGGTTTCCGTCTAGGAGTTTCACCTCTCATTATAATTCCGGGAACATTCTCATAACCATAATCACTATTGAAGAACCTTTTCTTCTCGGTTAAATCGAGAGAATGTTGCAAGGACTTATTGAAGTTCTCTAAGTCCGTACCATTTAATGACTTCTTAATAGTGGAAATCATTACTTGTTGTGTCTTTAATTTTCGTGAGGAAGCATCAGGTGGTACCAATTCTTCACCATCATTCTTCTGAACGAACCATTCCTTTAGTTTTAAGTACTTCGGGCCATGAATAGAGGGAATGAAATTAGACTCAGTTAATCCTCTAAATCTTAGATATGGTTTCATTCCGTCATACATACTTGCAGACTTACTTGAACCATATAGTGATGTGGTTTCAAACATACATATCTTAGAATCATACTTATCGTTTAATGTTCTTCGTGCAAGATGTGAAACACATATCATTGCAAGTAACTTCCCACCAAGATAGTTAAATCCAAATGGTTGTGTTGGTACTATATTGAATCCCATTATAGTATGTCTGTTAAATGCTTCTAATGGTGGAACATCACCTAAGAATTCATTACGTGGTTTACTATTAATTACTGGTGAACCAAATCTAATAAATCCAACGACTTTATTTGAATTCGTTTCTTTCACTAACCACTTTAATCGTTTTCCCGGAATAGATTTCTCTATGACATTAGTTGCAGTCATATCTAACATGGTATCAAATGTATAGTTGTCAGTAACCGATACAGAGAACTCCATTTCACTAGGGTGAACAGAGAAGTCGGTAAACATATCATCTTCTAAACCCATTCCAGGCAGAGATGTGGGAATTTGTCCTACACTCTCTAACTTCATTTCCTTTAGATACTCGTCTATCCTATCAAAGTTATTATAGAAGTCAGAGAATATATTGGCTGCGTAAAGAGCGTCAGTTGTATTTAATTGTTTCAAGTCTCTATTATACCTGATTCCTAACCCAAAGTCAAGCTCATTCTGGAAGAAAATTCATTATAATATTCATCTTCCGACAATAAGACCTTTGAGTAGTTATTCCTGTATCGTTGTTTAAGTCTTTCAAAGGTATCATCATCTCTCAATGCTAATGCCTTTCTAATAAATTCATCATGGGTTTCTACTCGTTGGTAGTCCTCAATGTTGTATGTGTTGTTACTGTCATAATCTCTCCATACAAAAGGTATCATACCAATAGATAACGCTTCGGGATATCTAGAGGTTGTTGCAGTTTGGTCTATCCAGTTGAAACATAATGTGCATCTTGCTTTCTCTAACATAGGATATAGAATCTTCCAATCTTTAATCCACTTAGACTGTCTTTCAATACCACTAGGGAATCCACCAATCATTATTGTTGATAGTTTAGAACGATAGATTTTACGAATAGTTTTCTCTCTATCATTACCGTGTTTCATTCTACCCCAATATGCAAAATCTGTTGTCTTTTCATTTCCTATAATTGCAGATAACGGATTCTTTAATGTCTGTATGAAGTGATACTTCATTCCGTGTATGTTACCAGAGAAATCTACCTCATCTATTGTTTGGAAGGATTTGATGTCTGGTAAAAAACTACGATATAGTTCTTCCGTATCACCTCTATCAGAACGCCACATAATAACATCTTTACCCTTAAAGAAAGGTGCAATCCTTTCTATGTGCGATTGTGATTTAGCAAGGTCTTTGGGATTCATTTGTAGTTCACCGTGATATCTAAATTCACTATCACTAGGGATTACAATGACATCTGCCCACTCTATATTCTCAGGTATTCGTTTGGGTTGTTGGCCGTCAAAGGAAACATTATATGTTCGATAATTGTGTTGGGGATTATCTCTCTGAAACCTAACATAGTTCTCAAAGAAACTATCGAGAACGGTTTCTAGTGGGCCATTATATTTAACGAAAGACCTAAGTCGTGCTATCGTTATATTCATTAATTACTTGTTTAAGGGGTTGTACCCAATCATCTCTATGTTCAATATAGAGTTCGGGTACAGAGTTATCTACTGCAATTATAGTTACTAATTGAGTAACAGGTATCTTTGTTCTTTCCTCAAATGCAATCGCATAAAAACACTCTTGCATAAAGTAAGACTCTACCCACTCTCTTTTCTTTGGTTTTCTAGAAGTCTTGAAGTCAATGATACTTACTTTACCGTCGAATTCTGCAATACAGTCTACTCGACCAGCAACTTCTAAATGGTCAGAGTATAGTGCCATCTCTTGACCGTATATAGTTCCTATTCTATTATCAAAGAATGGTTTAACATCAAAGAAAGAACCTTGGATATCTGGAAGAAACTCATCTAGACAATCCTCATTCTTTAAGTACTTTTCAATTAATAGATGTACAGCAGTTCCACGAGTATATGCTTGATGTAATATCTTTGCGGCTTCCTCGTGTCCTATTCTGTCTTTCCATGCCTCTATTCCAGGTTTTGACTTGTGTCCTAATACCGTAGTAATAGAGGGATAGTATCTGTTATGGTCGGGAGTTACATACTTCCTACCTTCGGGTTTAGTTATTGCAACTAGGTCTTCATACCCTAAATCAACCTTTTTATGTTCAAATGTTTTCATACTATGTATTATACACTATTTTGGCTAGCAAGTCAAGTATAATGCTCAATTGTTACACCAATTTCCGGGTGCATTATGGGATAGCAACAGAACCCTCTAGGTTCGTCTTTGCATACAGTATACATAAAACCATCTGTGTTCAATGTCAATGGGTTCTTTACTGCATTTACTATCAGTTTATTTGCAATTTTAGGTGTAAGAAAGTATGCATTACACGGGGATAGGTTCTTATCTTTACTTAAGAATTTGAAATCCAAAGACCGTTGAATAAAGAATTTAGCAGTTGTCATACAATCGTGTTCTATAATAATCATTGGTTTAGTACATTTCAACCACAGATTTAAATGGGAATACCATACTGCTTTCTCGGTTGGGGAAAACTCCCTTCCGTTAGATTTCTTAGACTTCAGTACATCAAACCTCAACATATCCCCTAGAGTTTCCGGAGTTGTCGCCTCAAACATATGCACCTTATATTCTAGATTCTCCCAACTCGGTAGAACCATTTCTTTATAATATTGAGATATCTTATTATCAGACATCTGTATCATATAAACAGGTACGTCAGAAGATATCATATCTTTCAATCTTAAATCCTTGGTTGTTTATGTAACGGTTATAATCTCTTTGTACTATGGGAATCCTTTTGATAGATTCTTCTATCATTGTTGGTAGATTGTGGAAATCTCTTAAGTTGTCAACTGGATATGCCCAAGGGGTTTCCCTGTATGTGTTGTTTGGACGTTCGGTAATGGATACTAAAGGTTTCCAGAATAGACCAGCAAGACCTTTACCCATTCCACCATACCCACAACAAAACTCTGATGTTGCAACCTTCTCTATTGCATCTTTAATTGGTTCTCTATATGACATCTCTACTATATCATATCCGTGTGCTTTAACAATACCTCTAAAGGTATTCCATTCTTTTAAAGGGTTTTTCCATTGATATAGTGAGTGTATGTTACTAGTGGGTGTCCATATACAGATTTGATTCTTATTAATCAATCTAGGTTTCTTTGGTTTGACTAGTGCGTGTAATGATAGTCCTTGGTCGAATACTGGAAAAAATCTAGGTAGGTGAAGTCCTTTATCCCATTCCTTCCAAGCGATACCTTGATAGACAGTATCTCGTGAATTGAAATGATGTCTAATATCAACCATATTATAATCGATTGATATCTCGTCTTGTAGTGTGATGTATCTCTGGTATTTGGATTCTGGGTCAGTACTATGAAACTTTTCAGTATCATTACCATACCAATGAATATTGAGTTCTATTGGTGTGTCTGTTTTCCTTGCAAAGGTATTTGCATATCCCATAGAACGTATGCAGTCACCATAACCATATGCACCAAACCAATTTACTTTCATTTACCAGTTTTTGATATCGGGATTTGTTAATTCTGCAGTTGGATTTGCTTTTCTAAGATTCTTCATTCTATCTCTAAAATCACCATCAGCACGAGCGTATTGGTCTTTACCCTTACCATCGCCATGTTTTATAGCAAAATTGGGTGTTTGAACTATTATGGAACAATCATTTTCCTTGACGTAATCATCAACCTCGGACATTTTCATTTCCTTTTCCCACTCGACACCCGTTGTTTTATTTTTGAAACAATAAGTAGGCATTAGATTATTCTATCACCCCAAGTGTTTTTGATAAGTCTTTCGGTAAGACCTTTCACTTTGAGTTTCTTGTGTACTGCTTGTTCTAAATACACAGCGTCCATTGGGTGTATCTGTTCCAACATTGCTTTGAATGAAGCATCTGCCCTTTTCTGTTCGATATTACCTCTAGATAATGGAACTAAAAATTTAGTTATATCTCTAAGGTTTGCTTTCTGTTCATCTCCGGGTTGCCACTCTATACCCTTGGAAACATGAATTGTTAACTTATTGTCGAAGTTAATTTTCATAATATCTCGTAACGCCAAGCAATCATTATCTATTAAGATTTTACTCTTTGCTTCTGCCCCATACGCCTCGTGAACGGCATCTAATATTTGCCATATTGATTCATAATATTTCTTTTCTTCCATTTAAAACTCTCCTGCTGATTCTATTAAAAGTTTCATATCATTTTCAATTAGATATGTCAAAATGTTGCCTTTGTCTATGTATTTATAAGATTCATATTTCTCTATACTTTCATCAATAATTTCTTGTGGTGTTCTTTTTAAATCTATCATCTCTTTGTTACGACAATAGTTTCTAAAGACTTCGGGAGGCATAACCTGTTTAAGATTATCTCTACCTTCCCACCATTCTTCTATCAATACCTTTCTCATTGGAACTTGTCTAACGTGGTGCGTAAATGAATGGTCTGGTGACATAACATTCGGAACACCGTCCGAAGAATCACCTTTCATTGTATGGTCAAATAGATATCTCTCTGCACCTTCCTCGGCCCTTACCATCTTCTGTTGGAAAGGTGACCATTGAGTAACATTACCAGTTTGCAATTGTATGAAGTCTTTGTCAGCAGATATGATTACAACTTCCTCTTGAATCACTTCGGTGTTGTTTGCTAATGCACCGATTATATCATCTGCTTCTGCCTTCTCTATTTTGATTACTGCATAAGGGAAATTCCGTGTCAGGTCGCTAAGCGTTTTATCTAATAAGTCATATATAGTATCCCAATCAGTTTTATCTTTTTCACGATTGGTTGTTCTACTGGCTTTGTATTGAGGAAATACATCTTTACGCCACGAATGAGAATCGCAACAGATAACCATTTTACCATAATCTTCTTCGGGATATTTAACACGATAACTTCTTAAGTTATTAAGAATGATGTGTTTGACTAATCTTTCTGAGAGTTTTTCACCTCTGTTGAGTTGGCCCATGATTGAACCAATCGATATACCATTGAAATCCACTAATACCATAATTTAATCCATTTTATACATTACCACCATTATACTCTAGTTGAGTTAGCTTGTCAAGTATTTGACCGATAATCTTCTATTGCAGCTTTGATTGCATCTTCGGCCAGTACACTACAATGTATCTTAACTGGCGGTAGACTTAATGATTCTACGATATCCGTATTCTTTACTGCTTGTGCTTGGTCTAATGTCATACCTTTAATCATTTCAGTAACCATACTAGAACTAGCGATTGCAGAACCACAACCGTATGTTTTAAACTTTACATCTTCAATTATATCATCTTTAACTTTAATTTGTAGTTTCATAACATCACCACAGGAAGGCGCACCGACCATACCAGTTCCTACCGAATCTGTTTTCGGGTCGAATTTACCCACGTTGCGTGGATTATTATAATGTTCTAAAACTTCTTTTGAATATGCCATTTATTTCACCGAACCTACTCCAATTTTAACTGCGATAATTCCATTGTAATTATCTTCTCTTAATAATACATCTTCTTCAAACTGTATCTTCGCTTCATAGTAGTTAGTGTTACCTCTCGTATCACATAACATTATTATTTCACGAGTAAAGTTTTCCTTTCCATATCTATCTATATCTTCTTGAAGTCGTCTTGAAGAACCCCAATAATCTTGCCAATCAGTTTCTATAACCTTGTGTCTTTTGTTCTTTCTACCTATTAACGGTTTGAGTTTACGTTTGGTTTTAAAATACTTTCGTCCGATATAGTCGTGTCCATTTATAGTGTTTACTATCCTATAAACGAATCCGTAATAATCACCTATATCTTCAGAAGTAAATTCTTTACCTTTATATGTCCACATTATCTATTATCAAATGTTGCCTGCCATTCATGTCCTACATATGATTGTTGATGGTATCGGTGGTCTTCACCACAGAACGGACAGAATGTAGTTTCTTCCCCTATTTCTTCGGTGTCCATTGTCGTACCGTCATTATCATCTACTACCATTTGTATCTTATAACTTTTGTTACATGCCCTACAGGTTGTCATAGTCTTAATTGTCCTAAGTTAATATGTGCTACTAAATTCTCATAACCACCAATGAATCTTTTATCTTGAAATATTACTGGTAGACTCCTTACGTTAGGAGCCCTCTTTTGTAAATCTTGGATAGTCCATTCCCCACCTTGTATATTTCTTTCTTCGTAATCGACTCCCTCATTATCAAGAAATTCTTTCGCCCGTGTACACCACGAACAATCGTTTTTACTCCATATAGTTATCATAAGCTTAATCCTTTAAATGTGTTTTCTTTAACATCTTGTGTTACTCCCCCCACGAGATAAGATGTGATTTCAGTTTCTTGTGGTGCAACTTGAACGTTACCACCACCAATCCATTTCTCTGTCCAAGGTAATGGATTTGCTTGTTGTGTTGGGTAAGGTGTTGTATATCCAGCACTCTTAAATCTCTTTGCACCTATCCACCTTACATATTCTTTCAGAACTCCTGAATTCAATCCAATCATACTACCGTGTTTGAACAGATAATCTGCCCATTCTTCTTCTTGTTTGATTGCACTCATAAACATATCGATAACTTCATTATGTGTTTCTTTACGAATCTTCACATAATCCTTATCTTCTTTAGGGAAAGATTTAAGGATATTTAACGAAGCCGCAAGGTGGGTGTTCTCATCTCTTGCAATCAATTTAATAATCTTTGCGTTACCTTCCATTTTCTTTATCTCTGCGAAACCCCAAGAACAGGCAAACGATACATAAAACCTAATACCTTCTAGTATGTATATCGAAATCATACACAGATACAATAATCTTTTATGTTCGTATGAACCGAACTTACCCCGATAGTGCATTAGCAAATCATAATGCCTGGATATGTCTTTTCCACAATCTAAGATTTCCGGAATAGTTACAATTTCATCAAAAACCTTTGACGGGTCTGGATAGACATTTCTAATTAAGTGAGTGTAAGAACGGGAGTGAATCGTTTCAAAGAACGACCACGTTTCAATAAGGACTTCTAGTTCTGGTGTAGAACATAAAGGAAGTAATGCGATATTGGGGGAACGTCCTTGTACAGAATCCAATAAGATTTGTCTTTTTAGATTTGCAGTAAAGATGTGTTGTTCACCCTTAGTCAATTTACCGAAGTCTATTTTATCTTTAGTAACATCAATCTCGTCGGGTGTCCAATAAAATGATAACATCTTCTCGTAGAGTTTTTGTTGGGGTACATTCTTTACCGTATCATACCGTGCAATATCAACACTCTCGTCGAAGAACATCTTTTTCTTTAGGTGTTTTTTAGTGCCGACTTTAAATACTGATTTCATATTTTATATAGGTTAAAGAAAAACCCGAGTATTTGGTGATAAGGAACTCGGGCGAAACCTCAAACTGACTATCATGCAGCCAGTAAATAATCGTTTTGATTGCCGATTAATTTTTGATTTTAAAGTCTAGTCTTGACTAGCGAATTGAGATAGATGGCATACCCAGTCGATATCTGACTCTCCCCCCAAATATATACTCGCAGAATACACATTTGGTGGAGGAGGGCGGACTTGCACCGCCGTCCTAAGTATATCTATTCCCAACATTAACGCTGTTGAGAAGTGGTTTATACGAACTCCACTAAACGTTCATTTCACATGGTGTGTAAACTTAGTTATTCATCATGAGTTAGTAATTTCCAAAGTACAGCAGCGGAAATTAAACCAACCAAGCCAGCGTCGCCTAGTTGATGAACTATACCAATGATTGTACCAATGACGTCTCCGCCAAGGAAAGGTACAGAGCCACCAAATACGATTTGTAGCATAATTGCTAAACCGATTAATGACATGGCAATAGCCGTTGCGGCTGAAACGCCGTTTGTGATTTTATCTAACATACTTTTACTCCTATGTTATTTTAAAAAATAGTTTTACTTCATTTCGGAAGTACATCTGCGAGTAGAATGTGCATACTCGTAGTTTTACTTATAAGATTCATTGCCTGTATCAGTAGAAGAATCTTCTGTTTTTTAGTCTAATTTTAGACCAATTTGTTTTTTTATTCTGTCATCAGCGGGTATAAAGAAGATGAAAAAGAAGTTTGATAATAAACCGATTCCCCATAGGGTTAAGACCACATATTCCATAATATACTTTTGTTGTTAACTTGACCTATATTATACCTGCTTCAGTCTGCTTTGTCAAGTTTTTTATCTTGCATATATTCCACATCTGAGGGAAACATTGCACCGAGAGGCGTCACTTCTGTCGTGTCGTGATAACTACCTAGGGAAGTATATCTTCTTGTTGCAACCTCTCTTACCATTACACCTCTGACTAATTTATAAGTTGTGAGTATTCTCATTACGACTCCCGTCGTATCCTCATTGATTTGTTTTTTGAAAGGGCCACTTCTCATTACTATTATTTATAAAGAACACGATTCACAGTACTCCTCATATTCTTCTTTAGTATTGAAATCTTCTCTGACCAATTCAGGTGTATCATCATCACCTGCCATATCATTTGTATTGAAGTAGTACAGTTGTTTTCCACCATACTTATAAAAGGTAATTAAGTCGGTCAACATAACAGACATTGGTATCTTATTATCTTCGTAATGTATAGGGTTATAACTTGTGTTTACTGAGATACCTTGGTCAACATACTTCTGAAGTATTGCCATTAATTTGAGATATCCTTCTGGAGATTTTTGTTCCCATAACAAATCATAGTATCCTTTTAAGTGATATATTCCGGGAACTACCTGTGCCATCACACCATCTTTAGATTGTTTGTACGATACTAAAGCCCGTGGGGGTTCTACTCCATTTGTTGAATTCGATATTTGTGCAGAAGTTTCTGCTGGCATTATCGCCATAAGAGTTGAGTTCCTAATACCATATTTCTTTAAATCATTCCTTAATGATTGCCATTTCATTCTTGATTTGAATTTAACTAACTCATCAACTTCTTTCTTGTATGTGTCAATAGGAAGTATTCCGTGACCATACTTTGTTTGTTCATTCTTAGGACACGCACCGTATTCTTTTGCCAAGTTAGCACTTGCACGAATCAGATAATAAGACCACGCTTCTGAATATTCATCAACAGTTGCGAGTGCCTTCTCGTCATATTTAAGTCCTCGTTTCGCAAGGAAGTATGCAAAATTGATGATTCCAACTCCAAGAGGTCTACGACTTTTCGTAGAAATCTCTGCGGCTTTTACTGGATACTCTTGGTAATCTAATAGGGAGTCTAAGGCACGAACTGCCAAATCACAATACTTCTCAAACTCACTTGGGTCGTTTATCAATCCCCAGTTGATTGCAGATAGAGTACATAAAGATATTTCCCCTTCTTCGTCGTGATATGATTCTAATCCGTGACTAGGTAAATCAATCTCTTGACATAAATTACTTTGGTGTATTGGTGCTTCCTTTTCTATAAATGAACCGTGTATGTTTGCGTTATCTATGTTCTGTAAATATACTCTACCAGTTTCTTTTCGTTCAGTTATGAACTTTGAGAACACCTCTAATGCTGGTAACGTTTTCTTCCTAATCTTTCTCGATTTTTCATACTTCTCGTATAGTCGCTTGAACTCATCTTGGTCTGTACTAAATGCCTCATATAATCCGGGAACATCATGGGGTGAGAAGAATGTTATATCTCCGCCCTCTAATAATCTCTCATACATTAGTTTATTGAATTGGAAACAATAGTCCATATTCCTTACACGGGTTTCTTCCGTTCCCTTATTGTTTTTAAGAACTACTAAGTCCTCGAATTCATAATGCCATAAAGGGAAATGGACAGTAGCCGCACCACCACGTACTCCACCTTGGGAACACGATTTAACTGATGCTTGGAATAACTTAAGGAATGGTATTAGACCAGTATGTTGTATCGAACCATCACCAATCTGAGAACCTACTGCACGTATCTTACCAGCATTAATACCTAATCCTGCTTTCTTGGATATGTACTTAACGATAGATGTAGATGTTGCATTGATTGAATCAAGTGAATCATTACTCTCTAATACAACACAACTTGAGAATTGTCTTGTTGGTGTACGTACCCCTGCCATAATTGGGGTTGGTAATGAGATATAGAATTGTGATATTGCATTATAGAAGTTCTTGATATAATACATACGTTGTTTCGTATAACTTGCAAATAGAGTCATTGCAATCATTATATACAATACTTGGGGTGTTTCATATACAGTACCATCAGAACGATTCTGTACAAGATACTTACTCCTCATTTGTTCCATACCAGCGTATGTGAAAGTAGCATCTCTCTCGTGATTAATGATGTTATCGTTGATGTAGTCTAGTTCATCATCTGTATAACAGTTAACTATCTGGTGGTCATATACACCTTCCCATATATTATTATTGATAATATCTTTAATATGTAGAGGTTCGAACTGACCGTACACATACTTACGCAACTTATAGTTAATAAGTCTTGCTGCTACAAATTGATAGTTGGGGGTATCTTCCGTAATAAGTTCTGCTGAACTTTTGATTAACAGGTCGTGAATATCACCTGTACTTATTTCCTCATACAGTTGTACATTCGCTTTTAATTCTATTTGTGATTCGGACACACCAGTGATATCGGTACACGCCCACTCTAATATACGGTGTATTTTAGATAACGAAAACCTTTCTTTCGTGCCATCACGCTTGGTAATTGATATATTCATAACTAATATTATACCTTAAATACTTTAATTTGGCAAGTTTATTCGTCGTATATCGCCATTGCTAACATTACACTAAAGAAAAACAACATGCCAAACACAAATTCAAACAAATCATTGCCTGTTATTGATGATAAGACTTGCATTACCGTAAGTTCTCATAAGTAACATGACAACCCTCGGCAGTTTTATATATGAAAGTTTGTGAGAACTTTCCTATCGGTTCGAGGTCTACTAAGGTGACTACCTTTCCTCTAGAGAATTCTTCAGATAGAGTATGGTTTAATATGTATTCACCAGCAACTAATGTATCTTCCGTTAAGTCCAATTCATCTTCCAAGTGATGTTCATATCCCAACTCATCTAAAGCGTTCATAATTCCTTCTTCGGACATACCAGTTTCTTCCCTCAATAGGAATAATGCAGCCGCATAACTGGCTAACTTAGACCGTCCAAATGGCATAATTTCCATAAGACGCTTGATATTGAATACCAAACGATGGAATGTAGTGAAGGCATCTTTCTGCTCATTAGTCTTTAACTTTCTGTACTTAATGAGGTTCTTACCCTTTTCATCTATTATACCTAACTTATATGCATCCATATCTTCCCATTTAGTAACTAATGTCTTTATGAAACGATATGTATAATATACGTCAGCAACTCTGCTTATACCCATTTATAACTTCCTTAATTTGTCTACTATTTCAGAATCAAGTGGTATACTCAAATGCATATCTTCTGGAAGATAGTTTAAGTATATTAAAAATGTCTTGAGTACTGGTTTCTGTTCTGCTTTGATATTGAACATAGCCATCTTGGCAGTTTCTTTCGGGCCAAACATATTGCCCAATATAACCAAGTGATTTAGAATCAATCTTTCTTTCAATTCATCATCACGATAGTATCTATTAATCAGTCGGTTTACATAATTAAATCTAGCAAAGTCATTTTTAAAATCCTCTGTCGTAGACCATTTACCTGCCGAATAATGCTGAGATGCGTACAACTCAAAATTATCCTTACTCAATTTTAACATAATTTTATTTTTTAGTCCAATCCCTCAATTGTTTTAGTAAGCTCTTTTTAGACTTACGCTTGTCTAATTCTATACCAACAGTACGACCATATTCTTCCAAATCATCTTTTGATGACCTATTGGAAAATGAGAATTTCTCATCCTTCTTATTTCCATTAAATTCATCAATGTCTGTCTGTGAGAATTGACCTCTTACTAATAGAACACCATTGGCTGCGAATAGACCATTTGGTTTTGCAATTGCTTTACTATAAGCACCTTTCTTTTTATATTTCATTATTTACTCCTAACAATGTCTGATATCCAGACGTTTTTCATTTCATCATTTACTAATACACTTATATGATTAGCATTTAGTCCTTGTACAATAGCATCTTCCCTAGTCTTAGTAATAATAACTTTATCACCAATATTAAATAGTTTACCATTTACATACTTCTCTCTTATATAGGACTTTCTTTTTAACTTACAATTCTGTTTGTATTCGTCGGATTCTTTCAAACCCATACCGTCACGAACAGCGTTCATTAAACCCTTTGCATCTTTGAAACCCTTCGGCATACCTTTAGTGAATGTAATGAGGTCGTTTTCCTTTGCAGCCAACCTTAGTTTACTTGCAGACATTCCAGATACATCATCTGAATCGGGGTCTCTCTCGCCTGCACTTACTATTTTTACACCACCTTCAAAGTCATAGAATCCGTGTTTACCCTTAACACCATTGTACTTGTTAAGTATTTTATCAAACTCTTGGACTCTATCTGAACCAACTACGACAGAACATTTCTTGAATCCGTCGTCTTGAACCTTAGATAATACATTAAACAATGTTTTGATTTTCTTGTCTGCAATTATAGACCTTGCATGTTTAGGGAACATCTTACGCATAAACTTAATCTTGGCCTTGTAAGATAGAGGATTCTTTTTGGCGTCATTAGTTTGTGATGCGTAAATCCTATAAGGCATTCCCCCGGAAATCTTAGAAACCTTCGCAAGAAGTTTTTCGTGACCGTTTGTTGGTGGATTGAATCTACCAAACGATACGACAATCTCCTCAGTAGAAACTGCTTCTAAATAATGTTGTTTAAATGTATTAATCATTATTTCTTTTTCTGCTTCATTGCCATTGCTTTTGCCTTGTGGGCCGCTTTAACCTTCTTGAGAAGTTTCTTTGACAACATTGCCATCTTCTTCTTCAGTTTAGGGTTTGACATTCTCTTTTCAAGATTGCCCTTTTCAGCATTACTCATTTGTGCTTTGGTTTTACCTTTAACCAATTTAGATGCGATTACTTTTCTTGCGGCTGCCATTGCAGCTTTCTTCGCTTGGTCTTTGGTCATTCCTACTCGTTTCATGGCACGTTTACGTTTCTTTTGAATCTTCTTCGCATTACGTTTCATTGCCATCTTCATTTTCTTACGAGTCTGCATTGATACCTCATCTATAGTATCAGCGTTCTTAATCTCGTCGAGTTCAGTTTCGGTGAACTCTGGTTGCATACACTCACAGTTATCTTCGTTGCAATCTTCGTGATTCTTATGGTCTTTACAACCACAATACTCCTCGTCGATAGTTTCCAACAATGTAAGCATTTCGTCTATCTCTGTCATGTCAGTCTCCTCTATGTACATGTTTAGTTCGTATTTTGGGCCAGTATTATATACTTGAATATGAAGTGCTTTTTTCGACCCTTTCAACTTCAAGTGATATTCATTTGTCTTACCTTTTCCGGGTTTCTTAGGGCCAGTAGTAACGTCATTCCATTGAGAATCTTTATCAATCTTATACCCCTGTTTCTTTACAACTGCATATGCGTGTTGTATTGCACCTGTGAATTCTTTATGATAAGTATCGTATTTTAATTTACCTGGCATTATTTGTCCCACCCTTTGATTATGTTTTTGCTAAAGTTGTTATGACTAAATTCCATTCTATCTACAATCTTTACTGCACCATTAGTTAAATGGTCGATTGCAACATATCCTTCTGCACCAGTAACCTTAAAACCGTTTTTAGTCTTTACAAATGTATTTATACTATCCATGGTATCCAAGTGCGTTAACAGTTTAGATTTTGCAGATACTAGTTCATTTTGCATATCAAACATCAGTTTTAGGTTCTTTTTATTAGATGCATTGAACCAATCAAGTGCGGCTATCTTGGCGGCGTTCTTCCTGGCCTTACCCTTATCCGACTTAAGTTTCTTGATTTCTTTATCATATCTCTTATGTATCCAATTGATTAGGTCTTGGGTATGTTTCGTCGTGTTTGTGATTTCACTTTGCTCTCTAACCTTCGCATTGCGAAAGGTATTGATAAATAGGTTAATATCTGTATTTGTAGATACGTCTTTAAGCGTAGAAGCTTTGATTTTTTGAAAGAGTTTTCCCGCCATTGAAATGTGTTTAGTAATTTCATCTGTTTCCTTTTTGTTTAATGTTGCCAGACCTGATATGTCTGGTAAATTTGCCGTCTTCTGCCACACCGATTTGGTTGCTTTGAAGTCGGAATCCTTTACACTAAAGGAAGCAGACATTGTATCAAATGTACTTCCCGTGTATTTTGTATGCCATACCACACCAATTTTTGATTTCTTTATATCTTTTGCTTGGTCTGTTGGTACTGCATAGACTATGGTGTTCGGGTGAAATGTAATATATTTCAGTCCGTCAATCTTTTCTGTTTTGAGGTCTTTCTTGATGAACATAATGTCACCTTGGTATACTCCACTCTTAACAACCTTTTTTAATTCAGTATACGCAACCTTGAGTTTATCAGATAAATCTCCAGAGGTGTCAGCGTCAATCTCACTATGAGACTTATATACTTTAGGGTTCTTATTGAAAATACCTTTCTTAGCGACAAAGAACTCGTCATCATTGGGGTCGATACCAGCGAATACTGCCGGCGCTCCGTCCCATTTGACCGTAACTTGTTTTGTGTCATTTGTACTCCCCGCTAGCATATTGCGTAAATCACGCAACGCATTAATGGCCGCACGAGTACCAGCAACACCACCGTCTATAACCATATCCTCGACATGAGTCATATGGGTGTTCTTTGCTTCGAATATGTAGTTTTTAAAATCTAACGCCATGGGTTCAACTTCGAATCCTTTACTGCATCAATTTTATCGTTAATAAACCAACCCAAAACGAATCCTACTATAAATGCTATTGTTGTAAACATTATTTTTTTACTCCTGTATATAATACTTTTAATTGTAAGAACTGTCCTAATCTACCCTGACCACTAGTTCCCTTCTCTCTACGAACTCCGGAATCACTACGACAAACCATTGTAAGGGTGAGTTTACCTTCTGGTAAGAAAACATCAATCAACCATTCTTGGACTGACTTCTTATTTCTATATGCGATATGACCTGTAATTGTTTTGTATACTGGTGCAAGGTCATCACCTTTTCTGTCTGCAGTCTTACCGACAGCCTTCACTAGAATCAAAGGTACTTTCTCACCTTTCTTCTCTAGATTGAAATCCGAACCTAACCAATCTATAAAATCTGCATTAGACATTTTGTTGACTTCTTTACACAATTGAGTGATACATACCTTAACTTGTTTGTGATATAGTTCATCAGCAGCTGATTGGTCAGCTTCGAACATATCGACATAGTGTCCGACAATTTTCTTTCTTTGTTTCGTATTTTTATAGAACTCTTTCGCAGTAGGTTTGATACCATCTTCACCGACAGTAGTAACTCCCGGAATCTTCTTGTATACTTGTGTCCAAAGTGCTTTCGCTAACTTATCTTTACTCCAACCTCTCTTATCGTATTGTGTTCCTACATACGTATTGTAAAGTGGTTCTCTGGATTTCTTTGCACCTGCTTTCAAAGAGATTCCCAACCAAGACTTATCTGTGAACAGTACAAATATATCACCAGCGTGACTCTTTGGAATACCTTTTGGTTTTGCACGATAACCCCACACAACCTTAGATATAGGTTTTTCGTCGTGTAAGTCATACAAGTAGTTTGTGATACCTATTGCATTTTCTATTTTGGTCTTAGAAAATGTTTCCTTCATAAGAGGCAACCTCTCTATAACCAGAGCAGCTGAACTAGCGTCCTTTACTTGGAATGATTTTTTAGCATTCACACCTTTGAGATTAGTTTTATATAAGAACTTCTTAAAGTCCTCTACACTAGTTGGGTGGAACTTATGATTAAATGCAAGTGCTGGAAACAATTCCGTAACAGAAGCGTTCTGTGTGGTATCCGCTCTTTTCTCTGTTAAGAAACTTCTAAATTTTTTCATTCTCTCTCCCTTATATGGTCTTCAATCTCCTTAGAAACTTCGTCCAGTTCGTCAATTAAATCATCTACTGATTCCTTTAGATATTCAATATTTATATCTTGTACAGCATCATCTGGTAAAGCACCAAGTTCACCTCTGGGCCATTTGATTCTAAACTCTGTATTCATTGCTTGTTGGTCTTGCAAACGGATAACGTCTAATTGTAATTGTGCTATCTGTCCTTGTAGAGAAAAGTAAACACCAGCGATAGATAATATCATTGCGATAATACCCACTAAGGTCTTTACATCTAATCTTACACCTGCTGTCTCTCTTAAATCTAATTGTGGTTCAGACATTATTGATACCTCGTTTTTCTGTTTAATATCGCCTCAAATTCTTTATGTTTTAATTTGAAATGGTCAGCCGCTATCTCTTTCATCTTCTTATCAGTCAATCTTTTTTTCGCATCTGGGTCTTTCTTCAATCCATGATACATATGTAAAGCGGCCTTATACTTGTCTTTATGTGCAATTCTTCTTATTGCGTGTTTAACCTTTTTCGGTAATAAGTCTATAAATCTCAAAGCTTGTTCCTCCTTATGAAATTGTTTAAAGCTTTCATCTAGTTCCGGATTATCCACTTTGGCTTGCATAAACTTTGAGAACTCACCTTTTGGAATACTTGCCTTAATCCAAAAGAATAACTCTTTCATTACGATTTGGTCTCTGAACATTCGTTGACCACGTTTTTTCAAAGTTAAATATTTAAAGTCTTTTATCACTTTCTTCTTAGGGTTCGATTCATTACCAGTTGGTTCAAAGTATATCGTATTCTTTGGGTTATTCAGTATCACAGATATCGAACCATTCAATGCAATTGGTTTAGATTTCTTTGCGAGCAGTTCATATATAGTTTTACCTGCTCCTTCGTGTGTATGAAACATAATATTCTTTGGCACTACCCTATCCCTCTCTGGGTCTTTATTCTGTTTTAATGCTATTCTGTACTCTTGCAATATCCAAACTAAATGTATATTAGCAGGATTATACCCTGCTTTCAGTAAGTCTGGCATTAATTTTTTCGCTTTCTTTATATCATTAAATGTCATATCAAACATTATATTGGGTAAAGTTTCTTTATTCTTCATTTGAAGTATCATATTATTAAGGACTTTATCCTTAATCTTCATCTTCTTAACGAAGTCGTGTAACTTCTCAACGTCTGCTGGTTTCGATAACTTGAGTCCTTTTAACTCTTTGTATTTATTAGTAACGTTTGCTAACTTTAAAAACTTCTTTTTCCATTCGTCCACATCAATAACTTTGAATTTCTGTCCTTCCATAAAGTTATCAATTGCAAAACCTTTACCTGAACCTGCACCACCAGCAAGGAATACTATTTGCCCATATTGAGCACCATTGTTAATCATTAGTAGTTTTTCTTCTAGGTATTCTACCGACTCACTATAACCGTGTTTTTTCTTAAGCATGTTCATAGCAGTACCCATTTTCACGGACTTCCACTCATCGCCATACTCCTTCTTAAACTTGTCATCTGGTAGGGACGAAGCAATATCTTCCAGTTCTTTACGCAGTTCCGGAGTCAGTTTAAAGGGTGTTGAATCTGTTAAATATGATTTAAATTGGTGCATAAAGAATTAAAAGTATTATAAGACTAATAGTATTTATAATTATAATTCTTTCAGAACCTCATCAATGCACTCAATTTCGGAAAATCTCTTGAGTTTTCGTAGTTTGCGTTTGATTTGTTTCTTGATACCGACATCAGAAACTACGCCGTAGTAATGTAGAATGAGTATCATCGCCATGACATCACCTACTTCAGATTCTAATTTCTTCTGATTTCTTTCATCATTCACACCAAACCGTTGCAGTTTAGCAGAACATTGAATTACTTCAGCACATTCTTCACTTAGAATCGTTAATATCTCTTTCACCTAGTACAAAATCCTGTTTGTCCATTGCATCATCTAAGACGTGTTTTAATATGTTACCTACCACTTTATTGAATTCTGGTGTTCCGTGTGGGTCTTCCTCAAGCCAATCTTTGACATCATAGTCAAAAGACATTGATTCATCTTCTGGTAACAATTTGATTGATGTGTAATTGAATACCACACCGCTATACTTCCCACCGTCAAGTCGGATATACCATTGGTCTTGGTCTAAATCTCTTTCGACAAATGACCACGAAACAAAAGGTCTTTCACTTCCATTACTAACCATACAACTCCTATACATATATAAAATATTATCAGACCACCGATTATAAATGGAAATATCAAGATTGCAAACAATGTAGGTAGTAACTCTTTAGTGTCTATTGTTATTATCATTTCTATTCCTCATTACAATCGATTGGTACCATTTCATCAACCATATCACCTTTAAAGGGTGGTGGTCGGGGTCTGGTAATTCATCTTTAAAGTACTCGATAAATTCCTTAATATCTTCATCATTCACTTCGCCCAATCCTTGTGCCATAGCGGCCTTGGTTCGGTTTTCTTCTTCTTCTTCGTTTTCACTGGTTTCAATTTAGGTTCTTTTTCTTCCCTTTTCATATACTTATTTATGTAAAGTATAGTTTAAGACCCCACATTAAAATTGCATAACCGTATATACCAGTTGCAATCGAGTTAATGAATATGAGTGCTCTGTCATTCCACATCATACCCACAATAAACCAACCAAAAGTACCAGCACCAGCCCACATAAGATTATATGGGTGCATATCAAAGTTCGCTGTCATTACCATACTAACAAGTAGTGCGAATGATGACAACCATTTTATGTACCACGATAAATCAAATCTTGGGGTGATTTTCTGGATTTCAATCTTCTTCCACATTATATAAAGTCCTCAATTGTTGGTTGTGATTTACGTTCTTCTTCTTGATTAACAGATTCCTCAGTAATCTTAAAGAACTGTTCTGATGCCTCAAATCCGATATACTGTCTACCTAACTGAGAGGCACGAACCAATGTTGTACCTGTACCAGAGAATGGGTCTAATACCACTCCACCTCTAGGACAACCAGCGAGAATTGGTTTATCAATCAATGCTGGGTTATATGATGCAACATGTTCTGTCTTAGACATTGCAGTACCTATCTTCCAGAAATCTGCAACATCACCTGGATTCTTTCCTTTAGGATTGAGGGTAGTTTCTCCGGATTCATATATATCCTTCATATTCTCATATCCTTTGTGTTCTCTTTCTTTAATCAATCCTTGTTCGGATTGTCCACCAGCGCCACCAGTATATTTACCAGTATTCCTTCCACGCATTTCTCTTTTAAGTGTGGATTGCATATGTTCTTCCCTTACGGAATCTAAATCAAAGTAATATCCTTTTGGTTTCTTTGTCATAAAGAAAATGTATTCGTGTTTTTTAGAGAATCTATCTAATACGGATTCTGGCATTGCAGAAGTTTTTGCCCATATGATATCGTTACGTATAGTCCAACCTCTATCAAAACACCCTATTGCAAATCTATGTGGAATTAACAATAGTGATTTCGTAGGTAGATTACTTGGTTGTTGGATTGTTCCTATATGGTCTAAGTATTTTTGAGTCATACTTGGAGTTCTCTTTGAGGCCTCTTGAGCAAATCCACCGGATTTAGTTGAGTAAGTATCACCAAGGTTAATCCAGACAGTTCCAGTATCTTTCAAGACACGATTGATTTCGTCCATCATTTTCCATAAGTTTTCTAAGTATTCTTCGAATGTTGGTTCTAACCCCCATTGTCCGTCAAATCCATAGTTTCTTAATTGCCAATAAGGTGGGGAAGTTATAACACAATCAACTGACTGGGAGTCAAGTTGTTTAAAGCCTTCCATAATATCGCAATTGAATATCTTATTCATAATTTAAATCCTTCATAATCATCAACTACGCTAGCTTTAACTTGGTCAGTATCTATAAATCCTTGTTGTGCTGAATCCTCTACATCATACAATCTCATCTTCGCCCTGTCGATTCCTAAGACAAATCTTCTCGTCTTACCTGTTGGGTCGTTATACCTATTCTTCAGTTGCTTTATCATAATCTGATTAAGATTCTCAAGTTCTTCAGTAGATATAATTGCAAACATTAAGTCTGCAGTTGCAGGTAATCCAAATGATTCAGATGTATCGGTCAGTCCAACATCACTATTGTCATAACCACCCCGTGTTGTTTGTGTGGCGGACAGTATTGGAACATTTTGTTCTACTGCCATACCACGCAATTCTTCTGCGATTGCCTTGACATATGTGTATGTACTTCCCATATCTTTCATACGAGATGATGCACATATATTAATATAGTCAATGCAAATCAAATTGGGAACGAAATCCCTTTTCATTTTTAGTTCTGTCAACAGGGAACGGAAATGACCTACGTGAGCCGCACCTGTTGGATATTCTTTTATAATTAATTTACCCACTCCCTTGTCTGCAATATGTTTTACCTTATTATCAAACATATCCTTAGAGAGATTCTTGAGTTCATCTAATGGTACATTCATTAGGTTTGCATCAATTCTTTCTGCAACCCTTTCTTCTGACATTTCCATTGAGATATACAATACATTCTTACCACTTGATAATACTGAAGCAGCACAATGACACATAAACAATGACTTACCAACTCCAGTACCTGCCATTGCAATATTGAGAGATTTGTTAACGAATCCTCCTTTGGTTATCCGATTCATCATTTCTAAGTCTAATTCGAGATGTTCTTCCTTTTTATGATAGAAATCGTATCGTCCATCTGAGTCGTTGATATAATCGTGTCCGACATTAGTATCGAAATTTACTTGAAGTGCATTTTGAAGTAAGTCGGGAAGGGCGTTCTTCGTTAAATCTTTATGCTTACCGTCGATAATATTAATCGACTCCATAATTGCCAGAAAGATAGACCTATCTTGACACCATTGTTCTGTCTTTTGAAGTAACCAAGAATCATTTACATCTTTAACCTTATCATTCAATTCAGATATGATATCAAAGGTCTGTGCAGTTTCTTCTTTGGGAAGTTTAGCACTCCTCTGCATTTCAATTCCCAATGCAGTAGGTTCTGGTATTTCCTCGTACTTATTAACAAAGTCCACTATCCCCTTAAAGACGTGTGCGTGGGGGCCTTCGAAATATCTGTGTTCGAGATGAGGAATGGTTTTCCTCATAAAAGTTTCGTCTTGAATTAAATGACGAAGTATGATTGTTTCGATTTGCATAATAACTATTATACCCTATTCAGACTAAAAAGGCAAGTTATTGAATCATATCGATATGACCTATTTGGAACTTTGCCTTGAGATACTTTTTGAAGTTTGTATTCTCGAAGATAGGTTTCCAAAATTCTTCTTTAAGAGTTTCAGCAATCCTAACCTTCTTGTCCTCTATCTCACCAGTATCCGTATCGACTCTTGAATACCAACCGATTGTTGGTTTATTAACGAATCCACCTTCGAGTGCAACGTCAAGTAATCCGGAATGAGATTCGATACCACCTTCCCAAGTAACTGAGATAGGTAATTTTGATTTCTCTTTGACAAACCTAGACTTCTCAACATTGATTACAAAGTTATATCCTACAATGTCAGTACCTTTCTTATCTTGTTGTCTACCGATAATCCAAATGTTATCAGCAGTATAATAGATACCAGTACCACCAGACACGACTGCCTTAGGGAACATACCAATCTCTTGGTAGGTATGATTAACTGCAAGTAACGGAATATCCTTAAGAGTCAAGTAAGGTGTACTCATTCGGAATAAGGATTTTAATGCTTTCGCACGACTCATATCTGCAACAGACTTCTCGTTCATAGTATCGTCTAGTTCTTTCTTTGATGCGATATTACCGATAGAGTCAATCATAATAATGACTTTATCTTCTCGTTCCATATTTTCCAGTTGACTGATTAAGTCAAACTTAAGTTCTTCAACATTAGTAATTGGGGTATGTAATACTCTCTTAGTATCAATACCAAATGATTTGAAATAGTTTTGGGGTGAACCAAATTCACTATCATAGAATAAGAGAACTGCATCTTCGTGTTTGTCTAGATATGCAGCTGCCATCAATAATCCAAATGATGTCTTAAAATGTTTTGACGGGCCTGCAAGTACGGTCATTCCCGAACTTAATCCACCGTCGGGGTCACCACTTAACGCAACATTAATCATAGGTACTGGAGTAGTAACCATACTCTTTTCAGTAAATAGTTTAGATTTATCCAAGACTGCTGTCTGTTTAATCTTACTATTCTTTTGTAACTTATCCATTATACCCATACTAACCCCCACCAGAGAAAAAATGGCCCCAGTTATTGGTAGCGTTTTCTAAATTCAATTTATCTCGTTCTTCTTTAATGCGTGTTTCCAATACACCAATTGCTGTGTGTATATGTCCTGTCGCATGTTCTCGGAGTAGAGTTTTCAAATGTTCTACTTCCTTTTCAAGAATTTCAATATGAACACTTTTAGGGTGTCCATACAGTCTTATATATTCACTATCCTTAGTGAAATCGATTTTCTCACCTGTCATAATAACTCCTATCTTTTAGTGAAATTTATTTCATAATGATTACCTTCGTATTCAAACTCAATAACAGAATGACTATACTCTGTACGAACAACTCTGTTTTGACGTGTTTCTTGTTTGCATACCATTGCTGTGGTAGTACTATTCTTCTCGGCTTCATTTGCACCAATAGCTGCACCGATAATTGCTCCAGGAGCTTTACCGTTTTCATCATCTATTGCATCACCAACAACTGCACCGAAGATTGCTCCCCAAAATGCACTATTGATAAGGTCATCTGGATTAGTTATCTTCTGTTGTTCACATACTTCAACCGTATATGGTTCTAAGTATACCACATCTCTATAATGGTCTGTTACTGTTGCACCACTACCAGCGATTGCTACTCCAACGATACCAAATCCTATGAATCCTATTATGAATCCTTTTATCTTTTCTTTTAACATTTCAACTCCCTTTAAAAATCCTGTCCATATATGTACTCTATTGCTCTATCGGCCTCTTTCTTAAGAGGACGATTCTTATACCAACCACCGTTTGCATCATCTATCTGTTTACATAAGTCAGCGATTTCAATTGCTGTGATTGGATATTTAACTTTGATGGCATGACCTGCTATGGAAACCATTATCCCATACATCTTATAATACCAACCTGTGTCTGTTATTTGCGAATACTCCCTTACTAACTTCTTCGATACAAATGGACAGTCTTGATAACCATTCCATCTAATATCTGTGTTAGTCATTTCACTCTTACGATATGCAAGTATCTGTTCCTTAATTGCATTTGGTAATGTGTCTAAAAATGAATTCCCAGTTTTATCTATATATTCGTATTTCTTCATTAACTCCGACGGTTGAACTAACTTACCTTCGTTACTGAATATGAAGTTATATGAACCCCTATAATTGCCGGGAACATAATACATACGACTCAAGTCCTTAGTTTGTGGGTCTCCTAAATCACCTAGTTCTTTACTAAGAGCAAACCAAAAGTGTTTAATCTTATCCTTCTCAACTTCCTCAGATAATGGAAACACCATTCTAAACTTTGGTTTATCCTTACTTGAACTGGCAGTAGAATAACAGATATACCGATATTGTCCGAACAAGTCTTTCATATCTTCTTCGACAGACTTCTTAACTTCGTAATCATCTATATCCACAGCGGCCCACTTAGACCACTTAACTACACTTGCGTTCTTCCGTGTAGTTCCCGCCGTATACATTGCTGGTGACATTAGACTCGCATCTTGTTTGACCTCATATTGTCTATCAAACATCTTATATAAGAACGATTCGAATCTATCATCATTCAACTCGACCTTGTTATTGGTCTTAGTATCAAATAAGTTTTTAAAGATTGTAACTGTAATCATTACCCTGTATTATACACTAATTGGGGTCAAAAGTCAAGTTAAAAGAAGTCCTCTAAGGATACTGTGTGTTCCACTCTCCACCCGATTGACTTGAGGATTGGTTGAATTGCACTTATGAATGTCTTCTCGAATTGTGTTTCGTAATCAACATAATCGTGAAGTCCTAATTCCTGTGGAAGATAATCAACAAACGAAATGATGTTTGACTGTATCGGATTGGGTGTTTTCAGATATGTGAATTTAATCTTATCGCCAGATTCGATAGTAGCAACTTTAGTCTTATCCGTGTAATGGTTATGGAGTATTGCACCTCGAACATGGATTGGTGTTCCCTTCTTATAGATTCCCTCACCGTCGTGTTTCCATTTCGCTATACCATTAACTCCTCTTGGAAATGCAACATCTTCCGGATTTGCTTTGCAGAAGTACTCTCTGAATTGAGCAATCTCTTTCTGAACATCAGATTCTTCCTTACTCACAATACTCTTAAAGATTTCCTTTAACGCATCTCGAACTATCTGTGGAGTTGAGGACTTAACTGATTCGATTCCCATAACCTTAAGTTGTGGTTCTTTATACTGAACTCCCTCGTTGTTATGCACATTGAGAATGTATCGTTTCTTTGCAGTCCATATACCTCTATCTGCAATCACTTCTCGTTCCATAATCATTTTGTTCTCACGACCACCAAGCATTTTGAATAGTTCATCATAACAATCTTCAAGAACCTTTTCCAACTGTTCCTTACATATCTTGTCCAAGAACTGTACTGGATTCTTAGGTTTGAACTTATCAACTAACGAACCTAATTTGACATAGACCGAATCAGTATCAATCGCAACAACATAATCTTCTCTCGAACCATCAAATCTGAGGTTGTGAGTATTCATTAAGTCATTCATATACTTGTTAATGGCTTTCTCTGCCCATTGGATAGTTAACTGTCCTGTGAGAGTAACTGCTTCTGCGATTCGTCTATCATAATATCTAAACCAACGATTACCCATTGCACCATACAATGAGTTAAGAAGAATCTTGATTGCCATCTGTTGGTTCTTCGCAATCTGTATATCTCTTTCCACTCGATACATTTCCTGTTTGTTGTGAGGGTCTATCGTTTCTAATTCTTTTTGTGCATTAATCATTCGGTTCTTCATACCGACACGACCATTATACATATCTTGAATCAGTCTAGGCATCAATCCTTCCTTTTTCGTATAGTATTGAGAACCATTAACTGCAAGAGATACATCATCTTTTTCATTCTGAACTTTGTCGTGCATCACATTATAAACATTAACATCTTTAATAGAGAATGGGTGTAAAGTTTCCGGACTCATATTATATTGCATAATGATTGACGGATATAGGGAAGCCAAGTCGAACGAACATACCCAATCGTGTTTACCCACTTGTGGTTCTTTCACATATCCACCAGCGAATTTACCGTGTATATTCTCTACCTTTGGTGGGATTGTAATCTTTCTTTGTGCTAAATCACGATATATGATTGTATCCCAAATCGATACTGTACCTAACACATCAATATAGTTTGCACCAGAGTTATATGCCATAGTGAGGGCGAGAGAGATAAGGTCGAGTTTATCGTCGAGTCTATCTACAATGTCCACATCTTTAATGTTATAGTCAATGAACTTCTGATAGTCTTTCTCATATAACTCATTCAAGTTACTGTATTCATCAAACGATAACTTAGAATCACCCAACACTACATTTGCAATATGGTCTAGTCTATATGACTCTTGTGTACCAATCGTGTTGTAAGTGAACTTCTTGAATAACTCCATATAGTCCAAGATTGTAATACCACCCAACTTGAACTGCAATTTTGGTTTGTAGAACTTATCACCGAACTTTGGTGTATCATCTTTGACATCACCCCACGGTGAGAGTTTCTTCATAACTTCTTTACCACATATCTTTTCTATCCTAACGACGAGATATGGTATATCAAATTCTTTAACATTCCACCCTGTGATAATATCAACACCTTGCATATGCATAACATATCGAGACAATAACTCTCGTTCGTCCATACATTGTACGTACTTCACATTTGGTTTACTGGGAGTGTATTCGCCACAACCAAACACATGGAAAGTATCGTCCGTATTACTCTTACAAGTAATCGCAGTTACTTCTTGGTCTGCATCTTCTGGGTGGGGGAATCCGTCCTCAAACTTAGTTTCAATATCGATTGAGGTTACATTGATGACTTCTCTATCCCACTTAATCTTTCCTGGGAATTTGTCATACATATATTGGACTGCGAAATTGGTTTGACCGTATATGTCAAATCCTTCTACATCTTGATACTTCCTAACGAACTGAGTACCCTCTGCCATATCAGAGAACACTAGTGGTTCGACATTCAAACCTTTGAGAGATTTCCAAGTGGTATTGGGTTGGTCAGATTCTAGATACAGGGTTGGTCTGAATGGAACGAGAGTTTGAATTCTCTTACCATTCTTGTAACCAATATATCGAATGTTCCTACCGTAACGGTAGACGTTTGTATAAAATTCCATAATGACTATTATACACTAATCGTAGTGTAAAGTCAATCTTTTGGAATGTTTATTATCAAATCTTTATATTGTGTTTCCAATCCGGTTTCAGGGATTGCTGTCCAAACAACGTGTTCAGGTCTAATAGTAATCTCACCTTCTACTGCATATGCACAGTAAGGTTCGAAACCAATCTGGCCTTCATCTAAATGATTGATTATGAATGGGTGGGTTGCAGTATGACTTACTACTTCATTCCCTTTCTTTGATGTTGTTTTTAGTTGAGTAATGAGTTCGTCACCACTTGATAGTTTGATTATTTTAATCATAATGTACTCCGAAAGTGGGTGGCCATAACGACCACCCTAGCAATGTTATCCTAGTAAAAGTTGTTTTGCACTCTTATCTAGGTCACCTAATTTAATAGTCTTTGGTTTATCTTCTTCCGGAATTTGATTTTCTAATCCGATAACAAGTAGACCGTCAACTATATCTGCACCAACTACTACCATAGTTTCACTCAAAGTGAATTTACGAATGAATTTACGAGCAGAGATTCCTCTGTGTGTATAATCCCTCTTATCTTCACCGTGATGAGCATCACCCTCGATAGTTAATTCACCTTTCTCAAGAGTAAGTGAAATGTCATCTTTGTTGAATCCTGCAACAGCGATTTCAATAAGATAATGAGTATCATCTTTCTTGATTACGTTATAAGGTGGATATCCTTGGCCTCTGCCAAAGTTGGGTTTTGAATTTTCCAATCTTTCGATTTGGTCGAAGATTGAATCGAATCCGAAGAATGTATTCCTCGGGAAGTTTATTGCTAAGTTTGACATAATGTCCTCCTATTATTATAGCAAGGTTAAAAGTGTAGTCGCCATGACTACGGTTCTGAATACCCTTTCGGCATATTCAATTTTATTTATACAGGTTTCATTTGATTCCTATATTATATTTTGGACAAAGTTCCCAATTAGTCTTATCTTTATGGGATATTATCTTAATCTGGTTTAAAGGTGCTGTATCACCTATCTCAGCCATTGGGGTTAACAATCCCCAATCACTCATTAATGTTACGATAGTATTTCTACGCATTAAGTCATTTTCTGTGAGGTTAGAGGGTTTACCGTCTAACAAGAATAACTCCTTGAAATGCGTTATAAAATATCTACCTTGTTTGTGTAGGATATGACATGATTGATATAACTTAGAGTCTTTCTTAGATGCCACTCCCATTCGGGTTAAGGTTTCTTTAATCTTAAGAAAATCGTCGGGTTCTGAAAGTGTTACTTCTAACATCATTGCCGGACTCCAATCAACCAAATCATCATTGTACTCCACCATAATTTATACTTTCCTTTATTATTTTAAGTTGTTCTTTACTTAAAAGTGGAAGTACATCTCTTGCCTTTTCACTAGAGTATCCGTAGTAAGATTTGACGGCATCTAAATCACTAAGTTTGATTTTCTTATTCCACTTTGAGAAACGATTTCGTTTCCTAATAATATTTATAAGAAAATCGAATTGCAACCTGTGGTCGATATGGTGGTACTTATTCATTTCATTTGCAAACAATACTGTATCTGGAAAATAAGATAACCCACGGTTAATCATAAACGGTGAGTAATCCTTTTCAGACTCAAAGATATCTTTCTTGGTTGAGTTTATTGCCTTTAAGTAGTCGAATGGACTCATACGAATTTCACTTGACTCATTACTTCGGTTAAACACGCAACCACATTCAATTCGTGGTCTGCCATAAAGGAATCCTTGTAAGAATAATCTGCAAGTATTACTACTAACGCTGGGATAGAACGTGGTTCAACATATGTTTTCATATTGTCATATATCATTCTAAACAACTTCGCAGACTCCAAGTCCATATTCTCAGTAACCCATTTACGCATACCCTTAAAGTCTTTGTCCTTTAGATATGACATAAGTTTCTTAACGTTTTCCTCAGATACAGTTACTAGGATACCAGCGTCGATATTACCAGACATTCCATATCTCTGTAACTCGTTTAAGACTCTACGCCAATCCGGAAAATGTTTATGAATGAGTTCAGCAAGAACTACATTTTCATATTTGATTTCCTCTTTATCTAATATATCCCATACACGTTTCATGAAATCCAACTTCAATTGTGTCTTGAGTTCGGTTGTACCTACATTGAAATCGTATAAAGAACATCTAGAGTGTAGTGGTTCAATGATACGATTCTTGAAATTACACGTAAGGATAAACCTACAGTTACTTGAGAACTCCTCAATGAAACCACGCAATGCTGGTTGTGTTGATTGTGGATTTAAGTAATCTGCTTCATCTAATATAACTACTTTGTATCCACCCTGTAGTGATACTGTACTTGCAAACTGTTTAATTTTACCACGAAGTGTATCAATGTTACCGTCCTCAGAACCATTGACAACTATATTATCTAATCCTAACTCATTACACAACGCTCGTGCAACCGTAGTTTTACCGACACCAGCAGTACCAGTAAACATCATATTTGGGAGTTCGCCCCCTTTGATTATTTCATTAAAGGTATTCTTTAATGTTTTTGGTAATATGCAATCCTCAATCTTCTGAGGTCTGTATTTCTCTACCCATAAAAACTCTTTCATTCACTTGCTCCATAATATAATTACTTTTCATTTTTTTTCAACCATTCGTTGGTCTTTGCATCCCAATAGTCATCTCTCTTATTATTGAATTGCCTTAAAGGTATATCACCCTTTCTGCCTTTTGCGTGACGTCCTTCTTTACCATCATTATGTTTATTTCTATTTACCATTATACCATATCCCTATATTAAAGACAAGTTTTTATCATCTTCATATTCAAGTATTGTAACTTGGGGGTATAAATCACTTATCTCATAAAGGTCTTTTTTGATTGTCCACGCATCACCACCTAAAACAAGATATGCACGACTGTATCCGTACTTATCACATGCTCTTTGTAGGGTGAACATTTCATATGCAACCTTTTCTTCAGCAGTACCACCTGTGTTTTGTAGTTTTACTGATACCAATATTCTTGGTTTGGGTACATAGACATCTATGATATGTTTTCTACCATTGACCTTTGTACCAATTGATACTTGTTCTTGGACATTTTGGTATTTCGGTTTCAGTATATTGCATACATAATTCTCGAAAGTTCGCCACTCGGATAAGGGATTATCCTTAACTGAATCTCCAAATACTGTTAGTTCACTCAAAATGGTGCTCTTTTCCATTCATCAAAGTATGCGGCCATTGTTGCCCATATAGATGATGGATATAAATTCGTTTCTAGATTGTGTCTTTTTTCATAGTTATCCCAAACCGATTGTCTACATTCTTCTCTGCAACAATCCCAATAACGCCAGAACTCTGTATCATCTCTATCAGACAATGCATAGTGGTGTTTCATTAAATCTACTGTATTGTTCCAAGAGATACGAACTGCTTTGTTATATGTCTTTTTACCGTAACCTCGTTTCCAACATTTAACAAAGGTTTCAATACCGTGTTGGATATGGAATAGTGCGTTCGCTTCTAGTGGGTCGATAAATCCAGCAGTAGTACCAATCGCAACAACATTACCACTCCAAGGGTTAGTCAATGCGTGTGGCTCCCATTTAAAAAACATATGTTTGTCATTATATGAATTTGCTTCTGAGGGTAAACCCATAGGAACAAAACCACCCTCGTCAATCATTTCTTCAAATTCTTTATATGCATCTTCGTCAGATACGTGTCGAGATGAATAAACATATCCAACACCAACTCTATTCTTTAACTTAACGATAAACTGCCAACCATAATCTCTACCGATACTTTGAGTTACCATTGGTAAATCATCTCTAGGTTCGTGTGGCCCGACAAATGCTCTATCGATTATTGTGTGGGGGTAATGTTGTTTTGTTTTATCTTCTACGAATCTAGCAGCAAATCCGGAACAGTCAAATACCAAATCTGCTTCTGGTTTCTCCGTCAGAGTTGCATATACGTGTTTAACATTCTTACAATGGTCTTTAACCATTCTTCCCATTTCAAATGCATCTACGTGATACGCATATCCTGACCAATCGTTTGGGTCGTAAAAATCATTAAGGGAATCCAAGTCAACTTCCCCCTTGCGAAACTTTTGCGCCCAACCTTCGAACTTCTTATTGTAGTTGTACCAAAATGTCCAATCGAAATTATCATCACCACTCTTACGCCAGTTAATCTTTCGATTACCATATTTCTTTAATGCGTTAGAATTCGCTAACCAATGACTATCTTCGATTCCGATATTGGATAGGAAGTTTCCTATTTGAGGTACAGTTGATTCACCGACACCCACAATGGGAATGTCTTTAGATTCTATTAAGGTGATATCCCAATCGGGAAAGTTATGTTCTAAACAACCAGCAGTCCACCAACCAGCAGTACCACCACCGACTATGACTACTTTCACTTCCCAATTCCGTGAGCAAATCTGCCTTTACTTTTTCTGCACCAACGAACGATATGCATACCTGGACAATATCCAGTAATTGATGCAAACGGTAATAATACTATAGGTACATAAAGTACCCAAGATACTACACTAAATCCAGTTAACCAAATGCCAATGAACACCACAACAGCAGGTATCATTAGGAAGATACGCCACTCTTTTGATATTTTACCCATTAGGATTTTTTCGTGTCTTTGTCTTTTACCCTTGCTTTACGTTCTTCAGCTTTTTCTTCGGTATCTGTTTGAGATTCCGGTGGGGTAGCTTCTTCAGGGTGTTTTTGACCAGTTGCATGTTCTAAAAAGGTTGCAAGTCTGTTACGGACTGCACCTACATCGGCCATTTCACCACCATCAAATGCTCCACGCTTTGTTACCACATCAATAATCTTAATAACTGAACTTAAGTCAATTAATGATAGTTCGGGTGCTTCAGGTGTTTGTGCTTCAGTTGTTTCTTCTGCCATTTTCTTACTCTCCATACTTAGATGTTTTCAATAATGCCGACCAGTAAGTTACTGTCGGTGTTTTAATAGACGATATCAATTTTGAACTCACTTCAAAGTTATAATCATCAGAAACAATGAATTTGAAATTGTTAATATCAAACACAAACTCAAATGTTTCAGAAGTATTTATACTAGAATTATTTAACTCTATTGCAAATTCGTTTGAAGAAGCGTTCTTAGTATCTGTTACGACACCCAATAGAACATCACTAACATTGCCATCAGTATCTACGTGTTCGTGTTTCTTAACAACGAAGTGAGATGCTTGTAAAGTTGCAGATGCTTTCTTAATGGTCATAAGGTCAGTATGGGATAATGTAAATGATACATCTACCTCTGGCATATTGACATCTTTGTCAGATGTTACAAGATTACCAATGTCTGCAAATCGATATATTAGAACTCGACCTTTATCTTTAATCTTAACAAACTTCTGTTTGTCGTCAAATTCCAAGTCTGGGTCGTCGAACATTGCCATACTACCAAGGAACGAATTCAAATCATATATCCCAAACTTATATGGGAAGTTATCTGTAATCGTTGCCTTTGCTAAAAGGTTCTTTGCAGTTGTTACAGACCTAACGAAACCTTCGTCGCCTATAACTAAATTTGCATTTATACCTGCGAAGTTATCTAAAACTTCCTTTGTTTCATTACTAAGTTTCATAATTAATCCTTATATTAATTGTTACTGGCCATTATACTCTAATTGACCATTAAAGTCAAGTTTACATAAAGTCCATTAAGGGTGAACTAGACCCTATCCGAGATTTGGCAATATTATAGTATTCCTTTTCTCTTTCGATTCCGATAAAATTGAATCCCTCATCTTTTGCGGCTATCCCAGTTGAACCAGAACCCATAAATGGGTCAAGGACTGTACCACCTTTCGGGGTAACCAATCTACAAAGGTATTTCATTAACTCAACAGGTTTTACTGTTGGGTGGGTATTCTTACTAGGTGCTTTCTCACTACCGAACTTACCACTAGCAGAATTGACATCATCTTGATAATCACCTATTCCACCACCACCACCTTGAGTTTGTTTTGTTTCAAATGAATCTAATCCATCATTCCTTTCTGTTTGGGAAACCTTTGGACAATAGAAGAATCTTGCTGCTGAACCATTATCACCATATCCAATGTTATCTTCATATTGAATATTTCCCCAACCACCATCAAAAACGTTTTTATTCTTTGATACGGTTTTATCGCCACCACCACCAGATGATTTACCTGTTTGTGGGAACTCTTTTGTAATCACATCACTTCCATCGTGCATAACATTAGCAGGGAATCTTCCTCTGGGGTCGGCATCAGCATATACAGAACCCTCTGCACTCATTCCAGAATTATCATCAGTCCATACACCGTCTTTACTTCTAGATTTTCTTTTAGTTGTTTTTCTCTTTGCACCTGACATTTGATTAAAGTTGAGTTTGTTCACTCCACCTTGTGCCATTGCTTTATCAGCGATATCTCTGAAATCAGGATTTGATTCTGGTCTTACTACTTCGCCGTCGATTCTACACCCATCAATATTGATACCACCAGTTCCGTGTTTCAATACATTATCTACAATAGATTTTTCCGATAGTGGTTTCCTTGCAACCACCACAGGTTCGTGTGCTGGTTTTAAAGCAGTACCCCAACCTTCCCATTCAGATGTTCCAACGGTTACTTCTTCTTCTGTTTCTTGACCAAATGCACCAGCGCCAATTGCACTTCTTTCTTCTGCAATCGCAACACCTTTTCTAGCGTGTGTCTTTGTTTCGCCAGTCTTTATTCTTTCATTTCCGAGGCGCCTGTCAACGCCTTTACCTAAGTTCAAACTTTTAGGAAATCCGGAACCGTATAACCACATCATTTGGTCACGAATCTCGAACCCTGCATCTTCTATTGCAACTGCCATTCTGTGATATGTCCTAGAACCAGAGAACGCTAAGAGGTGTCCACCGGGTTTTAGGAGTTTATATGCGAGTTTCCAAGTGTCTGGTTGAAATGCGATTCCAGTAGAATCCCAACTCTTACCCATAAATCCAAGTTCATATGGTGGGTCAGTAACAACAGAATCTACTTTGACACCCTCGTTAATCATCTCTTGCATTTTGATAATGCAGTCTGCGTTATGTAATTTCATATTCATAGTAAGTATTATACAGAAAACTTGACCAAAAGTCAAGTATAAAAAACCCCCTCACACAATGTAAGGGGGGAAAGGAGAACGGTTAATATTTTTTATTCAGCATTCCAAGTATCATCATCATCAGACGGATACGAACCAGTTGGAACTTCTTCAGGTTCTTCACCATTGATAGTAGCATCAACCTTTTCGTAAAGGTCTTTGAACGCTTCCTTAGTATCATCATCAAAACGGTTAACACAAAGAGAAACTGCCTTATCACGTTTGTTGAATATTGAGAAAGTCTGAACGATATGACATAGACGACGAGTGGAAATCACTTCGTCAATTCCTTCATCATAGAAAGTCTTACGAATCGCATCGGCCCAACCTACAAGCAAGTCAGCGAATTCTTCATCTATAACTTCGAACTTCTTCATATGTTTCATAACAATCTTTTTCTCAGTAGCAATTTGAGGGAAAGTTTGTTCAACGTTGATAGTGAATCGTTCTAAGAACGCTTCGTCAATAACAGTAGCAGCAGAGAAACGGCCGTCCTCAGAACCTTTACCTTTTGTGTTTGCAGTAGCAATCACGTTAAAACCTGGAGCGGGTTCAACCACTTCGCCAGTCTTTTTAATAAGAACTGGTTTGCCTTCAAGGACACCCTGTAGACACATAATCTTGTTAGTTCCACGGTCAATCTCGTCAATCAGAAGTAATGCACCAGCTTCCATTGCCTTAATTACAGCACCTTTTTGGAAAACAGTTTCACCGTTGATTAAACGGAAACCACCAATCAAATCATCTTCATCAGTTTCGGGCGAAATCTGAACTCGAACAAACTCACGTCGTGCCTTAGCAGCGGCCTGTTCCACCATAAAAGTCTTACCGTTTCCAGATAATCCAGAAATGTAAGTTGGGTAGAACATACGTGATTTTATGATTTTCACGATATCAGCAAAATGTCCCCAAGGAACAAATTCTGGCATCGCTCTAGGAATAAACACTTCGTCATTGGAAACCGAAACAACACCTTTCAATGCCTGTTTCATAACAGGTTTAGGTTTCACTTTCGATTCAACAACAGCACTTGGTTTACCAAATTCTTCCGAGAGGTCATAGACACCTCGAGCAACCTTTGGATATTTCGCAAGAGCGTGAAAGACTTTCTTGTCAGTCATACCGAATTCTTCAGCAACTGAAAAGACTTCTTTGTTGGTGAACTCAGTTCGACCAGCAAAGTTCTCACTCAATTTTTCAATTATTTCATTATTTAACATCATATATTTTCCTTTATTTCTCTATTTCAGATTATATTATACCACAGCTGGCTCAAATGTCAAGCTTAAATCCGCCTTTCGACAGCGCCTAATATTCAACTTTAGTTGAATTAAATTCATCATACTGCAACCGCCTCAGAGATTTTATTCACTAACATCTTCGCCTTCTTTTTAGTTTGACTGTGTTTCTTGAACGCATTCCGGATATCTTTAATTTCATGAGTTTTATCTTCCGGCAGAGTAAACTCATCATCACCATGATACCCGTCGCCAACTTTCACAACGAAGTAATCATCATACCCAATAGCATCTTTGAAAGACACTATGTTGTTCTTGTTCCATTCTTTTCTGATTGCCTTATCATCACCTTTGAACTGTTTGCCCCACTCAACACCCCATATTCCGTGATACATATCACGAGGTTTAGAAGCAAGGAAGAAACCAGTAATCTTTGCACCAGTAATCTCACGAAGTCTTTTCAGACACTCTTGATACAACTCACGAGAACTCTCACCGTGAATCATCTTACCACCAAATCTCATAGTAGTTTTATAAGAGTCAACACTTAAATCGCCATCAACGTTGACGTTGATACTATCAGCATAGCCATCAGTCAACATCATAATGTTTGTTTTTTGAACATTGTATTTCCTTTGGAACTTCTTAACGATTGAAGCAGCAACAATAGTAGTTTGGACTAAAGGAGTAGTTCCCATTTCGTCAAACCTAGTAGCGTTACGACGGTCTAACCAAACACCACCACGACCATAACCTCTATAACCGTTAACACAAGCAGTACCATACAAACCTTTCAATGCAAGTTTGAATTCAGAAGATTTCATTTCGTTACTCAGTACTTCACAAATCTTTAAAGAGTTTGTGTTCTCAATCTCAGTTGGTTTCGCTTCTTCATCTCTATCGTCAACAGAAGTCCAACGAGAAGTGAAAGTGTAAAACCTAAATGGGATATTAACTTTCTTACAGAACATTGCGATAGTCATTGCCTGACAAACAACATCTTCGATTATCTCACACATTGAACCACTCATATCGATAAAAGAAACGATACCGTGTGATTTTGCTTGTGCAAGTCGAGTAGTAGTTAGGAATATATCCTCAGAGTATTTGTATTGGTGAAGTTTGTTGGGGTTTAAACTTCCCTTCTTAGCGACAGTCGCCCTTGAGTACTCATACGCAGCTTTCTTCCTTTCGAAGTCTTTTGCAAGTAAACTCGCAGTACTGTCTAATTTCTTTTTAATAGTCAACCATTTTTCTGACAACTCACGGTTAGTCATATAACAGCCTTCACTAGATTCATAATCAAGTTCTTCTTCACGAGCGTCCATAACTTCTTTATAACCGTAAACTGCACCCTCAATACTTGATTCAGACATTCCAGAAGTAAAACGACTTTGGCGTTTTCTACCATAACGGTCTGGTTTAATGTCTAATAATTCTTCTTCGTTCTTACGGAAAGTTTCCTCAGTAAAGGTATCAGTTGCCTTTTCTACAAGTTCTTCACCACCACTTGAACCAGCAGAACTTTCTTCGGATTCTTCACCCTCGCCTTCACCTTCTTCCTCAGAACTCTCAGAGCCTGATTCACCACCCTCAGATTCAGATTCTTCTTCCGATTCTTCAGATTCTTCTTCACTTGGGCCTGAACCACTATCAGCACTTGAATCTTCAATTTCTTCTGATTCAGACTCACCCATATCACCAACACCCATTGCTTCTTCTTCTTCTTCGCAACGAGCATCTAAAAATTCTTTTAGTTTCTTACAAACCACAACAACATCTTCCCAAGTTTTGACTTCCATTGCCTCTTTGACTAATGGTGATTCTTCATCATCAAATTCTACTGGGAAAAGACCACGACCTTTAGAATGAACATTCAGTCTATCCATAAGAGAAGTTGGTTCTCTATCGTTAGTACCAAATAGGTTATCATCAAACAGACGTTTATATCCAGCACGAAAAGCCTTGACAATTCCTGGATATGTTTCTTGAATCATTCGTTCAATACGAATATCTTCAACAATGTTTAAATATGGTTTAGGTATATCACCCTCAGACAATGCAGAGTGCAATCCCTCATTAGGAGTGTATAGTGCGTGTCCTACCTCATGTCCAACCAATAGGTCATAAACTGCCTTACCTTTATCTTCCCATAATGGAAGTCTAAGGATACGATTCTCAGTATCAAATGAGGCAGTAGAGTAGTTACCGTGTTGGATAGTCAGATTCTCTTTGGCGAGAAGTCTGGCGAGGTATTCTTGGGAGGTCAAATTCATAGTTTTATAGTTCCTTTTTCATTCTATAATACTATTATACCAGTTATTTCACCAAAAGTGAAACTATTTTTCGCTATTTACAGCGCCAAATATTCAACTTAAGTTGAGCTGTATTCAACCACAACGGTGTCACATTTAGGATTTTTCAGTATTTCCTTAACATATAACCGTGCAGATGTCTGATATTTCTTTGGTATTGACTTCGAAGTGGTCTGACCATTTCGAGTATATTTTACATTCTTGATTCTCATTAAATCCCGGACTTGATTGCACTAAAATTGTTAACCTTTGCGAATTCGATTTTAGATTTCAATTTCGATTCTAACACATCAGGTTTATGTGATATGATAAAGGTATTGGTATAATCCTCTAAGGTCAATAGTATCTTCATTAGATTGTCCACACCGTCTGCATCTAATGATGAGTCGAATGTTTCGTCAAGGATTAATAGGTTGGTGTTCGTTGAGTTCTTCATCTTCGCAATCTGTCGCCAAGTGAATAACAATGAAAGGTCTATACGCATCTTCTCGCCCTCTGAGAAGTTATCGTATTTGAATTTATCTCTATGTCTTGAACGAATGGTTTCTTCGAAGTTCTCATTCAGAGTAAACGCAACAAAGAAGTCAAGAGTTTGTAAGTATTGATTGATTAATGTGTTCATCGCTGGTAGGTATTCTCGTATAACTTTGGTACGTATCCCCGTGTCTTTTAACATTTCCCACGCAATTTCATTATATAATAGCTTGTCTGTACAATCATCTAAGGTATCCCTTATATCGTCGGCTTTTAAAATTAGGTCATTTAAATCCATTTCTAGGGGGCTTATATTCGATTTTAGAGGTTTTTTTGCTTGAACCCTATCCAACTCAGTCTTTTTTCCTTTAATCTTAGTGAGTATCTCATTGTAATCAGTTATATCTGACATTAGGATATCTATCTCATCTTGCACCATTTTAGACTGTAATTGAGATGCTGTAACCCCTTTCGAAGTTTCTCTTGCACTTACTACGATATCTTCTAATCTCTTTTCTCTGAATTCCTTGGTAATCGATTGTTCACATTCGGGGCATTCAGTATGTGATTCAAAGAACTTATGTTTCTCTGCTAATTCCGATATCTTATGGTTGCACTTTCCAAGTAGTTGATTGTTATCTGCCTTCTTCGATTGTAGTTCCTTCACCTGTTTTTGTAATGTCTTTGGATATCCATCTCTCTGTGTCTTGAGATTTTCAATATCAGACGTAATGTCATCTTCGATTTGTTTAGTGGATTCGTCTGCTTTCTGATTGAGTTTCTTTAATGAGTCTATGTGTTTCTTTTGATAATCTATCTTACCCTTTTGGGTAGTTAATTCGTGTCTGGCTGTGGTTGCTTCTTGTTTACTAACTGAATTCCTTTCCTTGAGAATACCTTTCATCTTCGAGAAGATATTGATATCTAGCAAGTCCTCTACGACATCTCGTCTGTGTGCAGTTGATAATTGCATAAATGGAATAAAGGACGATTGTCCTAATACTACGATTTGGTGAAAACTCTTATGATTGAGTTTGAGTATATTCTGTTCGAGGAATTTCTGATAATCACGGACTGACGCTGTTTGGTCAATCATCTTATCGTTCTGCCATACTTCAAAGATGTTCGGTTTGATACCTCTGATAATCTTGAAGTTATGTCCAGCAGTTTCAAAGGTAACTGATACTACCGTACCTTTACCATTAACTGAATTGACTAATCCATTCTTAGGAACATTCCTATGTGCCTTTCCAAACAATGCAAAAGATAATGCATCTAGGATTGTGGATTTACCCGAACCATTCTGACCGACGATAAGAGTACTCTTACTCTTGTCTAATCTGATTGTTATTGGATTGTTCCCACACGCTAGGAAGTTGCTATATTCTAATTCCCGAAATGTAATCATTTACCACCCTTTAGTTACCATATCTGCACCACCTATACTATCTATAACTTCATATAAAGCATCACACGTTTCATACGTGGAAGCCGCATACATTCCATCAATATAGTATTGGTCTAGTGTCATTAAATCTTCGTCTAGGTTAAAGGTTTCCATTATCTGCGATTTATAGACATTACCTAATTCAGTTAGTTGTCCACAGTTAGAGGTATAGAAGTTTAGTCCACCTAATACTTGGACTGCCATATTTCTGAATTCTAGTTCTTCATCAAAAATCTTCGGCCCTATGATTACTTCTTCTTCAACTACTTCGGTTTCTTCTCGGGGGTCTGAATTCATTTCTTCGTCGAGTGGTATAATCCCCTTGTCGGGTAGAGGTGTCATATCTATAGGTATGATAGTAACAATTGGGTCTGACCAAGACTTATCTACTACCTCTGTTGTTTGTGTTTCTGTTGTGTTCATTCCTATTGCAATACCCATTGCAATCATTAATATATATTCCATTACTGTATCTCCATATCAAGTGCTTCATTATATAAACTATTCATTAAGTTCTTCATCTTATCCTTATTCAAATCTGTATTGATACCGTCTATGTAATTGTTCATTAAGTCGGTAGTATTCTCTACATCTTCTATTGAGGTTACTACATTCTCACCGAGAAACTCTGAGAAGTTCTCTGCGATTTTGAGTTCGTGTGTGTTTATATCTGATAGTCTATCAACGAACTTATCAAACATAAACGGATTTCCTTTTTTCTCGACGATTATCTTAACAAACTTATCAGCGTAATCGGACACATCATCTATCTTGCTGTAGTCTGTCTTATCGTCATTGTAATATATCTTCTTATACAATATAAGGGGGTTTCGTATCCTTGTCATTGTTTTCTTGTCTGTGTCATATATGTGAAAGTATTTGTCATCTTCACAATCTGCCCAAGTAAATTCCATTTGACAACCCAAGTAAGTGATATTATCTTGTATCGAACTTGCGTGGAAATGTCCAGAGTAAACTCTATCGAAATGTTTGAATTCTGATTTCAACATACCTTGTGGTGATTTGATACCACGCATCATCTCAAAGTCTTTTAATTCTAAGTGAGCGAATAGAGTTCCACCCTTCCTAGACTTAATGTATTTCATTGAGTGTTCATAATTCTCATTGTTAACCCAAGGTAGGAAATGCATATCATTTATCGTCGTGGGTTTCATTATGATGTTTATATTAGATGTATAATATCCTAAGAGTTCTTTGAGAGAACATAGGTCGTTTGTGTTCTTGTGGAATACGTCGTGATTTCCCGGAATAATATCCATTGTCATTCCTTTCTTCCTGAGTGGTTCCAGGAACATCTGACGATTTGCATTAAGAGCTTTGAAGTTCACATTCTTACGGTGGTCATAGTAATCACCTAAGTGAATGATGTGTGTGATGTTGTTATCCTCACAATAGGGGAAGAAGATTTCGTTATAAAACCTATATTGGTAATCTATGAATATCTCTGACGAATTTCGAACACCAGCGTGGGTGTCATTTAGAATTGCTATTTTCAATGTAGTCCTTTATTTGTATGGTCGGTTTCCAACCAAGGTTCTTTAATACTGTAATATCTGCACACGTTTCTTCTCTTTCATTGGGTGTTAAATCTTCTCTGACTTCACCACAGAATCCCATCATTAATGCTATCTCAAGAACACTCTTACTCGTACCAGTGCCAATATCTATTACCTTATCCTCTATTATACAGTAATTCGCCACTAAAGTCAATATTGCGCTACACACATCTTCGACGTGGGTAAAATCTCTATAATGACCACCATTGATATATGTTATTTGGTCTACGTTTGATTTGAGTTTATGATACAACATATCTGTCCTTCCAGGATATACTGTATGTGGTCTGAATCCAATCGCATCAATATCTTCTGCCATTACTTCGGTTATCTTCTTAGTAACTGCGTAAGGATTACTCCACCATTCTTCTGCATTAGATGAACTTGCGTATAATAACTTGACTTCCCACTTCTCACATTCTTCTACGACCTTACGGAATCCTTCAACATTAACTTTGTAGTATTCTTCGGGTTCTTCTAGGGATTGTCTTACGCCTGTTAGTGATGCGAGGTGAATAACCATATCTGTCGTCCAGTAAGTTTGGAAGTCTAATATATCTCCCCTGTAATTGCTTACTTTATGCCCTGCACTTTTCAGTACTGGAATTAGGTGTGAACCTATGTAGCCGTTGCCACCAGTTACAGTTATATTCATAGTAAGTATTATACTCTATATGAGTTTAAAAGTCAAGTAATATCCGATATCTTATCACATAGTTTTAATTTTAATGCTTGGTCAGCACCCAACCACACATCATGTGGTGGTAGTAAATGTTCTCTGATTTTCTTCTCATTTAATCCAGTACACTTCTTATAATGACTCAGTAGTCTATGAGTAGTTAATTCCATTTCCTTAACCCTTGCAAAGAGTTCGTGTTCCTTACCAACTGAACCCCAAGAGTATTGATGTGATAGTATTGCAGTATTTGGTGTAAGTACTCTACGACCTTTCGTACCTGAGATAAACATTAAGAGTCCACAAGATGCAATCATACCCAAACCAATGGTTCGGATAGGTATCTTAGAACCCCTCATACAATCTACGAGGGCGAAACAAGCATTGAGGTCACCACCTCTTGAACAAACAACTAGTGTCAATTCCTTTGGGGGAGTATCAGATAGGTTTGCAGAAATAATCCACTCACATATTGGTTCCATTGATTGCATTGTAACATCACCCATAAAGAAGTTGATGTTCTTTTTCATCAAGTCCAATTTAGGAATGACTGTATCCATTCCTGGTGGCGGCGGTGGTGGCGCTGTATCTACTTGGTCATAGTGGTCGCCATCATTTCCGTTCTGTCCTATGATATCCATTCTTGACGGTTTTTTACTCATTTGATTATTCCTTCTAGTTTATTAAAATTGTATATTGTTATTTGTTTTTCAGTTTCTTGTTCACTACTTCCTAGTTGAAGTTTCAATCCTTGAGGATTACCAAGACCTGATTTCTCTTTCGCTTCTGCAAGTAACTTTTCACCTTCCTCTGTGTACACTATCTTATAAGCTTTAGGTACATATGTATTTATATCAATTAACCAGAAGTATAACCATTCTTGGTCTTTTCCTACTGTGTGAGATAGATATATGTTTCCTTCGGGTATATCTTTTGCTAGTACAGGATATCCAAGTAATCCTTGTATAGTACTATAAGTTGATACACTTAACCAAAGAACCAGAGGTATCACTAAGTATATCAGTTTGTTAGAACGACCATACCAAATCATCACTATCAATGAGAATGTCATTAATAGAAAGATTGATAAAGAAACTAGTGCGATTGAATTTTCAATATCCATTAGTAATCTCCTGTATAACCTTGAGCGCCTTGATTAGTTATTACATCTTCTGCTCTTTCTTCTGGTGATGTCCTACTAGCGTTGATGAAGTTAGTATTTAAAGAGTTGAACCCTTTGAAATTCGCATCTGCATCTACGGTAAATCTAACAACAGAATGTTCTTGTCCTCTGAATGTATATGTACCTGTTGACAAATACACTTGTTTATATGGATTTATCTTTACAATTTCTATTGTAAACCATTCGGGAGTTTCCGAAACCGGATATCTATTATAAACGTGTACCATAACTTTATATTCTCCTTTCATAACACCTCTAAGGGTAACTACTTCTCTATTTATTTCGAGAACGTGTGCAACACCATATTCATCTATAACTTTATCATTCTTAGAACCAAGGTCATCTTTCTCTAAGTTCATATACCCCATACTCTTACCCCTAAAGGATACTACTCCCCCTTTTGGATTCATCACCCACAAATCAATATCATCAGAAGATTTCTTATCCCATTCTAGGATAATCATATACTCTGCCTTCTTAATAATATCGGCATGTTTCGCTGGTGGTTGTATGAGAAGAAATGCAATAATAAACATTGCACCAAAACCTGCAAGAAGAATCCACAACAGGTCTAAGAAACTAATCAGACTTTTAAATCTTGTCTTGTTATCCATATTCGATATTCATTAACTGAACCCTAGTCAGTAAAGAACACACCATACCTACTATCGTTGTATACATTGCAGTAGACAATCCAGTTGCCATATGACCTAATGCATTTTTCAAATCCTCTGGTACACTTGGGTCGATATTACCGAATATCATTCCGAATAGGAATATCATACCTGCAACCGTACCTATCAGTCCGAGTGTCATCATTGCATCACTCATAAACCAACACATATCTGTGAACTTATTGTGTTTAAATTTCTTTGGGCCAAGTTTGCACTTATGCGACACCCACCCCAAAATACCTGTGGAAAGTATAAACAATCCATATATAACAAAGGTTAGTTTGGTAACATCATTCTCATATATGTCTACGAATATTCCGTTAGTGTATAAAGCATATACACCACAGAGATAGACCATTACAAAAAGATACCATCTTTGTAAAACTTTATTCATATTATCCCTTCTGTTCTGCCTCGTCCAAAGCTTTGTTAAATTCACGGATACGACGAATAACCGATAAGAAGTCTACGATTGTAGTCCAACGGTCTATAAAATATCCCATAGACGATTCTACTCGCCCAAAGGCGTTGAGTACTTGGAATAATACTCCAAGTGTAATTAGTTGGTCAAAGTATGCAGGCGCTAATACTACTAATGCTAAGTTACCTACTGCCAGACCGAATGCTGTTTGCCATACTCCAAATCCCATATACCAATTAAAGAGTCGATAATAGTTTCTCTTAACTGCACTAAACATTGGGAACAACACATCAGTTGCTCGTGCCTTGAAATCGTCCTCAGAAAATACGAGTTGTTTTCTAAACTTCGCTTCTACTACCTGATTATTATATTCAAGTTTGGGTAGTTTCCAACCCAGTATAAGAGATATTAAAGTACCACCAATTGAAACACCTAATGCAACCCATACAAGAAATCCCGGAATTATCTTACCATTCCAAACAGGTAATCCTTCTGATAATTCCCAAAGTATAGGAAGAAACGCAAACAATACTAAGATTGCTGAGAAGAACCCTGAAAATAAACTCTGTAGTGTCTTACCAAATATCATAAGGTCTTCTTGGATACGTTGAGAACCACCTTCAATCTTTGCTGGTGATTTTTCCCACCTTCTTGCGTAGTGATGCGTATTCGCTTCTCTCCATTTGAAACAATACCTTTGTGTCTGCCAAGTGGCATATACTGCTATAGGTGTATATAAAGTTATAATCTCAAGGAATGATGGCATAGTATCTTCCTTAAGCATTACAAATTCTGTTATCCTACTGAGGTCAAATCCTAAGAACAATGTCCAAAACCTTTCCTCTTGTAAAGATTGAATCGCATCATAGATTTCTTTGTTCCACGCATTGTAAAATACTAGTATCTCTACAGTATACCAAGCGATACCTAATAGTAATGATAACATTACCCAAGCGTAAAAGGCGTTTTGTCTAGTCCAAAAGAATGATTTTAACATATTATTTTAACCCCGGTTTAGTTGGTGGTGGTTCAGATTCCATTATTATCTTTCTGTCCTCATTGGAGTCTATGACATCCATGAACTCATTTTCAAAGTTAAATCCCCAGAAGTTCTTATAGTGCGTTGCTAATGTAATTAATGTTGGTTGAGATTCAAAATCTCTTGGAGTCAACCAGTACATAGAAGCCGCTGGTACTTGAATAAACAACAACCTCAAATTAGGGTCGGTTACTCCAAGTTTTTCTAACAACAACTGTAATGAGGCTGCTGTTCTATATGCATCAGATTCTAATGCACGTTTTCCTATAGTATTTATTACTTCTTCGGGTGTATGTGGTGCGTGAATACCTAAAAAGACATTACCTATAAGATATCTTAAATCACCACCAAGGAATATTAAAGAACAAGATGATGCACATATTGTATATCCCTCGCCTTCATCATTCTTATCTGCCATAGGTATAAGTCCAGGCTGATACAATATATTACCATCTTCATCTAAGACAGGAGTATCCCTAACAACTGTGATAACATCTCTAAGTTTGAAATGAGCAGCAATACAACCACCATCAAAAAGACTTCCGCCAGGCGATTCCAATATTACTGAAAATGGTTTATCAATAGGGAGTAGAGGAACGATTTTCTCGCAGTCGTCTTGTCGAACTGTTCCTGTCAGACTGTATAGATTTTCTTTTAGTTGTTTAAACTCCAGTCCTTTAAGTACTACATCTAGTTCTCTTACCTCTGGATTCCATAACCATTCGGGAATACCTTCATTCTCTCTAGCGAGCTTGCCATCTTCCCATACAAAATATGCTACGTTTCCCAGTAAGATTATTATTACTGTGGTTACGATTATTAAGAGCCATTTTGTCTCCTCAAAGAATTGTTTAAACATTGTTTCCCCGCTTTTAGATTTAGGTGCTGGTCGGTGGAGCCACCCAGCGCCACTATGCACTTCAACATAGTATATAACTTATATTTATATTAAAGGGGGCCCTGTTATGACCGATATTCGTCGTTTATTTCTATTACTTTTTGTAACAAAGTCAGGGTATTATTTGAACTTTTGAGGAAGGCACTAGTGTCTTTTGGGAAACACATACCACCATATCCCCACTCCCCGTCGGGGCCTGGAACCATCATATGGGATTTACCTATACGAGAGTCAAGAGAAACCAAGTCGGTTAACTGGTCGAAATCTTGTTCATTATACATCTCTCGTAATTGATTGAAGAATATAACTTTTGTTGCAAGGAAACAGTTGATAGTATACTTGGCATATGCGGCTTTAACCATATCAGTAAACCTAACTTCTTTAATCTTAATACCACTTTCGATAAAGACGTTATACCAAAATCTTCCTTGATTACCACCAAAGATTGCGAACCTCTGATTTCGAAATTCTTCAAATGCATTTACTTCGGTTAGAAATTCCGGGTTATGGGTGAGGTTGGGGTCGTGTTTGTTTTCTTTAATTAGTTCTATACTCGTAGTACTTTTAATTAGTACTGGTATATCTCTACATTTCATTCTTATGTCTGCAAGATAGTTATCTACAAGGGAATCTTCACACGTTCCGTCACTCGCCATTGGGGTTGGTAGACATAGTATGATTCCATTGTAATCATCATAATCATCTATATTATTCATTCCTTTGGGTGGGTCAAGTACATCTACTACATTATCACTTTCCCAATCCAATCCATTTGCGACTGCCTGTCCGACAACGCCATATCCTACTACTAATATTTTCACCCTTCTTTTCCTTCCTTATAATCAAAATCAATTCTCTTTGTAATATTATCTTCATTAAAGATACTAGTTGCAATAACAGTTGTTATTGCTAACATTGGCATAGTGTATACCATCATCTCAGTCCACCAAGCAATACTATATGTTGGTATTGCTATAATCAAACACTTCTCAATCAATCTAATCAATATTGTATCCCCTCTTTAAATAAACCATAACGTTTCTTACCCAACTCCCATTTCTTTTTTGATTCCCTTATCAACTCTTTGAAATCGTGGGGCGCTGTCGCTGTGAGTTTAGGTTTCTTATAATCGTTTATAATAACCCTATTACATACTCTAGAATAACTGTCATTTTTACTATTATCATAAACAGATATGAGTGGTAAGTTCATCAATAATGCAAGGAACTGAGTTACACCATAATATCCTATAATAGAAGAACAATCTTCTAATTTATTTATAGTGTCAGATAATCTCTCTCTATAAGAGATATTAACTACTTCGAACCCCTGTGATTCTAAATCTTCTTTGACTAAATCCCATTCACCATACATAGGATTTCGCCATGTAGGTGTAATATCATCAATATTGGCACTCCAATTATAACTATTGGTGGTGGAAAAATATTTCTGAATATTATCTTCCCCAGTACATACTGCAATCTTATTAGGTGAACCAATCGGAGTACACTGGTTTAGGCCAGGCCAGAAAAGTCTACCTATTGCTTGGTCATTAGTCCACGTATCTATTCGTTGATTGTTACACGTTCTTGTGTGTTCTCTTGTTCCAATCTTTCTCACTTCAAGGGTTAATCCCCTTTCCTTCATTTCCATATAATCATAGAAGAACATTATTTGGTCATAATAAGTCTCGTATTGATTTGCTTGTTTGTTTATACCAACATCTTGTACAGACTTTAATACTGCTGGACATTGATATCTTTCCATTAACATATTCGCAAAGACGAATTTACAAATGGTATTTGCATATGCTTTCCAATTATAATTATCAACTAGTGTCATCATACCGATTTAGTTCCTAGTTTATATCCCTGATAATTATGATAACCTTTCGCCCACATTTTGTGTGAGTTCCTTATTAACTCGTGCCATTGGTGTTTTGAGTTATGTAGTAATAAACTGTATTCGTCTGGTGAACTAATATTAATAATCTCCCTGTTACACAATCTAGTATATCCATCATTTCCCGGAGATTGGTATATAAGAATAAGGGGTTTGTTTGTTAATAATGCAATGCTGTTTATTGCACCAAAGTATCCCACACACGCATAACAATCTTGTACTTTCTCTATCGTGTCAGATATCTTATCCTTATAACTGATTTCAACTAACTCATATCCTTGTCTTGTCAAATCTTCTCTCACTATATCCCAATTACCATACATAGGATTCTTCCAATTCTTATCTTTACCGTGTGCATCAAGGTTATCACTAAACTTACTACGGTTATCTTCCCCACTAAAGATTGCTATCTTGTGGTTCTTAACGTGATTAATATTATGAGGCCAAAAGAGTCTACCCACGGAATTACCTTCGTGGTCTATTGACTTATTTGCACAGATTTTGTTATGTAACTTGCTATCCATTATATCAATCTTGAGGTCTACACCCCTTTCTTTAAGATTCATATAATCATATACGAAGTTTATTTGGTCTAAATGAGTTTCAAATTCATTTGCATTGTTATTTACACTACTAGGTTGTACCGATTCTAACGTTGCATTGCATTGAAATTTCTCTACTAACATATGTGCAAAGACCAATGTATCAATTATATCTGTGTAAGTCCACCAGAAATAATTATCGTGGAATTTCATCATGTATGCAATTCGACTCCTTTTGCTTTCTTCTCTTTAACAACTTTACCGAACTCTTTAATAGCATCATCTTTCTTTTTGATTGATGCAATCTTATTCCTTAACACATCAACATATGCTTGGTCAATAGGATTACTAGTATCTGTTGAAGTAATAAAGGATTCGATATCTGCTTGTTCTAAGAAATGAAACTTAATATCTTGTTGTTTCTTTTCTTTAGTGATTCGTCTAATGAAAGCGAAATACGCTATCTGTGTGAAATATGCAAAAGCATTAGGTTTACCAGTACGAGTAGTTGTTTCAATGTTATAGTTATGTATCGCACGAAGGCAATTCTCTACTCCGTCCATAACCATTTCATCTCGATATGTATATCTAACGAAATTAGATTTGTGTGATAATCCTTCACATATCTTCATAAAACACGTTGCGATATAATCAGTTACTACTGGTCTTTCATTACCAGACTCGTCCTCAGTAATACAATGTTTACAATAATCGACAACGGCATTACTAAAATCTCTATTATTTACATAATGTGGTTTATCTCTTGGTTTAATCTTTTCAGGCATTTCAATACTCCTATTATTATAATATTACATACCATTATACCATAGTACAAGGCCAAAGTCAATTAAATCAGCATAAACTTGACTTTTGGCTATTTATCAGGTATAATAAGGGCTGTGTCTGCCAGGGCTGAGCTAGTGTTTAGAGTAGGATAGTTGTTCTACGTGGAACGCAGTACTAGAGGCTTGAGTGGGAGTACCCCTTGACTCGTATTCGGTCTTATCAAGGACAAGACGAAGATATGTGTTCTTAATACCATCATCAACAGAATCAGTAGACAATACCTTCTCTACATCAATGAAGTGTATATTCTCTTTACTAAATGGAAACCAAGGTGATAAATTATATCTATGGTCATCATCTGTTGTGACTAACATTGGTTCTTCTAATGCATAGACTTCTTCACCTTCTAATGCTTCATCATGTAAGTATGAGATGATTGAGTCTCCATTCATCATTTTAAAGTATCTGATTGGTAATTCAGTTATACTTATCTTTTTTTCTTCTGCCATACTACTATTTATCATAATTTAACGGTATGTATCTTGAATTTAAACATTTCTTTCGCATATATTTTAACCCTTTCAGCAGCGTGTCTATGTGCAAAGTTCTTATATTTCTTCCAAGATAGGTCATCTGCGATATCATATATTTTGGTTTGTCTATCCGATTTCCTTAATCCTCTACCAATAGACTGCAATACTCTAATTTGGGATTTACTCGGTGATGCGAATATGATGTTATGAAGATTCCTTATATTAACACCAGTAGAGAATGTACCGAAAGAACATACTAACACAGCGTCCTTTTCTGTTTCGGTTATGGTTCTGATTTCCTCACGAACCGTTGCATCAGTATTTCCAGATACAAAGAATACCTTTCTACCTTTCTTCGCACATTTCTCTATCAATCTAAACAGAGGTACACCGTGTTTCTCTACATAATTGAATAAGACCAATGTATTACCTTTTTGGTCTAATGCGAGATTCTTTATAAAATTATTCCTCATATCATTCGTTACAAGGTAATTTATTTCCTCTGGGTACTTCATTCCCTTCACAATCTGACACATCTCTGTGGGATACTTCATTGATAATACATCAATCTCTAATGGTGCAAGGTCACCCCTATCCATAAGAGTCTTTGATGTGGTTATCTTTCTAACTGGCCCGAACAAACCTTCAAGTACTAACTTATGTGTTTGCGTACCGTCAAGTGTACCAGTAGTTCCAAGTCTATATTTTGCTTCTGTACACTTAGTCAATATAGATGTAAGAGATTTTGCTTTAAATTGATGTGCCTCATCACCTACTACCATACCAAACTGTTCAAAGTATTTACTACTCATTTTGTATATGGATTGCCACGTAGAGATATAAACTCTCTTAGTCTTATGTCCTTTATCCTTTCCTGCCATTATCTCGTGACAGTTCATATGGGAATCCCATTCTTTATCAAATTCGGAATAATCTGCGAAATCACCATACATCTGTTTTACCAGAGAAGTTGTTGGTACGATAATCAAAACTTTACCGGATGCCTCTGACAGCATTTTTCTCATTAGTAGATATATAATCAAAGATTTTCCGGACGCAGTTGGACTTAACAACATTCCTCTCCTAGTTTTAAGGGCCATCCGGATTGCTTCCAACTGATAATCTCTTGGTTCTATTTTCTTTCCACGAACCGTCAATGATAGTTCTTTAATCCAATCAAGAGAATCATCATACTCTTTGTCTGGGTTATCGTAGTTCCCTTCTTTCATAGTAATGGTGATATCCCTCTCTTTACAGAATTCGACGATATACGAATACAATCCAGAGTATATCTGTTGGTTGTTTATATTAAAGAGTCTAAGTTTACCGTCCCACATCTTATTACGAAATGCAGGCATAAACTTATATCCAGGAACATAGAATGTAAAGAACTCGGATAGTTCGTGTAGTATTCCTTTATCATCACAATCTAATGTAATGTAGGTATTATTTTTTGTAGTTATAGTGAGATTCATGTTAATCCACAAGCTTGTGGAGAATGTAGTTATAGTGAGATTCGTGTAATTCAAAACTTTTTAATCCAAACTTCTTTCCGTCTATATCACAAGTAGCACAAACATCATCTCGTTTTCCTTCTGAGAGTCTACGACGTTTCTTTATCATCTTATCAGAGTTCCAAGCGTCTATAATACTATCCTTGTTTATGTTACCGAAATCACCACCTTTCCTATGCCAGTCGTTACAACATAATAACATATTACCATTCCAATCAATTAATGTCTTGTAAAATGGTAAATAACATTCTCTATCTAGAGTCTCCGTCTTTCCCATAATCCCAGCACGATTAGTAAATCCAAATTCATTAATCAATTGTTCAGTTGATTTATGGTCAGGATGTCCCTGAAATAACTGGAAATTAGCAATATCAGGTTTATTTGATAATCTATATTTACCTTCGGGTAATACTTGACACGT